>Ga0307375_10004870_pt1 | contig 12719 bp, 4 predicted proteins | sample TR1MG_FD_202531 | JGI IMG/M metagenome (GOLD analysis project Ga0307375, IMG submission 202531) | Soil microbial communities from Risofladan, Vaasa, Finland - TR-1 | ecosystem: Environmental > Terrestrial > Soil > Coastal area > Acid sulfate soil | place: Finland: Risofladan, Vaasa | collected... | reverse complement strand
AATAACCCACTGATTTACAGAAGATGATAGAGGAAACGAAAATACACCGCGAGTGACAATAGAGGACTGACCAGTGTGACTAGCCCCAAAAATATTAAACGGGTTTAACATCCAAGCCGCATTTAAAAGAATGTTTTCGTGATCAGGAGATTGAAGTCCTCCGGAGTTGAAAGAATAATTACCAATACCAGCAATAAAATCTTCAATCGTATTTGGAGAAGTGTTATATACTGGAAAATCTGTTGCCATTCCTGATTTAATAGAGTTGTAAAGCAGGCCCGGTCCAAAAAGTGGATTGAAAAATGCTCTCCAACTTGCTGTTGATTCTGTAGGGGTGCTGGTATCACCAAGTTTGCCAGAAGTGTACCCATAAGGCTTTACATGTTGCCCGTATGATTTAGAAAATAATGAGGCTAGCTGGAGCGTGCGATCCTGCGGGTAAAAACCCTCGTATGGGAGGAACTTTAGTAGGGCACGGCACTTTAATGTAAACGCAGACGGCTCAGCGACCGCAGAATGGTCAGTATCAATAACCTCAAAATATTTCATAAAATCAGTATGAGAATAAGTCTTGTAAAAGTTATCTTGAGAGCTGCTTGATACAGCAGATGAACCTGTGATAGAAAGAAAATTGTCTTTCTCAACTGAAAAATTTAAACCGTTATTTTTGACATAATCTGTCATCAGCTCGCTAATTCTAAATTCTGGAATAATAGAATAATTCTTTCCAACCACTCTAATATCCCTTGCGTACTCTTCGTAAGAAGCTGCAGCCGGAGCTAAACCACTTTGTTCTCCTGCCGTCCACTTTGTATCTCCACCAGGAACTCTAGAACCAGTGACTCGAATATTGCGATGTCCAGCTGACGAAGAAATTTCTACATTATCCCACGGAATGGAAACAAATTCCAATGTTCTTCTGTGATATTGTGCTCCGACTTTAAATTGGTCAGCCCAGCCAGCTTCACGAACTTGTGCATTACCGCGCAATCCATGGTTAGCAACCAGACTTTCCGAGGTTGCAGTTGTGGTAGATAGAGGATTTTGCGTTGCCACTTTTCCAAACTGCGGGATAGCGTCATGAACACTGGCCATATCATAAATTCTATTTTTAACGCTTCCGGATTCTTTGACATACCAAGAAACAGAATCGTTTCCAATTGTCGGAGCGCCGAGGTGGCCAACGACTGATCCAAATATATTGCAATTAATTTCATCGCCATACGGTGCTGCTGCAGAACCAGTAAACATACCAGCACCGCCGCCCAATCTCCACCATGCTAACATATTTGAATGCTTTGAATGCTGATATAACGAAGCTGGCGCACCATTGTTATAAATCTCGCCAATCTCGGCAGCATTAAGCGAACCAGTAAAAATAGCTACGTCACTCATTTGTCCCATATACGGAGCAGGTGGATGAGCGGTCCAGTCATCTGCCCCCAATCCTGCTGAACTAGTGCCGATCTGACAAATGTTGGGAGAAATAGCATCCTGGGTTCCGATGCCGTTTTTACCAGAACTCCACACAGCTTTTGAATCCCCGTTAACATACAGAGTCACCCAGTTATCTTCTGCTTCTCTTTTCTCAATGGTGGCAGCAACATGATACCAAAGGTTTTCGCTAATGGGCGATGTTTTTGTTACATACTCATTATCTGTATTCCCAAGAAAACTAGCTGAAAAAGCCAAGCCGCGAGTCTTTAAATTGTCTTGGGCAGTAGCTCCGCCTGAACCAGTTGTTAGATAAAAACTGAAATCACCATTACCAAATTCTATAATTGTTTGTTTGTCGGGCAAATTTGGAGGCGCCAAACTTGAAGTTACCTTCACCCAAGCAGAGAGGGTGAAATGGTTATTTGAATCTCGAACAGTTCCAGGATTCGCAGAAGTTCCGATCAAATCTTCCCATGTAACAGGTGTTCCACCCATAAAAGCATCAGTATGAACACTGGCGGAAGCTATCACTCCATCAGGAAAATAACCTGTGTTATTATCATTCCAACCCGAAAAATCACCTTTAAACGAAGCCGTGTTGAACGCCAAAACTCTAGGATTTATGTTTCCCATGAGCGATGGTTCTTTATCATAACCAGGCTGAGCAAAGAAAGTAGAATAAGCGTTCTGCAACTCTCCCTCTTTATTTGTCGCACCAGTTACTGAAGCAGCGTTGTTCCAGTTGGTACGAGCGTCAAGTCCCCACATACTTTGACTAACTCTAAATCCCTGGGAATTAGTTTTTATTGTGTCTCGGGCAGAACGAGAACCACGCCAGAAAGGAACGCTGAAAGTTGTTCTCCGCCTAGTTGCATCTTGATATAAGTTGATTGCCATTGGATAAATGGCGTCTTTGTATTTAACACTTACCAAACCATCAATAGGAGTACTTGGATCTTCATGCTCGTCATTATACATTGTCAAAAGCTTGTGATAAATCTGTTTTTTAGCTGGGTCAAGCCCAAGTTTCTTATTCAAACCTTCATTGGAAAAATTTACCAGCGCGTTCGAGAAAGCACTTTTCATAGAAAGGGTGCCTTCAGCAGTTTTGACAACTTGAATAATTGGATAAGTCCTAGTTGCTATTGGCTCAATGTAGTTTTTGTGAACCTGGCTTCTTTGCGCTCTGACCTTGAATTGCCCCTGGCTACTACTAAGCACTCTGACCGGCTCGGGTTCCATCACAGAGATTGTATTGGCTTTTCTCAAAGACCTAGCTACAGGATGCTCGCCTGTTCTAACTTGTTTCCAGGTGGGATGATTGTATGGTCCTTCTCTCTTGTTTATCAGAGTATTTAAAGACGATGTGCTATTTTCAAACGCATCTATAAAGTCAGTGTTAAATGCTCCATTATTCAAATTCGCCCAGTTTAAGGTTGAAATATGCCCCAACGTATTTTCAGAAGCAGATACTGGCTCTTGAATAAAATAGTTCAAGTTTACTAAAGTAGCTGGTATCCACTGCGTTCCTGCTCTATGTACAAACTCTGCGTAACTTACATTAAACTTTCTCTCTCCTGCTACTGCATCATAAAAACTTCCAACGTCAGAAGAACTCAAGAATGTAATTTCTGACCCGGTTGCTCTAGAGCTATCTGGCATAATCAAAACAGAGGCAGATATCCACGGGTAACCTCTATCGTCCTGCGGAATGGGGTGTTGAATAAACCAGTTGTCTTCGACAGAACTGGTTGTTAATCCCCAAGCTCTGGAACCGGTCTGTTCTACTCTGTAAAGAGTATTGCGCTGGGTCTTGTGATAAGAGGCAGATCCTTCATAGCTTCTTGGATTGGCTCTTGCTCCGAGATCCGAATCAAATCCAAAGCGGGCAGCAGGAGCATCATACCAGCCATTCAATGCTGTCCTTACAATCAGGTTTCTATAGTTGAGACAGTTATATGCTGAATACTCTGCAGCTTCTAGGTCTAGCGACTCTTCTGCTGATGTCTCTGGACCTCCAGGAGCACTGAATCTCTCCACGAAAGCGTGCTTATTTTTTCCTCTGTCCGGAACTGTATACGAAGAGATACCGTCAATGATGTCTCCGGCGTCTCCTAGATTATACGAGCCTGACTTTACCAAAGATGGATTATTGTATCTTCGGCCGCTAGTCTGTACTACTTCGTAAGTGTTTTTATAGTTCTTGTGAACTATATTTCTCAGATTGACTGGACGCTTTGCCATCTCATCTCGATAGTAAGACCCACGAGGGATATCAATGCTCGAAGCATTCAGCCCCATTGCTTCTGGACCTTGTAGGTGTATTTTCCCTTTTGTCACAAACAAACGCCATCCTTCTGGACGGGTTGTTTCTGTGGCAGTAGTAGAACCTGATTCGATTGAGTAGTGGCGATATTGCCTACCGCCTACATGAGCTTCCGTGAACGGTCCCTGTGCTGGTACCTCGTTATCTGGTCCATATACGTCTCGATGATGTCCTTCAACACTCACCGCTGGAGTGAACAGCCCAAGATGGTCTTGATAGCCACCAGAGACTGACGAACTAAAAATCTCAAATGGCATTATCTTGTTTGCTTCTTGCTTACCGTCTATTCCAACTGGATTGGCTATATTCAAAACTTGAAAAGACCTTTTTAACTTTCTGTTTGGGTCTAGAACATCGTCGCAATCCTGCTCTGGAATCACAGTGCTAGCTGTGGCATACAGAGTGTTGTTTGTTAGATTAGAGTACGCTGTTGCTGCACCGAAATAACCTGGCTTTTTTCCTCTCTCAAAAACAGGTCCAACGTTGCGAGATTCGTCTACCATAAAACGATATGGTGTTGTCCACTGGCGTTCCAATACCTGTACAGAAGCTGAAAAAACCATCTTGCGAGTTTCATCTGTTCCATTAGATGTAACTAACGGCTTCTGATCACGCTCGGCTCGTTTGCTCCAATATAGACAGTTGTTTTTTTCTACAGCAGGAATAGAAGCATGCCCGTGCTCCCAATCAAACAAGTGTTTATTGATTCCAACTGCTCCGGCTTCGGGGTCACTAGCTTTCATCTCCAACGTTGGATATTTGGTCCAGTATTTGTTTCTCTCAAGAACATGACTCTCGACCATGTTGCGAACGTCTTCAGAAACGTCTGCCGTTGCTGGGACAAGCTGGCGTAGCATTTGGGATAATGAAGAATCAATCCATTTATAAAACTCTATGTACCGTTCTAAATCTGGTACGTTTTGAACACGCTCATAAAAGAGCTGTCGTAACTTCGACATGTCTTTATAGTCTAATCTATAGCGGTTTACCGGCTCACCAATGAGATTATTGAAGTCCGTGATAGAAGCAAAGAAGTTTATCATTTCTTCCGAAATGGTTTGATACATGCTCTTTTCAATAGAGAGGAAGTGAGTTATTGGTCTTGACTCTCTCGTAAAAATATCATCGTCATCGTTGAGAATCTCAACCATGTCAGAGCCGCCAATAGTCTCTGGTAGAAGCTGTCTAGCAGAACTAATGTATTCCACATCAACTACGCTTGTGCTATTTGCGGGGAAACTATCTCCACGACCAGGATACTGATACTTCAGGATGTTTCCCATAGAACCATAGCGAGACAGGTCAAGAGTAGAACCAGAAGAAAAATCATCAACAGTAAAGCGACCGCTCGAATCAGAACCAGTTACACTTGAAAAATCCCAGTTGAACAGTAAGGTATCAATACTAGGAACCGGCGTCCCATCAGACGGTCCCTGATTTAGAAAAGCGTTTCTATATGGATGTAGCCTGCCAAAGTTTTTAGCATCATAAGCATGGTACTTGATAGTCTCATCTGAGAGATAGTCCATCCAGCAACGGAAAGAAGAAATCTTGGCGTCAGTTCTCAACACGGTAGAGCCAGTAAAGTTTGTCCTGTGTGCTCCAACAAAAAATCTCTTAGAACCGGACATGAACTGTTCCATAGAACCAGATGGAAGAGAAGAAGATACAACAAACTCGTTTTGAACTTCATCCAAAATGGTGTTGACACCATAAAGCTCAACAGTATAATCCATATTTGGAGAATGCGTTTGTGTTCCTGCTACTGCAGTGGAGAATGGATGCTTCGTGTGCTTGACTCTAACAGCAAAATTCCACTTCTCGTTATTGTATACATCCTCATAGAAATCACTTGCAAGGTTGGGGAAGAAGCCGCCAACAGTGCCAGTCAGTCTAAACTGAACTCGCTTACTTTCCAGCGAATCTCTTTCAGCTACAACAATAAAGTTTGCTGAATCTGGTCTGCCGTTATCTCCCCATGTGGTTTCTGTCCCTGTTGGTCCAGCGGTGTGGCATCCAAACAAAGAAGCCGAAGTAAACGGAGTAAGAAAATATTGTTCGTTGTCTTCCGCAAGCTTCTTTGGAAAAAACACTTCGGCTTCTACTGTCATCGCATAGCCGGAAACCTCTGTCTTCAGAAGAGAACCGCTGATAAATCCAGCTGTGTTTGAATCTCCAGATGTTGGATACTGATATACAACAGAACCGAAACGGTCTGTATTATTGAAATCTGCGTACTTCTTTTTTACTGAGGTAGCTCTGTAGTTGTCCTTTAGTTCGTATGTTTCATTGTCGGCATACAGATTGAGTTTGATTAACTCATCGTCTACTCCGAAACAGCGGATCAGATTTCTAAAAGCCTTTTCCGTACCCTTTGATTTATAGATGTATGATAAGTTATTATAGATGTTTTGATAGATTAGATTTTTGACATCTGATAAATCATCTGAGAAGTTTCTATTTTCATCTCTCGCCAACATTTTGTTGAGCACGGTGGCGTCAACAAAGATTTCAGGAGTGATAAAACCTGCTCCGCGAAGCTGTCTATCGGCAAACGGACTTGGCTTAAAACTTGCACTTATGTAATCTGTGCTCTGTAAATTTGGAAGATTTTCTATCTGTAGATGCAGGTCGTCAAAGTATGAGCCCATAATCTGCGTCAGCTTGAGCAGGTTCTCACCTTCGTTGGCTCTATCTTCATCAATCATCCATCCTGGGTTGCTGTGATACAAAGAAGCATTATTGCGAACATCGTGATAAATGGCTTTGTTGACAAGTGTGCTATAAAGATTCGCAACAGAATAATGATGAGAATAAATGATTGGATCCCTGAACTCTGTTAGGGAAGCAGAAGACAAAACCATAGCAGAGCCAGTTTCACGAGCACCGGCAGCATATCCCAGCCACGTACCGTGAGACAAACGCCCAGAATAGTCCAACACTCTGGCGTCCACACTCGATGTTAGTGTGATGCCTTCGTTGAACTTGTAGTATACGCCAAGATTGGTGTTTGCTGGATCTGTATTCGTTCCGCCGCCAACTTGTGTGAACCAATATTTTCCTATCTGTGCTGATGTTCTGCGAGTCTTCCAATAACGAAACTCATCTAGGGACCCGGAGAGCTTTCCGCCGCCCTGAACAGCTGGAGTAGCTTCTGCTACAATAGCTTGTGTTCTTACTGCTCCTATGTTTGCTACCAATGCGCCGGTAACTTCGTTTATTGCTCCAGCAACGATAGACCTATAATCGTTCAAGTCTCCATTCTTGTAAAGACGCAAGTCAAGAGCGGTGCCATTATTTATTCCAGAAATCGCAAAATGGTTCCAAGTCTCGTTCAGGATTGAACCAGTGTCCATGGAACTGTCGGCAACTCCAATGGTTTGCTCTGTACACGCATTAACCGTGCCGGAAACACAAGTAATCTTGAAGCAGGAAGTGGGGTCGGTTTGAGTAGTCAAATAGATTAAAAGGCGCCCATATTCGCTCCCCGCCGCATGAGTCACAGTCGCCCCGTTCCATAGGTCAAAAATAGCCTCAGAACCTGCTGCGGTCGCTGGTGCTAGATTTCCTTTCTTCAGCCAGAACTCAACTGTGAAACCACTGTTTCCATCAAGTTTGAGGTTGGCAGCACGAGTTGAAGCTGTCGCATAAATGTTGGCTCCAACGCGAGTACCAGTTGGTCCAAGGTTCATCGTACCAGTTATTTGAATGTATTCTTTTGTTGCTGGCTCGTAAAAACCTTCGCTAGAACTGGCTGCTGCCCTAGAACCCCAACCGGTACGAGAAAGCATGATGTATCCGTTTGTGCGTGGATACTCGTTCTCAAAAATATAGTTGTCTAGGTTTGATGAAGAGTTGTGGTATGCCTGCTTTTCGTACAGGGAACCATCAAAGGGATAATCTTTATAGACACGAGCAAGAGCATCTTTGTAATACATCTCTGCCGCTCCGTACCTCGCAAAGTTAGCCGGGTCAGAGAAGTCAACGTAGGGGACAAACCTTTTCTGATCTTCTACTTTTGCCTCTACAAGCCGCTGTGACTCAACGTCTCCGCCAACGTCAACAACAGATTTTTTAGATAGAGGTTTATTGATTTTCGTTTTGAAAAGATTTTTAACGCTCATTATTTAACCCTGAACTTGAATCTATCGTTCAACTCTACATATTCCGTCGAAGTCTTTTTTCTCGCAAACGAAATCTGATACATATAATCGCTCTCGAATAAACTCATGTCCATCGTAAAATAAGACCCGCTGGCATCGTAGCTGCAACGAGTATGGTTGGTGGAACCTGTGCCATATTCAACTGCTGTAATGCCATCGGTAACGCGATTGACTTGATAATAGAGGTCTTCCACGATTTCATGCTGGGGGGTTGCTTGTACCACGTCATAGATGTTAGGATTCCATCCTTTTGTTCTCACGAACATCTGAAAGCGAGCCACGTCGTCTTGACTATATTCGGTTTTCAAGTTGGTGATTGAAATGACATAATCGTTATTTGGATTGTAACTTGACGCATTACTGTCTTTTACTGTAATCCTGGAACCAGAATGAATACAAAGTGTCTTGTCTTCATCTGTATACCATCTGTCGTACAGATACGAAGCACTAGTGTTTAATGCTACCGATGCTGAATAAATGCCAGTTGCTGCCCAAGATGCGGTCCACGCTGTTGGAAAATGAACAGTGGACTCTGGGAAATAATCAATGCTACTAGTCAAGTCTGTATATAGCTTCACGTAGATAGATTCGCCAGCGCCCTTATCGGGAATGTCCTTCAGCTGTCCTCTAACCGTATTGTATAAAAGAAGCCCATTTTGATTATCATCTGCTGTCGCCAAAGAACTACTGGCGTAGAAGTTGGTTCTGTCGTCTTTAGTTGAGTTGTCCCATCTAACTTCGATTACTGGGCGACTAAAAAAGTATTCTGTGCCGCGAGCGGAAAAACGCTTTGTGTAAGATGAACTGGCGGCATCAGTAATGCTAGAAGACATGTAAACGCCAAGTCCGTAGTTTGCTCTTTGAGCTACTCCACCAGCGGCCATCCATTCTTCTACCAAAGACGTGATGTTCAAATTGATATCTTCCGTTCCTTCTTTCATCGTCACAGTGTAAGCTGGAAGGGTTGTGCCGGGAGTGTAAGAAGCAGTATGAAAATCTCCTCCTTCTGTTGTCCACGAAGTATATCCGCTTGAGGCAGAAGCAGCTTGAGTCCAGTTTGCAACACCATTGTCAGTATACGCATCCAGGTCCAGTCCATAACCTTCGTTCCACGAACGAGAAACAGGCTGTACGGCTAAAATAAAATCTTTTGGAGTTGTGAAAGCATGTGCTACATTATACAGCCGCAAGAAAAAGCTACATGAGCCAGAGGCTGGGATTGTGCCTGCTGTGCGGTCGGTGGACATTGTTGAAACCGGAAAGTCTAGAAGGATTTTAGCCTGCTCTTGAGAAGCAGATGCCTGCTGACCGTAGATGTAGAAACACTCCAAGGAATCGGCAAGTCCTACGTTAGAACCTGTTGCTCTTGTAATCATATCTGGCCTATATGCGTTGTATAAAACAGTATCTTTGTTTGCTATGTAGCGTTTAATAGACATTATTTTCCTCGTAAGATTTTAACAATCTTTACTCCAGGTTCTCCAATAAGAATTTCTTTATCAACATCTTCAAGAGGTCCGCCGCCGCTAACTTGCACCCCATCCCAATACTTTTTAATGATTTCTGCCATTGACTGCTCAAGATATTCCTCGCCTTCTTCGTCTTCAACACTTAACAAATCTGATATATCCGCAGCATAAGCAGTCATGCCAGCCTGGTCGGCAACGGTTATATTGCTTTTCGGTAAAGGTTGCACCGCATACACAAACCTTGAACCCTCATCGGATTCTGCCTGGTGAGCAAAGGCACGCCCAGCATCTGCATATGCGAATACACATTCTAACCTACTAACCTTATTCCCTGGACGAACCTTCTCAAAATCATTTTCTATATGAACTGGGTTAACGCGATCAAAACCTTGCGGAGCTTCACGCTGGGCCATTAAATCTTTAGTCCAATACGGAGCAATAATGTCTCCTACTTCTAAACTTTTAGTTGAAGCATGATAAAGAACTTCTCCAAAATCTTTTGTTTCTTTATCTCGTAAGTTTTTTCTATATAAAAAGAACTCTTTCAGTTTTTTTTCAAATTCAAAAGGTTGTCCTACAGGCTTCCTAAAAAAATCTTTCATCAAAATATTTTTATCTGGTCCTATTCTTATTTTTCCCATCCATTTTTGGTCTTTCTCCGGAACTAACGTCATGCGAACAAGATCTCCAAACCCTCGCTTTCTGCCAGCTATCAACTTAAAAACTTCTTCGCCCAGTTCTTCATTCAAAAACCACAAGCAGAACCGCCCAGTGGGCTGCGAACTGTGCAAATCCGGGGCCCAAGAAGGATTTTTAAGTTGATCTGGTGTAACTGCAGGCATCATAATGATTTCTTTTTGCACGGACCATTTTTTAAAAATTGTGTTCCAAGGCAAGTCTAAATAATACCAGCCAGGTTTAGTATAACCACGATTTGCTGAAAATGGAATTTTGTAATCTTCCAATAAGATATCTTTTCCCGCAACCCATAAACGAAAATTTCTAAATTTATTCTTCATTATTTCACAGTCCCCACGATGTCTGACAGCGGGTATTTCACTTCAAAAATACAGTTACGCGGACAATAAATCATTCTCCCGCGTGGGGATGTATTCATTTCAAGGTCAAATCTTGTGTCGGAATAAATCCCTCCATTGTTTGACACTATCTCAACGCTAGTAACATCTAACACTGAATCTACTGCTTTCAGCGCAGAATAAACATCAGTAATACTAAACGTTTCTCCAATGTCAAAATGTTTGACAAAGACTTCTCTTAAGGCGAAGGCAGAATCATTCAAGGCAGAATACTTATCGGTTTCGTCTACAGCAATAATCTCAAACTTGATTCCAATATTCACGATTTTCGCATCTAGAATATCAATAGTATCGTTTATCATCTTGTTCATTGAAATCCAGCGGCGGAGGTTCTTTTTTATTGTGTCTGTCGCCGCAGTCAAAGTGCCATCTGTGTTCTCGGAGATCACATAGAGGTTCAAATTGCGCTTGAAGGAATCAGGATCACGCATAACACTGCAGCGTTTTATTGCTCCAAACTTTGGCGGCATTCTATAAACCATAGACATATAATCCTGGTCTGTCACTGCTCTGTTTTGAGTTGCGAAGGAATCCTTGATTCTTATCTTCAGTTCTTCTGTAGTCGGCAAAGTTACATCACCCGTGATTGGATCATCGTTTGTTACCTCAAGAGACTCCGCAATGTCACTAATCGTTCCAGCGCTCAAAGATGCTTGGCTAGGAAACTCAAAAATCGGATTAATTGCTTCAGTGAGCGTATCAACAGCAGCATTCACAATCTCGCTTGTGTTCTTTCTTGAAATGATTGTAAGCACCGTGTTGGCTGGAGCTACTCCAAATTTGTCGGTGGTCAGCAACTTGGCTGGGTCAAAAGCTTCATCTGACTCATAGTCCTTTCCGTGCAGGCGAAGAACAACCGAAGACGGATCAGCGACGGCATTCGAGGTAAGCTCTTCACTAGTGCCATAACCAAACTGGAGGAAAGTATCGTCTTCTCTTCTATCAACAATAAATCTACGAGCTACAATAACAGGCTTCAAAATAGACGGAGCCATATTGGCGTCTGAACCTCTGTTTACGACATCCTTGAAGATAATATTTTGTGATAGAAAATCGACCTCAAAATATTCGTGCCCTTCACTATCGAAGACTGAAACGACTTCGGCAAGATTATCATCGCCCAAACGAATCTTTCTGAACTTTTCAAAGTCTCCTACTGTAATTTGCTCTCTTACTAGTTCTCCAGAGATAACTTGTCCCATTGCTTTAATGGCGTAAGAAGTCGGTAAGCCGTTAGCTGTATTAATCTGAGCTACCACCACCTCGTTGCTGGCAAGAGAAAAATCTACATTCTCATTTAGGATAAAAATGTTTCCAGAGGTGGTCCCAAACTCGCTGCCCTTCAACAGTAACGGCAAATAACTTGAGTCAGGTCCAAGACCCGCTGCAGCTGCCGGGACTACGATGTAGAAAATTGCTGTGCCAAAAGAAGATGGATTTCCTCTAAACTTGTATCCTCTATCTCTCGCGTGCTTCAGGACGTTGCCGTATTCAAGTGCGGTGTCGAGGAAACTTTCATTGGCAGAATAGTCAGTGTAAAAGGAGAGGATGTCGCCAGTATAAGCCACCAAATCAAGCATCAGACTTCCAAACGAAGCCTCGTTTAGGTCTTTATATACATCTGGATAATACTTTTTCGCGTAGGTGATAAGTGCTGATTTGATACTGTTAAAATCTCTATTGGTATAAGAGATAGGAACCTTCTTTTTCATTTATGACATTCCTCGCTACTTTAATTAGTTTACCGCTTGAGAAATAGATACAGCGTCTTCAAGAGATAAAGGCAAAATCGTATAAAAGAAAGTAATCGAAATCGCGTTGTCTGCTATTTCTCCAAACTGAATGTCGTCTATCCGTAGATGCGGCATGTATCTGGCAACTTGTTCGTATGTGGCAGTTGCTATATCGTCGTATGTGTCTTCTGTGTTGTTCTCAAAAATGTAGTTTCGTAAACCGACGCCAAAATGGGTGTCCATTATTCTTTCGCCTGGAGCGGTTAGTATCAGCATCTTGAAGTTTTGTTTTACCATCTCAGCATACGTCTTCAGCAGGGCATACGCCCCATCGTTCTCGTCTACTACAAGAGGTAGTTTTGCCCCTAATCCTGCCATTTACTTTTTCTCCTTGTCGCAATCTTCTACTGTACCAGCAGAAATATCCTTTTGGATTTTATTTGCTGCTTCTCTTTTTTCTCTATCTTTCTTGTCTCCGGGAAGTTCTGGTGTGC
>Ga0307375_10004869_pt1 | contig 12721 bp, 5 predicted proteins | sample TR1MG_FD_202531 | JGI IMG/M metagenome (GOLD analysis project Ga0307375, IMG submission 202531) | Soil microbial communities from Risofladan, Vaasa, Finland - TR-1 | ecosystem: Environmental > Terrestrial > Soil > Coastal area > Acid sulfate soil | place: Finland: Risofladan, Vaasa | collected... | reverse complement strand
GCGCGAATGGATCTTTCACTTCAAGAGGAGAAGGTGGCAACTTTGGTTCAGGTTCTTCTGAGTTGCACAATGGCGAAGAGTTCATTGGCGATCTCTCCACACTCTCTGCGAAACAATGGTGGTCCATTGTCTTTGGTCAGCACTCGTTGCGCGCAGCTACCGAGAAATTCGTGTCCGAGTTGCTGGCCGTCTCTCGCTCTTCAGTCGCACCGAGTGACTCTAGCAGCCCTGGCATCAGTTTGAGTTCTTCCGTTGGTGCAAGTTCCTCCTCTGGCATGGTGCAGAATGTGTTGGGAGAGGAAGGAAGTGGGTCTCAACCCGGAACGCCCCGCAGTGGTCTCGATCCTCTCATGAACGCCACTATTCACAATTCTTCTAGCAGAGGCGAAAAGACGTCTGAATACCCACTACTGGAGCTTTCGGAGAAGGAGAAGAAGGCATTGAGACAGTTCTTCGATCAAAGTCAAACCGGTTTTGTGAACTTGCTCAAGTTCTCGCAGTTCCTTAAGGCATTCGGTTCCATCACAAGCTGTGTCGAGTCTGCTATTCAACTCATTAGATCCCCATACTACTACGGATACTTGACAAACCTCGAGGCCGTTCGTCTGCTGGAAACCGAGGAGCCTGGCACCTACCTCTTCTGCTTTGAGAACAACGACCCTTCGAATTGGAACATACATTGGATCGATGACACACAAACGCACAAATCACTGGCAATCGATGCGACACCGGGCGAATATGTGCTGAAAGCTCCGAAACTGGCCGGCTCGTCCTCACAACTCGATCTATCCTCTTCTCGACCCCCCGCTTCTCCAAGACATTCCATCTCTCAGACAGGAACACCTTCATCCGACTCGTCGACCTCCAGCGAAGCGAATAGCGGAGTGCTGACATCGTCCCCGTCTCCTATCCTCACTTCACCTGCACTGTCCTCAGTATCAGAATCACCTTCTTCACCCACTTCTACAGCTCTCGGACAATCGTCTCACTTGGAGATGCCGAAGATCGAGGTCACGGTGCATATTTCTGCCGAGGACTCTCACATCAACTCCTACACTTCCCTTCAGGCTGCTATTGAGTCTCGACCCCATGATTGGAGAAATCCGTTGAAGACGAATCTGTATAGTTTGCCCTTCTTCTATGGTGACATCTCGGAATCGGAAGGAATGCGCGCTTTGAAAAATCAACCCGTTGGCACCTATCTGATGATCTTCTCCGCTCAAAAGCCCTTCGTTTTGGATTGTTTGTATGTGACTCCAGAGGAACGAGTGGGACACATCTTCTTTACGCGAATGGCGAAGACTTCAGACCGAGCTGGAAATGGATCGACTTTGCGTGACTCTAGCCCCGATGATTCTTCGTCAATGAGTACCGCGTCCGGTGCAAATGATACTGGTGGAGGTGCCATGTTCTTCTTGGGCGTGGAGAAGGATGGCATGAGAGTGCAAGTCCAGAGCGGAGAAACGTTCGAGAATTTGAGCGATGCCCTGCGCCATTACCATAGCGAGTTGCGGTCTGCCTTCACTCAAAAGAAGTCTTCAGGTCATGTTTCGATGGGATCTGTGCACGAGGGTAGTTTGGAAAAGCTTGTGGCGTACTTGTATGACGATGTTGTGGATTTGGCTTACATCACAGCGTTCTTGCTCACTTACCGTTCCTTCACGCAGCCTGCAATTCTGTTGGAAGAGCTCATGATGCAGTATCGACATCTCGATACTATTCCCAATGGAAGGCCCTATCAGATGCGTTTGGTGAACTTCTTCAAAATCTGGCTCTCTGACTTCTCCTGGGATTTGGTCTCAGCTCAAGATACACTGGTGAATATCATGTCGTTTGTGAATTCTGACCTCTCGCTCCGCTTTCCGAGCATTACGAAACAGTTTCAGAACTATGCGTCGAAGGTGGCATCGGAGACGCAGCAGCATCAGCTTCAGCTTCAGCAACAGCAGTCCGATCCTTCGTATTTCGTGTTTACCTCGCCCGTGCCCTCTTCCTCTACATACGACGAGCCCTCTAAGGCGTTAGAGTTCTCATCGGAGCATTTGGCGCAGCAGATGTTCTCGTTCGAGTTTGAGCTCTTTTCGAAGATTCAGCCGTTCGAGTTGATGGGTAATGGTTGGATGAAGGCCGATAAGCAAGTGCGTGCGCCGAACATTGTGCGCATGGTGGCGAAGTCCAATTTGCTGGGCTCGTGGGTCGTATCCGAGATTCTGAAGGAATCCGTGTTGAAGAAGCGTGCCGCTCTGATTGAGCACTTCATTGCGGTGGCAGACGAGTCTTACAAATTGAGCAACTTCCACAGTGCGATGGTGGTAATGAGCGCGCTGCACGACGCGTCCATCGTGCGCCTCAAGTTGACGTGGGACAAGGTGTCGAAGAAGAGCAAGGAGACGTTGGAGACGATCGAATCGAAGATGGACGACGAGGACAACTTTGCGCAGTACAGAACAGCATACGTGCAGGCACCACCGCCGAAATTGCCATACATGGGACTCGTTTTCAGAGACTTGATTCACATCGAGGACGGCTCGCCCAAACACCTGCCCAACGGCGCCATCAACTTCCACAGATGCGAACTCATCGCAGAGAAACTACACATGATCAAACTTTCGCAACAGGACAGATTACAATGGCCAAAAAACGAAGACCTGTGGATGTACGTGCAAAGCTTCCCAAAGCACCCGGATCCACAATCGCAGTACCACAGATCTTTGGAATTGGAACCAAGAACAGGAGGAGGACAATCAATGGGCGGATCGGGAACTGGAGGACCATCTTCGCCAATATCAAGAAGCTCAGGCAACAGCCACACCACCGGATCATCATCACCCATACCGTCACCATCGTCTTCTCCATCGCCTCCAATCATCGTCTCAAGCTCGTCAGGATCAACAGAACAGCAACAGGATGGAACAACGCAGGGAAGGAGACAATCGAGAGTCATGGTTTACACTGCAGCCTCTTCTTCATCATCATCAGATCCTTCAAATGCACACAATTCGCAATCCAACAACGAGGATGGAGCAGCAACAGGCGGACTCATGGTACCCACGAGCACGACAACGACCAATGCAAGAACACCTTCGCCTGGACCTCCCACGACATTGCCACCCCCAACACCCAACCAATCACAATACCAACCACCACCGCCACAACAGCAACAGGACTCGACAAATCCATCTTCATCGCCACCACCATCTTCAACTGACAGCGGAAAGTGGTCGGGATCGAAGAGCGGCAAACCAACGACAACGAAGCCATCTGCACTCACAAGCGTCATGGGATTCATGAGAAAGAAGTAACACCAAACACCACATACGACGGAGCGGAAGGAACTGCATCACCACACGCACGCTTCCGCAACGCCACATTGCGAACGCACTTTGAAGCACTTGCACTGACACTCTCAAACCAAACAACCACACCAAAGCACAACCATACAACCTCCTCACGACATGAAAACGCGGCGAGAGGGACAAGGACCCGCACCCTTGTGAACCACACACAATTAAATCATTTCCCACCGCCCACCTCTCTCTCACGAGAGTTAGAGAGGCCTATAGTGTACAATACTGAATAACAACCCACTTCAATCAAACTCAGTTCCCAATAGACGTACTTCGGGTTCCTCAGTCACACAACGCGGACGACTCCCGGTACACAATGTGTGTGGCAGATGCTTAGTACTAGTTCAAACAGGGTGCTATATTACAAGTAGAGGGCGTCATGAGATGTACGCGCGGAGTGTATGTGTTGTGCAGTGGCTTTGAGAGCTCCTTGTTGGTTGTGTTCGTCTCGTCGTCTCGTCGTCTGCTCGCACAGCTCTTCTTCCTCTCAATCTGTTCCGTATGTACGTATCTATCTATTCTATGTTGAAAGGAAGGTTTTTCAGTGCGTTAACGTCTATTCCGGAGCTCCTGATGCCCGTTACGTTCTCTAGGACTTTGCAGTGTTCGGCGAGGTGCGAGATGACGTCCTCCTTGATGAGTCTGCATCCAAAGATGTTGAGTCTGGTGAGGATTTGGCAGTGATCAGCGAGTTGAATGATGGACTTTGAAGAGACATTGGCGCATCCGGAGAGGTTCAAGTCGTTGAGGAGCGCGCAGTTGAGTCCAATGGCGGAGATGGCCGCATCGGAGATGTACTTGCAACCACTCAAGTTTAGCTCCTTCAGGTGTCTCAGTCCGTGCGATGCAATGGCCGACGTGAAGCATTTGTCAGATACTGCAATGACGCCCGTGAGTGTGAGTGTCTGCAAGTAGGGACACTCCAAAAGCAGTGGTCTGAGTCCGTCCTCTGTGATGGAAGTGCATTCGTCCAGGATCGCCTTGTTCAGCAGAGGGCAGTATTTCGCCATACGTGCGACGAATTTGGAGGAGACTTGCTTGCAGCCCTTGAGATTGATGGAGCGCAAGGAGATGCCCGCGCCGAACAGTTCCAGCAGCTTCTCCTCCGTGATGGCAAAGCAGTTTGCCAGGTACAAATGCGCGAGGTGGATGCATTGTGAGCGAATCGCGCCCAAATCCGTGATGTTGAGGCAGTGCGAGAGGTCGAGAGAGGTGAGTGTGATGGGCATGTTCAGCAGGCAATGCGCCGTCACTTGTGGGCAATGTGCGATGGCAAGCGACGCGAGCTTCTTGCATTCCGCCGTGATTTCCAAAAGCGTGGGGTCGACCAATTGCGTGCACCAGGAGAGGTTCAACGTCACCAAGTTCGCGCACCACTTCAATTTGTCCAGCGGCGCATTGCTCAACTGCGAACCCGTCAAGTCTATCGTATGTAAATTCGGAAACGCACTCGAAAGACCATGTACTACGATATCACGCACGCTGCACCAAGGCACTTCCAAATGCTGGATCGGTACGCGAGTCTTCTGCATACTAATCAGCGCTCCATTGATGCCATTCAGTGCATTCACCAGCTTCAAACGAGTCAGATGAGGCAGGCGCTCAGCAAGAGTCACCAAAATCTCCCGATCCTTCAAATCGATCACTATACCAACGTTCAAATCACTCAAATGAGGGGCAAACTGCGACAACTTTGCAAGAATCTTGTCGCCAACCTTATTCTCCGAGATATTCAAAGTACGCAAATGGATGTTACTACGAAGAGGACTGAGCGCGTTATCGGTGAGACCACAAGAGCCAACTTGAAGCTCCAAAAGATGACGGAAACATTCGCCGGGACCAACGATGAAATCATGCAACGCCGCATCGCACACCATTGTAGAATTCAACACCAAACGACGAAGGGACGCACTATGCGACAGAGGAGTGAGATCAGAGACCTTACTGAAGCTCATATCCAGCTCCACAAGTTTAGAACCGCAAAGTTCAGAAACACGCAGAAGAGACGCATTGGTAAGCTGGCGACATTGACTCAAATTCAAGTTCGTCATATCGCGGAGAAGGTTCAGCTGCCTCAAAGAGGCAATGCGAGACAGAGAGGAGGAGTGTTTGGAGTGCGAAGGCGAAGAGGCGGCAGCGGCGGAAGTGGAAGAAGGAGAGGCACCAGTAGGGGCAGTATTCGTGGGTGCGATGGAAGGTGAACCGGCAGTAGTAACAGTGGATGCAGTGGGTGCAGTGGATGCAGTGGAGGAGGATGGACCAGACGTGCTCGAAGATCGAGACCTCTTCTTGGATGTGTGACGATGTTTGTGGTGATGGTGAGACGATTGTTGTTGTTGGTCATTGTCCTCAGTGGCGATGGGGTTGATGCTTGAGGAGGAGGAAGAGGGAGTGAGGTGCGATGAGGCAGAAGAAGTTGGCGCGTGCATCATTCCAAACGACGAAGTGAGTATGGGCGCGGTTGAAATGGAAGTCCTTGGCGATGGCGAAGAAGTGGCATTCGCAGCAGCTGAACCTGAGTGCTGATGATGATGTGGAGGAGGCACCGAAGAAGAAGAAGAAGATGGATTCGTCAGCGAGGACGTGGATGAGCTGTTACTACTCGATACGGAATCGTCCATAGGAACCGTCAATCCATCGATGAAGGCGTCCGTGATCTTGGTACAGCCGCGAAGAGAGAGCTCTCGCAATCGAATCGGGCCGGTTCGCTTGCCGTTCTTCATAGGACCTAGGATGGAAGCCAGTTTGTTGGAAATCTTGGAGCAGTAATCGAGGATAAGCACCTGCAAGTTCGGAGTCTCGGAAAGGATGGCGATGAGGACCGTGGAAGTCACAGGGGTGCATTCACTCAAATTCAGGCTCGTACACGCTGGAAGCTTGGCAGTACCACTCGTGGAGCCAACACCGTTCTCGCCATTCGTAGTAGAAGCACTCAGAACAGGTTCAAAGGAGGCAGACGAGCTATCAGAGAGCGAGGACACGGTGACGGATGAAAAGGCTGTGTACGAGTTTCTTCCATTTGCTGCACTTGAATTCGCACCAGATGTCGAAGAACCATGATTTGCAGAAGTAGACGATGATGACGTGACGATTGGAGGCACACCTGACTTGCGTTTCGAATGAGGCGCACGCATCGTCTGTAGGAAACGATACACTACTGAGCTCTGCTTCGACGCAAAGAGTTGCGGGCAATTGGGCACTGAGATGAGGGGCTGCTTTTGCAAGTACGTACGCAAGCGATCACGAACGAAGGGGCTGTAGAGAGAGACTTCGAAGATCCATCTCAGACTGTCGCCTTGCCTCTTACAGGCATCTTTGACATACTTTGAAGCATCCTTAGTGGCGTCCTTGTATTTCAAGGAGGAGAGAGTCTCGAAGACGTGGCAGCAATGGCGATGGAAGAGAGTGGAGATTACCTCTCCAGACGCTCCTGTACTTCTCCTTACCAACGATACGGACGCCAACAGATCCAATTCGCTTTGCGTTCCAGAGTGCAACAAATGCTTCGCAGTGTTACTCAATCGACGATCCATAGAAGTACGAGACGATTCGCTGGCAAAAGTTTCTCGCTTCGCTGACGTTTTCAGGGTTCCTCCATCCTTCTCAGCCACTGACGATTGCATAAAACCAACGGGAGAAGAACTCTTTGGGGGAGAAGAACGGCCAAAAGGTGTAGATGGGCTCTTAGAGGACCGAGAGGGGGTATCGCATGGTGACAACTCTCCTGAGGTTGGCTGGTTCGTTGGACCCCTCAATGGGTCTCCTGTGGCTTGAAGTTCTGAAATATCGTTAGGAGGCGAAGAAGCGGAGGGCGAGGATCCATTCGAAGGTGATGGGAGAGGAACGAATGGATTCAAAAACGGAGAGATGAGTTCCGATCCAAAGAGCTTCTTTTGCAGCCAAACCGAGTTCGAGACGTAGATGTAGTACAGTTCCAGAGTATTCTTGAGGGAAACGATGAGATGGGCTTCGTCGGTGCTGCTTTCGATCACTGCGCGGTAATACGTCAACGCGCTCAACACGTCACTCAATTCCAGTTTCGGCGATACCTTGTGGCGCATATAAAACACTTGTCCTAACTGATACAGGGATTGGTTGCCCATTGCAGAACCTCTAGCGAGCTTGAGACGAGATTCGGCCAACGAAAGCAAACGCAGTTTTTCCGTTTGGTCTGCCTTCTTCTCCGATAATAGCAACAGCAAAGCACCTTCCGCATAGTCCACTATTTGCATATGTTTCGTGACGGCATTCTGAACAGCAGCGAGGTCGGTATACAGAATCGTGTCCTTCTTGCCCTTTCGATACGTTGATGCAGAAGGAATAAGTTTGACTCCAGTGAGCAATTGAAACCTGTCCAATAGGCCTTGCATACTGAGGCCACGTTTGAGCGATACGGTCGGGCTGAGCTCGTCTTCGGAGAGTCCGACGACGAACATCTCTCTGAGCGCCTCTTTGATGGTGATTCTCCAAAATACCTTCGAATTTTGGTCCTTTCCAAGGAAGAGATTGAGTAGATCGAGTACGACCTCGGCGTAGGGCGAATCGACAGAGACGCGAGTGATTGCCATTTGCTTTCGCAGCTTTCTCCTGAACATGTTCTTTAAGCATCTCAATACCATCTCCAACAGTAGTATGTGTCTTCCTGAGTGATTAGATGGGGAGAGTTTGGAGCGTACGAGTCCGAGGTAGCGCAGGTTGATTCCCCATCGATGTAGCTCTCTTACGAGGATTGATCCATCCGTGTACTGTTTGAGATGTGTCTTGTTGGCGAATGTTTCAGCGAAAGCGGGGATGATGGTCCGTTGGAGGAACTCTGTGGCTTCGTCGACGTCCGCATTGAACTTCTCAAACTCGTCTCTTCCGAACGCAGTGTGCGCATCGCTACTGAGCGGCTTGTGGAATTGTCTTACTAGCTCCGGCCTTAACATTCTGAAGAACTGAGCTCTTGGTTTGGGTGCCAGTCCAAGTCTGGGAGACTCGGGTGGGAACAGTCTCGCCAAGTCCACCGCATAGAGGGCTTTTCCAACTCGATGTCCTTCTAAATCGACAGGCCCATAGACGGTACGTGCAGAGTAGTGAGATGGTGTGAAGGAGTGACCGCAGATGTTCAGGGCATCGCAAACGTTTTTCATGCTCGCGCGGAAACCCGCGTCATCCAGATGTGTCGTGCCTCCGTTATCGCTACCATATACCAAAGTGTTCTTGCCAATCGGGAGTAGGGCTTGACAGATCAATCGGAACCCACGGAAGTCAATGAGGGTCGTGAGGGCCACTCGAATGTTGCCGGTGCGTTTCCATCTCAGATTGTTCACTGCAATGATGCCATTGAACTCGTGCTTCGCTGATTTCATAGCGTACTCATTACAAGGATCAGAACCGCCATACATCCACACAGTACTGCCATGCGCATCAAGCGCAACGTCCATCGCAAACTTGAAGAGGATGCCCTGACAAACGAACTTCTGACCACCTGCAATGCCGCCCAACTTCAAAGGATGAATGGTCTTTTCGGAAGGAGGCAAATACATCTCGGAGATGATCAGACGACCATACGTCTCGGAGGTAAAAACGAAATCCTGAGCCAACGCGCGCATGCTCTGAAACTTCACTTCACTGTCGGGCAATCTCACCAGTCTCCAGAATTCCTTGTTCCAATTCTTAACCACATCGATTTCCTTCTGGCGCAGGATGATCTCAGTCTCCAGAGCGTGGCGAAGACCAAACAGAACGCGGTGCGGATCTTCCTTCGCAAGGTCCACCAAGTGCCTTAGCGATACCAATTGCGATGCAGTGAACATGTCGGTGAATTCCTTCCTAAATGGTGTGGCGAGGTGCTCGGCAGAGTCCTCACTTTGCTTGGCGGAGAAGGTGGCGAAGTCTTGCGCGGGAGACACGTAGATGTCGCTTGAAGTCGGGCGTCTGAATACGGAAGTAGTAGAAGAAGAGTGGTCTACGGGATCTACGGGGTAGAGGGGGAGAGAGGAGGTGTTCTGAGCAGTGGATGCGCTGCGCAAAGTGGAGTGTGACGAAGAAGAGGAAGCGTGGGGAATCAACGGTGAGGGCGGAAGAGAGGAAGATGAGGCGATGCTGAGGCCGCCCGTTGGGGTGGAGTGTGTCAAATCGAAGATGGGGTCCGAGACGTCGAATAGTAGGCGAGGAGGGAAGGGAGAGGGTAGGGCGGTGGCGGTGATAGAGGCGCTGGAGGAGCGCGCGGACGGCGAGTCGCGCACGGCAATGTTCGGTATGTATCTCAGTGGTGATGACATTGAAGTTGCTGCTATGGCTGCTGTTGGTTGTGCTGAGATCGGCGCCTTTGGAGGCGCAACAAAGGGCGCACTACTACTACTAGAGGGAGAATCGGTGGACAGGTAGCATTCGCCCTTGGGACGGTGTTCGGAGGCGTGCGCGATCGTCGTCGGCTGCAGATTCGTCTCCGGCGATCCCTCCCTGGAGCCGATGTTCACCAGGTCCAGATTCAATAGGCGCGCAGAAGTATACAATGGGACGTGTTGGGAAGCATGAACACCAGCAAGACCAACAGCACCACGTGCCAAGGAGAAGCCAGAGGACGAGTTGGGAGGCGAGAAATGTGGGAACACCATGCCATCGTGCATCGGCGGCTGTATCGAGTCTCCTGAACCCACGACACTACCACTCGTTTGCAAAGACGGAGGAGAGGTGGTGGCATGAGTATCGTCCGCAGAGGAAGACGTAACAGTTGACCAAGAGTTCGAGAGCGTCGTCGGATCGGAAAAGCTCGCAGGAGAGTCGCTCGTGGAAGAAGGCAGAAGATCAAAGTTTTGAGTAGGCAAAGAATCGAATTGGGCACCGGTAGAACTAGAACGGACGAAAATATCGCTCAACGCCAACTGGCCATCTTTGGAACACGTTTTACCAGACTCCACGGGTGCACTTGGGACGGGCAGGGTCGGTTCTGAATACTCATTCACAATCAATATCTTATCGGATGAGGCGAGCTTACCAACGACAGAAGGATGGGCACCAGAGACAGAAGAAGACACGGAATTCTCTGCCAGCCCTTTATACAGACCAATGGAATGCCCACGGGTCGTCAGTCGAGGATCCAGCGTACTATGTAGAAGAATCTCGGGAGAAGGCTCAACAGGCGCGGGAGAGATGAGAGAAGGTGTAGAACTCGCTATTGCCGCGTCGGAAGGACTTTCCGGCGGATTCATGTTCCAATGGTCACCTAACACCAGAATACAAACAGATTACACTATTAGAAACTGAGGATGTTCACAGGATGAACAAACGGAGAGAAACCATTACCAAGCAACGGCAAAACAGGGAGATGCAGACGCCGGCACTTTTCCGGTCAGGAAAACACACGCACTCTAACTCTAAACGCCACAAATCATGAAAGTAATGGACACAGCTGTGCGGATAGAGTAAAAAGAACCAACATCCAGATCACCAGGGGAAGAAGGCGATGAGAGAGACACTGGACAAGAACCCTGGTCACGTGAACTACCAAAAACTCTGCAGCCTCCGGGACTCCACTGTGGGTAAACGAGATCCATCGGTCCCGAGTGACCTCTACGATGTGTATAGTACAATTCCGAATGGGTACGCTAGAAGTAACGGAGACTTGAGCGAAGAACGACAGGAATCAAGGGGCGTGAGCAATGGAACTCTCCTCAGGCCGCCTCGTTTCTCTCCTCTCTCTTGACGCGTGGAGAGGTGGCGCCACGCGAGGCTTGCGAACCAGGGGGGAGCGGCGCTCTCCGTTTCTGTCTGTAGTGTGGTCTTTCCCGCCCGGCACGCCGAAAACTCCCCCATGCATCACTGGGCCATTTAGCATTCGAAGAGAGTATCGGAACAACATGATTTCGTGAAGATGTTTCCGCCCTCTCTCTTGACGAACATGTGACTGAGCATGTGATATGGCCGAGACGGAGGTCAGGTGGTCCAACCAAAGACAAGGGGGCACTTGTGGAATTGGAATGAAGAGTTGTAACTCGTGGAAGAAGTGGAACAGTGTGTGTTTATGCGAATTGCTTACAGGCAGCGTCGAAGGCATCGCCGAGACCGTCCGCTTGGCGAAGGAAGGGATGGTCCGGGTTCGTTGAGCGCAGTTGGCTGAAGAACCTTCCGTTGTCCTCCTTCTTGCCCAGCAAATGAGTCACTACAATCAATGATACAAGAGTTTCTACAGATTTTGGGTTCTGTTGCAAGAGACGGACTTGGTAAGCACTTTGAAGAGACCATCGGACTGAGAGAGAGGAGAGATTCGGAGAGAGATCGTGCGGATTCGGAGCACATGTTTCAGTATCATGGTATTGGGCAAACGTACCTTTTCAAGCGCCTTTAGCAATGCTTCTTCACTTTCAGCATACTTTCCCATTGCGAGTTTGCACACACCAATGCCATGAAGGGCAGCGAAGCATGCACCGTACTTCTTGCCAATGTCCTCGAAAGTGAGGCACGCCTCTTGCGTCTTGTCTCCTCCAAGTGCCAAATTCACCCACGCCGTCGCGAGTAGTGTAGGAATAGCGAATTCATTGGCCTTTTGCATCTCTTTGAGCTCCTTTTCAGCCAAATCAGGTCGGTGGAGATTGAGCAGCAATTGAATTACCAATGCGTGCCTGTCATTGTCACAAAAGGGGCAATTTTACCGTCAGAATGCAAGTTCTTTGAAAGGATCATGGAAAGAGATACATAAGGAGCAGCAAGGGAGCAAATGAGGATCAAAAGGAGGGAGGAGAGGAGAACGACGTAAGGGTGCTTCAAGAAGTACGTACGCTTCCAATAGCTTGTTCGAAAACACACATTGCATCGCCTTTTGAGTAAGTCCCACGCGCTCATAGATGATTGCAAGCATCAAAAGCACCATGTCGTCATGAGCAAAGTCAGGATCTCGAGTCCAAGTGTCAGCCTGTTCTACGACAGCTTCTTGTCCAGTTTTGCCGCTCAAATAGCTCGCTAGCAGTCGAACAGCCAGAAGAGGAGGGGGAACACGATCATCTTTCAACTCATCCAATACAACCTGGAAACTGCCTTGTTCTATGAACGCACGGTACACGAAAATATCGCGCTCGATTCTGCCAATCTCATCGCGGGGTTTCACCTTTCCTCCTTCGTTGATGGCCGCCTGATACTGACCAAGCAAAAAGAAAGTCTTCAGGTCATACAAATCGGACATGGTCGGCAGCAGGTAACCGAAGAGAAGACTGGAAAAGGAGGGAGATTGGGAGAGGCCTAAGTGGGTTACAGAACGTCTTGAGGCTCACATTGACCTTCCTCCACCCCTGTACAAGGTAATTCTCCGACATAAAGGGTAGAAGAGAGAGTGAGGAACAAAGTGCCTACTGTAGTATCGGTGAGTGTTCATGTACAAGGCATCCAAGGCGAGT
>Ga0307375_10004864_pt1 | contig 12728 bp, 12 predicted proteins | sample TR1MG_FD_202531 | JGI IMG/M metagenome (GOLD analysis project Ga0307375, IMG submission 202531) | Soil microbial communities from Risofladan, Vaasa, Finland - TR-1 | ecosystem: Environmental > Terrestrial > Soil > Coastal area > Acid sulfate soil | place: Finland: Risofladan, Vaasa | collected... | reverse complement strand
CATCATCGATTATGACTACCGCAAAGGCTGCGGCTTGTGCGCGCACAAATGCCCGGCGGGCTAGGTACCGGAGCCATCCTGAGAGACCTGACTGCTACCATCAAAGCCTGTCCCGCTCAGCAGTGCTGATTTAGGGCTGGTTGCCACGACGGTGGCAACCCTCGCCTTAATCGTATTCCTGTTCCAACGTCCACATCTGTACTATATAGGAATGTGTCGTTGGCAATCTCGGGTATATCGGATATTTCCGATATACCCGGTAGCAGAGGGAAATCCGCTCGGCGGTAGAATTGGCCAAGCGCTTATTACCAAGCGCGCGACAGTAACCCCGGCAAACGATTAGTGCCGTACCGACCGAGCGACCCCGTCTATTTTAAAGGGGACCCGTGATGCGGGAGCTCGATTTCGGCCGAGGACAGGCCGTTGGGTTTGGCATGGGTTGTGATGAGAGGGGCGGGCGGACGTTCTGTCTAATCGCGGCGGATGATGATGATGCGTGACACCTTGCGAGACATAGCCGAGGCAACCTGGAACATCATGTGGGGACTTGCCGATAATCCGCCAGGGTATGGGCCTTCACGGAAACACGCCGATCAGGAGCACGTCTGTTTTCTCCTTTTGCAGGAATTGGCGGTGCGGACGCGGGATCTCCGGGAGGCAGCCAGCCGGCCTATGGATAGCCAGGCACCAACAGACCCCGCGAGGGCCTTTCGCTATTTCGCGCCAATAACCGGCGGGCAAAAGCAACATCTTACAGCAATGCGGCAAGCAGCCCAGATCAAGGGCGCACTGGGGAGCCAACTAATCCGGTGGGTGTCCGATGCGTTGCGGATTGTCGGAGACAATGTCCTCGAGATTAACACCGACTGTGATCTGTTCATTGGCGCTCAGGATGTGAACATCCTGCGATCGAGCGGCTTCAAGTCCGCGGATCAGTTGCAGAAAGCGATTGCGGCAGGGGTTTCAATGAATGTGGCGGCGCATCGATCCGATCTTGGTTTCGTCACGCTTAAAGTTATCGAAAGCTATGCCGGAGCGCATCCCCGCGCGACTCGGTATCTCGCCTTGACTAGGTCACAAACGGAATCTAGAAACATTGACCATGGCTGTCTGGCCCGACTTTGCGCTCGCACCGATATTGAGACGGCGGGTGCCCGCGAACGAATCGTTGTGATGGGTTTTCTGAAGGTGCTGGATAGACGGCGCTACGAAATTGAACTAGTTGCGGGTACTCCGAAGCAATACAGAGCCGCCAATCACAGCAAACCGCATACTGGAGCTGCTCCATGACTCCCAAACTCCCCATCAATCTGGCCGATCTCCTAACACAGCGCACGGTCGAGGGCGAACGCATCGAATACAAGACCGGCTGGAATCCCGAGAGCGTGCTGCACTCCCTCTGCGCTTTTGCCAATGATTTTCATAACCTTGGGGGCGGCTACATCATCATTGGCGTAGAAGAGCAGAGTGGTGTCCCGGTGTTACCGCCCGCAGGGATCAGCCCCAACAGCATGGATGCGATCCAGAAAGACGTTTTGAACCTGGGCCATCGTGCCATACAACCCTCTTATCATCCGCTTTCCGCCACATATGTAGTGGAGGGAAAGACAGTCCTGATCCTTTGGGTGCCAGGCGGCGAGACGCGGCCGTACCGGGCCAAGGTCAGTCTCGCGAAGGATACCAAAGAATGGGCTTACTACATTCGCAAGCAATCCAGTACCATCCGGGCCAGAGATGCGGATGAACGCGAGTTGCTGAGTTTGGCGGCAACGGTTCCCTTCGATGATCGCTACAATCAATCGGCGTCTCTGGAGGACCTATCCCCACGCTTGATCGAGGACTTTCTACGCGATGCGGGTAGCGATCTTGTAGAAGATGCCCCCAATCTGTCAACCGAAGCGCTCGGACGACAGATGAATATCGTGGGTGGGCCGCCGGAGGCGGCGTTTCCGAAGAACGTTGGTTTGCTATTCTTCAACGAAAATCCGCGTCGGTTTTTCCCCGCCACTCAGATTGACGTGGTGTGGTTTCCGGAAGGGCCTGGGGGCGACCGTTTTGATGAAAAGATCTTTGAGGGGCCCTTGTCCCGCATGACCCGCGAGGCACTCGATTTCATTCAGCGCAATTACCTGAAAGAGACAGTCGTGAAGCACTCGGATCGGGCCGAAGCCGAGCGGTTCTGGAACTTCCCCTATGCCGCTGTGGAAGAGGCCGTGGTCAATGCCGTCTACCATCGTTCCTATCAGGAGCGGGAGCCCATAGAGATACGGATTACCCCAGAGGATTTGGTGGTCTTGAGCTTCCCTGGACCGGATCGGTCTATCCGGATGGAGGATCTGCGGGCCGGCAAGGCGGTCAGTCGGCGCTACCGCAATCGCCGTATTGGGGAATTTCTGAAGGAACTGGATCTCACCGAGGGCCGTTCTACGGGAATCCCGAAGATACTCAAGGTCATGGTGGTGAACGGGTCTCCCGCGCCCGAATTCGAGAGCGATGACGATCGCACATACTTTTTGATGCGTTTGCCGGCGCACAGACTGCCGATGGATCAGAGGGGAGCAGGCATCCCACTGGTACCAAGCCGGCACCAAGTGACCGGGGAAGTGACCGGGGAAGTGACCGGGGAAGTTCGGCGTCTGCTAGATGCGCTTAAAGGGGAAATGCAGCGCCGCGCACTGCAGGATGCGCTGGGTTTAAAGCACGAAGATCACTTCCGGAAAGCGTACCTGATTCCTGCGCTGGTGACCGGCCTGATCGAAATGACCATTCCGGGTAAACCGCGCAGCAGTAAGCAGCGGTACCGCCTGACTGCCAAGGGGCGGCAGTTCGTAAAAAATGCCGGGGAGAACCTGTGAGCGAATGCCTCCACGTCGAAAAGTCGTTTTTCGATCAGTTGGCGGCGCACCGCGGGTTCGAGGACAATGCCGATCTTGTCGGCGCGATCAATGTTCTAAGGGCGGGACACGCCCGGTTAGCCTACCAAGCGAACGATGCAGCAAGGTCGCCGGCAACAGGAACCCACCGAGGCGACTCAGGGGTGGCTCGATGCCGCGCCTGACCACCGGGGAATCTTCGGCCTTCAAGCCGGGGAGGACGTCGAGCTATGGCAATTCGACGATGTGCGCGACGAGATCCGGCACCAGCCAAACCGCATACCGCTTCTGGCTTGCGGGGCAACGCACGCCTGCGGTCTGTACAGTCTTGGCGGGCCTAAGGTAAGCCCATATTGGCAACTAGGCAGAGTGAACCACTGGGGAGGCAGAGCGGCTCACCGTGTTCCTTGCCGCCGGGGTGAGATCGTATCCATTTAATGCCGTGGCAGGCGCTGTATCTACGCTGGCACCCTCCGTACTTATTGTCTTTGGCCTCGATCCTATCACCACACCAAAGTCAGCAGTGGGGCCTGTCGCCACCTTAAGCGCGCCGCCTATAGGCACGAGACCTCGCTACAGCCACAAACCCAATCACGCCCAAAAAGCCCAAGACCCCACCGTCGCCCATGCGATCATAGGGCGTCGTGCCGGTATAGAGCCGGGCCACTACGGTCAGCACTCCCGCATGAAAAGGCGGAAGCCGTGCGGCGATGCGGCCCGAATGCGTAATATGGGCCGTGAGGCCGTCATTTGTCACAACCAGCAGATCCCGTCCGGCTTCCGCAGCCCGCAATTGGGCAATCTGCAGCTGTTGACGCGCTTCGTTCGAATGGCCATACCAGGAATCATCGCTCACATTCACGAGAAGGGTTGCCTGAGGCAAACTTTGGGTGACTATGGGCCCGTAGGCGATCTCGTAGCATATGGAGACGCTGATTTGGGCAGCGCCAGCACGCAAGGGGTGTTCGCGCCCAGGCCAGGATGTAAAACCGGACATTGGGATATGGAGCACCTCCAATAACGGATTCAAAAGGCTCGGCCAAGGCAAATACTCACCAAACGGCACGAGGTGGCGCTTACGATAAAAGCCCTCATGACGGCCAACGCTCATGACCGCATTGTAAATCGGCCCGTCGGGAACATAAGGGTCGCCCTCCACAAGGCCAAAGAGGAAATGGCGATGGCTTACATGGGCTAGGCGGCGCAACATCGGAATGAAGTGTCGCCGTAACTCATGCGAATACCCGGGAATGGCCGTTTCCGGCCAGATCACAAGCTGACCGTCGCCCTTTTTGGTCAATTGAAGGTAGCGTCTAATAATGTCCCTGCGGCCACGCGGATCCCATTTGGCATCAGGCGAAATATTGCCCTGAACGAGCGACGCCGTGACCGCTTGACCCGTCCTGTGCACAAAGGTGAGGCGGCCTACCAGGGGCGTGGCCGCAAGAAACAAAACGAGCGGCCATAAACCCCGCCAGTGTCCCCGTGCCGCTTCAACAGCCAGCGCCCCCGCCAGCGCCAAGATAAACGACAGACCTAGAACACCAATCAGCGGCGCCCAATGCACAAGCGGCGCGGCACTTGCCGCATAACCCACATCAAGCCAGGGAAATCCCGTCAGAAAGACATTGCGCACCCACTCCCCTATCACCCACAGCGCCGCAAAAACCCAAGGGTCAAACCCATCACCGCGCCGCAATAAGGCAAACACACGAGCCGCAAGCGCTATATAGAGCGACAGGGCCCCCACAAAAAGTCCGCAGGCGAGGGCCGCAAGCGGGGCTGGCATACCGCCGAAACGAGCGAGAGTCAGGTAAATCCAGGGGACGCCGGTCGCAAAAAGTCCGACCCCAAAGAGGAGGCCACGCGCCATCGCGCGCCGCCCAGACACGCGGCCTAGCAAGCTATAGAGAAGCGCCAGCATGAACGGCGCTGCCCAAACAAAACGGTAGGGGGCGAAAGCTAGGTTAAGAACCGCGCCACTTACAAGGGCCTGGATCTCGCCTGCCCACAACGCCGCCCCAAACCTAACCTGCCACTTGGCTTTCTTCTGCAATCGGGGCCACTTTCAGGAGATGAACACGGCGGGAATCGGCGCGCAGAACCTCAAATCGTAGTCCGCCCACATCCAAACGCTCGCCCTTTTTAGGGACGCGGCCCAACGAGGTCATGACAAGCCCGCCTATCGTATCCACTTCCTCGCTGGGGAAATGGGTCCCAAAGTACTCGTTAAACTCTTTAATGGGCGTCAGGGCTTTGGCCACAAATTCATGTTCCGCCCGCTGCATAATCATGACATCGTCGACGTCAAGATCATGTTCGTCTTCGATCTCGCCTACGATTTGTTCAAGGACATCCTCGATCGTCACTAAGCCGGCTACGCCACCATACTCGTCAACAACGATCGCCATGTGGTTGCGGCTGGACCGGAAATCTCGAAGCAACACGTCAAGACGTTTGCTTTCCGGAACGAAAACGGCGGGCCGCAAAAGATCGTAAACGTTGAAGGTCGCACGTTTCTCCCCATCAAAGTAACGCAACAAATCTTTCGCCAGTAAAATGCCTACGACCTTATCCTTGTCGCCATCGACCATCGGAAACCGCGAGTGCCCCGTTTCGATAACGCGCGGAAGGTAGTGTTCGGGGGGGTCGTCGCGGTCGATTACGTCCATTTGCGCGCGTGGCACCATAATATCGCGCACGCGCATCTCGGCAACCTGAAAGACGCCTTCGATCATATCCAGGGCATCGCTACCTATCAGCCCGCGGTCATGCGCTTCGCGTAGAGTTTCCCGCAGCGCATCGCGATCCTCAGGCGCTCCCCATAAAACGTGGCCGAGGCGATCCAGAAACGATCGCCCCGGTCCGTGCGTGTTTTCGTCCTGACTCATAAGCTCAACGGTAGGGGTCTGTGAATCCTAGGCTTTGCAACACCTGCGTTTCCCGTCCTTCCATCATTCGTGCGTCCTGGTCAGTGTGGTGGTCAAAACCGCGTAGGTGCAGTATACCGTGAATCAGGAGATGCGCCCAATGCGCATTTTCGGAGCGGCTCGCCGCCAGGGCCTCGGCTGCCACTATGGGCGCGCAAATCACGATATCTCCCAAAAACTGGGTTTTGCCACGATCTCTTTCTTCGTAAGGGAACGAAAGGACGTTCGTCGGTCCAAGCCGGCCTCGAAAGCGGGTATTGAGGCTTGCGCTCTCGGCCTCATCGACAATCCGCAACCCGAGACGCAGACTGCCGGGCATGTCGGCCACGGCCACCTTCGACCAGCGCACCAAAACCGGTCGCGATGGAGGCGTACACCCGACGCAGACAATCTCCAAATCAAGGTGCAGGCGCGGCAATTCTACACACCCCGCTCATGCACCTCATAGGCCTCGACAATGCGTTGAACAAGAGGATGGCGGACGACGTCGCTCGTTGCAAACAACGTTACGGCAATGCCTTCCACGTCCCTCAGGATATGCAAAGCTTGGCGCAGACCCGAAAGCTCTGGACGTGGAAGATCGATTTGCGTGGCGTCTCCCGTAATAACGGCTGTCGCCCCAAAACCCAGGCGCGTAAGAAACATCTTCATCTGCTCTGCTGTGGTGTTTTGGGCCTCGTCTAGAATAATAAACGACTCGTTTAACGTCCGACCCCTCATGAACGCAAGCGGCGCCACTTCAATCACGTTCTTTTCGATCAACTTCGCTACCCGCTCAGGCCCTAGCATGTCGTGCAAGGCATCGTACAAAGGACGTAGATAGGGGTCGACTTTCTGTTCAAGATCACCGGGCAAGAATCCGAGCCGTTCGCCCGCCTCGACCGCCGGACGCACCAAAATCAAACGTTGGGCTCGCCCCGTTTCCAACGCCTCCACCGCGCACGCCACGGCAAGATAGGTCTTGCCAGTCCCTGCGGGGCCCACGCCAAAAGTGACATCGTGCGTCAAAATCTTGTGAATATAATCACGCTGTCCGTCTGTGCGCCCATACACGCGCTGCTTGGGCGTCCGCAATTCCGTAGGTGGCTCATTATCAGCGTGTATCCTTGAAGCTTCCTTTAACGCCATATTGACCCCCGAGGGTGTGATGGACTGGGATTGCTCAGTGACGTCGTAGAGGGCGGTAATCAAGCGTTGGGCGTGGCGCGCCCTATCATGGCGCCCGGTAATGCAGAACTGATTACCGCGGTTGGCGATCTCCACCCCAAGCGTCCCCTCGATTTGACGGAGATGCTCATCTAATTGACCACAGAGACGCGACAGTCGCTCACTGTCTGCGGGTTGGACACTAAACTGAATCGCCTGCGATTGGGTACTCAAAGTGATAAGTGACCTCTCTTTACCCCAGTATAGACGACAGAGACGGCAAGGTATCTCTTTCGACGGTCACAAGGCGCCCGCGCAGAGAATTGGGGCGCACCTCGGTGATCTCCACCGTCGCAAAACGTCCGATCAACCGAGGGGTGCCCGCAGGGAAGTTTACGACACGATTATTCTCCGTCCGCCCCGACATATCGCCACGGCCACGCGGTGCCTCTCGGTCGATAAGGACGCGCTCCACCCGTCCGATCATACTCCGGCTGATCTCCGTCGCATGGGCAAGATTCAGGGCCTGCAACCTCGCCAAACGCTCGTCTTTGATGGACTTATCCACACTGTCTTTAAATGACGCGGCGGGGGTCCCGGGTCGCGGGCTATAAGCAAAGCTATAGGAGAGATCGAAGCGCATCTCCTCGATCAACGCCAAGGTGGCATCAAAATCCGCCTCGGTCTCCCCAGGAAAACCAACAATCAAATCCGTCGATATACTGATATCGGGCCGTATACAACGCAACCGCGCAATCTTCTCTTTATACTCGGCAATCGTATGCCCCCGCTTCATACGCGCCAAAATCGCGTCAGAGCCGCTCTGAACGGGCAAATGAAGATGGTTGACGAGCTTATCGACACGCGCATAAGCATCAAGCAAGGTATCCCTAAACTCCACGGGATGGGATGTCGTAAACCGAATGCGGCCGATGCCCTCCATCTCGGCTATGTAACCGATTAGGGTCGCGAGATCCGCCGTACCCCCACCGTAGCGGGCCCCCTGATAAGCATTCACATTCTGACCCAGGAGCGTCACTTCCCGCACCCCCTGTTCTGCCAAAACCGCGACCTCCGCCAAAACATCGTCAAAAGGCCGGCTGAATTCCTGACCACGAGTATAGGGGACGACACAGAAGCTGCAATACTTGCTACACCCCTCCATAATCGAGACAAAGGCGCGTGGCCCGTCGGCGCGCGGCTCCGGAAGATTGTCAAACTTCTCCATCTCCACAAAGGCGATATCGACACGGGGTTTCCTGGCCAAGGCATCGTTGAGCAAGGCGGGAACCCGGTGCAAGGTTTGGGGGCCAAAAACCAAATCGACATAAGGCGCGCGACGGCGAATTTCTTCCCCTTCTTGACTGGCCACGCAGCCGCCGACGCCAATCACGACGTCTGGGCGCAGCATTTTCCACTCGTGCAGCCGCCCCAGGTCGGAAAACAGTTTTTCCTGCGCCTTTTCGCGCACCGAGCAACTATTGATGAGCAAGACATCGGCGCAAGACGGGTCGCTCACACGCGTTAACTGATGGCTTTCGTGCAGCAAATCCGCAAGGCGCGTTGAATCGTACTCGTTCATCTGGCAGCCATAGGTCTTGATATAGACAGTACCGGCCATATACGCTCCTCAAAGACGAACGATACCGACCTTACGTGGGAATTTCTACCAGATAGGGTCTCAATCCAAAACCTGGCACCATGATCGCCCACGCTCGGCGCGGGCGATCTAGGGGAAGGATGTGATTTCTTGGCAGATCAGGTATGTAGCCCATCGGCCACCGAATCTGCCAAATGGGCAGCGCTCGCCATTTTCCGCGACCTAGCGCCCCAGTCATATCGCATCTTGGCGCACGGCATATTGCCCAAGCGAAAGCGAGCCTTTAGCGGTCCGGTTCGGCAAGCGGAATACGGCGCAGTTCGATAGGAGCGCCCGTTCCCGTATCAAAGGCAATCGAGGCCTCAAGGCCCGCACGCGCAATCTGTTCGGGATCGGTCTCCCGGTCATACACCGCGTGCATGGCGCCAAGCGCGTACTGCTCTCCGGACCCGAAGGCATAAAACTTGGTGTACTCAAGGACGGTCCGCTTGGAGCACACTCCAAAAATCCCCTGGGTATTGGCAATCAACAGACTCACCTGCATGGACTCGAAGGTGTCTTCGCTACTGTCACTGTCAAGCTTTAAGAAATAGTTTTCTTTCAGCATTACATGCAACTGCAGGCTGGTCTTATAGATATCGTTGACATCCTTAAAGGAACGTCGACACCGCGTCTCGATAAAGATATTGCGCAAGGCCATATCCATAGCCGCATGCCCGGTCGCAGCGAGCCAAGTGTCGTCCACAGAAATCAATTTGCTCGCATTTTTTATGAAGGCAGCCGACTCTCGCTGGTCCCCATAGGTGCCCAAAGTATCGGCGCCAATCACCGCGGTATCGCCTTTACGAACAACAACAATTGTAGTCATGATGTACCCCGAAAGAAGTCCGGCGCGCCCGGGGTGCGAAACCTTGCCAAAATTAAGACCGCTTTAGCGGTAGGGACGGTGAGCGGGGGTTCCTCCTCATAATTAATACCCCGCGCGCGAACTCGAGCTAAGGCGTTCTTCGATCTCTACACCTAGCCGCCTTGATATACAGGGGGAGTATACGGTCCCCGTCTACGCATGAGCAATCCATCACCCATCATACCTGTCGAGACTCCCTTGCCAACCCATATCCAATGCGGCTTTTTCAGCGGCGCCACCCCGCTCGGCTAATTCCGATCAAACGGCAGCGAAAGATGAGCATCGTGCAAGACGTCGGTATATCGGCCCCTCCATCCCTAAAACCCGCGGCCACCCCTCTTAAGGAAAATGAGGGGCATCAGCGCTTTCAGTCGCCCCTCATGAGCCCGCCCGCGACCGGGCCGCGCGATGGGCATCGCTCGCCCACAACGCCCTCAAACCGCACACCCGGTCGATGGCGCATCGGCAGGCGATCCTCCATGCAGCCCCCAAAAAGCGGCCCGCCACGACACCCACCTTGATTCGGCGAGCTTCCTCGTTAGACCTATACTGTCTCAAAGCCCAAACCGGCAAACCTAGGAGACCTCTTATGCCCAAAGACCAATTCAGTGTCGATATCGAACAGCTTGAAGGCTTTCGCTTTTCCGTACACTTTCCCGAAGGCGACCTCATTACCGATGAACCCGCCCCTCTCGGCACGGGCAAAGGCCCGCATGCGGCCGAACTCCTTGCGGCCGCCGTTTGCAATTGCCTCACCGCAAGTCTGCTTTTCTGTCTCAACAAATCACGCGTGGCGTCCGAACACCTGACCGCGCAGGCCCGTGGACGGATAGAACGTGACCCGAACGGTCGTTTGCGCATCGCCGGCATCGACGTCACTCTAGTAGCCCCTGAAGCCACCGCGCGCTGCCTCGGTCTTTTTGAAAACTTTTGTACGGTTACAGAGAGCGTCCGAGCCGGCATACCGGTCACGGTCACCGTGACCGGTAAAGACGGCCAAGTTTTCCATAAGAGCCCGGGGCTTTAAGTAAATCGCACCCCGTGATTTCCAACCCTCACTATCGGGGCCCCTCGGACTTTCGCTGGTGTTTCCCCTTGCATCGAGACAGTAGAGTAGGAACATCGGAGGCAAAGCATCGCCTCTGATACTTCTTTTTTCATGCTAAAGGACAAGTGAAGATGCGAATGGGAACTGTAAAATGGTTTAACGAAGCGAAGGGATTTGGCTTCATCTCGCCCGAGGACGGAAGCCCCGATGTGTTCGTTCATTATTCCGCGATTCAAGGCGAGGGGTTTCGCAACCTAGCGGAAGGGCAAGCGGTCGAGTTCGAAAGCGCGCGAGGCCAAAAGGGTGTGCAGGCCACCCACGTTCGACCTATGCGATAACTTTCCTCAAAAAAAATAGGGGCCGCAAGGCCCCTATTTTTGTGCATCCCGCCCTGATATTACTTGATGGCGATAAGATGGATCGTAAAGACCAGCGTGGCATTGGGCGGTATAGCGGGCCTACCCTGAGGCCCGTAAGCCAAATGGCCTGGAACCACGACCTGCCAAGTCGAGCCCACCGGCATCAGAACAATGGTCTGCCTTAACCCTTCAATGAGCCCACCTAACGGGAACACGGCAGGCTTACCCGTCTTCTTGCTGGTAGCAAAAAGATGGCCATTGATAAAGCGACCGGAGTAGTCCGCTTCAATCGTACTATCGATGGTGGGACGAGACCCGTGGCCCTCAGTCAGAATCTTGTATTCAACGCCACTTGGCAGGGTCTTTACACCTGGTTTTTTGGCATTTTTTTCACGGAAAGCACGTCCAGCCGTCTGCTCACGTTTTCCCAACGCCTTCAGCATGGCTAGGTTACGGGCCCGCATCTGCTGTTGAAATTTGGCTACGACGGCCGCCATTTGTGCGGGCGGCAATAACGGCTTCGCTCCCGACAAGGCATCTCTAATCGCGCGCGTGAAGATTAGGGGTTCGACAGGAACGCCGTTATTGCGCACGTTCTCACCGAATTGGTACCCGAGGCTGTAACTCAGCTGGGCCTTGGGAGATAGCCCCTTAGCCATAACGGGTGCCACCAACAAGCAGCCAATAGCCGCCAACGCGGCGTACCTCTTATACATGGAAGCTCCTAACTATAGACGGATCATTTGGGTTAACCACAAGCCTGTCAGTGGCGACACTGAAACAAGCAGGATTAGTGTACCGGGGTCTTCTGAAAAACGATAGGGGCCCGCAAAGACGTGCCCTGGGGCCCCTACGCTTAAGCCTTGGCGCCACCTTTCTTGGACGTAACAGTCGCAGCCAAGCCCACGTCCGCGGCCTTAGCCTTCTTGTAACGCTCGGCGATATCCTTCCAGTTCCATATGTTCCAAATGGCCTCGAAGAACCGCGCCTTATCATTCTGGTACTGAAGATAATATGCGTGCTCCCACGCATCAAGGACCATGATGGGTGTGGCGCCTGGGGTCATTTCCGATTGATGATCGTGAATCTCGGTCGTGATCAAACGCTGGCCGGCCGGATCCCAGGCGAGCGTTGCCCATCCTGAACCCATAGTGGTCATCGCGGCGTTCACAAACTGGCCTTTTAGCCCCTCAAACGAACCAAAATCGCGGTCAATGGCCTTTGCTAAATCGCCCTCTGGACGGCCACCGCCATGAGGAGACAGGTTTTTCCAAAAAAGCGAGTGCAGAATGTGGCCGGAGAGATTGAAAGCAAGCGCATGCTCCAAGGGCGCAACGCGCGCAAAGTTCTTGGTTTCCTGTGCCTCTTTCAGGCCCTCGATGGCCTGATTGGCACCATTCACATAAGCCAAATGGTGCTTACTATGATGTAACTCCATGATCTTCGCGGAGATGTGGGGTTCAAGGGCACCGTAGTCATAATCAAGGTCGGGCAAAACATACTTTTCCAAGATGATTCTCCTTGTAAGGTGTGGGTCGACAACAAAACTCTCCATCCAGGCCGTTATCTGAGGATAATCTGGTGCCCGCCGGAACGCCCAAGACATACGGTAACCGCATCCTGGGCGCCGCATCCTCCCCATTTTCATCTACCCGCCACGAGAGAGACCACCAGCACCCGATCGGTCTCGTAGCAGGGGTCACACAGCCAATCCTAGAACCCTTAAAAGGGCTTTCAAGGGCAACAACCCGGTTTTATGGGGGTAAGCGGCCACCTTTTCAAGTGACGAACAAAAACCGCACATGGTATTCCCCCGTATCCGAAGTCTTCAGAAGATCGCCCGCACGAAAGTGGTATAAACCATC
>Ga0307375_10004862_pt1 | contig 12732 bp, 8 predicted proteins | sample TR1MG_FD_202531 | JGI IMG/M metagenome (GOLD analysis project Ga0307375, IMG submission 202531) | Soil microbial communities from Risofladan, Vaasa, Finland - TR-1 | ecosystem: Environmental > Terrestrial > Soil > Coastal area > Acid sulfate soil | place: Finland: Risofladan, Vaasa | collected... | reverse complement strand
TGGTGACGCTAATAATGCCTCCTTTCGGTCTCGCACCGCTCTAAAGTCCACGTTCGACGCTATTTCCCAACTCCAAAAAGGAATACAGAGACTTTGTGACTACCGATGACTACAACCAGTTCACACTGCAAGTTGGACGGCACGCTTGGCAGAGTGTGAATCTACGCGTACGCGACTTTTGTTGCCTTCTTTTGGACCCCCTCCTCTTTAGTTGGAAAAGAGGTATGAAAATCGTGATTAAATTTCTAATCTTGCGAATTTCACAGAGTCCACCGGAAGATCTGAGCTTCCCTAACCCTAGAATGCACACATTCCGCTTGATTGGAAAGTTTTCTTGAAAACTCACCCAGTTCAAAGTCACATCATCATGTGGGTACGAAAACACCCCCTTGCGGTTGTCCTCATCATCTGTCACTCCACAAACTTCTGTTCTATGCCTTTCAATCAACAGCACGCAATACTGGGACAGATTACGTCAACAGACATGTATTGGGCTTCAATGCTTTTAAAGACACGAATAACACACGAAAGAAACATCTACATGATCCAAAAGTTGCACTTTTGGCAATGGATGACCTTCGTCGTGTTGCGCAGGGCAATGTACGACGATTCTGCGCTCCTCCTCGAAAGCGAACCGGGGTGGCCTTCTCCTCTTCCAATTTCTCTTCTATTCTCAAAAGCAAGTTTGGCACGGTGGACGGCAGACTTAGATAGACCGCAAAAGGTGGCAGTCCCTCGAATGGGTGCGTTATGGATCGTAACCATACGACCGCTTTCTGCACGTTCGTACTACATTGCGAACATCGTTTCGAGCCGAAAGTTTAGAATATGTGGAAGAGAGCATCGTTTAGAGTACCATTGAGACCGCATGTTGGGCTCACAGAGGGCACGAAGGCGCAGCAGTGCGTCTCGGGTTTCTTCCACTGTCCCGGGTTTGGACCAGGCACTATGTACTGGTTTTAAGTTCATAGCCATGCTTCATAATGAGACAGGTCTTGGGAGAGGGAGGGAAGGAGAGGGAAGGGAGGGGGAGAGAGGGAGAAGAGCCCCCGAATTGAGTCCCATTCAGTTTCAAAGTTGTCTGTTTCATTCAGTTCACATAAGATGAGTAGTGCAAGGCTAGATACATCATGTTGAGAGTGTAGTCGGCTTTTACCGCCGGATTGTCGTTGGTGATTGTTCAAGGTTTCTCCTCCTTGATGTCGGATGGAACGAGAGTTGCCTCGTCGTTGAGTTGCAGGAGCTTTCTGTGGTACTTCATGAGTTGCTTTCTGTGTGAGATGGTGATGATGGTGCATCCGAGTTCTTGGCACTTCCTGTAGAGTCTTCCTTCGACGTCCACGGAGACGGCGGAGGTGCATTCGTCGAGGCAGGCGTATTTCGGTTTGTGGTAGTAGACTCTGGAGATGTTCATGCGTTGCTTCTCTCCGCCCGAGAGGACGTCGATCCAGTCCTTGGTGGCATCCCAGCCTCCCTCGCGTTCGAGTAGGTAGGCGAGTTCTGCGTCCTTGAGGATGACGAGTAGGTCGTCGTCTGTGATTCCCTTGCGTTTCATGTCGGTGTGAGTGTCCGGGTAGATGACTTGGTCTCTGAGTGTTCCGATGGGGAAGTATGGTCTCTGTGGGATGAACATGATGTCCTTGAGCGGCGGTCTGGAGACGGTGCCGTTCTTTGCGGGCCATAGTTTGTTGAGTACTCTGAGAATGGATGATTTTCCAGATCCGTTGGGTCCCATGATGATGGTGTGTACGAATTGCGGGACTTCCAAGTTGACGCCCTTGATGAGGGTGATATCGTCGTCCGGAGTGGCGATGTCCACGTTCTCGAATTTCACTGTCGGTGCGTTGTCGATGCGTGTTGCGCCGTCGAAGTTCGCCCTGTTCACGTGCGAGAAGAGCTCGAGGAGTTCAGAAACGCGCGCGGTATAGCCGGCAATCTGAGTGATGCGCTTGTAGAGCAACACGATTTGTCCGGTCGCCTGCGCGAGGTTGATGAGGATCTGCGTGTTGCGGATGTATCCCCTCGTGATCGCCGATGTGTCCTTCGCCTCGTCGTCGTTGCCTACGCTGCCGAACACGGGGAGAGCGACCACTGCGTAGCCAACCATCGTCGCGCCGTACTTGACGAGCCACGCGTCGAAAACGCCCACCAACGCCTGCTTCCACAACAGATTCGCACAATGCGTGTACAATCGGTCGAACGCGCGATTAATCAAGAAACGCTCGCGATCCCAACCACGGTAGAAGGCCACCTCCTCCGCATGCATCAGAAGACGAGTGTGATGGAAACGGAAATCGCCCTCCAGCTGCTGCTGCTTCGACGTCATGCGCGCAAAGTTCGGCAACAGGCGACGCAAGAAGAAACCAGACAACAGGTAGTACATATACATCATCGCAGGTCCCTGAAGGCCAACCGAAGACGCCAAACGACGGGTGAAAAGCACAATGTCCACCACGGGCTTGAACGTCGTCGCATACAAATTACTCAGATTCGTTGCGAAATGCTCAATGTCCTGCGTAATGCGCTGATCAATGTTGTCGATGTTGTGACCCACACTCGCCTTGTAGAACGTAATACCGTCCAAGTACTTCTCGTGCATGTGGAACGACAGACGCTTACGGAAACGAATCGCCAACATGTTCGTAAAGTACTTCAACAGAGAATTCACAATAGAAGCGGGGATAGCAATGCCACCCAAAGCCAAAACACCACGCACAAACTTACTCAAGTTCATCTCCACCAAACTCTGCGCATTCGAACCCATCACCTCCGCAACACGAATAGAAAGCACCGTACGGGCAAGAAGAAGCATAGTAAGGACGAAGAGGTAAAACGACTCGACAGACTTCACGCTAGGGATCATGATACCTAGCAAGTGCTTCAAACGCATCCAGAACACCTTGTCCACCGCAGCCTTCCTTCTTTCGCCCTGAAATCCACACAAGCACACAGAACAACCAAGAAACGCAGCACCAAAGGGGCCAAAGAGAGTCAGAAAGGCGCAAACGGGGGCAAAGCTGAAAACGCGACGAGGACGCGATTCTCAACGCCAAACGGACTTCAAAGGACCACTCCACAGAAGCAATGAACGACAAAAGGAGAACGTACAGGCTTGGAGGACTCAGCTTGGGCCGGTTTACTGAACTTGCTCTGCAGGTAGGCCGAAGCGCCCATACCGACCGCGAGACCCGCCAGAAGCTTTCCACGATGCCTCTCGATCAGCAGCTTGAGGACCATCTTCGACTTTCTCATCAGCATCAAACCCTTTGCCCCGTAAAGGAGGAGCAAAGGTTTGAGGCTATCCATGACGTGACAGCGCCCACTCTGCGCAGGACTGCTGAGAAAGTCTGGAGCTCGGCCTTGCTGAGGACGACGGCCTTGCCTGCAGAGCACGCTTGGGACACTCGTCGGCTCCAAGGGCTGAAAGTGCCTGGAGACTCGTTATTTGCCTGCTTTTGGGACGGCACATATGGGGTAATTGCATCCCATCTATCCCACCTGCTCGTTCGGGGCTCTCATCCCCCTTTCCGTACTACTCCCTGTAATTGGTTATTTCACTGGGATGACTCGAGTACAGTGAGGAGAGCCCAACCTTTCGGTCTTGCAGACCTGCATGCAGTCCCACTAGTGCCATGGTCGTGTACATATCAACATAGAAAGCGTGCGTATTGGTCTCTGGAGTACAATGAAGTCATTGCGTGCCTTGCCTCAGTTGACTGTGGACCGAAATTATGTCTGTACGCTTGGATCGAACGTCGAATCGCTGACCCACCCCCCCTTTCTGTTGTTTGTCCCCCTTTCGGTCTCTTTCTGTGTGTCTAGTATTAAGAATGTCCCGGGTGACAGTGTCTTATATTGGATTGCTGTGTATCTTGCTTTGGTTGACCTTTTTGCATGGCACAAGTTTGTTCGGTTTCAGCGAGGGTTATTTGAAGACTAGGGCGCATCTGAATCGGTATAGTAAGTGTGAGGATGTGCATGAGTTGTATTCTCTTCCGAATAAGTCGTATTTGCGAGGTTTGGGTGTGAATGAATCGTGTTGGAGCCATCGCAAGTTTGAGCGTGTTGTGTTGCTTCTCGTGGACTCTCTTCGTTTCGACTTTTGTGTGATGGATCCTTCTTATAACGATGCGTCTCATATGGTTGGACACGCGTACGTTGATCCTGGAGATACTGCGAACATTGTCCGCTACTATAAGAACCGTTTGCCGGTGATTAACGAGACGATTTGGGAGCGTCCGCAAAACTCTCGTCTGTTCCGCTTCTTGGCCGATCCACCGACCGCAACGATGCAGCGCATTAAGGCGTTGACGACGGGAAGCATGCCTACATTCCTAGAGGTGAGTGACAACTTTGCGAGCGAGGCGATACACGACGACAATTGGGTGGTTCAAATGGGCAACGCCGGTCGCAAAGCGGTGTTCATGGGCGACGATACGTGGATGTCCATGTACCCCTCCTCCTTCGCCAAATCCTACCCTTACCCTTCCTTTGAAGTTCGAGACCTACACACCGTCGACAACGGCGTCAAGAAGCATCTCATTCCGGAAATCAGAGGCGAATCGTTTGGAAGATCTGGCTGGCACCTCATCCTTGGACACATGCTAGGCGTAGACCACGTGGGACACAGACTCGGAAGCAACCATCCAGAGATGGCAAGCAAGCTCGCAGAGGTAAACATCGTCATCTCTACGACAATGAAGGAACTCGATAGCTCCACACTCTTCGTCGTCATGAGCGATCACGGCATGAATTACGAAGGCAATCACGGCGGGGCGACGCTGCACGAAATGAGCGCCTCACTCTTCCTCTACACACCCAAGAAGGACGCTTTCAAAGACCCGCTCCACACTCCGCTCCCCAACAACCAACAACCAAACACCTACAGCGTCCTCTCTCAAATAGACATCGTACCTACCATTTCCATGCTACTAGGAGCACCAACGCCGTTTGGATCGCTGGGAATGATCATACCAGACCTGTTTTGGAACGCCGAGAATCCGTCCGAGTTGTTGGATCCCTTGCATGTCAATAGCGCACAACTGCTACGATACCTCTCAGAACTCGAGAAGAACGATAATCGATTCCCGTCACATGAAATGCACATCTTGAAGGAACAGTTTGGCTTGGCGGTTCGGAAGCACTCTTCTTGGCAGAATTCGAGCAATGCATCAATCGATATGGCCAAAGAAGTATATAACGAGTACAAGACGTTCCACGAGAAGGCAGTGGATATGTGCAGGAGACTCTGGACTACCTTTGACACGGGCAAGATGCGGACGAACCTTCTCATCACCCTTGGCTCTTCCTTGATTCCTGGTGTTCTGGCTCTCTCCAATACCCATACCATGCATCGTATTATGTATTATGCCTCTGTCGGCATCTTCTGGGCCCCATTGACCTGGCTAGTGGGATGGAAATCGAGGGATTTCCCCCTCTCCGTAGATTGGATCTTGTTTGTCATCCAAGTGGCTTCACTTGTGAGTTGTGTGATTGGCTTCATCGTTGAATTCGACGTCTTCTTTCCTCACGTATCGTTTGGAAGTATGAGTACACTGTTCAAAGGGTTGCGACACCGAATCCGCAGTGATCCAAGCGCCGTCCTCGCGACCTTCGTCTTTTTCGCGCTCCTAGCTCATCGTTGTGGCAGCATCACGAGCAATTCCTTCATTATCAACGCTCAGCAATCACATACATTCATGACATCGACTCTCATCGTTTTGCTCATCTGGCTTGTCTGGGAAAGAGGACAAGTTCGCATCGCGCAGCTTCTGGCGCTTGCACTCGTCTTCAATCGCTTCTCTTACCACACTTTCGCCGGACGCCACGAAAGCTACTTCTCCGCTTCAAACACCTTCGATTTATCGGTGTACACCATCCTCCCGCTCTTGATCATCGCCTTCACGACGATCTACGTTGTTCGCAAGTGGTTGAATGCCGACTTGCGCGTGCTCGGGTTTTCGATTCTGCCACAACTTTTACTCGCAGTCTACTGGTGCGTTCAAGGAATGGGAATGTTAGAATCGCAGTACTTCGTGCGCGTGTGGATTCCGCGCGCCATCTTTGCATCGACTGTATTCCAGTTGCTATACGTCATTGTCTCTCCTTTCGTCAAGAACTCTTCTGTATTCGCAAGGAGTCCCGAAATGTGGCACATGGACTCTACTGATGGTGGGATGACTGAGTTCGTTTCGGCCAGAGACGGTCGTCACATTGATGTGCACAGTGTCAAGTTCCTCACTCGCGCCAACTTCTCTCGAGTCCTTGTTGGATTCATACCCACGGTTCTCATCATTTTGGGACCAGCATCGCCGCTTCCCATCCTAGGTCTTCTCCTCACAGGCACCGCGATCGCCGCTGCGGCGAGCACCTCCCTCCACCGTCCAGGTCCGAAAACGAGCTTCGCACTCCTCTCCTTTGTCGCCTTCTTGTGGTCTTATCTCGCATACACATACTTCTACGCCACTTCACACCTGCCAGTCTTCACTGCACTGCAAATGAGCGCCGGCTTCATCGGAATCGACGGCTTCTCCCTATTCTACAGCGGCTTCCTGGTACTCTTCAATGCCTTCTTCTCACACTTCATCCTGGCACTTGCAGTACCCATCCTAGGATGCAACCTGTTCCACTTCGACGAAGCAACTATCCAAAAGATCACGCTCGTCTACAGCTTCATCTACTCCTGCACGACGACCGCCACTTGCGCCTCCTCATACTTGCACAGACGTCACTTGTTCGTGTGGACCGTATTCGCGCCCTATTTCCTCTTTGAATCGACGGCACTCCTCTCAGTCGACCTTGGACTCCTCCTCGGCACCGTCATCGCCTTCGCCTCCTCGCGGCGCACTGCCCCCAAAACTGTCCTCAAAACAGTTAGACCAAGGTCTCACTTGAATAAGATGAAACTGTCGTCGGACGATCAAGAGTCTGATCTCACACTGGAGGACGACTGAAGGTGTCGCTCTTTGAAGGAGAGAAGATTGAGATGGATCCGGAGGTTCCTCTCCGATACACGCCAAGCCCCCTCCCTCTCTCTTTCTCTCTCTCCCTCCCTCTTGTACATATCTTGAATAGAACTGAATAGCGTTTGAGAATGGAATGCGTCTCTTTTAGTGGTCAGTTTGGGTGTGTGTGTGGGTGGGGTATGTACAATATCGCGAGGTTCTGTGTCTGTGCGTGCATGCGTGTGTGTGATTGACGATCAGGAGGATTTTGGCTTTGAAGAGGACCATCTCCACACTTTGAACGCTGCGCCACCGATGAGAACGAGTCCGAGTGCGAGGACGCCGAGTCTGGAGAAGTTGGTGGACGAATCGTTGATGAGCGTTTGGAGGTCCTTTGCCTGCTTGTGATCCGGTTCAAACTGCAGGATTCGAGAAACGTATCCCCTTGATGTTCTAACTTGTCCGAGGCGGTAGTAACCCAGCGCGAGTATGGACAGCACGTCAACGTGCACGGAGGAGCCCACCAAGTTCTCGTCTGCCTCCAAGCTCTGCAACATGTGCGTCAAGTCTGTCAGCGCAATGTTAACTAGATCCAAGTCTTCGTGACGCACAAATTCAATGCAAGTTCGCAGCCGTTCAGCAGGCGGCAAGCTCGACAAGCGGTCCAAAATGTCCTCGGGATCCAACTGCTCCAAGGGCAACTCCACTGGCGGCTCAACGAAGTTGCGAATGCGCGCGTCCTCTTCCAAAGTCTCCAAATAGGGCTCGTGATTCAAACGCCAGAATTGCAGCTCGTTCAACACCTGTTGCGGCGTCATATCGGAAGGGGGATGGATCACACCTTCAAACACGAAAAACTGCATTAGAAACACGTCCGATCGCACAAAAATGAGCCACAAAGGATACTCACATACCTGATCTATAGTATTCCAGCACAAACTCGAAGAAACGCCCATTTCTAGAGGACAAAAACACATAAGAAGGTGAGGGGATGAACAGGGAGGACCGCAACACGAAATAGAGCAATCAAACACGACATCAGAGGGAATAGGCTCTTAAAGAACATACCTATCGAAGAAGTAAACGCCGTTGGCATCACATTCAAGCTCAGAAGGGGTACCAAGAGTAGAAAGAGACCCAAGAAGACTGTCCGGGAAGCGGCTCAAAGTTCGTCGCGGAACCTCAAATCTAGTACCGCCAATGTTCAGTAAAACTCTCTCATCAGATGACATGGCAATCAAACTAACAGGTAACACCAACCTGAAGGCAATGAAGGAGAGTATAGGACTGAAACATGGCTCCTCCTGAGAAACGGTCACGCCGCAGCGTCTGGAGGACGCTCTCAGAGTAGGGATCTATGGTCATCTTGCCCTTTTTGGCCTAAGATTCAATGTATCATGTGTTTGCGATGCATTCCTGGATGAAGAAAGCTATCAGACCCCCATCAACTCCAGGAGAGCACGTTGCAAACAGGTTCGAACAACAGCCACGCCCTTCCCGTTAACACAGATTCATGTCATATTCCACCTGAGAATGAAATCTATACTACAATCGACATCTTTGGAGTGTTCTGTAATCTCTATAAGGCTCAAGCGAGAGGTGGCACCTAGAACTGACACGAACCGACATTTCGTCTCCCTCCCCCTTGAAAACGCATACATTGGCGCCAAATCTTGTGGTAAGGAATGAAATTTACCTCTTCTATCAACTCAGGCGACAAAAACGGTAGATCCAGAACACTTGTGAGCAGGACTGGGAGCGTTCTGCTGGCGGGCTCTGCGCTCTGCGCCCAGTCTGTCCCTCACCATGGGCCTGGCAACGAGGGACCTCACGGTCCTTCTTGTTGCCACCGTGATTGCCTTGGCCTCTTTCCACTGGGAATCTGCATTTGACTTCGTACATGGGCCTCCGTTGCCCTTGCGAACTGTCGCCGGTCAAAGCGAGTTTACCAACATGTATGGCTGCCATTTTCCTCCTACCCCCTCTTTTCGCATCATTTCATGGATTTCATATGCCCCTCATTGAGTAGCTAACATCTTTACTATGTTTGAAGCCCGGAACCGATCATCATCGATCACGACTTCGATGGCCGCAATGGTTCGCCCCTTTCTCCCTTCTTCTTGCCCGTCTCAGGTTTCCTTCCCTCTTTCTTGGTTCTAATCTTGATTATCCTTTCATCTCACGTTGTCTGCAGATGTTATTTTGGCATTCGATCGTTCTATCGCCTTGTTTCAGTGGTCCGCCGCTTTGAACGAGCTCGTGGAAGTGAAGCGTTTCCATACAGCGTCTCAACCCCTTCTCATGACGTACATTGGGCCTAAGAAGCCGTCTAGTGGTATACTTGGTGACGCACAGCGCCCGCTATTGCTGATATTGACGTCGGACAACTACAACGTGACTTGTCTCAGTTTCCCTGGCTTAGAACCTGTTTGGAGTTCTCGTGTCCCCGGTATGGCTCGTCATGTGCGTGAGTTCGATTCGTTGGCGTTAGCAGATCATGCGATGGTCGCCGATTACACGGGTTTGTACAAGGGTGACGTGGGCGCGGTGTTTTTGACCCTTCGTTTCGATTCTCAATACGATGTCTCTCAAACACTTGGTTCTTCTGATTACGAGGCGAATAACCTTCAAGTGGCGCAAGAGACAGTGCAGGCAGGTAGCGCGACGCGTGGACAGGAGGTGAATAGTGAAACGGATACTCGCGCGGGTACTGCGCGCTTGGAAGTGGATCGTTCTGAGCAGCGCGCATTTGAATACGTTACACATGTGTCCTTCTTTGCCTTTGACTTGACGACTGGAAAACTGCGCTGGCGCAACACGGCGAGAGACGATCATTCGCGTTTGAGTCTGCACGACGTTGATGTGGACGCGTACATGGATGCCGATCAAGAGGAGATGTCGCAATCAGCACATGATTACAGGAGACACGTAGCAGAGAGAGCACAACACTTTGAGGAGGGAAACTGGAGAATCTGGAAAGAGGACTTGATTGAGCTAGCCTTGCCTCACCAATGGTATACGACTCGCCACACTTCATTGACACCTGTGAGATTCAGTGTGAACCAGGAGGAGGCGAAAGACCGACGTGGAAGACGCAAGATTGCTTCGCTCTCTTCGACCGACTTTGAGGACCCCTACCACTACATGTCGCATCACTACCAACGTTCTTCGAAACGCTCTCCCAACAACGTACTGCTGTACGAGAACTCAGATGGAATCACGGTCGTACACCTCTACACGGGCAAGGTCTTGACGCGCCTCCCGCTGCCGGCTTTTCGCACCTACGCTGACGCCAACGGCGATCTCACCATCAACTCCGTCGTGATTGACGAAGAACACGGTCTCTTGCACATGTCTACGCTGTACGAAGAAGAGCGAACACTCAGCCAATCGCAGGTATACACATCGAAATTGCCTTCCTTCACGCCATCACTCGCACGCTTACACACCGACTCTGCCTCCTCGCCGATTCACACAGAGTTCGTACCACCGCTTTTGTTACCGGCAACGACACAATTCTCGGCGCCAGGCGCGTCATACAGTGGCATCGTGGGAAAGGTGCTCAACCAAATCCTCCCTGATGTGAACCACCAACTCATTCCAGACAAGGCGTATTATATGGTTCTGTTAAACTCTCAAGGATACATGTATTGCGTAAGGAGCGATACCGGTGAAGTACAATGGATGATCGAAACGGACACTGGATGGGCTGGTTTACAAGCTGTGCGCTCAGCGATATATGGTGGCTTCCAAGATCAGTTGCATGTGGTAAAACAGACGGCACAACAAAAGCAGAAGCAACAGGAGGAGCAACACGCGAAAAAGAAGTTTGTGAAGGGAAGGAGAGGTCAAATCGAGTTGGCGGAGGAGCAAACGAAACTCGACAAGAAGCTATCTGCATTGCTTCTGCCCTATTCCATCGAATCAAAAGACACACATCCTACTGGAATACTGGCGGTCAGCCCAATTGGACTGGTACTCGTCTCGCCAGACGGCAACATTCTCGCCAGAGAGGTCACGCAGCTTCCTGCCGTCTCTAAAACGACCCTCCCTGTCATTGCAGATTTCACAAACGATGGTAGAAACGACCTGATCGTCGCAACGCACCGAGGATACCACTTCTACGTGCTCAACACGGGCAAGTCGCACATCTACCCACTTCTCGTCGCTTGTTTCTTGCTTGTACTCATAATCATTGTCTTTTTCAAAGTTATAGAGGCAAGAAGATCTCAAAAGGAAGCACAGAGAGCAAGCGCGAGCGTGTCGAGGATAGTGGACGCTACAGCCTCCGCCAAGGTGGAGTAGTCGTCTCTTTTCACTCTACATAGGCTCATGAGTGTCATATGACATATATTCTCATACCACAATGTAAAAGTCCATCTAGACCCCCACATGTGCATGAATTGAGTCTCTATTTTGTGAGACTATGACGTATCTTGCGCCTTTACATCGAGTTACACTTATGCTGTTGCTGTCGGTGGAGACTCAGGGCGCGAATTCCGCCTCCTTACTTCTTGGAGGCGTTGTTGCGAAGACTGAAGTAGACGTTCCATCCAAGAGCAACAATGTTTCCCCATAACACTCTGAATTGAGGAGGGATCCACTTGAAGGTGATGAACTGCACTGGAACCCAAACCTTGGCGGAGGCGATGGAGACGGGCACGAGCTCCTTCGTCAGTTTGTCTTGCAACTCTCCCCAGGTGTCATTGAGCATCGCCATGTAGACATAGTAGACAACGAAGAAGATGGGGGACCAAATCACCTGATCGATGGCCAATTGCACCAAAACCACAGCCAAACCACTCTGACCAGCGAAAACCTTATCCAGGAAGATGTACCACCAGTGCATCATCTGTGCGCTCAAAAGTCCGAAACTCGCTACGAGGGGTTCATTTACAATAAAGATGCAACAGAGAGTTAGTCACTTGAAGGAGATTGGAAGGCAGGAGAGTGAAGAGGCAGCACGATGCAAGCGTCCGTTTGCGATTGCTTACAAGCAGAGGTCCAATTGCTGGCATGGAAGTAGCAGATCATCACAATGGGTATGTTTTCTATCAATACATGCTTGCAGAAAGTGGGGTGATGGTGACCGAAAAATGGCCAGGAAAGAGTCAGTGACATTCAACTGGACTTCCTACACGTACCAAACTTGACAGTACGGTTCAAATCAAGAGAAGTCTTTCCATTCTTCTTCTCCATGAGCTGAGCGATGATGTCGCCCAAGCACATGAGCGAGAAGCTTGTCAACGACTGGAGCATCAAAGTTGCAACGTTGGTTTGGACATTCGCGATCACAAAGAGAGGGTTAGTATGATCTGATGGCTTTCTAAAGGGGATATGTGGCCGCTCCACCTGGTTTTCAATGCAATTCTCGTTATGTGTCGGGTGAATGAGGCTGGGGAGATTTGGATTTACCGAGGTGGCCATGCGGTCTTCCATGAGGTCTGTGTAGCGTGGTTGTGAGCGGAATCGGTGTTCAAAGTGCGCGTACCTTCGTAATCTTGGGGTTGTTCTGAAGAGACTTGAGGTAAGCAGCCCAGAGCATGGTGGGAATCGAGCCAGCGCCTTCCTTCGAAAGAGACATTGGTTCTGCGGGTATGATTGGTGTCCTAAAGTCTGTGAGATGGAATCAACACAGTGCAGATGTACGTGAGTAGGGTCTAAGGCGGAGCAATGAGATACAGAGCAGCGCACACGAGGGAATGAGAGATGGAGCGCCCGAACGAACTCTCTGAACTCTCTCGGGCCAGAATCGCCTTCATTCTGGGTGGGGATCGATCCGCGCTCC
>Ga0307375_10004861_pt1 | contig 12733 bp, 3 predicted proteins | sample TR1MG_FD_202531 | JGI IMG/M metagenome (GOLD analysis project Ga0307375, IMG submission 202531) | Soil microbial communities from Risofladan, Vaasa, Finland - TR-1 | ecosystem: Environmental > Terrestrial > Soil > Coastal area > Acid sulfate soil | place: Finland: Risofladan, Vaasa | collected... | reverse complement strand
ACGGCGCCGCTCAAAGTTGCGGCAGCTGCGAGCAGCAGGCCGGCAAGGATGCGTGTGCATTTACGCATGATCATGTCTCCGGTCAGCTGCATGTCGAGAGTTTCTTTGTGATCGATTTGTTCGGTTTCTTCTTCAGACCGGTCGCTTTGTCCGTCTTGTTCTCTTCTTCTTCGTCTCCGCCGAATTGTCCTTCGGTGCCGCCTACGGTCTGATCGCCAAGATCGCCCTGTGCCCCTAGGCCATTGCCGTACTCGCCAGGCGGCAAAGTGCCGGCGGGGGGAGTGACCGACGTCGTGGACGAGTTGATTGCCGCCATCACCGCGTCGACAAGCGTCGGGGCGACTATGTCCGTGGTGCCAGGTGCTAGGCCGTAGACCACATCGAGCCCGGCCCCAGGCGAGGCGGGGGCTTTCGCAGCGCCGTAGAACAGGCCGCTGCCTCCGGAACTCGACACGAACGTGAGCGGGTCAACTGCTATACCGTCGACCACCATGCCGCCAAAGGCTTTGGCCGCGTAATTAAGATGAATCGTGCTGGGCGCCTGCGCCCACAGGAACGATGGCGGCAGCCCTGCCGCATCATTGAGATACAGCGTCGAGCTCGCACCCAGCAGCTTGACGTAGATGTCATTGCCGGCGGTAAAGCCGGAACCGTTCAGGCGCAGATCGCCGGTCACCGCGGCCGAGATGTCGTGGCCAGCCGATACCGTCGTGTTCGTCGCCGTGATATTGCTCGCCGCGAGGATGGCGTCGTGGGCCGCGCCGGTGCTCGATCCGGAACCGAGATCGATCGTGGTCGCGATAATGCCGACATCGTCGGCCGAATCGACCGAGCCATTGAGCGTTACAGTCGGCGCGGTAAAACTTGCCGTGCCGGAACCCGCTGTGACCACGCTGCCGCCGACGTTGATCGAGGTGGTGGACGACAGGGCGAGATCGACCGGCGAGGACAGGGCGCCCGTTACGCCCAAGCTGCCGTCGGCGCTTATCAGCACGCTGCCGCTGGGTGTGGCGAGGCTGCCGCCGTCCCAAATGATGTTTCCGTTCGACAGCAGCGCGAGGTCTCCGCCCGTAACGGTCTTCAGCGTTATGCCCGAAGTACTGGTGATGTCATTCGTATTGAGGAAGCTGACGCCCGCCCCTGCGAGAGCGTTGTCGGTAAGCGTCACGCTCGTCGGCTGTGCGCCGGTGTTCTGGATGCGTATGCCGCCAAAGTCGGCTTCCGCCCCTACTGTCGCGGCCAGTGCGCCCGTAATCTGCGTGTTGGTGCTGATCGCCAGGTCGCCTGAGGCGCCGCCGAAGATGCTCGACAGGTCGGCGGAGCCGGCGATGATGTTGGTGCTAGATCCGGTTCCCGGTGCCTGTAGAATCGCTCCGCCCGCTTTGATCACAACTGCGTTCGCGCCGGCGTCGATCGCGCCCAGTGTCAGATCTCCCGAGGCCCAGAGGCTCAACGGCCCGCCGGCGTTCATGTCGACGCGGCCGGCAACCTGGTTATTCGGATTGTCGAGTGTCGTCGCGCCTTGCGACTGGGTGATCAGCGTCAGGGCGGCAAGCGGGCCGCTCTGTGTGATCGCGCCCGCCGGGGCGCTGAGGTCGAGCTTGGCCACTGTGATTGCCGGCAAGGTCAAGTTGCCCGTCGCCTGGGTGATACTCGCGCTGGAACCGCTGCCGAAGGCGCCCAGCGTACCTCCGGTCTGGCTGAAGCTCGAATTCACCGTCAGGCTGTTCGCGATATTGAGGGTACCGCCTGCGATGCTCAGGCCGCCGGCCGTCAGCGATGTGAGGTTGGTCGTCCCTGCCGCCGCGTCGTAGGTCACGGTCGTGCCGCTGGGGATCGACACCGCCGCTACGTTCGAAAGATCGGGCAGCGCGTCCCAGTTCGAGGCCACCGACCAGTTGCCGCTCGTCCCGCCGATCCAGGTCGAGAGTGGCCGTTGGGTGATCGTGCCCGGCGCGGTGGTCGTAGTGACGGTGTAATTGCCTCCCGAGTTGCCGTCGCTCAGCGTATACCCCGCGCCGACGCCCAGAGTGCTGAGGTTGGCGCCCAGGACGTTCTTGCTCGCGTAGGATTGGCTCAGGCCGCTGAGGCTGTCACCGGTCATCAGGCCGGTGATGCCGACCACGCCGGTTGAGACGGTGGTGCCGTCGTACACCTTGCTTTGCGTGACAGCCGCCAGAGTCAGCGGCGCCGGGGTGATCGTGCCCCGCGCGGTGGTCGTGGTGACGGTGTAATTGCCTCCCGAATTGCCGTCGCTCAGGGCGTACCCTGCGCTGACGCCTAACGTACTAAGGTTGGCGCCCAGGACATTCTTGCTCGCATAGGATTGGCTCACCCCGCTGAGGTTGTCACCGGTCATCAGGCCCGTGATGCTGACTACGCCGCTCGAAGTGGTCGTGCCGTCATACACCTTACTGTCTGTCACCGCCGCCAGAGTCAGCGGCGCCGGGATGATGGTGCCAGCCGCGCTTGCATAGCTAATGCTGTAGTTGTTGCCACCGTTGCCATCCGACAGCGTGTAGCCAGTATTCAAGTTGAGCGTACTACCATTCGTACCCAGCACGTTCCTGCTTGCGAACGATTGCGTCAGGCCGGTAAGACTGTCGCCCGCATACACCGTGCCTGCCGTCACTGTGGGCACTCCGACCGTACTCGTCGTGCCGTTGTATTGTCGGGAGTCGGTCACCGCACTAATGGTCAGCGGCGCCTGCGCGATCGTGCCGATGTTAGCGTTCGCGGTGGCGCTCCCAAGCTGGTATCCATAGACCGCCGCCGCGCCGTTCGTAGCGCTTGCAATCGAAATCCCAGAAACGCTGACGTTCTTCCCGGTTCCGGCGTTCTTGTCGGCGTAGGTGCCGGCAGCCGGATCGTTGAACACCACGGTATCGCCATCGATTGTCCCGCTGACCGAATAATTGCTTGCCGCCAGCGTGGCATTGGTCGTGCCATCATAGACTTTGCTGGTGGTGCCGCTCAGCACCGCTGTCACGGTCGGCGCAATGCTGTAGATAAAGCCGTTCCCGGTTCCCGGACCCGAGTACGGCGCGGTACTGTAGCTCATGCCGTATTGTTTGAAGTTATTGACCAGGCCGCCGTCAGTGTCGAGTGCTGGGTTGACCGAGTACACGAGCCAGGATCCGTTTGGCGTCGAGAGCGCACCCGCGCCGGCGTTGTTGACGAAATTGCCACCGTTCGCAAGCACCAGGGCGTCGCCCGTGCCCGAAGCGCTCATCACGCTGCCCGAGCCGAGCGTGATCCCGCCGCTGGCGATCATGGTGACATCGCCCGTAGCAATGCTGGCCGCGGTACTCGTTGATATGGTACCGCTCGTCACCACGCTCAAGGTCGTATTGCCATTTGAATTGAGATCGATCGCACCCGACAACGCGAGATCGGCGGTAGTGGTCCCGTTGCCGAATTTCACCGTCGGAATCCCAGAGAGCGACTCGAAAACCGTCGGCGTGATTGAAAGGCTCGATGTGTTGATCGGATCGAATTCAAAAGCGCTGGTCGCGTAGATGCCACCAGTGCTGAAGAAGCCGAAGTCGCTCGCCGCGAGCGTGATCGTGTCGGCGTCGATTTCCCAATTGTTGTCGGAGCCGGCAATCCCGTTGCCCGCATCGCCTAAACCACCTGCGCCACCGGTTGTAAAAAGCGCGCCGCTAGCCTCTGCACCCACGGCGGAGAGGCTAACGTAGCCGCCACCTCCCCCATCGCCGCCGGAATATCCCACGCTGCCCGCCCCGCCCCGTCCACCGAGCGCGGTGATCGTCCCGGTTCCACCGCCGATGGCGATCGAGGCACCGCTGATGTAGACGTCATCGATGTAGTCGCTTGGATCGTCTATTGCCGCGTTGCCCCCGTAGCCACCGCTGCCGCCGGAGTAGCCGCCGCCAGCCGAGCCGGCGTTGCCACCCGAGGCGTCGATCGAGCCATTGACGATGACCGCATTATTCGCCTCCAGGTCGATCCCGCCGCCATCGCCGCCGATGCCGGCGCCATAGTGGGAATTGTCCGAGAAGCCGTTATAGTTGGAATACGTGTCGTTCCCGCCCCCCTTGCCGCCGTCGCCGCCGCGCGTGAAGATTGACCCGGTAGTAATCGAGTCTGCGCAAATCTCAACCGTCCCGCCCCAGCCGCCATCGCCACCGTAGTACCCGGATGCACCGACACCAGCGTTGCCTCCGAAACCACCGTGTGCGTCGATGTCGCCCACAGTCACCGGGCCGGACGTCACATCAAGATAGATGTACCCGCCATAGGCGCCGTTGCCGCCCGCACCCGCGTTCGCGCTGTCGTCGCCGCCGTTGCCACCATTGCCGCCGTAGGTGGAAATGGTCCCGCTCCCTCCCGCGACGAGCGAAATCGATCCAGCAGTGATCTCCACCGAACCGCCGCTACCTCCGTCGCCGCCCGAGCCGCCGCTGAAGGCGCCTCCGCCAGCCATGCCGTTGCCGCCGCTGCCGCCCGTGGCGACGATGCTATGAAAGTTGACTGCACCCCCTGCGTCCAGCGTGACGCTGCCCCCATTGCCGTCATAGCATTCGACATAGTTGCAGTTATAGCCCCCGCTGCCCCCGAAGGCGCCGCCGTCGCCGGCTACTCCGCCGTGCGTATCGATCGGCCCACCGACGCTGATGTCGCCGTTGCTCGAGATATTGACCGAGTTGCCGTTGCCGCCGCTGGCACCGTTGCCGCCCTGATAGCTGAGCGTCCCCGGGCCTCCCATGCCGCCGTCGCCCCCGTACGCGGCGATGCCGCCGAGCGAAATGCTGCCACCGTAAACGTCGATTTGCCCGCCTTCGCTGCCGTAGCCGCCACCTCCGGCGCTATAGCCGGATGTCCCGGCTGCACCACCGTCACCGCCCCTGCCGCCATATGCCAGGATGTCGCTGTCCACCGTGATCCCACCGGTAGCCGCGAGTGTGACCCCTCCGCCTTGGCCGCCATAGCTACCGTAGCCGGGAGCGTAGCTGCCATTGTCGGCCAGGCCATTGCCGCCGGCGCCGCCGTGAGTGTCGATCGAGCCATAGACGCGGAGATTGGACGTCGTTACCTCGACGTCGTTAGCGTCATAGATAGAGACATTCGAGCCGTCCGCGCCGATCTGCGCCGCGCCGCCTGGCCCGCCTTGACCTGCACCCTCGCCACCGTCGCTGCCCCTGCCCCCGTGCGCGTTGATCGATCCGTTGACGGCGATCATACTGCCGTAAGTCGTGACCGCTCCGCCGTCGCCGCCGCTGTTGCCGTAGTAATAGCCGATATCACTGTTGCCGGCGTCTCCGCCGGAGGTATTGATCGCCGCGCCGGAGCCAGGACCGACCGCCACTGCGCCGTTGCCGGCCAGGTAGACATAGCCGCCCCAGCCACCCGAACCTCCCCATGAGTTGCCGCTGCCGAACCCTGCCCCACCGCCGCCGTGCGCATCGATATTGCCGCTGACGGTAATGTCTCCGATAAGCGCGTACGCCGAGGAGTATCCCTGGGCCGACGCTATATTGACGTACCCCCCCTCGCCACCGTCACCACCGCTATTTGCCAGCGCGTTGCCTCCATAGGTAAATATGTTGCCCGCGACCTTCACTGCCGTGCCGCTCGGTGGCGTAACTCCGGTGCGAACGAGATCGACGTTCCCGCCCGACGACCCTCCGTAATAGCTGGCGTCCCCGTTTGCGCCATATGCGGAGATGTCGCCGTTGACGGCGATCGTGCCCGTGTCCGTCTGCAGCAGAACCGAACCTGCACTGTAGCTTGCGTTGAAGGCTGCAGTGGTGATCGATCCGGTAGCGATATTCCCGTTCGTCGTGGTAACGGTGACACTGCCATTTTGGAAGTTCGCCGACGAGCCGCTGGTAGTCAGTGCGCCCACTGCTACGCCATAGCCCGAAAGCGTAAGATTGCCGCCGCCAGTGATGATGCTGCCGCCGCCAGTGATAGCGCCAGTTCCCGAGGCTGTGTAAAACGTCGCGTTTGGCTGCGTGAGGTCGTCATTTGCGCTCAGCACGATGCACAGGCCGCTTGTGTTGATCGTATACGGGGCTGCGAAACCGATGTCGGAACCCGCGCGGAACTGGACGGTGCCCGCACCGAGATCGATCGAGGACGGGAGAGCGACATCCGCGCCGATATTTATGTTGTTGCTTGCACTGGACTGCAGACTTCCGCCACCCGTGGTGATCGAGCCGAAGGAGAGGAGCGGCTGCGAACCAAAATTGATGTCGCCGGCGGTCGCGGCGATCGTGATATCGCCGCCGACGTAACTTTGCGCACCGGCGTATGAATAGGGATACGCGGTATAGGAAGAAGACGTGTTCACGCCTACGGCACCGCCGGCACCGCCACTCGTGTCGATTGTGCCGGAGCCGCCTCCAACAGACATGAATGATCCGTTGATCGAGCCGCTCGTGACATTGATGGCTACCTGGCCGCCATTGCCGCCGTTTCCACCATTGCCTCCAGGGTTAGCGCGATAAGCACAGCCGGAGTAGCAGGAACCGTACCCCAGGTAAAGGTAGTAATCGTAGTCGCCCGTGGTGTTGCCGCCGCCGCCGCCCTGCCCTCCGGAGGCATAGATATCGCCCGTGCCAATGCTGCCGCTCGGGCTGGAGATGCTGAGAGCGACATCGCCCCCGGCCCCGCCCTGACCACCGTTGCCGCCCGGAGCGTAAGGCGCATAGGGAACTGCACTGCTGCCGGTCGCAGCACTACCGGCCCCGCCATCGCCGCCCGCGGTCGTGATCGAACCGGTCGCGATCGTCGTATTTGCATTAATGGTGACCGTTCCACCGGCACTGCCGACGCCACCGCCGTAGGCCCCGTAGGCGCTTGGAACGGAGGCGTCGATGCCAGCCGCTCCGCTGGCGTTCAGCGCGCCAACAGTCACAGATACGCCGGAAAGATCGATATTTCCGCCGTAAGTAGTGATGTTTCCGCCGCCAGTGCTCGAGGTAATCGCTCCCGCACCAGATCCGCCATAGCCCGGCGCATTCGCTGTCAGCGTCACGTTGTGGCCGCTGGTGGCGATGTTGTACACACCGAGATTGATGTTCTCGCCCGCCAGCGCTGTGAAGGTATTGCCAGAACCGGACGTAAGATTCAGATCCGTCTGGAAGTTGACGCTGCCGACTGTTCCCGACCCGTCGCCGTATGCCTCGACTGTGACATCGCTAGTAGAAATGTTCGCGGCGATAGTGCTTGCCGTGCCACTGTCGATTGTGTAGTCGCTAGCCGGATCGAGCAGCCACATGCCGGTCTTGCCATTCGGCGCGCGCGTGTCGATTCGAGCGCCCGCTACATCTAGCGCCTGCTTGCCTGAGGATTCGACAAAGCCGCCATTGCCCGACAAGTTGCCGCCGCGCGCAGAAACCGAACCGGAAAACTGCGTGCTGCCATCCGCCCATACCACGACATGGCCACCCCCCCCGGCGATCTTTGCATCGGCGCGAACCACGGTATCGGGACCGACGGAAGTGCGCTGGGCATTCTGTACAGCCGGGTTGGCGCCGTGCGCGTCGCCGCCTATGAGAACCGTCCCACCGCCATTTTGTCCCGAGACATCCACGCTCGCTTTGTCCGTCACCGCGACCTGCTTGCCCAGCACCTCTACGCTGCCACCTTTAGTCCCTGTAGCGACGATGCGCCCAGCACCGTCGACGTAGGCGTCCTGGCTCGCCTTGAGAAAAATGCGCCCGCCTTGCTTCACCACGCTGGAGGCGTTCAGCGTGCCGCTGTTGTTGACCAGTACCCCGGCGATGCCGATTTGACCGGCCTCGGAGACGATCTGCCCGAGGTTGGTCGCGTTGCCTGTGGCCCCGGTGATCGCTACGCTCACCCCCGGCGTGCTGGTGTCGAGAAGCTGCACCGTCTGGCCCGCCGCGAGGATCACTTCGCCGTTGGGCGCGTCGATGATGCCGTTATTGGTCACCGACGGGGCGACGAGGTAGACGCTGCCGCCGCTAGGCGTCGTGATCTGGCCGTCGTTCTGGACGCTGCCCGCATTGGGCGTGGCGCCGAAGTTCAGCCGCCCGGCGAGGAAGTCCTGGTTCGCGACGTTGAGCGTGCTCGCGACGAAGCCGGCGACGTCGATTCTCGCGCCCTGCCCCACCAGGATGCCCGCAGGATTCACCAGCCACACATGCCCGTTCGAACTGAGCGTCCCCAAGAGCACCGAGGGGTCATTGGCGATAACGCGGTTCAGCACGCTGCTGCTCGCCGACGCTTGATTAAAGCGGGTGGTCTCGCTCGCGCCAATGGAGAAGCTGTTCCAGTTGATGATGGCGCCGTTGCTGTTGTTGACTGTGAGCAGATTGCCCGCCTGGTTGAAGCTCGCGGCGCCGTTGACCACCTGCGGGCCGGCGGGGTTAGCCCACGCGGGCGCGCTGACGAAGCAGGAGGCGATCGCCGCTGCGATCAGGCGTTTGCGAGCAGGGAAACGGGTCGTTGGTTTATTGGGCATGGTGTACCCCCTTCGTCTGGCAGCGGAGGGTCGCTGTCAAAACGGTATTCAGGTAAAGCAGATTCCTCGTTGCGCCCCGAAGGAAGTCCCCTTGGGAAACACTCGGAATGACAGGGTCCGGCTGGCGAATGACAGGTGCGGGATTGTTTGAAGTGCACATTGCCTTCGTGTCGTCCATGGGCTAGAAGGCGAGCATCAGGTTGACGTGGCCGCGCCAGTCGCCATGCTCCTTGGTGCCGACAGGACCGCCATCGACCACTTGCGCCAGGTCGAAACGCAGGCTGACATCCTTGCGGAGCGCGTAGCGCAGGCCCGCGCCGACGCTGGCGATGCTGACCCGTCCCGGCGTGAGCGAGTCCGCAGGCACGTTCTGGTTGTAGCCGCGGCCGACGTCGTAGAACGCGAGCGCGCGCAGGCTGCCGCGCAGGTCGCTCCCTTTCTTGATCAATTCGGGTGTGTAGAGCTCGGCGTTGACGACATAGCCGCTGTCGGCGGTGACTGCGCGCTCCTCAAAACCGCGCACGGCGGTCGAGCCGGCAAGTCCGAGCTGCTCAGCCGCAACCAGCGGGTCGCCGCTATATTGTCCGTTCAGGGCGACGCGCGCCTGCCAGTCGCTCCTGAACGCCTTCAGATAGCTGCCGCCCAGACGCAGGACGTTGAAGTCGTCGCGCGTGGTGCGGTTGCCCGGGGTGAGGTAGGAGTAGCGGTCGCTGGTGCCGTCGACGTTGGTGTATTTGCTGCCGAGCGCAAAGTTGTGGGCGAGGCCGATGTTGTAATCGAGCATCCGACCCGGACTTTGAATCTGCCCGGTGTAGGTGAGGCTGACCGGGCGCGTGGTGTAGGGCACGCAGGCGGCGATCGGGGGGGTGGGCGGATCGATGCCGGCTGGTGTGCCGGCTACAGTACAGGTCGAATTGATGTACTTGTAGTCCAGGCCGTAAATCAGCTTCGAGCTGTATTCCCCGCGCCGCGCAAAGTTGTGGTTCCAGCGCAGGCCGAACACATCGCCCTTGCCGACGATGCCGAGCGTCCCGCCCAGCGTGGGCGAGGCGCTGGGGGTATTCACGTTCGATTTGCCGTAGATAAAGTCCAGGCTGTCCCCCAGCGCATAAAAGGGAACGCGATAACCCAGGCTATAGATATCTACCCTCACCCCGGTCGGCGCGTCGACCGAACCGGTGTAGGCGAGCGTCAGCGTCTGGTCGCGATTGAACAGGTTCGCGTTCTGGTAGGCTATGCCCTCGCGCGTTCTGCCGGTAGCGGCGGTGCCGGTATTGTCCACGGTAAGGAAGAAGCGTTGCGGGTTTTCTTCGGTAACTGCCACTTTCGCATCGATCTTGCCCTCTTCCTCGCTCATGCCCAGAGTTACTCCGACCTGTTTGGCCGGATTCGCGTTGGCGAGTTGGATGTTCTCCGACATCTGGCGCAGATTGGGCGCCTTGCCCTCTTTCAACGACGGCAGGCTCGCGCGGATGTTCGCATCATTGAAATACTTGTTGCCGCTGATCACGACCTTGCCGATGACCCCTTCGGTGACCTGCAGGCGCACCACACCAGTGGTGAGCTCCTGCTCCGGCACGTACACCTGCACGGTACCGTAGCCAGCCGCGCGGTAAGCGCGCTCCAGCGCTTCGAGCGCCTTCTGGATGTCGCCGTAGACGCGCTTGGGTCCGACGAACGGCGCAACGATGGCCCCCACCTGCGCCTGCGGCAGCAGCGTGTTGCCTTCAACCTCGAAACGGACAATGTTGAAATGCTGGTCCTGGGCCAGCGAGGAATCGACGAAGAATGCCGACAGAGCAAGTACCAACGCGCAGCTTGAGATTATTTTCATGTCCCTTTGCCTCAGCACTAGCGGCTAGCCTATTCGGGGTTTACCCGAATACTGTGAGTTTAGTCAAGTTTGTGCAAAAACCATAGCCCCTTCATTCGGGCAGACCGGTATTAATTCACACAAGTTGAATTTCTCTTCGCTTATGAATCAAAAGGTTACATTATTTCGCCAGTTCGCATATGAATTCCTCGAACTTGCCGCCGGGGCCGTGAGGGATCTCTTCTTGGAAATACCTGAACTGCAGTTTGAATGGAAAGTCCAGCGCTTCGCGGACGAGATCCCCGATTCTTTGCTCTTGATCCGCCGTCAGCGGCGCAGCGGAAACGAGGCGCACTTCGATCGTATCGCGCTCGCGCTGGACGAACTGAAACTGCCGAATCGGAGCAATTTTCGAATAAGGAAATCCTCCGATGGCTGGCCACAGAGAGCGTCCGTCGGGTAGCCGCACCATATTGCGGCGGCGGCCCGCTATGCGCTTGAAAACAGGCAAGCCCCGCCCGCAGGTGCACGAGTCCGCCATTTCGGCGTAGTCGCCGAGATCGTAGCGTATTAGCGGCGTGGCAAGGTTGTGCAAATCGCTCACCACCACTCGACCGATCTCCCCGGGCATGCATGCTTCGTCGCGCTCGTTCAGAATCTCTACGATCAGGGCTTCGGCCATGACATGGTAGAGCCCGCTAGCGGGACATTGCACCGCGATGACGCCGACTTCAGCCGAACTGTAGGTATCCGCGATGTCTGCGCCGAGTATCCTGCGCGCAGATTCGCGAACTTCGGGGCCCACGGTTTCGTTGATCGTGCGTATCTGTCGCAGGCGCGGCAGGCTCAGTCCATGCCGCTCGAATTGCCCGAGCAATGCAGCCAGATTGCTCGGATAGACCAGCAGATAATCCGGGTTGACCGATTGCAGCCATTCGAACTGCCGGGCAACACCCGTGCGAACGGCGAGCGCATGCGACGACCCGGTTTCGAACAGCAGGCTCGCCGGCGGGCCCCAGCTTGGCCAATCCACCTGGTCACCACGAAGATAATCGTTGCGAATGACGGCGAGCCTGCCGTGAAAATCGCGCCGCTGCCACAAGTGCTCGCGCAAGGTCATCGCCAGCCAGAGCAGCCTGCTGATTGCCGTCCGTTTGACGACTACCGGTTCTCCGCTGGAGCCGGAGGTACTCGATTCTGCAACTGGCGCATGGGCGCGCGGGATTTGCGTGCAAAAAAGCGCCTCCCCTGCGGCTTGCAGGTCGCGCCGGCGCATGACCGGCAGCCGGTGCAATCCGTCCAGCGTCGACAATTGTTCCGGACGCAGGCCCGCTGCCTGCATCCGGCTGCGAAAGTGGGGTGAATGCGCTTCGGCGTGAGCCGCGGTTGCGACCAATTGTCGATGCTGGCGTGCGGCAATCGCATCGGCGGGCAGCCACTGCGTCTGTTCCAACTGGAACATCAGAGCGCCAAGGTACGCTGCTTCGCCTCCGGGCAAGGGCGGCCAGGCAATACCGTCGATCGAACTCGGCAAGGCAGGATCAGGGTTCAATCGCGCGCCCTATGTACGAACATGTGGGGAGCAGTCTTCCGACAAACTGCGCGGTTCATATTTCGGATCAGCCTAGCCTATCGTCAGCACTCGCCACGCGCGCCAACGGGGTGCGGAGTGCCATACGTGAAGTAAAATCGGCGCACTGCATCGAGCGACATGAGCAATATTCTTTACACTTGGGAATTCGGTGCCAATTTGGGCCACGTCGGCGCGTTCCTGCCCTTGGCGCGCACGCTGCGCGGACGCGGGCATGACGTGCGTTGCGCCGTATCGCAGACTGAGCCTGCCGCGCGCTTGCTCACACAGGAAGGCTTCGCCTGGCTGCGTGCACCTTCGTGCGCTGAAACGCTGCGCGAGGGGCCGCCCCTCTCCTACGACGATATTCTGCTGCGCTTTGGTTATGCGCGCAATGCAGATCTGCTCGGTAGGGTCGTGGCCTGGCGCGAGCTAATGCGTGTAACTGGCGCGCAGGTAGTGCTGGCCGATCACGCGCCGACCGCAATGCTCGCTGCGCGCACGCTGGGCATTCCGATCGTAATTTTCGGGAGTGGTTTCTACGTGCCGCCGCGGCAGCGGCCGCTGCCCCATATGCGGACTTGGCTCCCGGTGCCGGCTGGTCGGCTCGAGGCTTTGGAAGACGAAGTGCTGGCCAGCATCAATCCGGTGCTTGCGCACTTCGGCTACCCGTCGTTTGGCAAGGTCGCAGACCTGTTTGACGTTGCCGAGGATACGCTGCTCGGCTTTCCCGAACTCGATCATTATGCCGATCGCGGCCCCGCACGCTACTGGGGCAACCTGCCGGACGCCGGCGTGGGCGATGCGCCGGACTGGCCGAAGCTTGCGGGGAAGCGCATTTTCGGCTACCTGCGCACCGGCACGCGGCATCACGAAGCGGCGCTCGCGGCGCTGC
>Ga0307375_10004860_pt1 | contig 12741 bp, 14 predicted proteins | sample TR1MG_FD_202531 | JGI IMG/M metagenome (GOLD analysis project Ga0307375, IMG submission 202531) | Soil microbial communities from Risofladan, Vaasa, Finland - TR-1 | ecosystem: Environmental > Terrestrial > Soil > Coastal area > Acid sulfate soil | place: Finland: Risofladan, Vaasa | collected... | reverse complement strand
AAGATGATGAAAATGTAAAAACAATATCCTGCCCCTATCGTACTGATTTTGTGCCCCCCTTCGATTGGCAAAAGCCAAAACATTGAGTAAACGAGGAAAAACTCATGCACCCACATGATGCCCCGATTTTGGGAAGCAATCCGGCGGTCGTTGACGGTTGGTGGCTATTTTATACACGTTAATAAACTCAAGACATGGTAAAAAAACATATAACATCCATATTTTCTGGAAGTGAAAAAAAGTTACCTTAACCGAGCTAGACCATAAATATCGAGATAAAAATAATCACAAACACAACTCCTGCAAAAAAGTCTTTTCCTGACAACACTCTGGAATAATAATAATTGCGTCTCCCGGAATGAAAACACCGGGATTCCAAAGCATCTGACAGTTTATCTACTCTGTGAAAAGACCTGTTGAGCAGGGGTACCACCAGGGCAGTAAAACCCTTTATTCCTCTGAGTCTATAACCCCGGGCTGTCTGGGCTTTTTTTAGAATCGTTATTTCCCTGAAAAGGTCAGGGATCAATGTCATAGCCACTCCTGTCATAAAGGCAATATCCGTACCAAACGTGCCCAGTGGTCTGAAAAAATACATGAGAGCATAGTTCAGGCCGGATGGAGATGTGGTATGGATCAAAATAGAAGTATACATGATCAACAGGATGAATCTCAGGACCTGGATGCCACCGGTCCACACCCCTTCCACAGTGGCAAAAGGCAGGTTTTCCAGGAGGGGTGCTCCCGGGGTGAACAGCACATGCATAAGTAAGATAATTCCAAACAACAACAACACCGGTCTTAACGACCCCAGCAATCGTTTTACAGGCATTCCGGATGCAGGTGAGAGCAACAGGACGAAGACCAGCAGGAACAACAGGGCTGCAGGACTTGCACCATAGATAACCAGGCTCATCCCCAGCATCAGTACCAGTTTTGTCCTGGGGTCGAGCTTGTGGATGGACGAACTACCGTGGACATACTTTCCTATCATGGTACCTTCACTCTTAGCACCTGTTCAACTGCCAGCTCCAGGCTGTTCACAGCTGGATCCACATCCAGACCCTGGTGCTGTAACCCGATCATAACCTGGTTCAGGACCGGAAGGTCACCAGCTTTGTTTTGCTCTACCGCCCATCTCACGTAGTCTTGCCAGATGCCTGTGAAAGCGATCCTTCCCTGTTCCATTACTGCCATATGATCTGAAATGGCTGCAATTTCCTGCAGCCTGTGGGAAATATAGATGATGGTAACATCCTTTGACACTTTGTTAATTATTTCAATAACCTTATTCCTGCTATGGGGGTCCAGACTGGCTGTGGGTTCATCCAGAATGAGGTATTTCGGTCTCATGGCAAGGACCGAGGCGAAGGCTGCCAGCCTCAGGGTACCTCTATTCAGGTGAATGGGCGACATATCAAGGATCTGGTGATCAAGACCCACCATATCCAGCGAGCTATGGATCTGCAATTTTATTTCTTCCTGCGTGAGACCTTTATTCTTAAGTACTGAAACCATGTCCCTGAATAGCGTCTTTTCAAAAAAGAAATCCTCAGGTTGCTGGAACAGTATCCCCACATTCACCCCGGGCCGGGGGCTGTTCCCATCAATGGTGATCTTACCATAGGTTGGGTTTTCAAGACCTGCCACAAGGGTTGCCAGGGTTGATTTTCCTGACCCCATCTCACCCACCAGTCCGAAGACTCCCCCTTCCATAATAATAAGGTCGATCCTGTCCAGTGCTTTGATCTCCCATGGAGTATCAACATCATATATGTGGGTCAGGTGCCGGATGGTAACTGGCATAACTCCTCCAGGAGTCCAGGTATGGTCAGGTTCGGGGACAGTCCCAGCTGTTTTGATAGGGCAAAGACTGTCGGGACTTCCAGCATCCTCTCGTTAAGTAACTGACCAAAGACCTCAACAGGTGTTCCCTGGACTGCTATTTTTCCTTCGGAGATAACAATGATCTTTTGGCATTCAACCAGTTCTTCCGGGTCATGGGTGATATGCACCACTGCAGTACCATTACGGTTTAACTGGACAATGTGCTGCAGGACTATCTTCCTATGTCTGGCATCCACCATTGAGACCGGTTCATCAAGGATGATGCAGTCAGGCTGCATTACCATGACAGCAGCAAAATTTACCAGTTGTTTTTGGCCGCCGCTTAATGTCCTGATGTTCCTGTTACGTAATTCCAAAATTCCTAACAGGTTCAGGTATTCTGTGATCCTGCGATCTATTTCAGATATTGGCAATCCCAGGTTTTCCAGACCAAAGACCAGATCTTCTTCCACGGTCTCTCCAACGGCCTGAGCATCAGGATTCTGGAATACCAAGCCCACCGACCTTCTTATCTCAAGCAGCCTCGTCCTATCCAGGGTTGAAATGCCATTCACCCTGACTGCCCCCCTTGTGGGCAGCAGAAGGCCATTAATAAGCCTGGCAAGAGTGGTCTTTCCTGATCCGTTCTGGCCCATCAACCCCACGTATTCCCCTTTATTTACCTTGAGATGGATGCCGTCCAATACCTTACCAGAGGGATATGCAAAATATATATTGTCCAGTTCTATCATGATACATCTATAAGGGGCCGGATCCTGTCTGCCACGATTAATGCTGCAATAATTTTAATTACATCCCCGATCAAAAAAGGCAGTACCCCCACTGTAACTGCCTGTTGTATGGAAATCTGTGCTGCTGCTGATAGCTGTATTACACCCATCAGGTAGATTATTATGAGACCTGCAACCATGGCAATGATGGCCCCAACCCGGGTGCTGCCAGTTATTTTATAAACCAGTCCAATTACAAATGCACCCGCAATGAAACCCAGCAGATACCCGCCTGTGGGGCCGAACAGAACACCTAACCCGGACGTGCCCCCTGAAAACACGGGAAGACCGATAATACCCAGGATAATGTATACGATCATACTGGTCCCTCCCCCCCTTGCACCCAGCATAAGTCCTGCTAAGAGTACAAAGAAAACCTGGAGAGTAATCGGAACAGGACTTATTGGGATTGGGATTTTAATAAAAGCACCAATGGCTGTAAGGGCTGCAAATAGTGCAGCATAGATCAAGGGTTTAACATTTGTATATTCTGACATGGTATCAATTTTGGATTGTAAACCAGTATGGCTTTAGTGGGTTTACAATTGATGGTATTTATGATATATAATAATATTGTGTGTAAGAGAACCTTAACAACGTGGAGGGGATGAGTCGCAGGGTCCTGCCAAAGTAGGGGTTTACAAAAAAATAGATATAATAATTAAGTGGCAAGCACGCCTTTGGTCGCTGCATCTCACACCATCCAATGATCCACAAACTATCCTCCACCCCGCGATCCCTTGAGCGATGATTGTTTAAGGTAAGTCTGCTCCCTTCCGGGCCTGGACCGGTTCTCTCAATTAAGATATAGAAACATGCCTTCAGGAAAGCTTCCATATCAACGTCATCCCCATAGGACGGAGCTTCTCAGTCAAATCCGTGGGTTGAATACATACTTGATAACATCTTCCATCAGCTTCATCCCCCGCATATCGGCGGTTTCGGGTTACAGGTAACGCCTAACTACCCGGACTAGCCTGCCAGCTTTCATTATAGTGTCTGGATACAATAAACTTATCCATGTGGCAACTAATAATTGGAATGTAATTTTATGTGCGTTTTAGATTTTGAGGTGAGATTTTATGGAAGAGTTAATCGGATTTGTTTCAGGTAATGATAAGCGGGATAAGATCCTGGGTTTATTGGGGTCACAGGGTCCTCTGGATGAGAAATTGATATCAAAACGAACCAGGATGGTTCCGAAGATGGTACTTAAGATCCTGGATGAACTTATGGAAAAAGGATTAGTGGAAGAAAAAGAAAGTTTGTTTTCTTTAACTGAGAAGGGGATTGAGGTGGAAAACAAAATGAAAGGTTTAAAATAACTTTTTTGTCCACGTATTAAGCCAGCATGGCTTCATACGTGTGCGGCTCGCTACTGGCCAGAGTAGATGGGGCCGCGGAGATTCGAACTCCGGTCGCAAGACCCCCAGCCTTGCAGGATGGTCCAGGCTACCCTACGGCCCCTTTGGGATAAGGTGCTCTTACTACTATGTTTTTAGTATTTTACCTTTTCTAATAATCCAGCTTATCTTTAATTCCTTCATAGATCTGGCACCACTCATCAAACTCGCACCCCGAATTCCACGGCATACCGTCCCTGAACTCCTTAACAAGATCATAATATTTATCGGGCATCCATGGAGCCTTAAAATCGAATTGGTCAAAATCACCCCAATCTTCAAGCGTATTAAGGGGTTCCAATCCATTCTCAAGGCCTGTTTGATATAATTTCGTATGAGGATATGGAGTGAAGAAAGACAATAAAATATCCATATGTTCAAGTCGATCCTGTTCACCGTAAACAGATATCATTTTGTGGATCTCTTCAAATGTTCTTCTTATTTCTTCTTTAGTATCAATTCCCGGGATCCCGACCATGAAGGATGACCTGATATCGATGTCATGTTTAACACACGCCCTTGTACAGATCTCGATCTGGTCTACCGTAGCGCCCTTGTTCATGGTATCCAGAGCAAGTTGATACCCGCTTTCAGTGCCTATAAATACTTCTCGTATACCGGCTTTTCTCACAAGTGACCAGACCTCATCATCCATTTTTGCAAGCTGCTCCATCCTGCCATTGACACTAGTCAACCGGACACATAGGTCCTTTTCGATCAAAAGCCTGCTTAACTCCTTAACCCTCTTGATATTTAAGAAGAAATCACTGTCACGAATCATGAATGTATCAATATTGTAAGTATTTGTCAGATATTCCAGTTCTGAAACAACCCTTTCCGGCATTAGCCCTGACCAGTGCCTGCCGCAAAAAATTGGTTCCGAACAAAAATCACAACCTGCAGCACAACCCTGGCTGATATAATAATCAATGCACCTGGTCCCGAACTTATATCCCTTAATGTGGCGTTCCATATCGATCATATCATAGGGAATGGGTGGGAAATCATTAAGATCAGAAAATTGCCGATCAGGATTGGTAATTATTTGTCCCTCATTTTTATAAGATACACCAGGTATACTTTCAAGGGACCTACCTGACTTGAGACTTTCAACCACCTCTTTGAATGTCAGCTCGCCCTGTCCTCTTATCACAATATCGATATTTGGATTTTGAAGCGTCTGGTCCGGTTGAGTGGAAGGATGATACCCCCCCCAGATAATGGGCAGATCCGGATATTGAGCTTTAACTGCTGCCGAAACAATAAGACCGTCTCGGATCTGGTAGCAGGTCATGCTGCTAACTCCGAAGCAAAAAGCATCTTTGCAGCTTTGAAGGATAATTGTTTGATAATCTTTATCAACTACCGCATTTACAACTTTGACCTCAAATTCATTTTTTACCATTCGCGCCAGGGCCAGGAGAGACAAAGGAACATTAATAAGAGGAACCTGAAGGGAGGTCGTTTTTTTATTTGTGATTGCTACCTGGTGCTTGACAGGCATAGGATTAAATAGCACGATTGTGTTTTTACTTTTGATAGTCATACGGTACAGTATTTCATAACAATATAAAAATTAAACGTTATTTTCCTTTGTCCTTATTAAGTACTGATGAGATTACAGACCCAGTGGTTTTTACCATCATATAAGCTCCCCCAACAATGAGTAAAGTGGGAGCAGTGACCAATCCTGCAGCCATTGATATCCCTGCACCTGCAAGTAAAGCCATATCCTTATTTATAAGAAACCGGGATACCTTGTCAAGTGTTGAGGGTTCAATATCCACAGCATCGGTCTCAAGCACGATCTTTCCTTTCTGGAAGACCTTGATCCACCCGGATTCTTCAGAAACCAAAATTGCAGTGGAAGATTTGTCGTATTTGGTAAATCCCTTTGCTGCTGCATGCTTTGTGCCGAATCCCACAAGGGTTTCAGACTTTAAGATCCTTGATCCGTAAGCAATTAGATCTCCATCCAGAGTAAAGATAATAGCTCCGTCCAGGGTTGCAAGCTTCTCGATTACAGAATCCATCCCTTTACTCATTAATTTTTCAGCAAATACGATCTGTGGGTAATGGGGAAGATAAATATCAGTAATTGATTCACGGTCCGTGACAATAAAAAGAGCGCCTTGCTTATCCTTTGCTAGCTTTTTGGATATATTAAGGATTATGCTCATAACTTCTGAATGTATATCCAGACTGTCCTCTATTTCTTTCATGATATTATCTATTTATCAATATGTCATGGTTGTGGTAAATATGTTTTCACATCCATTACAATTTATATGATTCATCCATCGGCATTTTTAATTTTGTTTCAATAACAACATAAAATTCGCACAAATCATCCCCTGATTGAATCATTTTTTCAACTTTTATCACTGCATCACCTTTGAAAGCATAATCTACAGCCCCTTTTAATAGACCATTGGTAAGATTACATAAATGTATCTTAAATTTTCCCTGCCTGTGTGCGATTTGGCATTTATTCACAATGTAATGCATGACACTAGCATCAATTAGTTCAAGACTTGATTCCCTTCCGACCTTCTGATCAATATCTGAAAATGCTTCCTTAAACTTTCCAAGGTCCCACTCTTTAATGTTAAATTCGTTTTCATATTCCCTTAATATTTGTTCCCCCATTCTGAATCCCAATTCATTAGCTTTGGTATTTATTAGGGATTTATCCTTAATACCATCCAGGAATATCAAAAATGTCATCAATTCATGGTTGAAATTGCCCTTTGAACTTATCAGATTGTCAATTAATTCTGTTATCCTGCCATCTATCTCTGTCTTATGCTTCAAAGTGATGATACGTGATGTCTGAATTGCTTCGTAGTGGTATCCATTTTGTTCAAGAATGTTCAATACGGTCCTGGTTGTTGCCTTAATTGCTTTGTCTATAGTATAAGAATGGAAGATTTTTAGCGTATCCTGGTCGATCTCAACTCTGTCTACTATCCCGGATGTCTCAAATACAGATTTAATAACAGGCAGAAGTTGTTGAAGATTGATGTCAATACAGGGCATTCCTGAAAATATTGAAAATATATCTGTATCATCAGGTTCAATTCCAGAAGTCAAATCTTCATAATTCTTCCTATGGATCGTGACCATTTGATAATCGGTATGAATGTGTGTCTTGATGAGGGAATTCCAGAATTCTGGTTGCGATTTGATCTCATTAATTGAAGTATCCAGATATCCCAACCGCGTTAAACAATCATTATAAGCTTCATTTTTACTGTTTCTCTCAACCATTTCAAGCTTAGTGATGGAATATCCATGTGATAATCTATTAATTCCAATGTTTTGATCGATAAGACACGAGCAGATCAGTTTGGCAATTAATTCTCGCTGGTTTTCACTTCCACCTGATAGAATATATGTGATCGGTTCTTTAAAATTTATTTTTGTCTTCCAACCAAGTCTAATGCATAGATCATTGAACTGAATGGCCAGTCCTTCAATATCTGAAAAAAAACGAGGTTCAATTATGCTTTCTACAATCCTTTTTTCAGGAAGTAAACCGCGACTACATTCAAGTATCCATTGCCAGATCGCCTGGTCAACCAGCAAACGTTGTTTCTCAATCCTTTCAATTGATACGGCATCGTCTATTGCATTTTCAATACTTCCATAGCTTTTTATCATTAGATCTGCAAAGTCGATGATCTCTCTAATACTGGCGCTTATGTTATTTTCATTTTTTTCAAGTAAAGGAGATAATATATCCAGATGTTTTTTTTCAAGTGTTATATTTTTACGTTTCATGTTAATCTCTCTGTTAAATTAAATGCCACGATTATGAACATCTATGTTCACTCTACTACTTTAATATGACATCATATAAAATGATTTCTATGGGTGAATAATATGAGTGAAATAGGCCAAAATATCAATTCTTCAGGATTAATTGATCTAAGTTCAGAAAACGCTCCTGATTACTTAAGTGGTAATGTCAGGCGCATTCAAGCTGAAAAAGCACGCCAGGAAAGAAAAATGAAACAACTGGAAGTGGAAGTAAAATTTTTTGAAGACCTTACTAATGATATATTAATTCCTAATGGCTTGGTAACTGATAAAGAAAAAAACTTTATATTATTAAAAGACAATGTCCCACAATCAAAAAAATTTTGGGAAATGTGGTTATATAATTATATGCAATTAAAGAACCTTAACGGCGGTTCAACATTGAAATCATATAAAAAAAACGAGTTCAATGAAAATCCCATAAATTTATTAAAAGGAAAAATGGGTTCAATGCCTGAAAATCTATTTGATATTACATTTTATCTGGATAAGCTTGCACGGTTTGCTGCAGATCTGCAGACTGAATGGAAAACACCCCATTTTTCTACGAAAAAAAATGAAGCTGGAGCAAAAATACTGGTTGAGGAAACTGATAGTGAGAGAAATCTTGAAGCTAAGCAAATCGTTAAAAATATTTGGGATATAATGGAAGATTTCAATAAAACTAACCAGAAAAACCTGGACTATTACAACGCAGTAAGTAAACAATTATCAGACCCTGATTATGATAAAAAAGAAATGACTAATATTCTCAAAGATGTATTTGAAAATCCCAGATTAGCTAAGGAATTTGAAATTGAAAGGTTTGAATTATTAAAAAAATACTCAAAAATATTATTTTTAGTGAAGGATAATTGGGAGAAGCGATTGAACCGTAAATATGATGGATTCACAGATTTAAATGATGTTGAATGCACTATTAATATAATTCTCAACAATAGACTTGAGCTAATTGATTCCATATTTAAGGAATAAACTGTCAACTATATTTGTGTATTACCTTTTTCCATGCATTTGGCCACTTAATTATGCACTGTCAAGTATGAACAGGCCGCATGGATTTTCGTATGGATCTATCCAGAAATGTATCTCACACATATCTTCTGCAGGATCATATCTTAAACAGTCCAGGCATTTAAAGTATTCAAATTCATCCATAATAATCACCTTTCAGGTAATTTATAATGAATAATACTTATGATATATTAAATTTTCGAAACGTCCTATCGTTTACGTTTTATTAGTTGTAAAATATATATATCCGGTCTGGGCCGCTTTCCAGAAGTTGTAGAAAAATCTGCATAGCAGTGGGGGCATAGATTGCGCATATTAAGTGAAGCAATTTCCTGGGTACCTGGGATTATCCTCGCAAATACAAATTTTGAGGGAACTTCAAAAGATTGAGAAATATCCTTAAGTAGTTTTAACAAGTGTGATTCAAAAATTTCAAGATCATCCACAAGCAGCCCTCTGGTATTTACTGTTAACCCAGAACATCCGCATGGAAGTGCAAAAAGGTCAAGCTCAGTTACCATAATTGGTCGGCCTATTAGATGCCGCATTCCGTTTTCGATATCAGCACGGTTTTTTAACAGATTATTCAGTGTCATTCAGGTTTCAATCCCCTTTTTATTAATAATATTCCAGGGTATAAGTGTTTCATCTTTAGTGCCCTTATTTGAATATATCAGGGCAATTTCATCCACAAGGCGCTTGCAGTAGCCACATTTGTGGCAAACTGTACTGTGTTTCTTCCACTGTTGAATTGAACCATCAAGAGCTTTGTTGGGAATATTATACAGATCCATCAGATCCTTGGGGCAGTCCATCAGATCCATCAGGTTGCCGTCATAGCTTTCATTAGCATATGCATTGACACAATTAAGAATCCAATTAATGAAATGGGAGCGCCCTCCTATTTTGAATACATTTGTGATATGTGCATATTCATTCAGGTCTTCAGGTCTGATAAATGGTGATTTAAGGAGAAGTGAGGGGTCCTGAATGCGCATAGTCAGGCATTTGTGGTAATAATAGTCATCCTGTACATTAGGGCGCGGGTGAGGGCCGTTCACGTGGGAGAAAAAATTAAAATGTGCATACCTGAATGGACAACGGTACAGACAACCTTCATTGACTAACAATTTTAGTTCGCAGGATACTGCATCCCTGATAGCTTCAAGTACATCGAAGTGACGATTCACATTTGAATCCACCACAATAGAGCTGGCCCCCAGTTGTTCATAGAATTCTGCTTTCTGGGGACTGTCCACAAATGCCAGCACACTCACCACGACAGGTATGTTGAATTCCTGCGCAATCAACTCCACCAGATAGGGGTCTGCAACAACTATTGTATCCACACCGATATCTTCCAGATTGCCAATATACCAGTGCAGAAGATTATATCCTTCGGTACTTAGCTGATTTCCACCCATGCATGAGCTGTTCAGTACCATCTCTACCTTGACATTGTTCTTATGACAATATTCTGTATGCTGGGCGATCTCTTCCAAACTGGCATGTCCCAGGTTTACGCGACCTGTACCGATATAATCTGGAGAACCGGCCATAAATATGGAATAAATGTCTTTAGAACCTGCCAGCAGTTCCTGCAGGCCTTCAAAATGTCCGGGGTGGGGAACGAAGAGTTTTTTATCCATGGTTCGTGTTGGTTTTTATGGGATGTGATGATGATAAAGGTTTTTGTCGAACTATTAGTTTTTGACCATAGCGTCAAGTTAAGCTTGGATTTTATAAATAAGTATCAAATAATGGCTTACACACTTGCTTCTACTTCTTTTATACTTTTTAAAAGCAAACATGCTGCCGGTTACCCGGGATGGGCGGCTCAGGGGATGAAGCGATGTGATGGCCAGGAAGAGTTCCCGGGTGACGAGGACGACCTGCTGGGCGACCATTTCTGCATTCAGTTATCCCACAGTATTGGAATATATCAGAAACCTGTACATTGAAAATCAGGTGACTATTTCGATTTGACAGAAAAAAATAAAATGCCCAGGACGGGATCCGAACCCGTGACCTCCAGATTTCTCAGGAGACCATAAGACGCTCTTCTGCAATTCCCTATGAGTCTGGCGCCCTAACCGACTAGGCCACCTGGGCATGAAGGTGTTCTCTACAATCACTGATATAATAAATATATATCGCAAACAGCAGGTATTCTAACACTGTTTTGTTTTCTATTGATAGAATCTCAGGGGTGAGAATCCGATGTCTTTATCATACACTCTCTCTGCTGTGATACCAGTAATCTCGAAGATTACAATTTCCATTACCATGAAAACCTTTGTGTGGTTCCTTAAACACCCCATGATCATGCCATTCCTATTACCAGCTGCAGCATGGAGATGTATCTTTGGACTTCCGTCCTGCAAAAAGATGTTTCCTGCACCCAACAATTCCCTTGCATCATCAAATGAGGTCATATCAACATCAGGTGGCAGACTTTTTTCTTTGGGGCCAGTAACTACATCGGCACTACCTGCGGCACCCAGCATATAGAAAAAAGCAGATTTTATGTTTTCATTTTTTGCCAGGTCTTGAAGTTCGATTAAAATATCTTCATCGTGATCAACGCGTACTATGAATACACGACCCATTTTACCTTCAGTATAATCCATGTCTAAAAATCACTTCATACAGTCTTAATGGTTACGATTGAAATAACTAATATCCATTAGATTTTCACATTAAGTCAGACCATTAACTTTATACTGAATCATTTCAATAATAATTGAAATAACCAAATATTGAAATAACCGGGATACTGCTAAATGTCAGATGAAAAAAAACTGGGCTTTTTTGAGAAATATCTTACTGTATGGATCATTATCTGCATAGTCACGGGATTATTACTGGGCAGGACCTTTTCCGGACTGGCAGAGACAATCAACTCAATGCAGGTTTATAGTGTCTCCCTACCTATCGCTATCCTATTATTCTTCATGATATATCCCATCATGGTGCAGATCGATTTCAAACAGGTTGTCAAAGCAGGCAAAACACCAAAACCGGTACTCATCACGCTCGTGATAAATTGGGGGATCAAACCCTTTACCATGCTTTTCTTTGCCTGGTTCTTTATGAAGGTTGTTTTCCTCCCCTTCTTGCCAGATATGACAACCATCACTTTGATGGGTGAATTGGACCTGCCGTCACAATATATTGCAGGAATGGTACTGCTGGGGATTGCACCATGTACTGCCATGGTTCTGGTATGGGGGTATCTGGCAAAGGGAAACCAGGGTCACACCCTTGTCATGGTAGCCATAAACAGCCTGGCCATGTTGATCCTGTATGCACCGTTGGCACGATGGCTGCTTGGGATCGGGGACATCGTGGTTCCCTGGAAGACTCTGGCATTATCTGTGGGATTGTATGTGGGAATTCCATTAGTGTTTGGCTACTTCTCTCGTGCCCACCTGTTAAGAACAAAAGGTGCAAAGTGGTTTGAGATGAAATTTTCCCCTGTTATGCACAACATTTCCATCAGTGCACTCCTGATCACGCTCATCACATTATTCAGTCTTCAGGGTGATGTAATAATAGCACAACCCCTGATCATCGGAATGATCGCAGTGCCCCTGTTAATCCAGGTCTTTTTTATCTTCGCTCTTGGATACGGTCTATCCAAATATTTCGGGCTTTCGTATGAAGATGCGGCGCCCACCGCACTGATCGGTGCAAGCAATCATTTCGAGGTGGCCATTGCAGTTGCCATTATGCTGTTCGGTCTCAATTCAGGTGCTGCCCTTGCCACAGTGGTTGGGGTTTTGATCGAGGTCCCAGTGATGCTTATGCTGGTCAGTATCTGTCTTAGGACCAGGAATATATTTACTTCAGACTAAGACCAATTACATCTAAAAACAGGTGGG
>Ga0307375_10004859_pt1 | contig 12742 bp, 3 predicted proteins | sample TR1MG_FD_202531 | JGI IMG/M metagenome (GOLD analysis project Ga0307375, IMG submission 202531) | Soil microbial communities from Risofladan, Vaasa, Finland - TR-1 | ecosystem: Environmental > Terrestrial > Soil > Coastal area > Acid sulfate soil | place: Finland: Risofladan, Vaasa | collected... | reverse complement strand
TTTCCGCACATCAAGATCGCGTATTTGGAGAGGAAGTGTTTTTCGGAGTCCTCCGGCGAAACGTTGCTGAAGGAGCTTGTTTGTGCCACAGATCGCCCCATGTTTGAAGTTCTCGTTTCTCAGAAGTACCTCTGTCTGGCCGCCACGGCTGCACTGGTACCGTACCTCAACGAACAGAGCGACACAGCCTTTCTGCCCCACACTTTGCAACTCGATTTTCGCACTGGAGAAGGGTTTCTCATGCTCGACCCTATGGCGATCAAATGCTTAGAACTGGTCGAACCCAATATTTCAATCAGCCACATACACCGTACGCGGACTGGCCCAAACAGCATCAAATCTCTCTTCGACGTACTCAACCACACCATTACCCCTCAGGGCGCACGTTTTCTCAAGTTCAACCTTCTTCAACCTCCATCAGATGTGGATACGATCCGATTTCGGCAATCATTCATTCAGGAAGTGCTCACTAGCGAGGAATTGTACTTTGGCATTTCGAAGGCTCTCTTGTCTTTCGGCGACATAGACGCGATACTCAATCACTTGGTGCTCTCATCGACTACTCCTAAAACACCGAAAAACGCTTCGTCTACCAGACAAGAAGCTTCCGCAGCGAAGAACAACGGGAAGGAACTTTTGGAAGCATGTCACCCTCGTGTATCAAGTCGGGCGAAGCCACATTCGAATGATTCAACATCAAGCAAGATTGAAGAGGCGCAGCACAGGGTAATCACCATGCTCAAACTCAAGCAGAGTCTCAACGGTTTGGTTCAACTTCGAGGCGTTGTGGCAACATCTCAGCATCCCTTCTTCCTAGCAATCAATCAAACACTCTCTCACGAGAACTTGGAATCAATTCGCACACTATTGACGGATACGATGGCAGACACAGCCAAGGTGGCGAAGACAACGAAACGAGGTGTTCAGAGGCGCGATATCATCTTTTCCCTGAAGGATGGCATCAATGGGCTGCTCGACGCAGCTCGAAAGGTCTATTCTGAGCGTGTAGGGGACATTCAGCATCTGTTAGACGAGTACATACAAGACTTTCCCGATCTCCCCTTACAAGGCGCTTTCAATACATCTCGTGGCTACTTCTTGCGACTATCGGAATCTGCTTCTTCAAACAAGACTGGTGAATCGAGTCGGAAGGAAAGGGATGAGAGGAGGAACAACAGACTGTTGAACCACGAGTCGGAAGATGCTGACGAGTTCACTCACGATTCCTCGTCGGATCTCCCTTCCAATGGCAGTAATACCCTTATTCAAGGACTCCCTGACCTGTTCATTCTGCGAGTCAAGGTAGGAAAGCGCGTAGAATTCACGACGGAGGATTTGGTGGCGTTGAATGGTCGGCTCACTGAGGCGATGAACGAGGCCGTTCTACTGACTTCTCAGCTCTTGGAGGGCGTTCAACAAGAGATATGCATGCGCATGGGATGCCTATACAAACTTCGAGAGAGCATCGCGCTCCTGGACATGCTGTTGAGCTTCGCGACGTTCGTCACACTTTGCCCCGAGCCTTGTTGCTGTCCCGAGATCTTCGAGAATGGGCCGGAAGGACACATTCAGATCGTTCGCGGATTCCATCCAATCATTTTGGCGCAAGCCGGAGCACGAACAACGTCGACACATCAATCATCAGGTTCTTCCTCTTCATCATCTGCAGGTGTCCATCACCCACAATCGAATCCATCATCTGAGAGAACAACAGTACCGAACAATGTGAGATCATCCAAATCAGGGACATACATGCACATCATCACTGGACGCAACAACTCTGGCAAAACGACATACCTTCTTCAAACCGCCTCCCTAATCATCATGGCACACATGGGCTGCTACATTCCGGCTTCATCTGCGTCCATATGCACGGTAGATCGCATTCTCGCTAGAATCACGCATCAGGACAACCCCATCGTCACCTCGGACGCGACATCCAACTCGAGCTCCTTCTACCACGAAATGAGCGAGACTGCTTACATCTTGGGTTCTGCCACATCTGATTCACTAGTTCTCCTCGATGAGATTGGAAAGAGCACATCGAGCGATGATGGCGTGCCGATATGTTTCGCAGTGTGTGAGGATCTGATCCGGAGGAACGTGACCACCTTCTTCGCCACTCACTTCCTCGACTTGGCCTCCAAACTGGAAGAATTGTACGCTCCTGTGTTGGTACATCGAATGACGCAGGACAAGACGAATGGAGTGCAGCACCAAATCGTCGAGGGATGCGAAGAGGATTCTGGATACGGCATCGAATTGGCCTCTCAAGCCGGCTGGCCAAGAGATGTCATCGAATTCGCGAGGCAAGTTAGAGCTACTCTCAACTCTGGGGACCACGGATCCGGAGAAGACTCGAAAAGGACGAGAACCGACAGACTTCAACGGAGCGTCATGGACCAACTTCGCTACGCCAACAGTGCTGACATGGACTCTCTCACTCTTCACGTGTTTCTGCATAAGCTCGCTGTACGTTACAAGCAGAAATTGGACGAAATCGGTTGATGGAAGAGTTGGAAATGCCGACTCGAGGTGAATCTACAAGATGTGGCCGTTTCTCAGTCTGACATCATCTCTCATCAATAGAGTATTGGATAAAGTTGTAGATAATGTAACGTCCAGCCAAAATAGACGGATGTTCCACAGTTCTGTGGCATAACGGTGGGTTTAGAGCAAGATAGGGAGGCCTCCGAGTCAGATTGCCAGGAGGGGCGCGTTGACATCATTCGCTTCTGTGCCTTCAATAGGTCTACACCTTCTCATATACTCGACGACTGTACTATAGAGATCATTGGGAATTGGAAAAGGGCCTGTAATGTCCGATAAGCGGTCCCACTCATCCGCAGCACCTGGTACAGACAAGAAGCGTCCAAGATCACTCTCTCACTCTTCAGAACCGACTACTGCCATCATCACTCATTCTGCCAATTTGGAGCTTCATACCAAACCCATCAAGCTCAGCAATGCCTACCACGACTCTCCCATGTTCCGGAAAAGCCTGCTGAAAGAAGAGGTACGCCCCCGAACGACGTGTCCCTCGATTTTCCCCGTATCTTCAACCTATACGCCCCTCTGACTCCTTATTTTGACTCTACTTGAATATGATTCTGCGAATCTCTATAGGAACATGCCACTGATGTTGGTTCTACGTTGAAATCCTATGCGAAGTGCTTGCGCGGCGTGCTAACCTCAGGAACTCGTACGCTGTTGCCTTCATTGCCCCTCGTCCTGCTTGATTTGCTTCGTCCCCCCTAACGCATTCTATTTTGAATGGAATTGCTTCACAGACCATAGCCACGTGATGTCGTCTATGACCACAGAGGCACAACTACTGATACGCAAGGCTTGCTCCAAGACACAAGATCCTGCTGAGATCGAGATTGGTGCGTTTGGACTTCCTTCATTGTACTCACGTTCTATGTGCACTTTGCAGGAGTATTGACATGATTTCGGCCCACAGAATCGCAGTTTCACTCATTTGTTCAGGCAATCCAACACGGCGAAAATCTCCGCAGCGATATGGTACGTTGTCTGCCTCTCCCCTCCTTTGCTCTCTTCACTGTGCTAATTCTTGCATTCTGTGTAGTTGAAGAACTTCGAGGAGTTGAGTATTAAGCCTGTTGAGGCTATTCAGGACGAGATAATGGCCATGAAAGAGTCCAGCAAGAAGTGGCAGAGGTTGAGCAGCCTTTCGGACGCTAGTGCTATTAAGGTTGCAGGTTTGAAGAAAAATTCGAACAAGCTGGATGAGTCTGAGGCCGAGCTGGCGGAATTGAAGAGGCAGACGGCATCAGCGGCCATAGAGACGGGAACGAGCATGAACACGTTGGCACTGAAGCGTCGCCTTCTTGTGTTGGATAGCGCGTGTCGTTTCCTCGAGCTTCAAAAGGTGTATTTGGATGCGTATTCTGCGCTTATAAAGGAGTGTTTGCCAGACTTGCAGGCATGTAGAAGTAAGATCAAGTCTGAAATGGACGAGTTGCCGAATGCGCTTGGGCGAGTTCCCATGGCCATCGCTCAGGACGCAAGCATCTCTGGTTATCTGCAAGGCTATCTCTATCGCAAGACGAAGATGAATTTCACAAGAAGGAGCTACTTCATATTGGACAATGGCATACTGTCGTGCTACGAGGATATGGACTCGGAGGAGTCGAAATGGAAGCTCGACATGCTCACCTCCTCTGTCAAACCAACTGCTGATTCCACTCGCAACTTCTGCTTCGACATCATCTCGCCAAATAAGACAAGGACTCTTCAGGCAGACTCACACGAGACGCTGAACAGGTGGATTGGAGCACTCCAGGAGGCGATCGTCTCTCAACTCGACAAACAGCGCATCAGCCGTCCTGGTGCAAGGAAAACTTCTGGCTCATCATCGCCCTCTTCGTCTAAATCGAATGCTGAGGCCGCGGAGGAGAAGAAGAAGAGAGAAGAGGCCATCAATTCGCTATACGAGGCAGATGGAGAGAACCGAAAGTGTGCCGATTGTGGAGAACCTAACCCCACTTGGATATCCATCAACTTCGGCATCCTGATCTGCCTGGAATGCTCTGGAATTCACCGATCCATGGGCACACACATCTCCAAGGTCCGCTCCTTGACGCTCGACTCTCTGCACCACGAAACGAAGTCGTACATCTTGGCCCTTGGAAACCGGAGAGTGAACCAAGTGTTCGGTCCTGACGCACTCACTGCCATTCCTACCTCTTTTGGAGAGCGACTCAATCCTACTTCTACGAGGAAGGACCGAGAGGCGTGGATTAAGGCCAAGTATGCGGAGAAGATTTTCGTGGAGACCTACAGAGGCCCAAGCATGCAACTCGACCTCGTGGCCGCCATTCGTCTCCAAGACCTTCCAAAATGCATGCTTCTCTATGCACAGGGTGCCAATTTGAACTTTAAGTACGAAGTAGACGCATCAAGACAACCTCTCCACTACGCATCTGACGGTGAAGATCCCATGATCATCATGTTCCTTCTTCAGAATGGTGCCCAAGTCAACGCTTCTGATGCTCACGGAACGACACCATTGCACATAGCCGCCTCTGGATACGTCGCGTGTGCAGCCATGCTGTGCCGATTCAAAGCGAAGGTCGATTCTCAAGATGAACATGGCAAGACACCCGTGGATATCGCTCTCTCCACTCAAAACGCTGACGTCATCACTCTTCTAAGGCTTGCAAAGCTAGCAAGAGAAGGAGGAGACGAGAAGTCCTTCTCAGAAGCGCTCGACAGTTTCACGTCAGACATCTCCAAGATCAGGTCAAGATCGACTACGATACCATCTTTCTCAACCACATCATCATCTTCTTCTTCCTCTTCACCATCCATATCTTCCATGTCTTCAGCATCCTCGTCGCTGTCGTCTTCTTCTCCAGGAACACTTCAGAGAGAATCCAGAGCTCACAGCGAACAACTCCAACGCACACGTGTGGATGCGGTCGGACAGCACGCATCCACGATCTCCCACCCTCATCAACACCAACATCATGCAGTAAACGGCAGCAGCAGCACCGCCTCCGTCTCCGATGCGCAACCAATATCGGGAAAGGATGCAGTCTCCGCTGCCAACAGCATCAGCAACAGCAGTAGCAGTAGCAACAGCAACAACATAAGCAGTAGCAATCCGAACGACATCAGAAGCAGCGCAACATCAAGTTTCTCCTTCTCCTCCAAGTTGGACACGAAGAGGCGATGAGACGTTTCACGATGTGGAACAAGCTAGAGTGCGAATAAGAGAAATTGGCAGAATATGCAAAAGAAATGGCTTTTCTTCCTTAAGGATTCATATTATTGAGCATCCACGCATGTTGGAGCACACAAACGAACGTGTTGTTCACAAAATTGTGAACAGGGAGTCAAGCAAAATGTGCCCAAATGTCTGCTGAAGGGATGCAGGAGGAAGGTTCAAGGTTGACTGCAGGTTCGCGTCGTTGGGGGGAGAGCTTTCGAAAGGCAAATTGAGGGCCCAGGTTTGGAGAAGAGTTGAGTAAAAACGTTAAAAAGCCCGATATCGGTCTGAACCCTTCGATGCTACCATTCCCAGAAGAGAACTATTGTGCGATGTTCCTTATTTGGTTAACCTACTTTGTCAAGATGACATGGGGTGATCGTAGATCGAGATCGCGAAAAATGCTGCGCTTCATTCAATGGGCGATTCTGGCCTTCGAGTTTCCTGTATTGCCGATTTTCCGGGTGTATGGGATAGGAGAAACCGATTGACGCTGTCTACCTTCCCAATTACCGCAGATAGGGTCCAACCGAAGCCCCAGATGGCAAAGGCTCGTTGGACCTTCGCGGAAACGTTGGCCCGTGCTCCAGTCGGCCTTGTGTCCGCCACTCGTTCATACCCCCCTCCACCTCATCTCTTGTTTAAGGCACATTGTTTTCTGATCCTTTCGCACAATGGCGCTAGCGGGATTGGTCATTGCGACGGCCATACCGTCCACCACGATTTCGAAGCTAGTTAAAGACAATGGCGGCCAATTTGCACACATGATTACATCTTCTGTACGTATCGCTTTCTGTCCTTTGTGTGAATCTTCCTGTTCTTCAGCCAACGACGACCTTCTTGTTGTGAAATGCGTGACTTTCTGATTCGCTTACTGACGCCCACTTTCCTCGTTTCCTTTTCAGATCACCCATCTCATTACTACGGAAGATGATGTGAAAGCGAGTTCTTACAAGGTTACGAAGGCGAGCGACCACGGTGCGATCCTGGTGACGGAGAAGTGGCTGCTGGAGTGTGTCAAGCAACAGAAACTCGTCGATGAGGCTCCCTTCCAGCTGAACAAGGCTGGTGCTTCAGAGGTATGTAGTGCCTATGTTGTGTGATTCGTTGCATTGGTGATGTTTGCTGGTTTGAGGAGGTTGTTCTGCGATGTGAAAGTTCCTTTCTGCTTCGTTTCTGACCTCTTCATCCTGGTGTTGCTGTCCAAGCCCATGTTCACCTACGATTCAGACTTTGTGAGCGAAGCCGAGCTGAAAGAGATTCAGCAGAGAGAAGAGAGTACGTGAGCCATAGAGGACCGGTAGATCGAAAAGGAACGAGTCTTTGAGGGAGAGATCGAGGACGTTGGGCGAGAGAGAGAAGAGAGATTCGGAGAGCCCCCCCGCCCCTCGAGCCTCTTCCCAGTTTTGTGGCCTTGAACATCTTGACTGACCCTTCGCATTGTGTATGTATTGTAGTGGAACGTGAGGCGAGACGTAAGCAAGCATTGGCACTGGCATCGCAGCCAACACAACCCACGCAGCCCCAACAACAACCCCCGGCGAAACCTGCGTTCGCGAGCGGATTCGGCTTCGGAGCGCCCTCCTCCACTGCCTCATCCTCCCCCTCTACATCGTTTGGTGCATCCTCTTCGTCTTCTACATCCACAAACGCTACTGCTTCAACATCAACGCCTCAAGGAAGGGAGAGAAGGAAGCCCTGGACCCAAACCAAGGGCATCGCACCAAAGGTCAAGGCTTGGCCTGATGCCGACCCCAACCGCCCCAGATTCACCGACGATTGGGAAGTGGAGTACTTCGACACCCTACAATGGACTGACGTGAAGACGAATCACAACAAGTACTATTGCCTCGAGCTTCACATTGGCAAGGACAAGGGCAAGCAAGTCGTCCGTCTCTACACGCACTATGGCCGTACTGATGATCTGGTGAAGAATCCCAAGGCTGGAAAGCGCGAAAATCGATTCTACTCGACGTTGGAACAGGCAGAGGACGCATACGCGGCTCTCATCGAGGAGAAGACCCTCACGAAGGGATATCGCAAGGTAGAGCTCGTATTCTCCAACATTGGATCAGACAAACTGAGGACTCTCGTTTCTGAAATCGCTTCTCAAAAGGCAGCAGCTTCTTCTTCTTCAAAGTCAAAGTCATCGTCACCCGCGGATACCTTCGTCGATCTGACCCCTCTCACCTCTGAACTCACCGATCTCGTTCGGTACATCTACGATGAGGCCTCCGCTGCTTTGAATAACACACTTGGACCGGCGAAGATCACGAGCTTGGGAATCGAGACGCCTCTTGGAGTTGTGAATCTCGCCCAAATCGACAAGGGAGAGGCTATCCTTCAGCGCCTCTATGAGATGTTCAAGCTTGGTACTCATGACGAGGACGCGATTTCCGACCTTACGAATCAGTTCTACACGATGATCCCGCACAATCTTGGAAGACAGCGGGCACAGATTAGTTCCACTCGTATCAACTCCATGGCCGCCTTCGAAGAGAAACAAGAGTTGCTCCAGCTCATGCGCGATATGTTGCACGTTACTGCCGAGGGAAAGACACTTGGAGCGTCGGACATCGACATGAAGTACAGGGCGTTGAGGGCGAAGATGGAGACGATTCATTCAGGCAGTGATGCCTTTGATGAGGTGAAACGCTTGGTAATGCGCTCACATCCTCATGGATTGGATTCAAATGACAATGCCAACGCAGACCTCATCGACATCAAGCACGTTTACGCCATCAACAGACCTGCCGAGCGCTCCTCCTTCAACTCCTGCCGCATTCAAGCCAATCAACAGATTCTATTCCATGGCTCTCGTATTTCGAATTATGTCGGTCTACTATCGCGCGGACTGATGATGCCAAAGATGGTAGTGGCAATGGGTGGAAAGAGAAGAGATGGAGGACTGTTGGGAAACGGCATCTACTTCGGTGACTCAGCCGATACATCCGCTCAGTATTGTACCCCCGGCTCAAAGGGAACGCGTCTCATGCTTATCAACAACGTCGCCCTTGGAACTGTCAAGGATTATGAGCAGGTCGTGTTTGGTCTCATGGAGCCTCCTCAGGGTTTCCACTCCGTCCACGGTGTTCGCAACACCCCCGGTCATCGCACTGACTTCAAAGACGATGAATACGTCATCTTCAACCCCGCACAGCAGTACCAACAGTACTTGGTCGAGTTCACGCTGAAACAAGACTTGAATGAGTTCGTCACCAGCCAAGTCTTCCATGCTGAAGATGGCACCTCCTCCATGATGATGAAAGATGGTTCCAAATCGCCTGCTCCTCCTTCTGCTTCGTCATCGTCTGCTGCTTCTCCTGTGCCTGAGGTCAAGGACTCAATCTCCACGACCGTCGACGACATCTTCGCCAACCTGGGTTCTCTTACGACCACTTCATCTTCTTCCACTGCTTCCTCGAAACTTGGTGGGTCGTTCATATCGAAGTACTCCGCTGCTGCGTCATCTTCGACCTTCACCACGCCATTCAGTTCCATGCTCTCGACTCCCAGTGGCGCTGCCTCAGACGCTCTCAGACTGCAGCCTTCTTCTTTCCAAGTGGGTGGCATGCTGAAACCATCTAATTTGCAACTCTCTTCAAGCGTAAACGCTGGCAACTTGCGACTTCAACCGTCCGGACTTGACACAACTTCCTCCCTTCTTTCTGGTTCTCTGAAGCTTCAACCGTCTGGTTTGACTACCTCTGTGAAGGTTGCGCCTCTAGGCTCTTCTTTTGGTCGCAAGAGCGCTGGTCAAACGGACCCGTACGCTGCACCGCCTCCTAACGTTCTGCAGCTCGGGCCCATCGACGCCTCCGGTCCTCAATCTAGTACTGCCTCTGGTGCTGCTGTGCTTCTCATGCAAAAGCCCGCTGCTGACGTTTCTGAGCTCACGGAAGAGGAGAAGGCTGCGAAGAGAGTGGCAATGAAGATGGGTGGCAAGAACTTTGGCTCTCGATTCGCTGCTTCAACTTCTGAGCAGGACTCTGTTGTTTCTGCTGCTCCAACCAACGTCGCCTCGTCATACGCATACTCGGCAGACGTGGACGCATACACTTTCGATCCCAACACGACGAAGACTGCGACTGAACTCTCTGCTCCTACTTCTGCTTCTGCTTCCTCTTCTACTGCTGTTCACAATGATGGCCAACTTCTGAAGAAGAGCAAGAAGCGCACCATCGACGACATCTCCCCTGATCTGGAAGTGCCGCACAAGAAGCCCAAGTTTGGACTCGGAGATACTCCCTCGGCGAAGAAGGGTGCCTCCATCATGTTCCCCGACACTACATCATCCTCTTCCTCCGCTCGTAAGCCCTCGCCTCTCTCTGCAACATCAATCGGATTTGGATCCAGCGCTCCCACCTCTGCGAAACCTGCTTCTTCCTCCTCCTGGACTTCCTCCTTCAAGGCCACTCTATCCAGCACTCCGCTTTCCGCAAGTGCCAAGCCTTCTTCTTACAGCCTCCTCCTCGGATCGGCAAGCCTCGGTGCATCGATTGGACTCAGCTCCTCGGCCACAAGACAATCCTCGTCAGTGCTCGGCTCCTCAGCCTCCTCTGTCACTTCTCTCTCTGCCAGCGCCACTAGCTTCCCCGTCATTCGCACCACCTTCACTCGCAACACCACTCAGTCCAAGCTCTCTGCTCTCCTCCCAAAGGAGTTGCTCAAGGAGAGACTCACGGAGAGCAAGATCCGCGCTCTCTACACCACCGATCGCACGAATGTCTTGCTGAAGGATCACGTTCTTCTCGTGGATGTGTTCAAGAAGCGCGAGCACATGCGCAATACCATCGAGAGCGATATGGAACAGAGCATGCCCAAGATCTTGACGAGGCACCGCATGAGAGGCCCGGTCTTCGACGCCTCTGCCAAACATCCCTTCGGCGTCCAATATGATCCCGATACACAGGGCGAATACTGCATCGTGGAACCGGAGCAATTCAAAGCCAACTTTGCCTCACTCACGAACAACATCTTCTCTGGTCTTGACACCAAGAACCTTCTCTTCGTAGGTGATCTTGTTCTTGGAGCTCTCCTTCGCAACCCCGAGGGCTCTTATGCTGGATCTGACGTGAACATTGCCAACTTGTACCGCGATGCCGATGTTGAGATTGCCATCTATGGATTGGAAGGAGAAGCAGCGAACAAGAAGATTAGCGAGATCCTCTTCGCCCTTCAGTCTGCCACCAAGTCCTCTGCTGAGATCCTCCGAACTCACGACGAAATCATCATTTTGGGTCAATTCCCCATCCGCAACATCAGAATCCCCATCAGGTTCTTCAAAGGACCTGCAGAGGCCATCTTCTCCAGGGACGTAGATTGCAGCTGTGTTGGCTTCGATGGCAGCTCCGTTTGGGCATTACCTAGGGCACAACGTGCGATTACAAAGAGGTACAACTTGGCAGATCTGGAATTGCAACACGTAGGATACGAAGTGAACTTGTACAAGTGGGCGAAGAGAGGCTTTGCAGTCGCTGTGCCTGGATTCCAACACCATCTGGTGACCCCGCACCTGTTCCAACAGAAGCCTTGGCAAGTGACTGGTCTCGCGAAGCTACTGCTATTCGAAGAGGAGATGAATGCGAAGTACACGCCTCCGACTGCTCCCGGACAGATTCTTCCCTGTGAACCTTGGATGCCCAAGTATCAGCGTTTCCCCGTGTATTCGCGCGACGAGTTCAGCATGATGCGCATTCATGAGTTCCAAGCCAAGCAGAAGAAGACCTACCCCAACGAGAAGGAGGACATTGACGCCCTCGAAGTCGATCATCACTCCAATCTTTTCGTCCCTTGGGGGCCCCAATGGCGCGTCTCTCGAGTCAAGAAGCACCTTCAATATGCGAACTCTCAGTTCTTCCAATCGACGAACAAGCAACTACTGACGTTTGGCATCGATGGTATCACAAACGGTTCCCCATCCTCCTTTACTGTTGTTGCTGAGGATCTCTTGGACATTGATGCATCATTTGGTGAATCTTCGACTAAGAAGCCTAGTAGTCCTGGTGATGTGGAGGGTCTCTCTTTGGAAGTGGTGAACTCTGTGTCGGTCCCGTCTGGTCCTTTGAACTGGATTCCTTCCTCTTCTCCTTCCTCTTCCACTGTTGGTGTGAGCGATGTTGTTGACGATAACGATTGGTATCGTGAGGCCTATTGTGTAGAAGGTAGTGCAGTGGAGCTCACCCACGCGTTGACCGATTTAGCCTTCTCAGGGGAATCAGGGCAGTTGAGCAAACTGCTGCGAAAGTTGCCTCGCGGTTCCGACGTCTCTCACGTCTCCTCTTTCCCCCGTGGTCGTTGTGCTCTTGCGTACGCCTCACTGAATGGCGATTCCGAATCCATTTCCCAACTCATCGCCAAGGGAGCCAGTCCAACTGCAGTGGATGCAGCGAGCGGTCTGTCTCCCATTCATTGGGCCTCCTTCAGCGGTGACGCCTCGTCGGTCGAAACTCTTCTCCGTCAAACCTCTGTGGATATCAACGTCAAGTCTCGAGATCAACGCTGGACGCCTCTTCACTTTGCGTGCTACTACGGAAACGTGGCAGTGCTTCAGGTGCTGTTGCACGACACGAAAATTCGCCTCAACCCACGAGACAAGGGTGGCCGCACCCCGGTGTTCGTTGCCGCCTATGCGGGCCATTTGAAGTGCTTGGAAATGCTCAAGTCTGCTGGCGCGAAGATGGATACGAAGGCGCCGAAGGAGGAAATTGGTGTCACTGCTCTGCAGGTGGCCGCTCAAAACGGTCACGCCGATGTGCGCACATATCTCGTGGATCTTCTGAAGCCCGACTTCCCGCCCATGCTGCAGCCTAGCGCAGAGGCGCTTGCAGGTATCAGTTTGGTTGAAGGTGTGCCATCGCCAGCTCAGGCGTCGTCTCTGTTGCGCCAATCTCAGGAAATGGCCATGTCGGCGTCGAGGATTGCCAACCCGAAAGATGTGGCCGATTGGTCGCGGTTGGATCGGTTCGGCCAGAATATGTTGCATTACGCGGTGAAACATGCGGAATT
>Ga0307375_10004858_pt1 | contig 12744 bp, 13 predicted proteins | sample TR1MG_FD_202531 | JGI IMG/M metagenome (GOLD analysis project Ga0307375, IMG submission 202531) | Soil microbial communities from Risofladan, Vaasa, Finland - TR-1 | ecosystem: Environmental > Terrestrial > Soil > Coastal area > Acid sulfate soil | place: Finland: Risofladan, Vaasa | collected... | reverse complement strand
TTTCGATTAGGGCTTCGAGATCGAAGCGATGCCCTTGGTGAGATTGGCGATCGAGATGGGCGCGTAGTCCACATTCTGGACCACACCCTTGGCGTTCACGAAGACGGTGTAGGGAAGGTACGCGAACTTGAAGGTCCCCGCCTCCACGTTCCCGTTCGGATCGCTCGCGAGGGGGAACTTCACGCCCGACTTCTGCGCGAAGCTCAGTCCGCTCTTGGGGTTGTCGACCTCGTCGAGGCCAATGATGCTGACCGAACTCTGCGGGTGCGTCGAGAGGTACTTAGCGACCCGGGGCAACTCGACGTGGCACGGGCCACACCAGCTGGCGAAGAAGAAGAGCACCGTGGGTCGCCCGGTCTCGTAGGGAGCTCTGACGGTGCCGCCAGTCAACGAATTCAACGTGAAGCCGCTCACCTTGGTGCCGATCAATGCGCTCTTGGACGCTTGATTCGCCTTCGAGGAGGATCCCCCGGTGAGTACCGACACCACCACGATGAGAATGATCGCCATCGCGGCGCCGATGCCGAGCGATATGAACATCATTGGCGAGGGGTGACCTCGCTGGGGCTTAGTGGTTTCGGACAAGGACATCAACCGCCATTAGCACGAAGAGCGCCGTCAAATACGTGATCGAGAAGTGGAAGAGCTTCATCGCCTCTCCGACGTCGGCCTTGTCCTGGAGGGCGTGGCGGTACAGCCGGTAGGCATAGAAGGTGAAGAGGCCACCCAGCACGGTCGCCGACAACGCATAGACCCAGCCCAGGTGCGCGGCCGGTCCGATGAGCATTGTGAGCGCCCACATGATCACCGAGTACACGAGGATCTCAAGCGTCGTGCGGCGAAGCGACGCCACGACGGGCATCATCGGCACGTGCGCCGCGGCGTAGTCGTCGCGGTAACGCACCGCGAGCGCCCAGAAGTGCGGCGGGGTCCAGATGAAGATAACCAGAAACAAAAGCACCGGTGTCCAACTGAGCGAATTGGTCACCGCGGACCAACCGATCAACACGGGGACCGCACCCGCGGCACCACCAATGACGATGTTCTGCTTGCTGCGACGCTTCAACCAGAGGGTGTAGATGAACACGTAGAACGCCGTCGCGGACATCGCGAGCCACGCCGACAGTTGGTTGACCCAAATGGCGAGCACCGCGAACGCAATGACCTCGAGCGCGCCCGCAAAGAGTGTCGCGGCCCGAGGTGACATGACACCAGTGACGAGAGGGCGCCGCTGGGTACGCTTCATGATGGCGTCGATATCGCGATCGATCACCATATTGAAGGCGTTCGCGCCCCCGGCGGCCAACGTACCTCCGACGAGGGTCGCCACCACGAGCCAGAAGCCGGGTATACCGTTGGCGGCGACCACCATGGTGGGAATCGTCGTCACGAGGAGCAGTTCGATAATGCGCGGTTTGGTGAGAGCGACGTAGCCCTTGAGCACATCCACCGTTGATCGAGATGTCAGGGCCGTAATTGTCACAGCGGTTATTCTACGAGTCAGTACATTACCTAGGCTACGTTCGTGACTTCCTCCCCCCGCCGCCGCCTCTCCGCCCCAGTATTTCGCTGGTTTGCCTTCGCTTCCTTCCTCTCCATGATCATCATCGTGCTGACGGGAGCCGCCGTACGCCTCACCGGATCCGGTCTGGGCTGTCCCGACTGGCCGACCTGCTTCCACGATCGGGTCTCGGGATCATGGAGCATTCACCCGCTCATTGAGTACGCGAACCGGATGGTGACCGTCACGTTGGTCGTGCTCACGGGGGTCACCTTCATTGCGGCGTTGCTGCGTGATCCACGTCGACGCGATCTCGTCGCGTTGTCGGGGGCGCTCATTCTGGGAGTCGTCGCCGACGCGTTCCTCGGAGCCTTCGTTGTGTACAGCAAGTTGAACCCGTGGTTGGTCTCGTTGCACCTGTTGCTGTCGCTGCTCATGGTCATCATCAGCGCGGTGCTCTACCACCGCTCGAAGTACCTCTACGGCAAGGGTGCGCGCGCCGACGTCCGCGATCCGCACTTCTTGTGGGTCGCACGGCTCCTCTGGATTCCCTTCGTCGTACTCTTGTTCACTGGCACGATGACAACCGGTTCGGGTCCCCACGCCGGCTCCTCCCAAGGTCAGCTCACCGCACGTCGGCTCCCGTTCGCGTTCTCCTCGGCCGCCTGGGTCCACTCGCTCGCCGCCGTGCTCTTCGTGGGATTGGTCTGTGGTCTGTTACTCACGATATGGAAGACCGGTGCGCCCCAAGCCCTGCAGTTGGGTGTACGCCGTCTAGTAGTGATCGCTCTGATTCAAGCGGCGATCGGCGCCACTCAATACTTGACGCACGTACCCGCACTGCTGGTCGAACTCCACGTCGCCGGGGCGGTGTCGTTGAGCATCGGCATGACGCAATTCACCCTGCGCCAAACGGCGCACGACCGCGAACCCGGCATCAAAGCATCGAAGGTTCCCGAGTCAAAGAAGGTCTAAAGGCCCTACTCTTTCCCCTGTTCTCGGTGACATACTGAAAAGAAAAAGGGGCAGGTACAGCATGGCATTCATCTTGTCATTTGCGGCGCTAATACCACTCGACTCATTGGGGCATTACATCCACTGGGGCTGGGTTGAGATCAGTGTCGCAAACTTCATCATCATCGTTCTGATGATCGCAGCGTTCATTGCGGCGATCACAGCGCCGTTCCCAGGTCGTCGTCGTCGTAAGGAGAACCGATGAGCACGTCAGAAATCGAACGGCAGTGGACAACGCGTCTTCGCCATCGTGTTGAGGGTAAGTTGCCACCTGAGAAGATGCTGCCCGACACGCAGCCGAACTACGTATCCTCATGGATCTACGTCTTCGGTGTCGCAACCATGTCGGCACTCTTCGTCGTCATCGCGACCGGGTGCGTCCTGGCGATTCGCGGCCCCCAGTGGTGGCACGGTTCGGCCTACGGCCACTTCATCAACTCATTGCACCTCTGGAGCGTTGAGATCTTCTTCTTCGCGATGGTCGTGCACCTATGGGGCAAGTTCGCCATGGCGGCTTGGCGTGGCGGAAGGGCCCTGACGTGGATGACCGGTGTGATCACCTTCCTCGCGTCGGTGGCCACCGCGTTCACCGGCTACGTGAGTCAGAGCAACTTCGACTCGCAGTGGATCTCCACCCAGGCCAAGGACGGCATCAACGCGACCGGAGCCGGGGCGTACTTCAACGTCTTGAACCTCGGTCAGATGTTGATGTGGCACATCGTCCTGCTGCCGCTCGCCGCGGTGGTGCTTACCGCGCTGCACATCGTGCTCGTACGTATCAAGGGCGTCGTCCCACCATTTGAGGAGAATCCGGTTGTGGAGAATGCAGAGGTGTCGCAATGACGAAGAAGGCATTCAACCCTGACGTTGACGCCCCCGAGTGGAAGGGTGGCTATCACCCCTACGACATCATCAAGGAGGGTTCGATCGCCATCGCGGTGATCCTGGTTCTCACCTTGGTGCTCGCTATCGTCTTCGGGTCTCCCGACGAGAAGGCCATCACCATCAAGACGTGGTCGAACGCGGCGCCCTTGGACTTCGCTAACACCGCGCTCGAGGAGCTCAACGGAACGTCGACGACCGCGGCCTACGGCGCGCCGTACAACACGGCATCGACCGGTCAGCAGCTGGGCCCGCTCCAGTTGGCCAAGTGGGTGGGTGTTCGCATACCCATCAACGCAGCCAATGACTTCGTGATCAGCCCACTGAAGTCACTCCCCAATCAGCCCACACTCGATCAGCAACTCGCAACGTGGTCATCTGCCACCACGGCCACAAAGAATTCGTGGCTCACGAGTTACGGCAAGGCCAAGGTGAAGTTCAGCGGTGGCCAGGTCGTGGCCAACACCACGTCCGCCGGGCCCCTGCCGGTCATCATCAACGACCTGACTCAGATGGCGCGATCAGGCGCCCTCGATCAGGCGCTCGTGACGGGACACGGCTTTTACACGACTGACTACACCAAGCCGTTGCTGTTCCTCTCCGACAGTGAGTACTTGGCTGGCCTCGCGACCAACCAGCACCTGACTGGTGACCAGTGGGGCATGATGAACGAGACAGGTAACTACCCCGGCCAGTCGTGGCTGTGGCTGTACACCTTCTGGTACCAGATTCCTCCCTTCAAGACGAGTGCCAATGCGGACGTGCTGGTCTGGGGATTGATGATGCTCCTCTCGGTGGTTCTGTTGCTCGTGCCTTTCATTCCGGGTCTGCGCTCCGTACCTCGCAAGTTGAAGTTGTACCGTCTCATCTGGCGAGAGCACTACCAAGAGACCGAATAGGTCCGGGCTAAGCCGCCCTTCACCCGAGGTCAGTACGAGATCGGGTGGGGGGCGGCTTCGTCGCGTCGAATGAGATAGCACGCGGCGCCGAGGTGCTGCCTCGCGCTCGCGGTCCAACGACGCATCGTCAAAACCGTTGCGCAATAGCTCAGTTTGCGCTCGAACAATGTGACGACTCCGGCGTGCCTTTCGCGCGGCGTGCACGAGACACGACTCGGGGGACCTAACATGAGGCCCAGCCGTCGGCGTGCGTTCATCGTCGCCAGGCCATCTGCTCGGTCTGATTCCTACGCCGCGTCCCGTACCACCTCATCTGAGAAAGAATTCCCATGACCAGACCCCTCGAACGGGCAAATTACCGCATCACTTTTCTCGTCCTGACCCTCGGAGTCAGCGCCTACGCTCTGCTGCAGTCACTGGTGATTCCGGCACTCGCCACCATACAGACGAGCATGCACACCACCCAGAACACCGTGACCTGGGTCGTCACCGCGTACCTCTTGACCGCTTCAATCTTCACTCCGATTATGGGCCGCATCGGCGACATCGTCGGCAAGGAGCGCATGCTGGTGCTGACACTCGGCGCGCTCGCGGCGGGTTCGTTGATTGCTGCGCTGGCGCACTCGATCATCGTGCTCATCATCGGACGCGCCATCCAAGGTGTCGGTGGTGGCGTCCTGCCACTCTCGTTCGGCATCATCCGCGACGAGTTCCCGGCGGCCAAGGTGCCCGGGGCCGTGGGCATCATCGCCGCCATGACCGCCGTCGGTAGTGGTATTGGACTCGTGATCGCCGGGCCGATCGTCACCGGCCTCGACTACCACTGGCTGTTCTGGATCCCGCTGGTCATCATCGTCGTGGCCACCATCTTCGCGCAGATCTTCGTCCCCGAATCACCCGTTCGCACGAAGGGACGCGTCGGCCTCGGCGCCGCCACGCTGCTGTCGGCGTGGCTCGTCGCACTCCTGCTGGGCGTGAGCGAGGCGCCGGTATGGGGCTGGGGTTCGTCCAAGGTGATCGGTCTGCTCTTGGCCGCGGTGGTGCTCATCACCGCGTGGATCGCGGTGGAGAGTCGGTCCAAGCAGCCACTCATCGACATGAAGATGATGCGCGTCACTGCGGTATGGACGAACAACCTCGTCGCGCTGCTCTTCGGCGTTGGTATGTACTCGGTGTTCGCCTTCCTGCCCGAGTTCCTCCAAACACCCTCGAGTGCGGGGTACGGATTCGGCGCCTCGATGATCCAATCGGGGCTCTTCTTGCTCCCCGAGACGGTCATGATGTTCGTCTTCGGGCTGCTGACGGGTCCCATCGCCGCACGTATCGGCTCGAAGTTCGCCGTCATCATCGGCACCGTCATCTCGAGCGGTGGTTACGCCATGCTCGCATTCGCCCATTCGCACCCGTGGGAGATCTACGTCGTCGGTGCACTGCTCGGCGTCGGGATGGGGCTCGCCTTCTCGGCCATGTCGAACCTCATCGTCCAGGCGGTTCCCCCCGCTCAGACCGGTGTGGCAAGCGGCATGAACGCGAATATTCGAACCATCGGTGGCGCTATTGGCGCCGCGGTGATGTCGAGCATCGTCACCTCGACCTTGCTGCACAACGGGTTGCCCGCGGAGTCGGGCTACACCGACGGATTCATCTTCATCGCGGTGGTGACGCTCTTCGCGGTGGTCGCGTCGCTCTTCATCCCCACCACGCACGTGAAGGATAACGAACGTCACATGGCGCACGCGGAACTCGCAATCGTGCCCGGCGGAACCATCACCGAAGGCTGAGTGCTAGGCCAGGTTCGCGAGGAGGCGCGCGCGAATCTCGGCGAGCGTCTGGACGTTCGACACTTCTCCGTCGCGAAAGACCACCTGCAGGAGGTCGCCTTCGACGACGTCGCCACTCGTCAGACCGTCGATGACCTCGAGGTCGGTCCCGTTGCGCACGACCGCGACTCGACCGCGCAGTGACCGCTTCATGTGGTGCAGATCGGTGACCGGATCCTTGAAGATCGCCTTCTCCACGCCGCGCACCGTGACCGCCGTCGACTTGAACGCGTGCCCGAAGGTGTCGCGGTTGGTGTGCTGGTAGCTGAAAGAGCCGATCCCGAAGACGATGTTGGTGCTGGCGAAGCCCTTGTCCTTCAATCGAGCGAGGATCCGCGTCGCGCTCGAGAGGCTGATGGCGTCGCCGTAGATCACCCCGATGTGCGGATCGAGGACCTTGAAACCCCGCTCGTTGATGGTTCCATGGAAGACGTTCCAGAGCGACTCGACCACACCGAGGTCGGCGAGATCACCCTTGCCCAAGCCGTTGCCAGTCACGATGTCGACCGGATCGCCTGAATCGGGACGGATGACGACGCGGCCGTCGCGCGCCATGATCTCGTCCTTCAGCAACGGAAGGTACTCGCCGAGCACGCGCCAAAGGTCCCAGGTGTCCGAGACCACCGAGATGAAGCCCGACGGGTACAGCTCGGTGACGATGTGCGAGAAGGAGTTGTACTCATCGTCGGGGCCTTCATTGCCGTAGGCGCACATCACGCTGTGCTCGGTCGCGGGGATCGAAACACCCACCACCTCCGTGTCGGTATCGGCTCCGTAGTAGTACTCGTGGAAGAGGATCCCCGGGATTGTGTCGGTGCCGCAAAACGACAACAGGTGTGCGGCTCCCGAACCGGCGGCGGCATCGACGCTGCTCATCCCGCGAAAGGAGAAGTCGTGGCCCTGGAAGGGCACCGCCGCGAGGTCACCACCCGTCTCGAGCGCGTAGCGGTGGAAGAGCTTTCGGTACTCGTACGCCAGGGTGGCGCTCGTGGCGAGAATCCACGACTCCGCGCTGAAGAGCGTCTCGACGAAGTTCGTCAACCAGTAGAACTCCGGCATCGTATTCACGACAGTGACCGTCGGGACCCGCAGCGGCGCGAGGGTCCCCTCGGGCAGGGCTCGAACCTCGAGTGGCAGATAACCCAACGCCCAGAGCGCCTCCAAGTGTGCGGTCGCGGGGCGCTCGATCCCGAGCGTGTTGCGGATGATGCGCGCGTACTCGCCCACCACGTCATCGAGCGGTCGGTTGAAGAAGTGCTCCTCGAAGTAGTCGATGAAATAGCGCTGGATCACCGACTGCACGCCGAAGGCCACTACGTGATCGACGGCGCCGATCAGACTCTCGCGCGCGATCCAGGTGCTGTACACGGTGCTCGTAGCGTCGGGGTACTGGGCGATGTGGCTGATCTTGTAGAAGTCCGTCAGCAGTGATGGGGGGAAATACTTGCTCATCGATGGTCCTCAAGCAAGACCCTAGGTCAGGGAGAATCGACGATCGATTGAATCGACGAGGTGGTCGTGCCGGCGCGTAACATCACAAGCGATTGAAAACGACAGGGGGGTGACGGTGTTCTTGGACATACCCGAAGTGATTCAGACCAGGATGTCGGCGTTAGAGGAGCGCGACCGGGTCGATCGCGCCGACGGGACCGAGCGACTCGACCGCCTCCGCCAGATTCCCCGCGAGACCGGTCATTTCATTGCTCTGCTGGCGGCCTCGGCGCCACGCGACACCTGGATCGAGATTGGAACGAGTGCGGGCTACTCCAGCCTGTGGCTGGCGCTCGCTGCACGAGAGCGGGACGCGACCCTCACGACCTTCGAACTACTGGCGTCCAAGCACGCGATGGCGGCTGAGACTTTTGCGACCGCCGAAGTGAACGACGTCGTCACGCTGGTGCAGGGCGATTTCCTCGACCACGTCAACGAACTTGGCGACATCAGTTTCTGTTTCCTTGACGCGGAGAAAGAAGTCTACGAGCGGTGCTACCAAGCCGTTGTTCCGAAGTTGGTGCCCGGTGGCCTACTGGTGGCCGACAACGCCATCAGCCATCAGGTTGACCTCCAATCGTTGTTGGATACCGCACTGTCCGACCCACGCGTCGACGCAATGATCGTTCCCATTGGCAAGGGTGAATTGGTGTGTCGACGACGGACAGTCCTCCACGATGTTCTCAAGGTGGACCAGAGTCCCGATTCGCGCTGACGCTTCTTGGCGAAACACAACCACCGAGGCCAGAGTGAGACAGAACAACCGGGACTTCACACGAACCACCGTGACAGACATGGCGAAGCCGGGTCGAGAAGTGTGGCGCAGGTGCCGAAGCCACTATGTGGCAGAGGTGCCGAACCTCTACAAACGGGGCTCTGTCCACTTGGTGGAGACGATGGGGATCGAACCCACGACCTCAGGCTTGCAAAGCCCGCGCTCTACCAACTGAGCTACATCCCCAAGACAAACCATCTTACCAAATGAACGTCTAGTTCGATCCACGAGGGCGCGGCGCCTTCGCGCGCCGCCGGTCGGCGCGAAGCAGCGCGCGCTCGACGTCGGCCCAGTGCAGCGGCGAGTCCTCCATTGGAATACCCTGATCGTCGGCCCTCGAGAAGATCGTGAACGCGACCGCCCACATTGGCAGGTAACAGCCAAGCTTCGATACGAACCCCGCCAGCTGCTGATCAAGAAGCGGCGTCATACCGAGCAGGGCCTGCTGGTGGTGCAGACCCGGGTACAGCGAATGGCGCGCGAAGATCCAGACGAACGAGAGACTCGTGACCACGAGTGACGAAACAAACACGTACGCGGCGCGCGCGGTGGGCGACAACCGTTTGGTCCCGGGCATGACTCCGAGAGCGGGCAGCCACAACACGAAACCCACCACGATGACCATGAGCAACACGACGTCGCGCGCGACGTCGTGCGACGCCCCCCAGTCAACAACTGGCGTCGTGAGGGTTGCCGTACCCAATACGGTGACGATCGCGAGGGCGACCCCGGGCTGCGTCACGACCTGACTCGCGGCATCGAGGGGACGTGGGCGGCTGAAGCGCGCCAGCGTCGAAGGAGAAAGACCGAGCAAGAGCATGGGAGCGACGAAGAGAACAATCACCAGTCGCTGGACGGTGGCGACCGTCAGCGAGACCGAGGCTGCCAGGTCCCCGACTGGCCACATGGTCACACCAACGAGCGCCGCGAATCCAGCCACCCCCCGAGTCCGCTGACGTCGCGTCGTCGTGACACGTAGGTAGGCGAACCCCGCCCCGAGCAGCGCGACGAGTTCGGGTAGGTGCGCTTGGTAGGGCAGCAACGCTCTCACGTCGCTACGGTAACGCGCCCATCGTCGACGGCGTCACGCAACGCCTCAAAGTCACTCTGGTTCCGGTCACGGTACGCGAGCGCGAAGTCCGCTATCGACTCGTCGAAGCGATCACTGCCGCCCAGGTAACCCGCGATCTCCTCGGCCCGACCGAAACGCGCATGCGCGCGAGCCAACGTCCACGCGCAGAGTCGGCCGTACGCCACCAGGCTCGCCTCGTTGAGGCGTCCGGTGTCGACCGACGCCCGGTTGTTGAACAGTTGGCGTACGTAGAAGCTCCGGCGTTGGCCATCTCGGGTGAGGGTGTCCCAACCGAGGAACGGGTCCGAAGTCGCCTGCATCAACTTCTGGCCACGCACCACGCGCTCGCCGGGATCGAGCGGTGAGCGTCCGCCTCGCGCCAGGGCCGCCACCGACGACCTCGCCTCTTTGATCTGCAAGAAGAAGGGGTCATGGTCGTCGCGACCCGTCAGCAGCACCGCGAAACACTCGGTGCCCACCGAACCCACACCAACCACGTGTCGCACCACCTCACGGACGGTGAACTGGCTCAGCAGGACCTGGCGATCGTTGCTCAACGTAGTCGCGTATCCCGACACGATGTCGACGACATCGTCCACGGTGAATGAGTCCTCGACCGAGGTCACCTCGCTGAATCGCGGGGCGTCGAGGACGATCCTCGGTCCGGCGGCGCCGTAATCCAACACTCGACGCTGTGCCGCCGACGTCTCGACGCCCTTCAGGTGCCGTACGACGTCATCAATCCTTCGAGACGCGGCGTCCGAGAAGAACCCCCGCAGGTCCTTCACGACGCTGTCAACATCGAGCGTGGCGTACCAGACCTCGAGTCGAGTCATACCGGCGAGACGAAACATGGCCGCGCGGTACTCGCGAGCACTGGCGAGTGCGGCGGTTCGTTGTTGGTGCTCGTCGTGGCCCAGTTGGTGCGACGCAATGACGAGAGACGTCGCCAAACGCTTGACGTCCCATTCGAAGGGACCCTCGTCGGTCTCGTCGAAGTCGTTGACGTCAAACACCATCTCGCGCTCGGGTGAGAGGAACACGCCGAAGTTCGACAGATGGGCGTCCCCACACAGCTGCACATCCAAGCCAGTGCTCGTCCCGCGAGCCAAGTCATCGGCCATGAGCAGCGCCGAGCCTCGAAGGAATGATCCTGGCCCCTCGAGCATCCGCTTGTAGCGAAGTCCCAGTAGGTCGCCCACCCGCGACGAATCGTGTTCGATGATTCGATTGATGGCGTCGTACCCCTCGGGCCTCGGTGCCAGACGCGCGAGCGAACCTCGTGGCACGCTCGAACGAAGCGCTCGGCCGGGCCGCGGCCCGCGCAATACGGAGTCGTGGCCCTTGGTCACGCCGCACTCCGAAGCGATCGAGCCACCGAGCCGCCACCGAAACGTCGTCCGACCTTGGTGACGACGAGAACGGCGATAAGGAGATCGGTCACGAGGATGCAACCGGGGAAGAGAACGCCCGCAGTAGTGAAGTGCTTGAGTGTCATCAGCGTGATGGTGCAGTTCGCGAATCCCAAAAAGAAGACGCGGGCCGACTCGCTCGTCGGGGCGATCCAGGCCTTTCGGACGGTGGGCAGCGCCGCAATCTGGTCCGCCGCGACGAATGAGATGAGCGCAACAGTTGGTTCATTGACGAAGCCCCAAAAGAGCAGCCCCGCGGCCGAGATGAGGCCGCAGAAGAGGTCGAACCTCCCAATCTTCCAAACACTGCGAGGATTCTTGAAGGAGGCCATCACGATTACGAATGGCATCAGACCGAGCATCAGCGTGGTGAGCGACGCCAGACCGACGTGTTGCTGGATCTCCACCACGAACGCGAGGAGTCCCTCAATGGCCCACAAGCCCCAGGTCACCCGATTAGGTGAGGTGTCACCGCGCAACGTATCGCGAATGTAGCCGTAGGTTCCAGCGAATGACAGCAGTGCCGCAAGGTAGATGAAACGTGGATCGATCACTCGTCAAGTCTGCCCGCTTCGAACGAAACGTGTCGTCCGGGCGATGAAACCTCGAATTACCTTGGTCCACTAGCCTCGGATTTCGTGGACGCCAAGACTTTCATGGGAATGTCACGCCTTGATGCGGACACCTGGGGCTTCGAAGTCACGGAACGACTCATCACCCCGGGGCGATTTCTCTTCGGCGGCTGTGGTCTGGCGTCGGGCCTCGTTGCCCTCGAAGAGGCGAGCGAACGACCCACGATATGGGCCTCAGCCCAGTATCTCTCCTACGCGCCACTCGGGTCCTACGTGACGGTGAGGACCGACCTGCGCGTAATCGGGGGTCACGTCACACAAGCTCGAGCGACCACCTTCGTCGATGATCGAGAGGTCCTCACTGTCAACGCCGCGTTGGGCACGGGTGAACTCACCGCACCAACCCCATGGGTCGCGATGCCCCAAGTCGCTGAACCCGAAGACTGTCCGCCTCGGGTCATGCCTAAGCGCTTCGACAATTCAATCTTCAACCACGTGGAGACCCGTGTCGCCCTCGGACGATCCTTCGACGAGTTGGACGGCACCCCCGGTTCGCCAGTCTCGGCGCTGTGGTCTCGAGTTCCGGGCCACTTCGAGCCGTCCGCGGCGACCCTGGCCATCTTTGGTGACTACGTCTCGGGCGGCGCCACCCAACCCCTCGGTCGCAACACCATGGGTCGCAGCCTCGATAACACCATCCGTGTCGCGAGCCTGGTGCCGACCGAGTGGGTGCTCTGCGAGATACGTATGCACGCGCTCGCGGGCGGCTTCGCCCAAGGCACCGCATTTCTTTGGAGCCGCACTGGGATACTGCTCGCGACCGCCAGCCAGTCCATTGCCGCCAAACTCTGGGACCCCGAGCCCCTCTAGGGCACCATCGGGTCTGGTGTAGATTGGTACCCCTTAGGGGCTATAGCTCAGTCGGTTAGAGCGCGTCACTGATAATGACGAGGTCGTAAGTTCGATTCTTACTAGCCCCACCACGAGGGTTTCCCATAAATCGGGGAAATCCTTCCCATAATTGTTCCCATAGATAAAACAAAGTGCGCCATTTAGTGGACAATTCGGTTGATTTGAACCAAAGAGGCTCTTCGGATTTCAGCGGGGTCTGGTGCATCAGCGAACAACAATCGAACCGAGCACTCGCCAGTTGGGCTTGCCGGCGTAGAGCAGGACGCGGATGCGGTAGTTGGCGAAGTTGCGAAAGCCAAATCCCACTCGTTTGACGCGCTTGATCAGATTGTTGAGGGCCTCGGTGGGGCCATTGGACACCCGCGCAACGTGGAAATTGCAGATCTTGTCGAAC
>Ga0307375_10004857_pt1 | contig 12746 bp, 11 predicted proteins | sample TR1MG_FD_202531 | JGI IMG/M metagenome (GOLD analysis project Ga0307375, IMG submission 202531) | Soil microbial communities from Risofladan, Vaasa, Finland - TR-1 | ecosystem: Environmental > Terrestrial > Soil > Coastal area > Acid sulfate soil | place: Finland: Risofladan, Vaasa | collected... | reverse complement strand
CCGCCTGATCCGCCGGATGGCAGACGAGGACAACGGCGCGGACGGCAGTCGGCAGTGCCGTCAGCGCCTCTCGGGCCACGGCCTCGATCTGTTCTGGCGCTAGCGTCAATTCTCGGTAGATGATGGCGCGGGCAATCTGGGTGGACAAACGGGCCAGCTGGCTCCCCACCTCCTTGTCCAGATCGGCCAGGGGTTCCGCCAGCGTTTGCAGCCATCCTTGCAACCGGCGCTCCAGGCGCTCCGTTTCATCGCGGGCCGCCGCCATACCCTCGGCATAACCGGCCTCAAATCCTGCCTTGTGCCCCAACGCTTGGCCTTCGACATACCCGTTCTGGGCTGCCGTACGGTGCGCCTCGATGATATCGGCCTCAGTAATCATCGAAGGCAAATCATCCGGCTCGACGACAGCGGGCTCGATCAGTTGATTGAGATCAGGCAGCTTCCAGGCCGTAACACCCTGCACCGAGTCGATAGGGCGAATGACCGCCGCTTCGGGATGTATCTCCGGATCAGACGAACTGCTCACCGCCGCCTCCCAAGGTTAACTTGCCTTCTTCGGCGAGTTTGCGGGCCGCTTGCAGGATTTCCTTCTGCGCGCCTTCGACGTCGGACAGACGGGTCGGACCAAGCGATTCGAGATCGTCGCGCATCATTTCCGATGCCCGCTTAGACATGTTCTTGAAGAATTTCTCCTTGAGATCGGGGTCGGCCCCTTTCATCGCCAGCAAGAGCCGATCCGACGGCACTTCGCGCAGAATCGTCTGGATCCCGCGATCGTCCACGTCGATCAGGTTGCTGAATACGAACATCAGATCCTCGATTTTTCCGCCCAGATCCGCATCGTTTGACTTGATGGCACCCATCACGGTTTCTTCGACGTTGCTTTCCAGGAAGTTCATGATACCGGCCGCGATCTTGACACCCCCGACCTTCGAGGACTTGCCGCCGGAAGCGCCGGAAGCTTGACGCTCCATGATGTCGTCGAGCTCCATCAAGGCCTGCGGCGATACGCCATCCAGATGCGCGATGCGCAACATGATGTCGGCACGCATGTTTTCCGGCAGCATCTGCAGAATATCAGCACCTTGGTCGCTCTCGAGATGGGACAATACGATCGCGATGATTTGCGGGTGTTCGTAACGAATAATCTCGGCGATGGAACGGGAATCCATCCATTTCAGAAATTCCAGATTGCGCCGGTTGCCGGTCGAACTGATGCGCTCGAGCAGTCCCGCCGCCTTGTCTTCGCCCAGCGCCCGAGTCAGCACGTTGCGGATATAGTCGCTGGTACCGAGCGACAACCCGGTCTGATCCCCAATATCCAGGACGAACTGATCCAAAACGGCCTGAATCTGCGACCGCGTGACGTTCGGCAGCACCGCCATGGCCTGGCCGATTTTCTGTACTTCGCGCGGATCGAGTTGGCTGAACAGCTGTGCCGCCGACTCTTCACCGAGTGCCATCATCAGGATGGCGACCCGTTCGGGGCCTTTGAGGCTCGCAATCAAGTCCTTGCCACTGACTTCGGGTACATTTGCTTCGGCCACGATTAACTCTCCGAATGAGTCCACTGCTTGATCACCGCGGCCACAGCCTTGGGATCCTGATTAATGCTTTGCTTCAACTGACGAAGTTTATCGGAATAACTGGCTGCGCCTACCAATTGCGGCACCCCTTCCAGATCGTCCAGATCATCGACGCCCATTGCTCCTGCCTGATGCGCAGCCTCGCCACCAGCGACAGAAACCTGTGCCCGTTCATCCATGTGTTCCTCATCGTCGTCTCCCGGAGCAGCCAAGGCTGCGGTTGCCCCGGCAGGCTGATGTCTTTCACCCAACATTTTCAACAGGGGGCGCACGACCATCAGGAAGACCAACAGCATGACAATGCCCATACCCACATTCTTCAGCAGCGGCATGAACCAGGCTTGTTCCCATAAAGGGACAGACACCTTCTCTATTTTCTGCTCGACAAACGGGATACTGGCCAGCGTCAATTTATCGCCACGCTTCTCGTCGAGACCAACCGATTGGGCCACCAATTCCTTGATCCGGGCGATCTCCGCGTCAGACATGGGTTCTGGCTTGACCGTGCCATCGGCGGCCTTAACGGTTTTTTCATCCAACAGAACGGCCACATTCAACTTCTGGATCGCGCCACTGGCGTATTGTGTGTGGCGAATATCCTTGTCGACATTGTAATTACGCGTTTGGTTTTTCTGGGTGCTGACCGGCGTCTGGATAATCTGCTGGTACTGCTGCACGTTCAGATTGCCGGGTGGTTGCAATCCCCCGCTCGTCTGGGGCGTCACGGTTCCACCGCCCGGCGGCTGGTTGCTCATGGCGCCCGGCACACCGCCGCCCACGCCCTGATCGCCCAGTGCGCGCACGTTATCCTGGATCTGCTCACTCAAGACCGCACCGGTTTTGGGGCCATAAGTTTCGCTCGTGCCTTCCTGACGCGCAAAATCCACATCCGCAGATACCTGAGCCCGCACCCGATCTGCCCCGACAATCGGTGTCAACAAGGATTCGATCTGGCGCTGATACGCCCGCTCCACGCGCTGACGGTACGCGAACTGCTTGTCGGTCAGCCCCATGCCGCTGGCATCGTCGGAATTTTGACTCAACAACTCGCCCCGTTGATCGATCACACTCACATCGGCCGGTTTCAGCCCTGCCACACTGGAAGCAACCAGATGCACGATCGCCCGCACCTGCTCGGAGGACAGTGACTGTCCCGAGGCCAAATCGAGCACAACCGAGGCGGTCGATAGCTGGCGTTCACGCACAAACACGGATTGTTTGGGGGTCGCCAAATGAACACGGGCGGCCTGAACACCCTGAATGGTTTCGATCGAACGCGCCAGCTCGACCTCTATGGCATGCTGATAGCGTGCCTGCTCCACAAACTGGCTAGTGCCCAGCGACTGATCCTTGTTCAACATCTCCAGGCCCACGGAATCACTCGCGGGCAACCCCTGGGAGGCCAGCAGCATCCGAATGGCCGGCAGTTGACTGGGGTCGACGAGGACCGCGCCTTCCGGGCTCAACTGGTAGGTTTTCTTGGCCGCACGCAAGGCATCCACTACCGAGGCGGATTCCTTGGCGCTGATATTGGTGTACAAAGGCACCAGCGTTGGCTTCTGGCCCCATAGGAAAAATCCGACCATAAACGAAATAACGGCCGCCAAGGCAATCAGAATCAGCAGTTGCCGAAAACTGTTGGACTGGGTAAAGCCATCCAGCTGCTGAATCCAGCGGGGCGTCCCGCCCATCGGGGCCATGCCGGTATTAGGATTCATCGGACTGGGGGTCAGTGTATTTTGCGCCATGATGTTCTCTCAATGAGGTCTGTTCACGCCTAGATAGGCATGTTCATGACGTCCTGGTAAGCCTGAACCAGGCGATTACGCACCTGCAGGGTGGCGTTGAAACCGAGGGACGCCTTTTGCGCGGCAAGCATGACTTGAGTGAGGTCCACATTGGGGTCGCCCAGCTCGAATCGGGTTTTCAAATTCCCCGAGGTTTGCTGCAACTCGTTAACCTTGCCGACGGCCTGCGACAGGAGCGTAGAAAAGGAATCCCCACCCGCCGGCGGTGCTACCGGAGCCGGCGCGGACAGACGCTGCTGGGCTTCGGCCCGCATGACCCGCATCTGCGAAAGAATCTGATCGACCGACATCGAACTGCTCATTTTTGTTTCTCCTTGCCAGCCCGGATTCCATGGATCGAAACCGGGGCGAACGCTGTGAGAAACAATAAAGCATGGTTTGTGCCAACAAACCGTAGTGGCGGATAATCTATGCCTCTTCCTGAGCGCCAGATCGGAAGGACATCTGATACTTGCGGAGTTTTTCGACCAGGGTGGTCCGTCGAATACCAAGCAGTCTGGCCGCTTGAGCGACGACCCCGTCACTCTGGTTCAGCGCGGCGTCGAGCCAGGCCTGTTCGATCGCCTCCAGTTGGCCCTTGAGATCAAAACCGCTTTCCGGCAAATCGACGACAAACAGTGCCAGAGTGTCCGTATCGGTCGGCAACACCCGCTGTTCACCGGATGATAACGGCGTTTGCGCCCGGCCCATGGCGAAAATCTGACGGGGGTCAGTGTCCTCATTCGTCGCGTCCGCAGCCGCTGTCCGAACGGGTGACGTATCGGGCTCGGGCGCAACCACCGTATCGGATATCGCTTCATTAGCGGCTTCCCGCTCGGCCTGCCACTCGGCCGGCAACTGATTCAGCAGTTTCTCCGGCAGTTGCGCCAGATCCACGGATTGACCGGGATACAGAATCCCCAGTCGCTCGACGACATTACCCAATTCACGCACATTACCGGGCCAGGGCAATGCGGCCAGCGCCGCCAGTGCCCGATCGGTGAGATGACCGACCGATCGTCCGTCGGCTGAGAACCGACGCGACAATGCGTCGACAATCATCGGGATATCCGCGCGTAATTCCCGGAGCGGCAGCGTTTCCAGCGGAAAAACATTCAGGCGGTAATACAAGTCCTGGCGGAAACTGCCCACCTCGATATGGGCTTCCAGATTCCGGTGCGTGGCGGCGATGATCCGAACATCGGCCGTCATGGTCTGGCGTCCACCCACCCGTTCGAAGGTGCGTTCCTGCAATACCCGCAGGATCTTGACCTGCATCGGCAACGGCATATCGCCGATTTCGTCCAGGAACAGTGTTCCGCCTTCGGCCAGTTCGAATCGACCGGCTCGGGCGCTGATCGCCCCCGTAAATGCCCCTTTTTCATGGCCGAACAGTTCGGACTCCAGCAATTCAGCCGGAATAGCGCCACAGTTGATGGGGATGAAGGGTTTGCTGGCACGATTCGAAAGACGGTGAATCAAACGGGCCACCACTTCCTTGCCGGTGCCGGATTCGCCCAGAATCAGCACCGTGGCCTCGCTCGGCGCCACCTGCTCGATCTCGGCCCGAAGCTGGCGCATGGCCGGGCTCTGCCCGACCAATCCCCGCCCCGCCGCCACCAGTTGCTCGCCCCGCCAGCGACTCAGCAACCGGCCAGTCACGCCTTGCAATGACGACAAGGTACAGGGCCAGGAAAGGCTAGCGAATGGCGTATGTTCCTCGGCGAGCCATCGGCCGGGTTCGGGGTCGAGCGCCACCCAGGACAGTTGCCGCGCGCCCTGTAGGCAGTCGGCACAGTGATCGCCATAACAGAACCCGCCGATCAGATGATCCGATTGCGGCGGCACGCCGGCATCTGGACGGGTGATCCCATCAACGCCCAGCAAGGCCAGCCACTGGCGCAAGGCCGCTTCGATCTCCGGGGGCGCTGCAATCAAGGCGCTAGGTTGATGATCCGACATAACTGAACTTTTCCTGGGCAGGCATTCTGCATGGGGTCAAAAACAGACTGGCCGCTCTATCGAGAGGCTGCTCATGCCTGAACCCTAACCGGGCGAGCTTGCTCTGTCAAAATTTTGTCAGACAACCAATATGGCCGGCAATAGTGCGCCAAGCGCCTTCGATGCTTGACTTGAGCGCGATAAACCCGCATGAATGCGCTATTCCCAATGGCGCCTCTGATTCACGCCATCGAGACCGAAACAGGCTTTTGAGCACATGAATCAGCGGCGCCCTGGTGCGCCACCACTTTGACACTTCCTCAGGTACCCGGCATCCATGAAGGTCGAAAGCCCGATCATTTCCAGCACCACCACCGAACTGCGCGGCGTACCGCTCAAGCAGGGACAGGTGCTGGCAGCCATCGTCCTGCGAAGCAGCAATGCCAATGGCGAAGCCTTGCTGTCACTGGCGGGCGGACAGCTTTCCGTACAAACCCGTCTGCCACTGCAGGCCGGTATGGCGCTCAAGCTGGCTGTGCGTGATCTCGGCCCCCCGGTGATCCTCCAACCGGTGACCGATGGCCCAACGGCCACCGGTTCAAAACCCGGGCAGGATATCCAGAACCGTCTGCTGACGCTCCTGTTCCAGCGCGCCAATCAACCCGCCCAAGGTACCAACATCCTTCAGTCGGGGACATCCGCCGCCATGACGGCATCCCGAATGTCGACAACATTCCTGCCGCAAACGGCCACCTCAACGAGCCCGACGACAAACCAGACGCTAATCGGCCAGCAGGCCAATCTGACGGCCGGGATGGTGATCGCCAAAAACACGACCCTGTTGCTGAGCGCCCTACCGGCCGCCGTTCGCACCGCCCTGCCGAAACTCGATGTACCGCCGGCACCGGCCATCATGGCAAGCACGCTCACCAAACTGGTGGCGACACTCAGCCTGCCGGAACAAAGCATGCGCCCTGCGGGTGGGGGCGTGGCGGCCAGCGATCTGAAAACCCAGCTCAAGCTGGCTGCCCAGGTCATCAAATCCGGGCTGACCACACAATCGTCCCCTGCACCGGACGCCCGATCAACCCCGGCACCCACTCATCAGTCTCAGGTACTCAGCCAACTCACGGAGTGGGTGAACCGCATGGACGTCAGCCAGCTGCGCACTGCGCTGCAACAGGTTCAGGGTCAGCCCAGCTGGCTGATTGATGTACCGGTCGTGGTGGCGGAACAGCCGAAACGATTCCAGCTCACGGTCAGCCAGGAAGAGGAAGCCGCCGCACAGGCGGAAGATACAGCAGGCTGGCAGCTTGATTTCGCGATCGATTTGCCCGGACTGGGGCCGTTGCACGGCAGTCTTCATCTGAAGGCAACCGATCTGGCCGTTCGGCTGTACGCCGATGAGCCCGACAGTCGTCAGCAGTTGAATCAATCGCTGGATCAGTTGGCCGCGCATCTGCGGCTGGCCAATCTGAACCCGATGGAGTTGACGGTGTATCCCGGTCCGCCGCCCAAGGCGGTGCTGGCGCGGCTGACCCCAGAACCCACGCGACCGGATGGTCCGTCACAATATAGCTGGCGCGTATGAGCGCATCCCGGCGCACCCCGCCAAAACCTGGGGCACCGAACAAGACCCGGGCAATCGCCCTGAAATATGACGGGAATGATCTGCCGCAGGTCGTCGCCTCCGGCCAGGGGCTGGTCGCCGCACAGATCATCGACCGGGCACAGAATGCGGATATCCCCCTGGTGGAAGACCCGGCACTCGCTCAGGCGCTCAGCCAACTCGATCTCGGCGACCATATCCCCGAAGCCTTGTTCCGGGCCGTGGCCGAAGTCCTGAGCTATGCCCTGTACGTCAGCGGCAAGCACGAAGAAGTGCTCCGAGCCGCCCGTCAGCATCGGCAGCGCGCCACGGAGGAAGATCCCAAGGAAGAGAACGCCAAGGGGAAAAACGCCAGGGAAGACAATCTTCGGGATGAAGGAATCAGCTGATCAGGTCTCGACAGCGGCGTCGGGCTTTGCCCGGATGCGGACAGGGCCGTCTGCAAAGCGCAAGGTCAGTGGCTGTGCCTGATCGGAGGCCAGTACCGCATTGAGGCGATCGGCCCGCATCACCAGTCCCGCTTCGCTATCCACCAGCACGTACCCGCGCTCGAGAATCCGCTGAGGATTCAGAGCCGACAACAGATCGCCCACCTGCCGCCATTGATCGTTCGCACGTTGCCAGCGCACGTGTCCCGCCTGGTCGAGGCGCAGTCTCAAGGCGACCAGAGACTGGCGCTGTCGGGCCAGCGGTAGCAAAACCGTGCGGGCACGCAATCCATCCTGCAACCGTAGCCGATGTATCTGCCGATCCTGCATGCGATGATCGAAGGCCTGCCCCATGCGCATCTGCAGGCCCTGCAGATGTTGCGCTCGTGCCGAAGAAACGGCCAGCGTCGCGCGCTGCAACCGCCAGGCGATTCGTTCTGCCCGACCTTGGTTATCGCGCAACCAACGCACCGGGCTGACCCGCACCAGGCGCGCCAACAGATGGCGCCAAGCCTGGTGCCGAGCTTGCCACCCCTGACGCAATGCCCGCTGCAAACGCAGTTCCAGCGAAACCCGTCGATTGTTTCCCGCCTCAAATCGCCGCGCTTCAGTCTGCAGCCGCGCCGTCAGGCGATCGAGCTGCTGGCCCAGATCATTCAGTCGACGGGTGATGATCTGGCTCAGGTTCAGGTGCAACAGACGACTGCGCTGCGACCACTCCGCCACCGTGTGCGGCGTGGCCAGTTCTGCCGCCGCCGTCGGGGTGGCGGCACGCACGTCGGCCACGAAATCGCAGATGGTGAAATCAACCTCATGGCCCACACCGGAAATCACCGGCACGGGACACGCCGCGATGGCGCGCGCCAAGGCCTCATCGTTGAAGGCCCAGAGATCGCTCATGGAGCCGCCGCCCCGCACGATCAGGATCACATCCAAGCCCTGCTCGGACCGAATCGACGAGACGGCCGCGGTCAACTCGCTCGCTGCCGCATCGCCCTGAACCGCGACGGGAAACAGCGTGACCGCCGCCAAGGGCCAGCGACGGGCCAGCACCGACACGACATCGTGCAGGGCCGCGCCGACCGGCGAGGAAATCACCCCGATCCGGCGGGGCGTCTCAGGCAAGGGGCGCTTGCGGGCCGCATCGAACAATCCCTCGGCCAGCAGTTTTTTCTTCAGTGCCTCGAACAGGGCGGCCAGACGGCCGTCCCCGGCCAGTGCCACACCCTGCACGATCAGCTGGTAATCGCCGCGTGGGGCGTACAGTGAGACCGAGCCCAGCACGACAACGGCATCGCCATTCGCAAATACCGCACGAATCCGCTGGGCCTGGCCACGAAACAGTGCGCAACGCACCTCGGCCTGCTCATCCTTGAGTGTGAAATAGACATGGCCCGAGGCGGCGCGGGTCAGGGAACGGATTTCCCCGGCCACCTGCACGCCGCTCAACTGCGCCTCCAGCGTCTGCTTGGCCAGTTGATTGAGCGAATAGACCGATAAGATCGAGGTCCCCATAGTCAATATCCCTGTGTTCTGTTCGGGGCGGATGATCGTTTAAAACGATAGACGAATGGCGAGGGCTGCCAGAGTTGCCAACAAGACCGGCAGGGTGAGCACCACACCGACCCGCATGTAATACCCCCACCCGATCCGGATATTCTTGCGGGCCAGAACATGCAGCCACAGCAGGGTGGCCAGACTGCCGATTGGCGTCAGTTTCGGCCCGAGATCACTACCGATCACGTTGGCGTAGATCATGGCGAGTCGCGTCGCGCCTTCGGCATGACTGGCATCAATCGACAAGGCACCGACCAGCACGGTCGGCATGTTGTTCATCACGGCCGATAGCCCGGCAACCAGCAGACCGGTCCCGAAGGCGGCTCCCCAGACGCCGTGCTGGGCGAAAGCGCTCAACCATTGCCCGACGATGTCGGTAAGCCCGGCATTGCGCAGGCCGAACACCACAAGATACATGCCGAGCGAGAACACCACGATTTGCCAAGGGGCATGACGCAAGACGCGATGCGTATCGATGTGCTGGCCCCGCATGGCCACGATATAGAGGGCCGCAGCACCGATCCCGGCTACCAGACTGATCGGCACGCCGAAACGATCCAGGCCGAAAAACCCCACCAGCAACCAGCCGAGCACCCACCAGCCCATCCGGAAGGTGGCATGATCGACAATGGCGGCCTGAGGCGCTTTCAACAGGGATTCGTCATACACGGGCGGGATATCCCGCCGGTAGAACATAAACAACACAAGCAACGACGCCGCGACCGACACCAGATTCACCGGCCACATCACCGAGGCGTACTCGGTAAATTCGATATGAAAATAATCCACCGACACGATGTTGACGAGATTGGAGACCACCAGCGGCAAACTGGCCGTATCGGCGATGAATCCCGCCGCCATCGCAAAGGCCAGCGTCGTGGCCGGAGAGAATCGCAAGGCCAGCAATACACCGATCACAATCGGGGTCAGGATCAGCGCCGCGCCATCGTTGGCGAACAGGGCCGCCACGGCCGCGCCCAGAAGAACCAGCAAGGCAAACAGACGATGCCCGCTACCCCGCCCCCAGCGCGCGACATGCAAGGCCGCCCACTCGAAAAACCCGGCCTCATCAAGCAACAGACTGATGATGATCAGGGCGACAAAGCTCAGGGTGGCATTCCAGACGATCGCCCAGACGAGGCCGATGTCCGAGATATGCACGACACCGAGCAGCAAGGCCAGCACGGCACCCAGAGACGCGCTCCAGCCAATACCGAGCCCCTTGGGCTGCCAGATGACGAGGATAAGCGTAAAAAGAAAGATGAGAACAGCAGGCAACATGCGTGAAAACCCGATGGAATGACAGGAAGCGCGAAAACAGGAGGGGCACTTTAACTGCTCGCGTCATTCCGCCCAAATCGATGGGAACCGATCATTCTGCCTTGGGCAGCATGGCCGCCCCGCGCACGCCGCTGGAATCCCCGTGTTGCGGAGCGACGAGACGCGTCGAGATCGGATCGGAAAAGACGAACCGGTCCCAGAGCCGAGGTACGTCTTCGTACAGGCTGGCGACGTTCGACATCCCGCCGCCCAGCACGATGACTTCCGGATCGACGATATTGATCAGATGCGCCAGCGCCCGCGCCAACCGATGGGTGTAGCGATCCAGCGCCGCCCGGGCATCGGAATCACCCTCTGCAGCCCAGACCGCCACGTCATGCCCCGAGCCTTCGCGGCCGGTGACGGCATGAAAATCCCGCGCCAGTCCGGGTCCGGCCAGCCAGCGTTCGATGCAGCCCTTCATCCCGCACCAGCAGGTCGGTCCGGGGAACTCGCCTTCCTCCGGCCAGGGCAAGGGATTATGTCCCCACTCGCCGGCAATGGCGTTATGACCGGCATGCAGCACGCCGTCGATGACGAGCCCACCCCCCACACCCGTGCCGAGAATGACCCCGAACACGGACTTGGCCCCGGTCGCCGCACCGTCCCGCGCTTCGGAAAGCGCCAGACAGTTGGCGTCGTTGGCCATCGCCACGGCACGTCCGAGTCGTTGCTCCAGATCACCTTTCAGGGGGCGATCGTTCAGCACGACGGAATTGGCGTTCTTCATCAGGCCCGTGCGCGGGGATACGGTGCCGGGCGTGCCGATACCGATGGCATCCATCCGACCCACATCCGCCTCGGCCCGCTCAATGAGCGTCGCCATGGTTTCGATCGTGCCCGTGTAATCCCCTTGCGGGGTGGCCAGACGTTGCCGCCAAAGCGTCTCACCCTGATCGTCAAGTACGGCCACCTCGATCTTGGTCCCGCCCAGATCCACACCTAGCCTTAACATCCGGTCATCCTCCTATCACAGGATCGCAAATCAACACCGCGTTTACAGGGAGCCCAGCGCTGCAGTGTAGTTGGGCTCGTCGGCAATTTCCGGCACCAGCTCTACATACTTGACCTGATCGTGGGCATCGATCACGACCACAGCGCGCGCCGCCAGATGAGCCAAGGGCCCTTCTGTCAACTTAACACCGTAGCTCGTCAGAAACTCCGGGTGCCGGAAGGTCGATAGATTAACCACGTGATCCAACCCCTCCGCGCCGCAGAACCGGCTCTGGGCAAATGGCAGATCGGCAGAAATACACAGCACGACCGTATCAGGACGGCTACCCGCCTTCGCATTGAAGGCCCGCACCGAAGCCGCACAGGTCGGCGTATCGATGCTTGGGAAAATATTGAGTATTTTTTGCTTCCCGGCAAAGTCACCCAGGGTTTTTTCGCTCATATCCTCGGCCGTCAACATCCATGCCGGGGCAGGCTGCCCCTCCATCGGAAGTTTGCCTTCTACTGCGACGGGCTCACCCAGAAAAGTTACGCTGCTCATATATCTACTCCTGTTCAATCGATTCAAAATGCGCGGGCGTTGCCTCGCTAGAGTCTCAATGTGGCAATCAACCGCTTGGGGATCAAGAGCAAATCCAATGCATCGAGTAGGGATGTACAGAGAATATCGGCAGATTCGACCGCCGCACGCGCGGCGCCTTCGGCTTGAATCACAGCAACACCCAAGCCCGCCTCGGCCAGCATCAGTGCGTCGTTTCGGCCATTGCCGATCGCAAAGCACTGCGCGGCCCCCAGGGACTGGACATACTGCTGTTTGGCCACATCCTGCTCGATGGCGGGCAGGATGTGCAGACTGACAGGCAATGCGCCGAGTTGTTGCGCCGCACTACCGAAGGTATCGGCCGTCACAACGTGCACCGCCAATTGATCGGCCAGCGCTGATATTCGTGCAGCGACCCCGGCCAGCAGATGGCCGTCTTCAGCCAGAGTGCCGTTGTAGTCGAGGACCAGATACTGAAACACGAATGTCGCGCGGCCGGGAACCTCAAGGGTCAACATCCGGATTACTCTTCGATGGTGATCAGCGGCCCCTGATCCTGTTCGCCGCTACGCAGGGAACGACCCAGCACCGCCGCCAGCTTGCGCGCCGTTTCGCGGTAGGCGCGTGTAATCGGCGAATCCGGTGCCCGAATAACGGTAGGCAGACCTTCGTCGAGATCCGTCCGAATGCGCAGATCAAGCGGGAGACTCCCCAGCAGTTCGACCTGATTATCCGCCGCCAGACGCGCGCCGCCGCCCTCACCGAAGATATGTTCGATATGACCGCACTGCGAACAGACATGCAGGGCCATGTTCTCGACGATCCCGAGCACGGGCACATTGACCTTCTCGAACATGCTGATGGCCTTGCGGGCATCCAGCAGGGCAATATCCTGAGGCGTGGTGACGATCACGCTGCCGGCAACCGGTACTTTTTGCGCGAGGGTGATCTGGATGTCACCCGTGCCCGGCGGCATGTCGATGATCAGGTAATCGAGGTGATCCCAACGGGTATCGTTCAGCA
>Ga0307375_10004856_pt1 | contig 12747 bp, 3 predicted proteins | sample TR1MG_FD_202531 | JGI IMG/M metagenome (GOLD analysis project Ga0307375, IMG submission 202531) | Soil microbial communities from Risofladan, Vaasa, Finland - TR-1 | ecosystem: Environmental > Terrestrial > Soil > Coastal area > Acid sulfate soil | place: Finland: Risofladan, Vaasa | collected... | reverse complement strand
ACCCTTCATCTTCCTCGCAGCCTCAAACAGCAACTTCTGTGAGCGGTCAAACGACAACTTCCTCCAATTCGGCTCACAACTCATCTACCAAGGGACATGATCCACAAACATCTTCAAAGTCCAAGAATCCGAGCGAAAGGAAGAGTATAGGAGATGCATTTCTGGGCCCGCCCACTGTATCGACCCCTTCCTCGACTCACTCTCATTACAATTCCAATTCTGAGCTCATCGCTGACAGATTCCTACAACTATCGAACATGCTAGTATACGAGCACATATTGCCCACCAACGCATCGTTGCAAGACAGGTTGAACGCGCTGAATGCATACAAGCGAATGGTGAAGCTTCTTGGATCTCACATTGACAAGTTTTACGTGATCATCGGTTCTGTGCTTAGATTGACAATGACAGAGGTGCCAGAGCTAAGGAGTGCTACATGCAGGGCGTGGAAGGCATTCTTGAAACTTGTCCCAGATCACTGTTTGGGTCCCATTCTCGGCGCTACGACTGTGTATCTGCTCTCCTATGATGCCTATGAGTTGGAAATCGTGCCCATTTTGGAATACCTCTTCATTACAAAGGAGAATGTGCTGAAGCGCTTCTTCCGCGACGTGCCTCTCCTTCCAGATCGACCTGCTTTGGCCCGCGTTCACGCTAAGTGGAAAGAAGCTCGACAGCAGCCAATCTCTTCCTCATCGGCTGTCTCTTCCAAATCGAACGTTACTGGAACCACTTCTTCATCCTCTTCGAAATCCTCGTCTTCTGGCACTTCTCACTCTACTTCCTCATCCTCAGATTTGAGACTTCAGTTGCAGCAACTGATCTTGTTGGCGAAAAATGACGATTGTAGCATCAGAGAGATGGCTCTGAAGCAGTTGACGACGTTCCTTCATCTACATCGCTCCGAATTTGCCCGTTTCATTGCCGTGGGTGATGTTCAAGGAGTGGATTCCGCAGTTTCAGAGTTGGTCGAACTGTTGGTGAAGGGTAGCAGAGAACAGGTGCCGTTGGTGAGGCTGAAGTTTGCCGGAGCGCTTGGAGAGCTGGGCGCCATCGACCCGAGTCGTCTCACCGAAATCCTCCCCAATTTTGCAGTCGAAGTTGCCCCATTGGATCATACAGACTTGGAATTTGCTGTGGAGCTCATCGAGAAGTACCTTGTCAAGACCTACCGTACTGCCAGGCTCATGAAGAGCCAGGACCGCGCCTGCTTCACCATTCAAGAGATTCTCAAGTTCTTTGGGTGCGACGCTTCTACTCCCGTGAAATACGCAGCAACAAACGCTTCCAAGGTACAATTACAGCAATACCAACAACAGCAGCAACAGCAGCAACAGCAATCAGTTACTTCATCGAATCCTCAACAATCATCATCAACGACAGCAACGTCTTCTTCGAATCCTCAAAACACATCGAGCAGCACAACAACAGCCCAAAATCAGAGAAAGAGCAGCACTGGATCATCAGGAAACAACATGACGTCCTCAAAGCTCGGCACCCCGTCCTTCAACTTTGGCACCGGCAAACGAGACCTCGAACTATGGTCACTGCTATCCGTGGATACTCAATCACTCATTCATCCATTCTTGGCATCACAGTTCCTATTGGATCCGCAAAAGCGCTGGATTTCTAGCTCGCAATTCCCCGACGGCTCCACCCCCGTCTCTGCGTATCAACTTGGCATGCCCTATGGAATTTGGTTAGAACTTTGGCTAGAACGCTTAATCATCGATTCAAAATCGGGTCTCTTCCAAGCATGCGAAGGAATCCTCTCAAACGACTTCGAAACCTCCCACTTCATTCTCCCTCACGTCGTGCTATCCATTCTTCACAACGGATCCCCATCTGCGCACGAATCGATTCTACACGAGATGCTTGTCGTATTGGGAGTCCGACAACTGAATGCTTCTACTGTCTCCAATGTCGATGGAGGTGCTTCAAACTTAGCCTCATCCAGCAACGCTTCACTCGCCGATTCCATCAACACAATGGCTGCTCAACGCATCTTCACACTGATTGATTGTCTCTCGCAATGGGTAGAGCTGAAATACAAGGAATTCAGGAAGGAACACGACGCATGGAGTGCAAGACTGAAGGATCCCGAGGGTTACGATCCACCACCACCAAAGGCCGATCCTCGCATCGCACCTGTCGAACAGCTTCTCTCAAAAATCCCTCAATTAGCTGTTGCCAAGACTGCTCTCGTTGTGAACGCATATTCAAGAGCGTTGATGCACTTTGAGAAGAGCGCAAGGGAGAATGGTGGAGCCGACGATTTGCATCCTCTTGGTATTCCTCCCCTTAAACTCATCACCGACTCAGCTGAAATCACCGTATTACAACAAATCTACGCGAATCTGGATGATCCTGACGCCATGGAGGGCCTAACACACATGAAAGCGTCTGGAAAAGCGCTCACTGATTTACTCGACACCTACCGTGCCGCAGGTCGATGGAATGAGACTCTCATAGCTCTGGATCAACTTCTCAGAAAACGACAAACAGATTCAGAGACTATTTGCTCGTTGCAGCTTGGACGCCTGGAGTGTTTGGCAGAATTGGGACTCTTCGATCAATTGCTCTCTCTGGCCACTACTTGTATGTCTGATCCCGTACAAACTTCCAACAGCAAGCATCTGCAAAAGGTTCGTTCTTATGGTGCCCACGCCGCATGGAAACTCGGAGATTGGAGGACGATCGAGACGCTTCTTTCAGAACATCACATTACTACTCACACCAACGCCTCCTTCAGCGTCTACTCTGGTAATTTCGATTTGGGCATTGGTCAGGTATTCCTAGCACTGAAGGGCAAGCACAAGGGGCACTTCGATAAGGTGTTACAGGCGATTCGTGCCGATCTGATTACTCCGCTTGGTGCTGCTTCTTTGGAGTCCTACGAGCGCGCATACCCTCATATTGTTCGTTTGCAAATGCTCAATGAATTGGAAGATGCTTGGAAGATGCTGTATGGATCTGTTAGCAGTGACTCTTCGACAGAGGCCACACTGGCTGCTGCCTCCTCTGAATTCCCCGTCCCGTATGGCAAAGATGCGACACATCCTATCAATGTTTCGATTACGAATCAAGAGGCTCTGGACAAGTCAATGAATGGTCTTGTGTCGAATTTAGAGTTCCCTGCGCCCTCCTACTCCGCGCCACATTCCTCTTCTTCAGTTGCTGTTGCCTCCTCTGCTGGTTTGGCGAGATCCTCTACCCCTACCCTTCCAAACCTCTCTACAATGAGCGTTTCCGATCGTACTTTGCGTGAGAGGCGAGAGATTTTGGAGCAGTGGCGTGTTCGTCTCTCGCTGACTCAGTTCAACTACAAGGTCCGAGAAGCGATCCTATCTCTTCGTTTGGCAGTGTTTGGAATGGCCGAGATGCAAACAGAGGCGACAGAGACGTGGTTGGAACTCGCGAAGTTGTCGCGCAAGACTGGCAAGTTTACAATGGCTCAATACGCCATGCTCCGAGTTCGCGATGGTTCTGAATTAGCTTCTGCTCTCGAAAGCGCGAAACTGTTGTGGGCGACGAATGAGCGCGCACAGGCTCTGGTTGAGATGGAGAAGATTTGCGACGCAAGTGTTCGTCCTGGCGGTTCCACTTCCTTTGCTGCTTCGACTCCTTCTGTGTCTTCTACTTCCTCAAAGTCGAGCGAATCCCGTGTCATGAGCGGAGAGGTGGCCAGGCAGCGATTGGTGGATGGGAAGCAGCTGCGTTCGACCGAACTCTCATCAACGCCCACTCCCGCTGTGTTGACGTCTACTTCCAAACAGCCTTCGAAATCGAGTTTGTCCAGGAGCAATTCAACGTATGGTAAGATGAGCAGGGTGCCGAGCGAAGGCGAGATCTACATGAGGGCGAAGTTGCTGAAATCGCGTTGGATGTTGGCCTCTCAATTCTCCGTCCATGTCATCGACCAATCCTTCAAGGAAGCGTTGCCAAACGATAAATTGCAGCTGCCCAAGGTGCATTACTACTACGGACTCTTCAACGATCACCTAGGGACGGAGTACAAACGCAAGCTCTATTCCTTGCCCGTTAAGGCATCCACTTCCTCTTCCACTGCTCACGGCTCATCTAAATCCTCCACCACCTCCTCAAAAAGGACTTCCTCGACCTCAAAAGGAGGTATCGCTACAGCAACAACAACAACAGCACCGTTGCCGCCGATGTTGACGCCTCAAGCTCAGCAGTACTGGATCTCCATTCGTTTGGCCTTCTCTGCCCTTGCCTGTTCACTCGTGTCCAGTACCAAGTATTGCTACCAAATTCTGCCTCGTCTGGTGTCAATGTGGTTCGAAATCACTGAAGCTTTGCAAGACCTCTTTGTCCGCTATCCTGAACCTATGCAGTTCAACATTGCGGGAACTGGTCAAGAGGCATGTTATGTGAAGATACCCAACAAGGAGCACTTGGATTCAAGCGACAAGACGGCGAAACAGATCATCGAAGTGTATCTGAACGCTATGCGCATGATTACGATGGTGTTGAACTTGATGCCCGCTTCAGTGTGGCTCATCTCCTTCTCTCTACTCATTTCTGGAAGTGTTCAACGAAATAAGGATGTGGAGGAGCTGATAGGTAAGATCATCATGCGTGTGCTTCGTGACTACCCACAACAAGCGATTTGGCACATCTTCCCTCTCCACTACTCTACCAATGAGGAGCGTAGACAAAAGTACAATTGGATCCGCAGACAGACGAGTCTGCAATCGACTAAGGGAGAAGCGAACCCGCTCTTCCAATTCTTCGATCAAGCCGCTTCCTTCGCCCATCAGATCAGCGTATTGTGTGCACATAGAGTACCAAAGGAAAAAGGACGAGACGTGACGGAAATGAGACTAGCAGACATGTGTCAGATGGAGGATCGAATTCCCGCCGAGTTGATCATGCCCAGCGAGCAGCAGTTGAGCGCCTTGCCCCTCTTAGATGCTTCACGTGATCCTAAGAATCCGTTTGCGTATCAGCCGGTGTATATCAGGAGAGTGCACCCGAAAGTTTCGATTCTTAAGTCGTTGGCCAAACCTCGCAAGATTATTCTGTATGGAAGCGACGAGAAGCAGTACATGTTCTTGTGTAAACCTGTTGATGATTTGCGCAAAGACGCAAGAATGATGGAGTTTTCAGCAATGGTGAATAGGTTGTTGAAGAAGGACTTGGAAACGCGACGACGAGATCTGAGGATTCGCACCTATGCAGTGCTCCCATTGAGCGATAGTTCCGGTATTTTGAGTTGGGTACCCAATACGAATGGTTTGCGAGGCATCATCAGTGACGTGTACGCTATGGATGGTGTGGATTTGACGGATCGAATTCGCGAGATTCGCAAGGTTTACGAAGCCAACCATCTCAAAGAAGAGTGGCAGGATCAGTTTGTGGAGAAGATCCTACCTCGGTTTCCATTGGCGCTATCGAAGTGGTTTTTGAACAACTTCTCAGAACCCTCTCAGTGGTTGCGCGCGAAATCCAACTTTGCAAGGACGTGTGGTGTGATGAGTGTCGTTGGAACAATACTTGGATTGGGAGATAGGCACTGCGAGAACATACTCATCGATTCGAAGAATGGCGATTGCTTGCATGTGGACTTGAATTGCATCTTCCACAAGGGGCGGACTTTCTTGATCCCGGAATGCGTACCGTTCAGACTCACGAGAAACATGGTCGACGCATTTGGCATCACTGGTGTAGAGGGAGCATTCAGAAAGGCGTGCGAGCTCACCATGCAGACCATGAAGCAGAACAAGGACGCGCTACTTTCGGTGCTCGGAACGTTCGTTCACGATCCTCTTCTCGAATGGTCGAACGACTACACTGGTGGCGGGGGCGGACAATCTTCTTCAGTCATGAGCTCAACAACTACAAGGCATCAGCTACAACAACAGAGATCAGCAGTTGCAGGAGGAGCAGGAACGACATCGACAACCACGAACCCATCGTCTGCCGCTTCTACTTCAGCAGCTGCTTCTGAATCGACCATCCCACCTGGATACTCTCACGAAAGACACAACAAACTGGCAGTAGAGATCCTGAATGGAATCGCAGACAGACTGGACGGACTCATGAGAACACCGGACAACTTGGACCAACTCATTGTACCTCTCAGCGTTCAAGGATACGTGGATGCCATCATCAGCGATGCTACTTCAATCTCAAATCTGGTCAAGATGTACGTCGGATGGTCAAGTTTCATCTGAAAGTGGGGGGGGGGGGGACCTGCTCTTCTCTCTCGCTCTCTCAGTTTTCTGCCAGGCGCTGTCTTGTTGTCGGTTGATCGCCTCCTGTTCAAATATAGCCCAACCCTATCCCTTCCACACATGCTTACTTACGACCAGCGCCATTATAGAGCACCATCGAAAAAAGGAAGGATGCACACGAGCAACCTTGCTGTAGACCGTATTCTCGAAACGGCCAGAATCGATGCGTTCCGGGCTAACAACCCGTATCGAGCGACCAGAAATTGGAGAAGAACTGCGAGAAAACACTCCGGCAGGCTCGAGACACACATCTTGAGAGTGATCAACTACAGGGGAAGACAATTGGAAGCAATAGAACGGTTTGCCTCGAGTTCCCTGGTCACGACGAGCGTTCTAGGTCTGATTTCCCGCCTAAGCATCTGTCTTCTGCGATCTAACGGGAGAGAAACACCCCCATATATCAGTTCGTAGCGATATCTCCGCAAATTGCCAGCACTTTCCACCGCCAGAGCCCATAAAACAGCCGATCTCGAACAGTGTGCCTGAAGTTGCCGGCGATCGCGGCCCGTGCTCTCCAGTCTCATCTCGAGTTCCTCTCTTCCTTCAACTGCGTATTTCTGATAGACGTGGAAGGTTGGTATACAACAGAGGTAAATAGAGATGCAATCACGCATGTCTGAGGCCGAAAATGGCATCCTCCCTCAGTTGGCTCCGATCCACGCTGCTCTCTTGAAGAAGTCCTTCGAACGTCGTCGCATTCCATTCTTGGTCATTACCGTTATCGCTATCGGATTCACTATCTTCGCTACCATGTTTTTACCCCTAGGTACGTCTGTATTCCCGTCAGAGAAGTTCAATAGAGCCATCTCATGGTGCTGCAAGTTTGAACGCACACAATCGCCACTTTCTGAGCCTTCTGATCCATCCCACTCCTCTTTTCATGCTACTCATGACATTTGACATTGTATTTCTTGCTGACATCCACATTCCCTTGTCATTGATGCTGCAAACAGAGATGCGTTTGCTTGGAATCGCTGGTTTTACCGTACTGCTCGTTCTCTCCTTCCTACTCTTCAACTCTCAACGCGAGATGTATGAGAAATGGAAGGTATGACACTTTTGCCATGATTGCACTGATCAATGACCGTGTCTATTTTCGTGTTTGGAAACTAGAATCTGACGCTTCGCCCCTTTGCTGTATGCGGCTCCCTTTTGTGGACATTCTAAAGCATTTGGATCTTGTGCGTTTGGGAGAGACTTCAGGTTTTGATGCGAGCTTGGAGGAGGAATTTCACGAATCGTTTCGTACTGAAGGCGTCCTAATTCTGCGTGCTATGGACGAGGCTTTGGAAAAGGGCAATATCAAGGAATTTGGTGAACAGGCGCACAAGTTAAAGGGTTCGGCATTGACTATCGGATACCCCGAAATCGCATCGACGACGTTGCGCATGGAAACGATTTGCAAGGCGAATAACTTGGAACGTGCGGCGCTCTTGTTGCCTAAGTTGAAAAGACAGATGCTACACATTGATGCGCTTATGGGAGAGTACTTTAGCTTCCATGCTCGTCTATCTGAAGGCCCAGGCGAGTCGAAAAAGGAGAGGTAGGGCTTTGGCTCCGCTGGAAAACTGCTCCTTTCTGGTTCTGATCGATGCCGTTCACTGTATAATCCCTATTTTCGACTGAAAGTAGAAGGCCGAAGACCAATTTGGAGGCATTTGACTCGAAAGGATGGAATTGAAGGGCGTTAGGACCGAAATTTGGCGCTGAACGTTCGCGTTAGTCGTTTCTCTCTGTTCTCTCTGCCCCTCCGGCTTTGCGGGGTCGCGGCTCCCTCTGCTTTGCTGGCTCCCTCTTGGACTTGTGCTTGTCTGTTTTCGCCTATGGCTGTGGATTTTGGAAACGATTGTATTCTGGTTGTGTGTCAAGACCATTGCGTTCGGCGATTTGCGCTAACGAAGCGTGAATTGCGTGCCGCAGTGTTAGCGTTGCCTCGCCCTCGCGCGTTCCTCTTCACTTCTCCTGTGGCTTGGTGTGCCCCGCGGTATTCTGCTCTGACTCAGCTCGCTCTGACTCTCAATTCAACACAAACGCTGTCCCTCTTACGTCGTTGGCCCAACAGAGACTTCGTGGCTCCCTGGATTTGCGTGCAGGACGCGCACAAAGTGGGCCGGCGGGCACCCCGCGGCACTCCACCTGCCCTCCCAAAGTCCCACCACCATCTCCTCCCCTGGCCCATGATTCCACCTCTAGGGTTCCGTTCACTTTCTGTCTCAAATGTCCTCCTCGCAGGAACTCACGCATTTCAGCTTGCAGGAAGATTCGCTCGCGTCAGTTGGCCGGCCTCCTGCCAAGGCGCGGCGCGGCGCCTCGTTTCTCTCCACTCTCTCTGGACATCATTCTCTCCGCGCTCTCTGGTTTCCGTCTGGAACACTCCCCTGCTCTTCCATGGCTTTCGCTCGTGCTCGGGTCTCCATTGAATTGTTAGGTAGCATTTGCGTATGCTTAAGGTCCGTGTGGTATCTACTTCGGTTGCTTGCTGTGGTTTGCCGTATCAACGTGGAGCGGAGCGCCCTGCCGGAGGTCGTGCATGCACACACCGACACACGGCGGGAATGACACGCCCGGCGCGCCAGAGAGGAGCTTGCCGTCTTTCTGCTCTTCGTTTGGACAGTCCAACTGTCTCCAATTGTGATATTGACCTCTCTAGTGTTGTGTTATGTTTTTAGTGGACCGTGAATGAGTAGGAGTTGTGAGCGAGTGTGTAGGAAGCAGGAGCAGTTTGTGCGACAGCTGCTCCACCACACCACACGGACGCCAGCGCTGCAGAACTCCGAAGAAACGCCGCGCCGCAGCGGCCGGCCTGTCAGAAGGCCGTGTGCATGTTGTCAGTCCCGCCGAAGGCGCGCCCCAAGCAACGCACAAACCATGCCTCGTCTATCCCTCCCGTTGGCAGTGTTGCTCTCTCTTTGCGCCCTTAGTGTCGTTGCGTTACCCCTATCGCCTTTTCCTGATTCGCAGAGCAACATTTTGATTCAGTGGGGTGATGCGGTGGGTATGGGTGTAGGTCCCTACTCCTTGACCTCCTATGGCCTTCCTCCGACGCCCATTGGTGTGTATGATGAAGTGTTGTCGCTTCCATTGGATGGTGCACAGTATTGGCATGCTACGAATGGTCAGTGGTCGATGAGTGTGGTGAGGCGCGGCAACAGCAGCCAGTGGTTCGTCTTCGGAACGGTCTGTGACCAGCCTGGTCTGACCGGCAATTGCGCTCGTTATCCTTCTCCTACCAACATTACGTCTTTAATACTCAACAGTAATCCAATTCTGGTACAACGGCCGCTGCTGAAGCTCTCCGTATCGACATTTGTGGCGTTGGCTGCCGTACTCGATGGAAACCTCCTCTCTCCCGGTGATGCTTCCGTTGATGTCTCCTTGGGTGCCCCATTTTCCGCTTCCATCTACTCTTGGTCTCCTTCCAACTCTACCGGTGGCGATATCATCATTGGCAGGAACGTCAGTGACGCGGACCGCGCAGTCCCCACGTTGGCGCTCAGCTTGCCCCTCTTGTCCTCGCTGGGCGCGTCGGCCACGCAGGCGGACGCCTCAATCTCCGCGCATCTCGAGTGTGGCGCTTGCTGGTGTCTCTTCTCCAACATCTCTCATCAATACGCCTGGGGTGCATCCTCTGCTACCTGCGTTTCGTGGAGCAATACGCCTGTACTCTCTCAGGCACCCGGCGGAGGCGTGGCGCAGATTTACGCCGCGCCCTACTCACTCATCGTTCGCAGCGTCGCCGGCAACTTTTCCGCCTTCGGTCGCAACCAAAACTACCGCTTTGGCCTCAACGTCGCGCAATACACCAACTACAACGGCTTGAACATTGCGCCACTCTTTGGCATGAACGTCACGAGCTTGGCGTGCGGACTTTGGCACTGCATCGCTCTCGTATCGAACTCCTCCTCGCAAATGATCATCCCCTTCGGCGACAACACCTACTCACAGCTCGCTTTCGATGCCGCTTCGGTTCCCAACCTCATCCTCCCCGATTTGCCGGGTACACCCATAGACATGCCCATCCCACTCGCCTTCGGAGGCACCATCTTCTCCGTCGGTGCCATCGGCGCCACTTCTTTCGTCCTCACCGGCACTGGTCTCTGGGCCTGGGGCCTCAACCTGCCGCTCGGCGCCTCGCAGGACCCCGCACAGTTCTCATTCGGAGTACCGGTCATATGGACGAACTCTGTCATCCCAATCATCGTCGACATTCCCCCCGGCTTCTCCTCTTCCCTCGTACTGCCTTCCATCCCTTCGCTCAACTCCATCACCGATCACTATTCCGTCACACTACATGCTCAAGTCAATCAAAGCACATTTGACGCCATCCGCGCTCAAGGGAATGTCATTTCGAGCTCTTGGGCCTCGCCCTCCGCCGCCTCTCCTTCGCAAGTCGTTCTCGCCTGGGGTGCCTCTCTCACTTCCGCCACGCTCTCCGATCCGACTTGGCAAGGCCTTCCTCTTGGTAATCGCAGCGTGAGTAGTAACTCTTGGTTCGCTGGAGGACCTACAATCGTCGAACTTCCCATCTCCTTCACGAATTGGACGAGTATTGCCCGTTCTGCGACTACGGTGTACGTGACTGGCTTCCCCTCTGCTTCTTCTGGTTTCTCGGACCCTACTATTCCTCAGATGTTCGTGTGGGGTCAGTTGGATTCTGTGCATGGGTTGCAAGTGCCGTTTACGATTTCGAGTCGTTCGCCTACCGAAGTTGCCTCCTCTGTGTACCTCCCAGCTCTCCTGGAGACCTCTAGTGTCGGTCTCGCGTCGGTTGCAGGTGCAAGTGTCTTTGCGTGCTCTGTGAATGTGACGAAAAGTAGTGGTGCAGGTGGGTTGGAGGTGAACTGTTTCGGCGCGGATCCGCGCGTCAATTGGGCCACTCAAACGATCTCGGTGTCCCCGTATATCGATGCGGTGATTTCTTGTGGTACGACGCACTGTGGATTGCTGCCCAGGAGGGGTGTGGCGAACGATCTCTACCTGTGGGGAGTGGCGAACCTGGACAAATCGGCGCTGTGTCGTACGTCCGGCTCTCTGCCCTTCTCCTTCACCAACGTCTCCACGCTTCCCTCCTCCCTCGCATCCTCCCCCCTGATCCACCTCTCCCTCGGCAACGCCTTCTCCATCTTCGCGTCCTCAACGGCAGTATACGGATGTGGCGACACCTCGCTTGGCCAACTCGGCGCCGTGAATCCGTCCGCCGTGTCCTCGCCCCAGCTCGTCGCCGGCTCTCTCAACTCCATCCTCTCCATCGCCGCTGGTGCTTCCCATTCTCTCGTGCTCGACTCAAATGGAGTCATTTACTCATTCGGAAGCAACACTTTCGGACAACTCGGAAGACCTCTCAACTCTGGAGCCAACTTCGCCTCCGTTCAATTCACATTCGCCCCAACGCCTGGATACTTTGCAAACGTAGCTTGTGTCACCGATACCTCATTCGCTGTCACTACCAGCGGCATGGTGTACGCATGGGGACTCAACGAGTTCGTCAACTTGTTCGGCGACGCACTCCTCACTTCTTACTCCTACTCCGCTACCCCTCTACTCGCAGACATCTCACGTGGCGTAGGCATAGAAAGCATCACTGTCCTCTCCATCTCGTCATCGGCTGTATCGAGCACCGTTTTCGCCATCGCCTCCTTCAACGCCTCCTCCACCCCGATCCACCCCACTAGAGACGTCGCTTCCTACCAAGACCTCAATCACCTCAAGATCTTCAAATTCGGCGTGGACCCACTTGGTCAACGACTCCTCTCGCCCGTTTCACCCGGCCTCTACTCGCATCAATCAGAGATCCCTACCTTCGCCTTCCACAAATTCGAATACCCTTGGAAGATCACTTCTTCTTCAGGTCTCACGTGGATTGCTACGAACGAGAGCAGAGTGTTTGTGATGAGCTCAATTGCCAATATTTCCGCTGGGCCCTCAACCCTTCCCATGACTGCTGATGGACTCATTCACTCGTATTCGCCAACCCCCATCCTAGTACAGAGCTTCACCACAACGCTGAGCGATATCACCGCGCATGAACAGGGCGCCATGATCCTGGACGCAAACGGAAAGGTCCACGTTTTGCCCATCTCCTCACCGTGGTTCTTCGACTTGTACCCTTCCGAAGACTTCACTCAGATCTCTTGCAATACCATTGGTTGCACGCTCATCAACAGTACCCAAGGCTTGAAATGGCTCAGCGTCGCTTCCAACTTCTCCCTCATCTTTGAAGCTCTTCATGTGGAATATGCTGCGCTCGTGTACTCGAATATCACCTTGTCTGGATGCAGTGGTAGCCTTCTCTTCAAAGATGCGACCAATTGGAGGTTTGTGAACTCTGCAAATGGCCAAACTTGTGTCGTGGATGGAACTTGGCCCGCCTACACTGCTGCAGTGTCTAAGGTTTCTGGCGGAGGTTCCCATTTCTTGGTGCTTACAACTGATGGGCGTGTTTATGGCCTTGGCATGACCGGTCGTGAGCAACTTCCTTCTGCGATGAGTG
>Ga0307375_10004855_pt1 | contig 12747 bp, 12 predicted proteins | sample TR1MG_FD_202531 | JGI IMG/M metagenome (GOLD analysis project Ga0307375, IMG submission 202531) | Soil microbial communities from Risofladan, Vaasa, Finland - TR-1 | ecosystem: Environmental > Terrestrial > Soil > Coastal area > Acid sulfate soil | place: Finland: Risofladan, Vaasa | collected... | reverse complement strand
TCTGCTCCTGTCGAAAAATGAGGCGGATTGCCTCACTTCTCAACTTACGGAACAGCGCATTTCTGTCAATCACCCACAGATGTTAAATCGGAGCGCCCAATACCGCGGAGCGGTTTAGTCCATTGGAGCGATGCGGACGTAAGACGCAACATCAATATGTCCGCTTCGCTGCGTTGAACAGACATTGCGACAGAGCACGCCGGACTTCCGCTAAGGCCGAACAGCAGAACTCTCTGCTTCCACAAATCCTGGCCAACTCAAGCGGAACTGGCACGGCATCGCGATGCCTGGCTACATGATTATCAGGTGTTTAATGTGCGGTAACGCACAGATGCCAACGACAAGTTCCCATAAAGTTACAATAATTACACACGGTGCTTAGCGTATCGATGACAACGGCTTGTTTCTTGTTTTCGCGGACGTTGCTTTTTCGATCAACATAATGAGACAAGTAGACCTCAATAACTGCAAGTTAAAAAGGCATTACTCATGCGGCTTGGTGGAGTGCCTGAAGAAAGATTTTTGCGAATTCTGCATAAATTGCGCGGATGCAGGTAAATATTGCGGACACCCGAGTATTAAATATAACGAAACAATGAATCGAGCATTAATTGCAATGAGTGATCAAGAGTAAAGCTATGGATTCAGCAGCAATAATGTAGCTTCTTGGCACTTCACATAAACCGACCCGCTATGGAGCGCCCATGTATCAATCTGAGCTTATTGAAAAAGTTGCAAAGGAGCTGGGCATATCGAACGCTCTGTCGCAGCGGTTGTTGAAGGCAACACTGCGGGAGATTCGTGATCTGCTCCGGGTCGGACACGCGGTAACCATCCCACACCTTGGCACATTCGACACGGCGACGTACAAGGAGCACCGCGGTTATCGGCCAGCCAGTCATGACTTTGCGATTTTCCCAAAACGGCGCGTGCCGGTGTTTCGCACGGGCACATTGCTCCGTGAAGAAGTTTACGATATCGAATCGGACGAAGCAGGTGCGCCGACATGAGCGACGACAACAAGATTGCGCTCCACTCCTTTGCGGCGCTCGTGGCCAAGCGTGCCAAGGTCAGTAGTGTCGAAGCAGACGCCTATATCCACCAATTCGCGAAGACCATAAGTGAGGAATTGGAGACGGGCGGCGAGATTCCTCTGTATCACTTTGGCCGTTTCCACACGACCCATGTCGATGAACAGGCGGGGCACGATCCCAACTCCGGCGCGCCGTTAACGATACCCGAGCACTCGCGTGTCCACTTTCGCCCCTACACTGCATTGCGTTTCGCAGTCAACGCGCCTTTCCGTCAGCTGCGAATCAGGGAACTCACTCCGGACAAAACAGGTTGGCGTACCAGAACCGGCGCCTGGATCTTGCTGGTGCTGCTTGTATTGCTGCTGATCGTGCTTGGCATCAGGGCAAAGAGTGGGATATCCACTCAGGATGAGTCCGTGGTGCTGCCCGGGATGTCATCGGATAAAGCCGTAGTGGCGCACACCGAACAAACTCCCGATACAGGCGCGCCCGCAACCGTCCCCGCTGCTCCCGTAGAACCGGAAACCACCCCGACGGCAATCGCTGCGGCGACAGGGGTTATCGTGTCGCCCGGCGATACGTTGTGGGCGATTGCTGCGACCAGATTGGGCGATCCCTATTGGTGGCCGGTTATCTATGCGGAGAACAGACCAGAGTTGTCCCGCCGAAACCCGGACCTGATCGATAGCGGGATCACACTGCGGATACCCGCTCTGGCCGGTAGCGTGAACAGTCCCAATGTCGCGGATCTTCGTCTGAAAACGAACGCTTACCAAATGGTTGCCGAGGATTACCGGAAACTCGGCAATCCTCGAGCCGCCGAGTATGAGAAGGTCACTGCTCGCTGGTCTAAAGAATAATCGGGTAGCGTAAATCAGCCTTGTGTCGGTGGCGCGAAGCGGCGGGTGAGTGATTGGCAACAGGCGGCTACTCCCGCAAGCGGCTGGCTTCGCCAGTAACGTGTCATAGCCGCTACCCGCATCAGTAGACCGGCATAGGCTCTATGTTACAATTCGCGCCTTCATTTTTATCCAATAAGGCGCAGCATAATGAGTTTGAACAAAGTCCCGTCCGGACAAAATCTCCCCGACGATTTCAACGTCATCATCGAAATCCCGCAACACGGCGAACCGGTCAAATATGAAGTCGACAAGGATTCCGGCGCGATCTTTGTGGATCGCTTCATGAACACCGCGATGCACTACCCATGCAACTATGGCTACATCCCGCACACCTTGTCCGACGACGGCGATCCGGTCGATGTGCTGGTCATTACCCCGGTTCCACTGAACAGCGGCGTGGTGGTGCGCTGCCGCCCGCTTGCGGTACTGAAGATGGAAGACGAATCGGGCCATGATGCGAAGGTGCTGGCTGTTCCGGTCGACAAACTATCCACACTGTATCGCGGACTGAAGGATTATAAGGAACTGCCTCCCATCGTCCTCCAGCAGATCGAGCATTTCTTCGCGCACTACAAGGATCTTGAGCCCAACAAGTGGGTGAAGATAGGAGGCTGGGAAGGCATAGAAGAAGCCCGCAAGGAGATCATGCTGGGTGTCGAGAACTTCCAGAATTCCCCCGACAAGCCTCAATTCTGAACTGCGAGGAAACCCGAATGACCGCACATATCATCGACGGAAAAACCATCGCGCAACAGGTGCGCGCCGAATGGAAAATCCGCGCCGATGCGCTGAAGGCGCGCGGTATCACGCCGGGACTGGCGGTCATCATCGTCGGCGAAGATCCCGCCTCCAGGGTTTATGTCGCGAACAAGGTGAAGGCCTGCGCCGAACTCGGCCTGCATTCCGAGCACATCGCACTGCCGGCCGACATCCCCGAAGCCACCTTGCTGGCGAAGATTGCCGAATTAAATCGCGACCCGAAGATCCACGGCATCCTGGTGCAACTGCCGGTGCCTAAACATATCGACAGCAGCAAGGTGCTGGAAGCCATCGACCCCGGCAAGGACGTGGACGGCTTTCACCCGGTGAACGTCGGCGCGCTGGCCACCGGCAACATGCGTTTTGCGCCCTGCACGCCCTACGGTTGCATGAAGCTGCTGGAAAAAAGCGGCGTGTCCATCGAAGGCAAGCATGCTGTTGTCGTGGGGCGCAGCAACATCGTCGGCAAGCCGATGGCGCTGCTGCTGTTGCAGGCCAACGCCACCGTCACCATCTGCACCTCCAAGACTGTAGATCTCGCCAAGTTCACCCGCGATGCCGACATCCTGGTCGTCGCCATCGGCAGGGAGAAAATGATCACCGGCGACATGATCAAACCGGGTGCTGCGGTAATCGATGTGGGTATGAACCGCATGGACAACGGCAAACTGTGCGGCGATGTGGATTTTGATTCCGCAAAAGAAGTCGCCGGCTGGATCACTCCCGTCCCTGGCGGCGTCGGCCCTATGACCATCACGATGCTGGTCGCGAACACCGTGCAGTCGGCAGAGCGGATATCCGGCCTTGGGAAATAGTTGCGAGTAGTTACAGTCAGAATGATTATCAGGATGCAGGACGAATATCAGTTATGAAGATGACAAAGAGTATTGTTGTTTTGTTTGCCGCGGTCGCAACGGTTTTTTCGGTTGGAAATGCGCGGGCCGGTCTGACCATGACGCAAAGAGAGACCGTCCAGGACATTTCCTGGTCCATAGAAATTCTGGCTATTCTCGCCGCGCTGGTGATCGCCGTGTTTGTTTGGCGCCTGGGCAAGCGTGATCTCAAAAAAAGAAAAAACAGTAGCGAAAATCGCCACGATATAACAAGCGACTAGATATGGGCGCCCAATGGAAAGCCAGACACAAGGAAATTGCAGCCAATGCAAAGGGCCGCATTTTCGGCAAGCTATCCAAGGAAATCATGGTTGCCGCGCGCGCCTGCGCCGATCCGGACATGAATCCGCGTTTGCGCCTGGTGGTTGAACAGGCCAAAAAAGCCTCCATGCCCCGCGAGACGCTGGAACGCGCGATCAAAAAAGGCGCGGGCCTGCTCGACGAAGGAGTGAGCCTGGAACGCCTGACCTATGAGGGGTTTGCGCCGCATCAGGTGCCGGTGATCGTGGAGTGCCTGACCGACAATGCCAACCGCACTTATCCCAACATACGCATGTTGTTTCGCAAGGGACAACTGGGCGCATCGGGTTCGGTCTCATGGGATTTCAATCATCAGGGGATGATAGAGGCGATGCCCGAATCGGCAGATGCAGACGCGGAGCTTGCGGCCATCGAGGCCGGCGCGCAGGATTTCGAGCCCGCCGAAAACGGTGCGACGCTGTTTCTAACCGATGCAACCGATCTGGATGCGGTATGTCGCGCGTTGCCCGCCCAAGGATTTACCGTGTTTTCCGCACAACTGGGCTACCGGCCGAAAAACACCGTGACGCTGAACGAGGCCGAACGCGAAGAAGTGGAAGCATTTCTCGAAGCGCTTGATGCCGACGATGACGTGCAGAACATCTATGTAGGGCTGGGCTAGACCAGGGATAAACTAGGCAGGAGACGCTCACGAACGGTCACAATCGACACACAGGCGACCCTCAAGACGAAACATCTGAGCGACTGCTTCACGCCATAAAGCTGCCGTTCAATTTATCGGAAATTGACAGTTTGTATGACTCTTGACGACCCGTTGCAGTCGTTCGCGGTTTGAAAAATATCGGTTAGTATGACTCTCTATTTTACGTACTAGCCAGATATAACATACAGGCAAGTCCTAGCGGTATAGTCACAATACCTATCAGGCTAATCGCCCAAGCATTACTTGACCATCCCATCTTCACCTCTATTGAAGTAAGAATTAGCCTAGGAATAAAGCTGGCAATAAGTATGACAACAGGGTAATACCAGACTATATGAAAACCAAGCCAAATCAGCACAAGCCAAGGAAGAAAGGTTATGTTATACAACCACAGAATCTTCATTAGTAACGGATTAAGTTCAATTTGTCCTGAACGAACGTTTGCTAAATGGCTTCCTTGGTGTCCATAAAAATATGAGACTGCTCCATACAGTAAAGTTTGAATCAAAAATACCTGATTGACCATGATTCACCGGAGCACTAATATTGGATAATGAATTTACTATCAACAGCATGAAATACTTCGCTAAGCAAGGCAGCCTTTACCGTAAATTCAATTTCATTGTTAGGCCATACCAAATCATAGCCGGACATTTGCCAACCGGCCGTTCCAGAAGGAACTGAAACAACAGACATACCCGATTTATATTGGGAAATTAGATGCAGATGTTCATTCATTTTTTCTAGAAACTGCTCTGGGGAAATGGCTTGTTTTGTCATCTAAGTCTCCTCGTTTTTTCAACCTACCACGTCGTATACCGCAAAGTATCTTTGAACCTTGACAGTCAGCACCTGGCACGCAGCGGCTGTAGCGCAATGCTAACAACATGCCACAAAGCGGACGCCCATAGTCAACTAAGTCCAGACTGGAGGGTGGCCCGAATTTTGTGTAAACGGAATTTAATTACTAAAGCATCATCCGTTACTCGCATGACCACCAATCCATTGTATGCGCCAGTGTATCTCGGCTAACGTAACGATAATTTTACGTCGCCATTGGGTGGCTATTATTCGTGGAAGCTTGCCATCGATAGTATGTTAAAGTTTGATCAATAATGTTTTGCGAGCAGGGTTTCATCGGTTGATCGATGCTTTGTTTGAATCGTCCGATGGCTGCGTTCCCTGTTCCTGGAGAAACACAAAGGGAGAGTCATGGACGATACGCATAACCCGGGGGCGAGCGCCGAACTGAATGGGCTGATTGACGTGTCCATCGAGGGTTGGCGCTTTGCGCGAGTATTCAGCCGCCTGATCTCCAAGCTTGATGCCGGCGAGGCACCGCGATATGTCAATCAGGCCCGCTACTTTCTTAAGAAAATCGACGACTCGCTCGAAGGATTAGGTCTGCACATTGTCAGCCTAGAAGGCCAACCCTACGATACCGGAATGGCTGTCTCTGCCCTTAACATCGCCGATTTCGGCCCCGACGACCATCTGTTCGTCGAACAGATGGTCGAACCGGTAGTCATGGGCCCCGACGGACTTATCCGTGGAGGAACGGCAATACTTGCGAAAACGGACCAGCGATGAAAAATTATATCGGTATTGATCTTGGAACAACCAACAGCGCCGTGTGCGCCTATGACGGCGAGAATCTGCATTTATTCAAGAGCCCCGACCAGAACGACGTCACTCCCTCGGCAATCTTCATCGACAAGCGCTCGAATAAATACGTCGGCAAGCGTGCCTATGACAATGCTGCGCGCAACCCAGATAACTCGGCCACCCTCTTCAAGCGCCTGATGGGAACTAGCACCCCGGTGAAACTCCCCGCGGTCGACCTTGTCATGACTCCGGAAGAGTGCTCCGCTGAAATCCTACGCGTTCTCTTTGGCTATATGCCCGAGGGAATCCGCAACGACCCCGAGACCGGAACCGTTATCACCGTGCCTGCAGCCTTCAACCAAATGCAGAAGGACGCGACGTTGGCCGCCGCCGAAATGGCTGGACTAGGCAAGGTCGCACTCATGCAGGAGCCTGTTGCCGCTGTGATGAGCGTCATGCGCCACCGCAAGGGCGACGGCATGTTCCTCGTATACGATCTTGGTGGTGGAACCCTCGACATCGCAATTGCCGAGAGCATAAGCAACCGGGTGAGCCTTCTGGCGCACGGCGGCATAGCCATGTGTGGGGGGCGCGACTTCGACCGCCTACTTCTCGACAACGTCGTCAAGCCGTGGCTGATGATGAACTTTGAATTGCCGGAGGATTTCTCAACCAACAAACGCTACGCCGCCTTGCGTCACATGGCCACTTGGGCTGCTGAAAAAGCGAAGATCGACCTTTCATCGAGCGAAGAGGCGGTCGTCACGCTCGACGACAGCGAACTTCGCATCAAGGACGAATCTGGAGCAGACGTCTATCTTGACATCACCATCACACGCCCCGTCTACGATGACCTGATTGCCTCCAAGTTGGAGGAATCCATAGCAGCGGCCCGCGAGACTATGGAAAAGGCAGGCCTGAGCCCCCACGACATAGGGCGAGTCGTCTTTGTCGGTGGACCGACCCAATACAAACCTCTGCGCGACAAGGTCGCCTTCGAGCTAGGTATAGCCGCGTCCACCGACGTCAATCCTATGACGGCCGTCGCTGAAGGCGCTGCGGTATTCGCAGAATCTATCGACTGGTCCAGCCAAAACCGTGGTCGCAAGAGCGGCCGAGGAGCCCTCGCGGCAGACGGCGATTTCAACCTTTCGTTCAACTTTCAAGCCCGCACGCCGGACTCCAAGGCAAAGGTGGTTGCCAAGGTCGGAGGCAAGACTGCCGAGGGGGCAGCATTCCAGGTAGACAGCCTCGACACCGGTTGGTCCTCTGGCAGGGCCACCCTCAAGGATGGCGCGGTCGTCGAGGTCCCTTTGGCAAAACCAGGTGAAAACATTTTCAAAGTGTTCGTGTTCGACGCAGCCGGCGGCCCAGTCACACTACCGCAGGACAAGATTACGATCTCGCGCACTGCCGCTCAGATCGACGCCATCCCTGCGTCGCAATCGATTGGAGTGGAAGCTCGCGAAAAAATTGGCGGCCGAGTTATTCTCGATTATCTGGTGCGAGAAGGCGACCAACTACCGAAGAAAGGAGAGAAGACCTTCAAGGCAGAGGAATCCCTGCGGGCCGGGGCCGCGGGATCTATTAAGTTTAAGCTTTGGGAAGGTAGCATCAAGGACCCAGTTTCAGATAACAGGTTCATCGGCATGTTCGAAATCAAGGGCTCCGACTTCTCCGATGGCGTGATTGCCAAGGGAGCGGAACTCGTTTGCGTATACGAAATTCACGATTCCGGCAACATCGTCCTCGAGGTGACCGTCCCCTCGATCGGTAATGCATTCCACAGCGGCCGCAACTTCTACTCTCGCCAAGAAGGCCAGATAGACTATACAAATGCGGCCAAGCGCATCGACGAGGAGTCTGAGCGCGTCGGCGAACGGCTCGACGAGATCACCTCGAAGGTCGCCGACCCAAGGCTCGATAAGGCCCGAGAGAGACTTGATCGAGCCGCTGCCTCCAAAGGAAGCAAGGGCGACCCGGAAACAGCCAAGCAGGCGATGGACTACATTCAAGAAGCCAAGAAGCTTTTGGCTCAGGCCCGCAATGAACACCAGAAAGTCATCCGTCAAATGGAGCTCGACAAAGTGGTGGACATCTTCGGATCGCGCATCCGTCAGCACGCCCGACCTGCCGAGGCCGGAGCTTTTGACAATCTGGCAAAAACCGCGCAGAGGGCAATCGAGAATAACAGCGGCGACTTCGAGTCACACATAGACGAGCTACGGGGCAAAAACTTCATGATTCTTTGGCGACAGGACTGGTTTGTAATCGACCGGTTCAAGTGGTTATCCGAAGACGCATTCCTTTTTCCGGATGCCAACGAGCACGCCGAGCTTTGCAAGGTCGGTCGCCAGGCTCTTCAAGCTAACGACATAGAAAAACTCCGACAGGTTGTAGCTCATCTCGACTCAACCCGAATCGGCAACTCTGGGGAGGACGACATGGTCGCCGGCTCGAACATTCTGGTGAGTTAACAGTGTCTATCGAGAGCTGGCTTCCGATTGGATTCGAATTGCCCGATGGAGCCCGTTGCAGCCGCGCGCTGCACGGAGAATCCAACTGGCAGATCGTCGAAACGCATGGCGGCGGTTGCGCCCTTGTGGCCCAATCGGATTTGGTAACTAAGTGGGTCGACTCCGGCTTGATTGAGGACGGGGCATTCCGCGAGTTCACCTTCGGCTCAGAGAATTTCCGCGAAGTTTCGTGCGGGGCGAGCCAATTGTTAGTGCCGCTCGCCGATAGCAGATCACCGGAAAACAAGAGCGAGGCGCTCGCTTTCGCCATGGCGATGAAGGCCACACGGGAGATTGACCCGGAAACACCTCTGCAAGATGCCTTGTACATAGAGAAATTCAGTCGACTGCTGCCGTCCTACGGGATAACCTCACGCACGGATGACGATATCGTCCTCGGTTACTGGCTTACTGGCGGCGCCCGCGTTTCAGCAAAATCCTTCCGCCGTTTGCGTCAGATGTTAACGTGGATGGGGTCCAAGCACCTCAGGGACGTCGTCCAGAGCGCCGGATTCGAGGTAACCGAAGTTATGCCGTTTGATGAACCCAACCCTGCGGCTTCTACGTCCGAAACGAATGAAAAAACCGGCAGCGAGAGAACTGTCGAGCATGAAACAGATTTGCCCGCCAGCCGTTCAGTAGGATCGCGACCTAAGCCCTTCGAGCTTCCTGGCCGCCCCGAGTTGGAAGAGTTCTTTAACGAGCATGTGATCGATATCATCCGGAACAAAGAGCGTTACAAGGCACTCGGCGTCGGATTCCCTTCCGCAGTGGTTCTGCACGGCCCGCCTGGATGCGGGAAAACCTTCGCGGTCGAGCAATTGGTCGAATACCTCGGCTGGCCGAGTTTCCAGATCGATGCATCAAGCGTGGCGAGCCCCTACATCCACGAGACCAGCAAAAAGGTCGCCGACATGTTCGACAAGGCTATGCAGAACGCACCGTCGGTCTTGGTGATCGACGAGATGGAGGCATTTCTGGCCGACCGTGAATCAGGTGGAGGAGGCAGCCACCATCGAGTCGAGGAGGTCGCGGAGTTTCTCCGGCGCATCCCTGAGGCGGCCAAGAACGAGGTGCTGATCGTGGCGATGACAAACCGAGTTGAAATGATCGACTCGGCGATCATGCGCCGTGGTCGGTTCGACCATGTCATCAAAGTCGACTACGCGAACGCCGACGAGGTTCTCGCTCTGCTCGATAAATTGCTGGCAACCCTGCCAAAGGACAAAACGGTCGACGCTAAGCCGCTTTCCAAGAAGTTGGCTGGACGACCGCTATCCGACGTCGCCTACGTGGTCCGCGAAGGTGCCCGGCTTGCCGCTCGAGTCGGGGAGGACAAGCTTAGGCAGGAGTTTTTGCTCGCAGCGCTCGAAGAAGCACCATCGAGGACTGAAGAGGGTTCCAGAAGGCGCATTGGTTTCGTTTGAACTATGGGATCGTATGAAATGGATGTTGGATCTAAATTTGGAATCCAATAATGGGCACTAAAACAACATTAATGGGCACTAAAACAACATTGCATGCAAACCCGTTCTGGGTACTCGGCGTTACTACTCGAGACGATCGTCGAAAGATCGTCGCAATGGCCGAGGAAAGGTCGCTGCATATAGATCATGACCTCTGCCAGCAGGCCCGTTCCATTCTGACCAATCCAATGGCAAGGCTTTCAGCGGAAATAGCCTGGATGCCGGGGGTCGCCCCCAAGGTAGCAGAAGAACTATCTAAGGCTCTTGCGGACGATCCTGTTTCTTTGCATATAGAGAAAGAACTACCTGAACTCGCCTTGGCAAACTTGATTGCAGCGGAATTTGAATTCATCGCAGATAAAGAAGATGCAGAAATGCTCTCCGATATTATGTTGCACTTCGCATCGGTAGTGGAGAAGATTGACCCCGAAGTAGTGCTCCGCGACATCAATGAAGACCGTGCGATTTCTGGTTTTCCGGAGGTTAAGGGGGTCGAGGAGATCGAGAAGGAACTTGTTGAGAGGCGTAAAACATATCGATCCATCGTCAAAAACTTTCTGAATACAATTGATACAGAAAAGCTCGTCTCTACGATGACTGATGTGGTGTCAGTAGCCACCAACCTTGGGGAAGATCATGCTCCAGCCATGATCGACGACCTTGTGGACGCATATGAAGTCGAGACCCAAGACTTTTTACAAAAGGAATCCGATAACATTACAAAATTGGTGGAGAGCGCGAGAATCGCCGCCCCTCAAGGCGAAAAGGCAGTCGCTCCTATGATCGATAAGCTCGAGATTGTCTTACGGAACTGGGATCTCGTCGCCCAACCAATACAGATCAGCGCGAAGTCAAGGGGAATCCAGCACGTGCCAAGCCGAGACATCGCCTACGAGCTGCGCAGCCTCGGGATTGACCTGAACAACAACTATGACATGCTCGATCAGGCCTACAGGATGACCGAGTTGCTCCGCGAGTTGTTCGCCGAATTGCCTGAGGTGGTCGAAAAACTCGGCGAGGATGCCGTGGCGATTGCCGGGCTGCGTAGAAACGCGGAGGAGCAGCATAAAAATAAGGCACAGTGGGTGCTCGACGTCACTTTCAGGGCGGAGGTCGGCCTCGTTTTCAAGGACGAGTTATCCATCTCCCCGGATGGCATTCGATGGAAAGGGAACGCCTATCCTTTGAAATCGATCACGCGCGTGAGGTGGGGAGCTGTTCGACATTCGGTAAACGGGATCCCGACCGGAACTGATTATAAGATTGGGTTTGGAGACAACAGCTCCGAGCAAGTAATCCAAATCAAGAAGGAATCGACTTATTCTGGATTCCTTAAAGCCCTATGGAGTGGGGTTTGCGTCCGTCTGATGCTCGACATACTTTCCGCATTGGAAGAGGGGCGCTCTTTCACGTTCGGCGACATAAAGGTTGAAGACGAAGCTATAACCCTTGTCAAGCATAAGCTGCTAGGAGCGAACGAGCAGGTTCGGCTCGGATGGCATGACGTTCATGTGTGGAGCGCGGATGGCAGTTTCGTCATCGGAAAACAGGACGACAAAAAAACCTACGGTTCCGCTTCCTACATCAACGCTTGGAATACGCATGTTTTTGAACACATCGTTCGCGGTGGCTTCAAGAAGGGTGTGCGCAAGCTCAGCGATTACATCAAGGACTGACGGAACATGGGTGAGAATAAGAAAAGGAAGGGATTCGCTGGATTCGACTCGATGGTTTCAAACATAGAGGTGCCTAAGTCGAAGCCCGTTCCGGTACCAGATGCGGTTCAACAGCAGGAGACGCCATCACAGGCCCGTACCACGCCGCAAACAGTCTACGCTGGCAAACAGACAACAGACGGAGGTTCTGGAAAATGGTGGGCCATAGGGGTCGGATTGGTGGTTATGATTTCATGGTTGATGGGCACTGACAATAAATCGGCTTCGCGCCCTGCCGCCGCAATCCCGTCCTATTCGGCTCCATCCTATTCCGCGCCGGCTCCTGCCGCCGCCCCCGCATATGCTCCGCCTCCTTCCTACGAATCTGACACGAGCGAGGAAAGGCCGCCTGTGGGGAGCGGATTGATATTGAACCGCGCGCAAATACGATATTGCCTTTCCCAGAAAATACGGATTTCGTCTTGGCAGAAGCATGTGGACAATTATTCGAAATCATCAGTAGATGTGTTCAACGGAGCGGTGGCCAACTACAACGCAAGATGCTCGAACTTCCGTTATCGAAGTGGGTTGCTTGAAAGCGTCCGCTCCGAGGTGGAAGCAAACCGCTATGCTCTTCAGATCGAAGGGAGCGACTCGGCTGCGGCTAATCCATAACACCCTCCAGAAAGAGAGCGTGTTCAAAACTTTGTGTGATTGGCGATGTGTGGCTACTGGCACAAAGTGACTGTCCACCCAATGCACCACAAAGCGGACATCCCAGTTGCGCGAACCGAAAGGCATCTCAGCAAAACGCCACAGTCCGGTATGGCCGAAAACCGGAAGGCCGCAGTGCCTCTCTTCGACGTTCCGTTCCTGGCACCCAGCAGACCATGGAGTGGGTGATTTTACCCTTGATTGTGCGTCCGCTTTATACGCTTATTGCTGCCAGTCGA
>Ga0307375_10004854_pt1 | contig 12748 bp, 18 predicted proteins | sample TR1MG_FD_202531 | JGI IMG/M metagenome (GOLD analysis project Ga0307375, IMG submission 202531) | Soil microbial communities from Risofladan, Vaasa, Finland - TR-1 | ecosystem: Environmental > Terrestrial > Soil > Coastal area > Acid sulfate soil | place: Finland: Risofladan, Vaasa | collected... | reverse complement strand
CTCGTGGATTTGAGCGACCATGCCGGCGGTCAGTTCATCCATGGTTCACCTCCGCCGGCTGCGAGTGGTTATGATCGAGTTTCGCCTTCAGAAGCTCTATGGCCTCCTGAAAAACAAGCGCCACGGAATATCGTCTACCGATTTCTTGACCGCGGCGCTTGGCTTCAGCTTTGACCCACCTGTGCAGGTCGGGTGGCATGTCTGAGATACAGATTACATTCCGATGTGTAGGCTCGTCTTCTGCCATACAGCACCTCCCTTTCGTAATATTATGACACAAATTAAAGCATAAAGGGTTAGTGGTGCTGTTGTCAAGCGGTTTTACCCAAAAAAAAGGGGAAATATTGAGGGAAGTTTTTCTAGGCGGTGGGATGAGCGTTGTTGTGGTGTACGTCCAGCCAGCAGCTCATAATAGCGATGGCCTCCTGAACCGAGAGCTCCTTTTGCTCCGCCATTTCGTTAATGAGGTCAATGCCGATATTCTTCACCACCAGGTAACCGGTGGCGACATCGTTATGGTTATCCGCAACGCGGGGAATACGCTTTAACAGGACCTTCATGTGCTCGGGTATGAGGTCTTCACCCTCCTGCTTTAGCTTGTACCCGCTACCATGCTCGGCCAGTTCGGGCCGGTGATGAAGGGCTGACACTACATAAACCTCCCAGAGAGTCTTGACCATCGTCCACATCTCTGCGGGCGGGTATTGTTCCAAGCATTTGGCTTGTTCCCTTAAGGCACTATTGACCTCACCCCGCCAGATTCCAGCCAGATAGACTATCCCCAGCAGGGATATACAGCCTGAGACCGCCCCCACAATTCCGGGTAAGTCGTGCATGTGTGTTGACTCCTTAACTGACCACCCTTATCACGTCACGCGTGGTCGGGGAAATAGCCAGGGGTCTTACGCCCAGGCCAATCTTGGCGTAGACATCATAGGTGCCCGGCTTAATGGCCGTAGTAATAGGTATCTCTATAATTTCCGAGTGGTAGGTTCGTGTCCTCTCACCCGGGACGGTGATAGCCCGCCGGTTGCTAAGGATCTCGTTAAAACCGAAGACCCCATCGTTTCCGATGGCGGCGTAGAGCCACTCGCTCTCGCCATCCCCTATATGGAAGAAGTTTACCCGTAAACTGCAGGAGCCGCCTATCCTGATAGGAGCTGTCGGGTAAGCCACGGTCACCTGGGAGAACACGGATTCCGCGAATGGAGCGGGCGCGGCAACGTAAACCATGCCCGTGACGTGTGGGGATTGTACCTCATTGACCTTGGCATAGACATCATAGGCGCCAGGCCCCATAGAGGTGGGAATGGTGATTCTAACAGTCTCCATCCGGGTTCTGATTACGCTGTCCTCTGGGACGTTGATGTTTACCTCACCATGGGCCATCTCATCGAAACCGAAGGCGGTATGAGCCTTACCCACCGCAACATAGACCCTGGCTGTGCTAGCTAGACCAAGATGGCTGTATCGGACACCTACGTTCAGGACTTCGCCTTGGTTGATGACCGTATATCCAAGTGACAATTCCACCCGGGAAAATTCGGAGATGAGAAGGAACGGTAGACCGGTAATCTCGATAACACCCCAGTCGCTCTCGCTCTCTTTGGTCGGTTCCATAGTGGTTTGAATAGTGCCCCGGATATTATATTTCGTGCCCTTCTCAACGTTGGTTGGGATGGTAAAGTTACCCCGGAAGGAGAAGTCCTGCCAGTCGAAAGATTCGCTGAAGCTTACCGGGATAGTGGCCACCGTGAACCGGGAGAAGAATGTCGGAGCCAGGCCGGTACCCATCTCTACCTTTAGAGAGCCTCCCTGTGCTCGTCCTTTATACTTGCCGGTAGCCGTAAACGACCCTATGGCGCCCGGGTCGAATGGGCCCAGGGTTAGCAGGTTGATGTCGAAGTCGGCTATATCGGCACGGGGCAGTACCGGGACGGGTGGGAGTGCTGGCGGGGCTTCCGGAACCCCGACCACCTCGATGATATTGGTGAGCACGGGAGAAATCGCTTTGGGTAGGCCACCGTTAACCTTGGCGTAGACGCTGTAAATGCCGGCGGCCTGTAACTTGGGCGTAATCTGGACAGTAATAGAATCCCTCATGACCGTAGGGACGACATGAACTGGAACATTAACCGTCTTGTCACTGTACCAGACCTCATCAAAGCCTCCGAGGTACACCGGTCGAGCATCGCCTATTGCAGCTCGAAGGGTAGCAACTTCCGGCGCGCCCAAATGGGTATAGGTGAATGGGATGGTGAGCGAACCTCCCACCTGTACTTGCTGGGCGCCCATCTGCACGACCATGTCGGAGAACTTGGAGGGTAGCGGTATGCCCGGAGGTGTCGGTATTTCCGGTGGTGTGGGAATGGGCGGTAGGGCTGGCATCAGGGACCGCAGCGAGCCAATGACGTTGCTGAAGAGCGTGTTACCCTGTATATCGGAGATCTTCATTACGAGGTTATTTATACCCTGCTCGGATAGTTGGCTGGTGTCGAAGTTCACCGGCAGATTGATCATCTGTCCTGGGGTGAACGTAGGACGGAATGAGCCAACGTCGAACATTTTACCTGACGGGCTCTCCAGCTTCAGACCGATGTCGGCAGGGAAAGGCGGTAAGCTCGGGAAAGCCTGTAGAGCTGCCGGCACCATGGTCGGGATAGAAATGTCTCCCTGCCAGATCTCCCCAATCTCTATCTGGGTCGGCAAATTGACACTGGGAGTGGAGAACATGTCAAACGTTGGTAGCGTGGGAGGCCCGAGTTCGGGAGGAGGCGGCAGAGCTGGTACAGGTATCTCCGGGAGCGCGGCAGCTATCATTGACAGGGCTCCCATCGGGAACTCGGCTATCTTAAGACCTGCCTGGTCAAACGCCCGGAGCAAGATGGTATAGTTACCAGCTGAGAAGCCAGTTGTGTCAAGGTTCACCGGAACCTGGAGTAATTCACCGGGATATAGGGTTCTACCTCCCTGAGCGACTATGTACTCAAGGCCACTAAAGTCACGGAGCAGTAGTCGGTTATCAATAAATAGAGGTACGGTGCCGAATGTCGGCAGGCTGACGGAGCCAGCCCAGACATCACCCACCTGGATCTGGCCGGGTAGATTAAGAGTAGGAGTGCCCAGTAGGTCCAGGGTTGGAGTTACAGGAATCACCGGAGGAGGGATTACTGGGGGCACCGGTATGCCTATCTCCCGGATATCCAGCCTGTTGGCAATAGACCGGCTCTCTACCAGGGCACCGGTAGCGGAGTCGTAAATCTCGACGACCACTGAGTAAATCCCGGCTGGTAACCCTGCCGTGTTGAGCCGTATATTCAGGGTAGTGGGGATCTGCGGATTGGCCGTGACATTCTCACTAACCTGAAGAGGACCGTAGCGCACCCCGTCAGGAGATACCAGGTAGAAGACCGAATCGAATTGGGTTGGAACTTCCCCGGTATTTCTCCAGGACATAACGCCAGTAGCTTCCATCCCAGGGTTAATCTGGGGAGGGAGAAACAGTATCTCATCCACCACAGCCCCGGCATAAGCCGGGAAGCCTGGGAGTGCCGGTGGCGCTTCGGGATAGGCTGGTGGGTAGTAAGGCAGAGCTCCCATTGTAGGTACACCACCACCACCTAGACCGCCAATAGAAATTGAAGGAGCTCCAACGGTAATGAAGGGCTGGAACTCAATAGGCTGCAGGGCCGGGGCGTCGAGTCTCTGCCTTGTCCCATCGGGAAGTAGAGCTTCTACTCCGCCATCAAAGGGGAAACCGACTGCCAGTGGCGGACGGGTTGACTCCGCCATCGCAGGTAGAAGCAAAAGTGCGTCCGGGAAAGGTGGACCGGTAGGCATAATCGGCGGGGGGAAAGCCTGGGAATAAACGTTATAGCTTCCATCCTTCTCAGCGATGACATTAACGGTATAGTCGCCGGAGAAAGGGGAGGCGAAGGTATCGAATGACCTTATCTGGGGGTCATAGCTTGGCCCTTCGAGAAAGACACGAATCAAAGCGGGCACACCTATCCCGAAGGCGGTGAATCTCCCACTGACGAGCAGGGGGAGTCCAGACTGCACCGTTGTTTGTTGCCTTAGTATAGAAAGGCTAAGGCCAGGTATGTTTATGGCCATCTTCGCCGCCCTCCTTTACCTTACTATGCCTGTAAGCGTAGCATCCACGGTGATAGCTGTACCATCAGTAGACCTGACTTCAACCCAACAAGAAGTGCCGCCTGGGAGAACAGTTCGGTCCCAGGGCCAGTCCTGCGGTGTGGTAGTCTGCCTGTCCGTCGGGATATTCTGGTCCTGATTGGCCAGAAAGACCCGGTACCTGGTCTTCGCATCGTTACTGGAAACTATAGCCAGACTACGCAGGTCACCGGTGAAACCAATAGGAATATCCCAGCGTACCAGCTCCGTCCAGTCCTGGTCGTTACCGGCGTACCGGTTGATTCTCAGGACAGGACCGCCGTAAATCTGCTGGTATGCCTGTTGAGTAGCTATCTCCTCGGCCGTTGGCATCGGTGGTCTGGGAGCCACCGGCATAGGAGTAGTACGCTTTTCAGGCTCTTCTATATCTACCAGGGCAGAGAGAGGTCTGGAAGGGAGCTGAGGCTCCCCATCCACCATCTGCTCCACCTCCGGTACTAGCTGCTGGAGGGTACCAGTTGCATCCATTACCATAGGTCACCTCTCCTATTCTTCGTGTTGGTAGCCTACTGATATAATGCAAGAGGCATCAATCACGTCGGAGATGACCGCCATGGCACCCAGGCACTTCACCCCTTTGATTTCATCCTCGCCCAGGGTTATCTGGTCACCCTGTAAGGCGGTATAAGTCAATCGGCTGACTGTCGTTAAAACGGGGCCTGCGACTCCATCGGTTACAGCCGGGGTGAAGATATCCTGAATCTGAATGACACGGTCACCGCCTCCAAGCAAGTTATCAATAGTGATAGACTTGGCCAGGACAGCGGCGTTTTCCCTCTCAGCGGCTATCGTCTGAGCGGTGGTATTCGCTGCGACTACTGTACTTGGCATAATTTACCTCCTTACCACCTTAGATAGTCGTAGTACCGAATGACCTTGGCCTTTAGCTTCTGGTCTTCGGTCGGTAATGTTATTTCCCGCATCTGGCACTTGTTGACCGTGAGTCCCGTAACGACCTTCTCGAAGTCTACGCCAGCAAGGACATACAGCCTCATTATCATGGGGGCCAGGTCCTTAACGAAGTAGAGCTTGATTCGCGGGTCATCGTACGGGCTGTCCTTCGGCTGGCGGGCACCCAGGTACTTACGCTTAGCATTGGTCAGGTCGGGATACATCTGAGCGTATTCCAGGTTGTGGACACTCTTGCCGGCGGGGATGTACCAGTGAGAGACGAAGTTCCCGGGCTTAAAGCCGAGCAGCACCTCAAAGAGCGAGTTCTGGTTCTCCGGGTAGATGTTCTCCTTGAAGGTACCCGACCCGTTAGCGAAGTCGACGTCACGGAAATCGCCTGTCGGGATAATATAGGACAGGTCATAGGGAACCTGGTTGACCGCATCAATACGGAAGGTCTTTTCCCTGATGGCCACATGAGTGGATGGCCAGTCACTTGAGAATGTGACCAGATATCCCTCTTGCAAAGTCTTCGGTGGGATAACTACCGAAAACTGCGGTTTTGGAACGAGTTCTAACATCGCTCACCTCCTTTGCCTCTCTCCTCTCAAGAGAGAGCGGTGTTTTATTTTAATTCTAAGCCTACTTATCGGCAGGCTCAGTGGGTTCGGGCTCGGTTTCCTCCTCGACCGGTTCAGTTGGCTCGGCGGGTTCTTCCGGCTCACCAGGCTCTGGTTCTTTTTCCTCCTCGGCCGGTTCAGTTGGTTCGATGGTCTCTTCCGGCTCCGGCTCACCAGGCTCTATTGGCTCTTCCGGAATATTCATCCCTTCCGCATGGGGCACAACGCTTTTGTCAATGTTGTGGTCGTCAGCTTCCGGACCTGCCGGCATCAGAGGCTTAGTCTTTCGTTTCGACATATTATCCTCCTTCCTTATTAGGCTGCCAGCTCCAGGAATACGGCGCCAGAACCATAGTTACCTGAACCCATCACACGGCCAATCCTCTGTGGGGAGGCTGCTATTGCGACGCCCTCAGCGAGTGAGGAGTTGGTTGTACCATCCTGGTGGTAGTACACGTCGTACTGGTTGGCTACGGACAGAGGCCAGGCACCCGTTGGCCCGATGAAGCAAGGCCCGTAGGTCTGGAGCCAGAAGAAGTAGGCTATCTGGACAGGGATGGGGGCCAAGCCGATGACGGGGGCAAACCCGACCAAGGCAGCAGTAGCGGTGTCGGCGACATTCTTGTAGAGGCTCTTATGGATGGAGAACTGGGCGCCGATGGCGAAGATCTGGCCGAAGGGCCGGTCTACCGTGATGGTGATGAGTCCGCCCGCGACGGCGGTGTTGCTAACGATTCTCCTCCAGGCATAAATGCCGGCGGCATTACACTCGACATAGCCGTTTCTCAGGTCATTAAGCGGGACAGCACCAGCCTGGAAACCACCGACGGTTAAGGTCACCGTCCTCCCGGCGACCGTGGTGGCGGTTGTGCTGATCAGGTCGTTCACGGCCAGGACCTGGTCGGTGGAAACGGAGAGCCGGTACGTGTTCGGGTATAAGATGGCGGCGACAGCCTGGGAGTAGTGGAAGGTTCTTTCATCCACAACCATCCGGCTACCGACTTCGAAGTGCTGGGTGACGCTCTCCTCGTCATAGGGCTGGTCGTAACCGGTTATTGCTACGGCAGGGGCGAATACTCGCCCGGGTAGGCTGGTTGCCGGGTCATAACCCAGCGGGCCGATATCGCCGATAAGTCGGCGGGCGTATATTGCAGTCTTTCTCACAGTATTCCTCCGAGAATTAAATTAGCTGATTCCCCTCCTCGACTCACACTGGTTTCCCAGCAGCGCGGGGGCGTCACCTTCCGACAGCCGGCGGTAGTAAACTGGTTTACGGATTGGTGAGGGTTCGCATGTTCTTGGCCATCTTGATCCAGATACCCAGCGGTCTCATCTCATCCGTCCCGAGTGCGTAGTAGTACGCATTGATTTCTCCGGACTGCTCGGGTGGCAGCGTCCACGGCTCCTTAAACTCGATGATGACGTCGCCGGTCTGCTCCTGGACCTGCTCGAAGTCCAGGGACTGGATATCGAACGGCTCGGTGTTCATCGTAATCTGGAACGCGTCGATGCAGGGTTGCTGGGCGGGGTTGTAGAAGGCCAGCCATATCATCGCCTCTTCCTCTCCCATGGTCAGTTCCACCCCGGCGGTGGCTCCCTCAAAGAAGTTCTTGGACCCGACCACCGCGATGGTGCGGACCCAGGATGTCCTCTTATTGGTTGAGTTGTCGGGATCGTAGAACTGGCGGGCCATCATCAGGGTGAAGTCCAGCTCATTACCGCTTGCCAGGGCGCCCTTGAATCCCTGTTTGGAGTTGACGTTAGCCATTCGGATAGCGTCGAATAGGGACACGGCGTTCTTGGCGTAGATATCGTGGATAAGCGGGTTTTGCTGAACCAGGATGGTGTCCAGCTCATCAGTGAAGATCTTGGCGTCGAGGTAGGCCATCTTGGAAAGGGTGTAGCTCTTCCCGGCTAACTGGATTTCCTCTTCAGCGATGAAGTCGCTGCGGAGCTGATCCTTGGTGCCTTCCTTATACAGTCCGGCATCCATCATAACTTGGCGAACTTTTCTTTCTTGAGCCATTAGAGGCCCCTCCTTTCAGCTACTCGCCTTCGCTGCGCCATGGCAGGTGGGGTTTCTGCCCCTGCTGTGGGTTGAGCGGCTGGCTGTGGCTGTGGTTGTGTTACTACTTGGGGCTGCGCCCTCAGAGCCTGGGAAGGCTTGGGCAGCCCGGGCGGGATGAGCAGGTTTTCTACCTGACTCATGGCCTGCTGCAGATTGGCAGGCATCAAGCCTGCGGGTGTTGGGGCGCCAGGACTAGGTGCAGCTCCCGGCAGACCGGGCAGCGCAGGTACACCTGTGATAATTGCATCGAGGCCCTGGGAGGCCACTTGGGTCATTCCAGTCCCCAAACTGGAGATGGTGGCCGCGGCTTGCTCTCCGACCTGTTTAATCATGGTCAGGGGAGCGGTCAGTGGATTGAATTGCCCATTAGGCATGTTCCTTTACCTCCCTATAAATTGGTTAATTTCTCGTCTGAGGCCATCCCCGGTCTCGACCAAACCATCGACGGCTCCCTTTGCCGTATTGAGTGCTCCCTCGACGACATGGGATACACCTGAGATGACAGAGCCTATAAGGACGTCGGGCGGAGGCGGGATTTCGGTGTACTCCGCAGGCTGGGCGATGTCGCTCTCAATGTTCTTCAACGCCTGACCGGCATTACTCAGAGCGTTGCCCGCTACCCTGAATGGAGTCCGGGCGACCTGGTTTGCCATGTCAGCCACCGTGTCAACCGTCTCCAAGGGCGTTGGGAGTTTCCCCAATCTGTTAGGCATCAGAGATACCTCCTTTCCTCGCATATTTGGCAGAAATAGAAAAAGGCGAGCCGCCTCCGGGTATTTCCCGAATGACGACCCGCCTCTATTTCTCTAGCCAGCGAGTAATCCGTTAATACTATAGAACTATGTTAAAGGATTTGTCAAGCGTTTGGTGGAGAAGGAAACAAATCTTTTCTCTTCTTATGAAATGTCGGGTTGATTCCCTCAAGGCGATGGGCTACAACCACGACCTCTAATCTACCAAAACCAAAGTCACGGACCTCCCTGTATTCTCTGATTATTGCTTGTTCCTCATCATTTGTCAAGGGGACGCCGTCACCCAATAGTATATGGAGAGCTTTAAGAACCCTCTCCTGCCGGGCCTCCATTGAAATCTCTACTATTTCTTCCCCCATAGCTTTTCGTAAATCTGGTTTCCCATCTGCGTAAATTCGTTGAGCATCCTCATCATGTCACCGGCCCTTAGATTACCCAGGGCGGCGGATAAGTTCCTGAGGTCCGCTCCCGACATGCCTTCCATAGACTTCGCTAGGGAATGGATATCGGGTTGAATGGTCTCGATATTGTTGTTGAGCCTCTGCATCTCCCCAAGAATCTTCTCAGGTGAAGGCAGACCTAACATCTTCCCTAAGTAGTCTGCCATTTGTTGACCGCCTGGTGGCGTGTTATGTGGCTGAACCATTACAGCCTGCTTCCGGGAGCTACTCCAGACCGCTGGAAGGTTCTGAGCAGAGCAACCCCATTGGGATAGACCCGGTTCTGCTCTCTGAACTCAGATAGCTCAGACGGAGACATCTTCAGAAAGACGTCGGCCATGATGTTGTCATTGACGAATGAGCCGACGATATCGCCGACAGCTGGTATATAGCCAAAGGCGTAGTCTAGCACATCGGCAGCTACTCCCTGCAGTACCAGCTCACCTTTCTTCGGAGGCGGGAATGGTTTAAGCAGGTCTTTGGGAGACGGAATGAACCGTTTTACATCGAGCAGCGCCTGGAGGCCAACCTTTTTCTTATCAGCCATAGCTTTTCTCCTTTGCCAAGAGTTTAATATTCGATGATGGTCGTTGTCAAGGGAATCACTAAAAGTAGGACCAATGGGGAATTCCCCAGCCTGTCTTGAAGTCTTTGGCGTGTCCTCTCAGGGCCATGGTCTGCTTGATCTGAGCGGTGGTGATTTTCGGGTTCTTCTGTTTGAGAATAGCTACAAATCCAGCGACGTGGGGCGTTGCCATGGAGGTACCACTGATGGCAGCGAATCCGGCACCAGCCCGGAGCTCCTGAATGTCAATGATAGAGCCCCGTGATGTTCCCGAGTAGATGTTGACTCCAGGCGCGGCCACGTCAGGCTTTAGCGGGAATCTTTCTCCACCTCGGCTTGAGAACGATGCCAGCTCCCCGTTACGGTCCACCGCCGCTACAGTCAGGGCATCGGGAGAGCAACCCGGGCAACCGATGGTGTTCTCTTCTGGGCCTGAGTTGCCGGCTGCGATAACGAAGATAACCCCTTTCGCTGTCAAGGACGCTACCATCCGGCACTCAGGGCAGACCTCACACCCGCCCTGGCACTCTGCGGAGCCCAGACTCATAGAGATTATCTGGGCACCCTTGTTGTAGCAGACCTCCATCGCTTCGATGATTTCGCTGGTGAAGCCCGTCCCAATACCTCGTCCCAGGCACTTCACAGCTACCATAGGTGCGTGAGAGACCCCTTCAACGGTGACTCCCAGTGGCGTGCGGTAGAGCTTGCCCCCTACGGTTGAGGCACAGTGGCTTCCGTGTCCGTTCTCGTCCAAGACCTCTCGGGCTGGCCACATGATTGCTGAGTAGAATTCCGTGCCTTGGAGCTGAGGGTGAGTGGCATCAACGCCGGTATCCGTGACCCCGACCTTTATGGCTTCGCCGTTAAAGCCCTCCTTGAAGGCTTCTTCGGCTCCGAGCATCTTACGACTCTCAGAGGTCGGGAACCATTCGGGCTCCGCAATCGGCATCTGGAAGATGGTCTTTGTCTGGTTGGCGTGAACCATTCTAACACCAGGCAGGGCATTGACCTTCTTTATTACTTCCGGGCTGACCGGGGCGAGGGCCGCGAAGCCGAGGGATGGAAGCTTTGATACTAAGCGCAGGTTGAGGCCGGTGATTTGTCCCATTACGGCGGCAAATTGAGCGGGGTCAAGTTCCACCAGAATGGGCTGGACAGGTAAGGAGAATAATCTCTTCTCCAGATAAGGATTAAGCACGATACACCTCCCTATCGAATTTCCCTTCTATAAAAGGGACTATGGTGCTATAATACTACCGAAATAAACAAAAAGCAAGGAGGTGCTTTGTGAATCTTTTAGAGGAATACCGTCCCAAAGTAGCGGATGAGCTCCGGCTGATAGTGCAAAAGGGGAGTGCCCCCCTCTTGGGGCTTGATACAATGTCCGCTTACCACATGGGATTCGGTGACAGGGATGGAAACCCAGTGTCCAGCTCAAAGGGGAAATATCTTCGTCCCCTTTTCTGCATCGCCATGTGCGCCGGCTTGGGCGGCGACCCGGAGCAAGCGATACCCGCGGCAGCGGCTCTTGAGCTAACCCACCGTACCACATTGATATTCGATGACATTCAGGACAAGGGACAGGAAAGAAATAACCAGCCGACCGTGTGTTCAGTCTGGGGTGCTGACCAGGCCATCAACGCCGGCCTCGTTCTATCATCCCAAGCCAGGCTGGCACTTCACCGCCTTACGCTACGAAATGTCCCCGCCGCAAAGGTGCTGGGGATATCAAGCGTATTGGAAAATGCGGTTATCGACCTGTGCCATGGTCAGTTTATGGATATATCCTTTGTTGAGGCTCCTACGGTTAGCGTAAAGGATTATCTACAGATGGTCCGGGGAAAGACCGGTGCCCTCTTCGCTGTCTCGTGCGTGGTTGGTGCCATGTTGGCTACATCTGACCGGGAAGAAGTCCTGGCTCCGCCAGGTATCCCGGAGGGCAAGAAGTTCAGGTACATGCGCTTCGACCCGGTACTGGGAAATGCTTGGGAGTTCGGCTTGAATATGGGTGTGGCCTTCCAGATACATGACGACTACCTGGGAGTCTGGGGTGATGAGGCCATGGTCGGGAAGACGGCTAACGACCTTGTCGAGAAAAAGCGGGCGCTTCCTTTCATATTTGCCCTTCAGCTTGACCCCAAGACCTCTAAAAACTGGCTTGGCTTCCGTCACCCGAATCAGGAGTATGCCCGGGTGTTTAGAGAGTGGATGGAAGAGCACGGCATACCGGAGAAGGTGAAGAGGGTTGAGGCTCGCTATCTCAAGAAAGCCCGTGCCAACCTGGACTCTTTGGTGATTAAGTCGGAGTGGCATGACCAGTTTGAAGAAGTAATCTCGTTCCTGTCCGAGCGTAAATTATAAAGGAGGTTCAAGATGGAGGTTAAAGCTGGTTATAACATTTTCTGGAAGGGCAAGGGGCCAGTCTTCACGATACTTTCCTTATTGCTTGGCTTCACGGACAGCACTTGGAGAAAGAGAAAGTGGAAGCCCTGGCACGTAGGCTACATAGTCACGGTTCTCGAAGACGGCTGGATCGTGACTTCCCAGGCAGTAGCCAACGGGATAGAAGCCATCTCCTACCCTTCAGCTGAGGAGCTGGGTGATTGCCGGGTCTACCCGTGGCTGGATAATCCCGACCAGGCAAAGATTGAGACTTACACGGAAGAACATCTCGGCTGGCCTTACGATGTCTGGGGTTACCTGTGGGTGATACTCGGCGCTCTGTCCGAGAAGTTTATTCATCGCCCTTTCCGTATCGTTGACAAAGCTAAAATGTGCTGGGAGAATCTCAGCGAGTTCGATCGCTTTATGGGAAAAGAACTTCAGCCGGAGGAAGAACCTTGCTTGATTAGCAAGATGATTACATCTATTGAGTCGAAAGGAGGATCTGATGCAACTACTAAAGCCTAACTTTATCCTGGCCTTGATTTTCGTCCTGTGTACCATGGCGCTGCTCTTCATAATCGTATGGCGCCAACTCGGAGGGAATGAGGCGCTATTCCTTATCATCGGGCACACCGCTGCCTGGGTAGAGATGATTGTCATATTCTACTTCAGGAAGAAACCACCGGAGCCAAAACCTCCAGTCCAGGGTTCATAGATTTCCCTCCCAATTTCCCAGTTAAACCCTTGACAAGTTTTACCGACTATGCTATGTTGATTGGGATAGTATAGTCGCTCGCTTGACAAAGAGGCGGCTGCACCTTCGGGTGTGGTCG
>Ga0307375_10004853_pt1 | contig 12749 bp, 10 predicted proteins | sample TR1MG_FD_202531 | JGI IMG/M metagenome (GOLD analysis project Ga0307375, IMG submission 202531) | Soil microbial communities from Risofladan, Vaasa, Finland - TR-1 | ecosystem: Environmental > Terrestrial > Soil > Coastal area > Acid sulfate soil | place: Finland: Risofladan, Vaasa | collected... | reverse complement strand
ACTACCGCTTTGGCCGCTTCGGCATCCAGCATTCCGGCCTTGAAGAGCTTATCAATCATGGCGGCGAGGCCCTTGTACCAGCCCGTTACCCTTTGGTGCGCTGAGGCGAGGAAACTGGTCTGTTGCTGGCGTTGCGCGCCAGTCGTCGGCCCCTCGGGCACAAACCGGTCCACGGAGGAGATGGACATCTCGGCGACCGCTTCTATTAGCTCCTGGTTCAAATCGTACCAGGTAATGGTGGCTTGATGGTAATTCTCCTGGATGCAGTTGATCAGCGTGAAGGCCTCGCTTCTGGTGTACAGGGCATCCTTGACCCGGAGCAGGCAATCACACTCCACCTTGAGGAAATAGTAATCTATGCGTTCCACCATCCGCTTCTGGATCTCCACGATCGGGTTGCCCTGCTCGGGCGGCAACTGCGCCGGGTAGACCACAGCGGAAAACGCCACAATTATGGCTGCGAACAAAGTAGTAATCATCATTCCTGCTCCTGACTACCCCTTAAGGGTTTTTCTGGCTCAGTAAAGTATCCGTGCCAAGACAGCCTCATATTTTCTCCAGCCGGGCCGGATCGCTCACGGCAGACAAGAGATCTTAATATGTTTCGAACATTAACATGAAATATCTTGTCTCTCAACCTCTCCCCACGTATTCTGGTGACGTCAAGCTGCTTGTGTAAAAACTCTGAGGGTGCGTTTCTCCCACTCCTTATTGAACCTGTTGAAGATCGAGAAGATTATGCGATCGACGCTTCCAAGGTTGACGAAACAAACCATCGGGCGAGTCCGCCTCGCGCTTGCGCACCCGCGCAACGATGTTGCGCATCTTGTGCACCCAGCACCTCTGATGAGCCACTCGCGGGTAGACCGTCTGCAGCGCCGCCGCCAGTCATCACAGACAGGATCAGCAGACCGGGCCAGGCTTGGGCGGCTCGGGAGGCAATATGCTCTTCCTCCCACTGGAACCGCGGCGGTGCCGTGCCGAACGGCTAGTATGGGAGCCCAAGGATGCGATCATGGGGAGAATGCATGGTTATATGCTATGGCTTTATTCCAATTCATCGGCAAGCCTGGTTAATACAGCCAGCAGATCTGTATCATTCTTCTTGAACCGGTACACGCTACCACCCAATTTCCCATAGAGTAATTATTAGCACCCTTACTACAACTTGAGTGGGGACAAGAGTTCGAATTGAATCGTCTGTAAGCATTCTTTATTAACTTATTAAAAACAAGAAGAAAAAATGCATGAAACGATTGGATATGAAAGGCTAACCTTTTGCTCCCGAAGTAGCCAGCTGATAAATGTGGTTAAAGGCTTGTCCTAACCGAGGATGAGTTGGCCTTCTAAGATGCGCTGGAGACAAACGATAGCGCAGTTAAAGTGCTCGGCGATGAGACACTCAGCAAGATCGCCAGGGAACTTGTCGAAAAGGTTAAAAGCGGCTTGACCATCGACTGGAACATCAAGCAATCAGTGCGCGCTCATTTGCGCCGTCTTGTAAAACGAATTCTGAGAAGATATCACTACCCACCCGACAAGCAGGAGAGAGCAACCAAGACGGTATTGGAGCAAACGGAGCTTATCTGCGAGCATTGGGACAACTGACCCTGATGAAAATGTCGAATCACACTCAATAGATGAGATTTAGAGTCGTCTGCAAGTTTACAAAATGTGACATTTCGATTCTTTTTAAAATGGCCAAAATTCATAATATTGCTGTAATATCGCGGAATCTCCGGTTTCAATTGAAAAACCGTGTCACATTTGATTTGCTCGTTGTTTAATGCTGCCTTCGAGCACACCTGAAGGTATCCAGACTCGCCTATTCCAATCAATTTGGGATTGCCTGGGTGGCGATCTGTGGTACTCCAATAGGGTTCTATGCCTAAGGGGAAGATCGGCGCTTAGATTGCCTCTATGCGCGTCGTTTCAATACTCTGTGGACCTGTGTGGCTGTCCACTCGGCATTTTCCTTGGTGCCGTAGCCTTCGTTATTTAACCGCTTCGCGATGGCACGCAGAGATAATCTGCGGTCCCCTTTCCTGCGTCTCCTCAAAGCCCTTATATATGGATGTGATTGACCATTTATGTTCATCAAGTGTTTTCAGTAGATAACCATCGGGTAGGGACCAGAGTTTGACCTTGCCATCTTTCCCGGCCGAGATCAGCGTTTTTCCATCGGGTGTTCTTTCAAGTCCGGTAACTTCATCTTCATGAGCAAAGGCGACTTGGCAGGTGATACTCTTTCCTCCTGAACTGGCCTTTCCCCTAGTAGTTTTTACTTCCGGGCTGCTTCTGGAAGAAAAGCGATACCTGTGGCTGCAGTGCTGGCAGCGAGAAACCTACGCTGGCTCAGGTTTCTGCTATCCTTGCTTCTGTTTATTTCGTATATCTCGGGTGAGTTTTTATTATTGTCGCGTGCGGAAGGAACCTTCGAGTCTGATTCCCTCTTTTTTTCAATGCCCTCTCCCTCTTACATCTAAATGCTGTCTTTAATTAATATTAACTGTCATTGTTTTTCAACTCAAGATCCTGATAATTCTGAAACCTCTTCGCTCTCACAGCCAGGCAACCGCCCGGACATTCTCCAATGTGTTTTAAATCGCATTCAGAGCAGTCAGTATAAATACCGACTTTGCTAAAAAGACGCGTCTTTTTAATAAATTGAGTTCTAAGAGTTTTTGCGTCGATTTCTTCATCTAGCCTTGCTGAGAAAAGGCCTTCCAAGGGAAAGCAATGTATGATGTTTCCTGCCGTGTCGATATCCAGAATGGGATTACATCGCCAGCCCAGATCAGCTTTGGTTGACCTGAGTAAACTCAGAGTTTCTTTGCTGAACATGCATGGCACGAATCCGCAGTCGAAACTGAGGTGCACCCCCTGTTTAGCAGCCATCTCAGCCAGGCGGGCAATCCTCATACCCACAAAGGGGTATTGGCGAGGGTGGAGCCACACGTTTTCGCTGCCGAGTCTCGGCAGTGCCAGTCCAACGCGAAGTGACTTATTGATTTCAATTCCCTGGAAAATATCGAAAATAAAATCCTGATGAATTTCTGGTCTGAAGATATTAATACCCAGGGATATTCTCTTGCCCAGATGTTCTATTGTTCGGCGCTGTCGAGTGAAAACTTCGTTCTCCTCCGTTGGAAGCTGAGTTATGTTAATAAGTACATTAATTTTGTCCGTAGGGATCTGCAAAAGCAGGTTCAATTCTTTCTCATGAATCAGGCCGTTAGTAAAAAGAAGGATGCTCTTGCCTGTTTCCCTGGAGAGCCTCAGAATCTCGCCGAATTGCGGGTGAAGTGTAGGCTCGCCTCCTAGAAGGCGAACCTTATCGATATTCGAGCGCTTGATAAATGATAACGAACGCTGAAATAAGTTCAGGCTCATGTAGTCCGGTTTGTTGATATTACCCTGTGCGAAGCAGTAAGAGCAGCCCCTGTTGCAGATAGATGTTATGCATATATTGGCCATGAATAATTATCTTCTTCTCAGGTAACCTTCGCTATGCCAACGGAGTAGTGTTTTACTTACAAAATTCTGAGCTTCGTCATCCGATCCATACAGGATAGAGAAAAAGTTCATCAAGGATTCCGGATGCATGCCATATGCATTCAGGTGCCACAGCGCAGACTCTTTCTGGTTCAGCTTTTCAGTCTCAGTTCGATTTGAATTTACCAGCAATAATCCGTTGTCTTCGACATAATAGCCGACACCTTCTCCAGGCTTGAAGGGAAGCTCCTCGGGGTTATGTTCTTGTGATCCGGTCATTTATCTGTCTTTCAAGCACCCAGTCTGTCAGATGGTTGAAGAATTACCCGACGCAGATTCGTTTTATCTGCATCCAGTTCGTTGAAAATATCCAGTCTGTCCATACCCGAGAGGATATTGAAGAGGGTAATAATTCTTGTCTGTTTACAGAGATCAACGTATGTTTCCGGGCAACCCGGGAAGCTGTGATTTACATGGCAGCCTCCGGCGCAGTGCCAGCGGCAGAAGCAATTATTACAGCGCGAATAGTTCAGTACGTTCATATTCCTCAAGCGTTCCACAGCGCCTTCATAAAATTCCGGTTCTCCATTCTCCGAGAAGCAGCCGATGCTCATATCCATCCCGCGTGCTTTCCAATCCCGCTCCAGAAGGTAACAGCCTGCGATCTCGCCCTCCGGGGAAACGATAACCACGTCCTTTCCCACGGGGCAGAAACTTACCCGGTTTTCAGAAAGTTCAGCTGAAGCGTAAATCGGCTTTATTCCCGATTTCCAGAGCGCCAAAGCTGCTCTTGAGTAATTACTTGCGAATTCCCATGGATCAGGAATATTGAGGCCCGCCTCCTCTGATTCGGGGCTGGGTTGCAGCGTCTCGAAACAAACAGTGCTTGGACGAAATTCGCGTGAAAACCAGGTGGCAATTTCTTCCATACGGCTGACAGTGTCGGACGTAATGCATGATCGCAAATGTAAACCACCAGGTCCGTCATCGAAAACTCTGGCCGACCTGTAGGCGTCCTCGAAGCTGCCCTCGCCTCCGGGCCGGGGTCGGTGACTATTTTGAATGTCTAAAGGACCGTCGATGGATAACACAATGTTGTGGATGAAGTTGGCTGCGAAGCGAGCCATCTCTTCGTTCATCACACCGTTGGTTGACGCTTCGAAACGAGTCCGCAGGCCATACTCCTCGCCTCTGATGCGAGCAGCATGCACCACCATCATAACCAGTTCCGGTTTGATAAATGGCTCCCCGCCGAAAAAGTGGATCTCTAAGGTATCCTCGCCATCAGCTTTAAGAAGCTTCGCATACCAGTCAATACAGCGGACGGCAAGATCGATGCTCATGGATTTCTGCGGGCTCGAACCGGCTCGAAAGCCGCAATATTTGCAGGAGAGATTGCAGTCTCGCGTTGGTAGAAATCCCAGAAAAGCAGGGATAAAATCACCTTTTTTTGAATCAGGTAATGCAACTGGAGCCTTCGAAAGATCTTTCCTCAACTGATCCAGTTCTGCAGAATGAGTATTTCTGGCTGGTTCTTGAAGAGCGTTGACAGCGGCGTCATTGACCAGGGCTGAGATGCCGTGCAATGGTGCATAGAGCAGCCATTTATCCTTCAGAGGCAATGCGAAGACGTTGCTGTCTAACAATCGAATCTCCTTGGATCCTGAATCCTATCCGCTTTGCTGCGCTTGGTCATCTTTTCACTCTCTGGTGCTGTTTTTCAATGTGTTCCATGCACGGAGTAACGTCACCTTTTGCCCCACCAATAATTGCTCTGCTTCTTCGAGGATTTCTTTGCGAGCCAGGTTCTTGAACAGCCTGCATCGGAAATGCTCTTCATATGAAACTTCTTTTTGAACGGCATCAACCGGGCAAAAGTCAGGACAAAGAGCTACACAATGGTAGTTGTTAAAACACTTTCGACATATATCAGGTCGCCAACCAAGTCCTGCCTGGAGAACACGAACCTTGTTTTTATTCAACTCGAATCCAGAAGGAGTTGAATGTCCAATCACGAAATTCTCTGCGGAATCTCCATAATGCTTTATGAAGCAGGAAGTAACCCGGGCGTCCGGCAAGAGGTTGACCACGCTCCGGAAAACATTGCAGTAAGGGCCATGGACTTCGGCCAGTCGGGATCCCGAGCACGCAAGACTGATATCATTTTGTTTGCAGATAGTTTTTGCTCTGAAAAAGCTATCGGCGAAAACCTCTGCATCGGAATCAGAAAAACCACCATTTTTCGCCCGATACACAGGCTCAAAACGTATGTAGGCAGGTTTTAATACTCTGATGATATAGTCGGCGATTTCTTCCTGAGCAGAGATTGTCTGATTGGTGATCGTAGATCGAACGAAGTAACTGCATTGCTGTTTTCTCAATATTCCCGCTGTTTGCCTGACCTGTTCAGCTGTAGAACCTCCTGTGCGGAGTGGTCTAAACCTGTTCTGGATATGATCAGGACCGTCGCAAGACAGTCCAACTGAATCAAAATGCCTGCTTAAAAACTCTGCAACTTCTGGTGACATGACTCCATTAGTGGCAATGTGGCGGTGTTGTGGAATGCCGAACTCTTTTGCGATGTCGTCGAGAATCTGTAAAAGTTCTCTAATCAGTTGTAGATTGGATGCAGGCTCGCCCCATCCATGAAATACCTGATTAAACGGTGTGCCCTGTTGCCTGCAATTTTCAGCTACTACACGTGCCGCCTGGACTATATCATTGGGATGCAGTTGCCTTTTCTGTCCGGTATTATCCTGGAGCAGGCAATATTCACAAGAGAGATTACAGCTCTCGTGAATATAGAGAGTGAGACACCGGGGCTCGAATGGTCTGGTATAGAACGAATTATATAGCTCCAGTGCCTCCCGCGCGCGTCTAGTAAGCTGCATGCCAAGGTTCATCAGGTCTTCCGATATCCCATCGACATCTTTAGAAAGCACATAGTTTTCCAAAACTGCGCTCCGGTCTGAGTCCACAACGGCCACCAAACCGGGAGAGTAGAATATCGAGTGTTTTCCTTTATCCAAACGATAGACAGGTAGATCCGGGGGAGACAGATGCCCTCCCACTAATCGGAAATCGGTAGTATTGGGTCTGTGATGAAGCATTATTCCTGCATCAATTCTTCAGGGATGTTCACTATCGACAAGACTCCATGTTTCAGCATATTCAAGAAGACCTGCTTCACCAGTGCCCAGGCTCGCTTCTCTTCCCAGTCAAACCGGTTGATAATTGCTGAAGATAAATCAAGCAGGGTATGACGTCCGTTAACCATCCTGAAGAAGAACATTTTCTCGTCAGTCGTCTCAAAAAGCCTAGCTTTTTCCCCGGTTTCAGGATGCAGAACCATCAGCCAATTGTCATTCCTGAATATCTCTATAACTCTGTTTCGCACGGGGATTAGCTTTTCGAGAACGGTCCTATCCAGCTGTTCGATTTGCTTCAGTGGAATGTGTTGCTGCCCCCTCGCCTCGTCAAACATGACGATGAATCTTCCCAGCATCTCCTTGAATGCTTTCCTTCGGGACATCGCGGATCGATTTCGACTTGTCATCTGATCAACCGACTTTGCTTTCTAAGTCTGGAAAACACCTTGTACGTCCTTAATGCTGCTCCGTGTTTTGTGATGTTACATCGTTTTTTCTTCTCTGCTTATCTATCGACGGTTCTCCCGGAAAATCACTATTTTCATCCGTTACTTCAATTCTGGATCTCCATACAACTCCGCTCCGCTCGATGTAACGGGCCAATAGCTCCTTGGACAACTCCCGGTTGATGCGGCAGCGTTCTTCAAATCTCAGATGACCCTTCCCGCCCGGCGAAAAACATCGAGAGGAGCAATCGCCGCCACAATGCCATACGCAGAAGCAGTCTTTACAGAGCGCCAATCGTTCCTGACGCATCAGATTTAGGTTTTCTCTGGCTCCCTCATCGATAATCATTCCGTTCGGACCCAGCCTGCCAATGGTGAAAACATCGGCCAGCAAGTGGCTGGCATCTGTCACCTCATAGCAGGCCACTATCCCTGCATCCGGCCTAAGCACCAATGCCGATTCAGCCGCTGAGCAGAAGGAACAGACAGTCATCCAGGGGCGGGCGCCGGAGTAAGTGAGGTCGCTCTGGTAGCTCTCCGCGACATCCATTGCCGCGGCGAATGCACTTATGAACCGATCGGCGATTTCCGGAGTAGGATTAACCCAACCCTCCCTTCCGCTCCCAAATGCGGGTTCGATTTGAAAGTTCCTGCAACCAGTTTCCTCACAAAAGAACTGAATACATTCGGGAAGCTTCTCGAGAAAAGAGTTGGTGATGGTCATTCTAATATTATACGGAAATTTATTCTCATCCATCTTGTTGATGCTGGTCATTACCGCTTTGAAAGAGCTTCCTCCTTCTGCTGTGGGGCGTTGAGCGTCCTGGACTTCTCTGGTGCCGTCGAAAGACAATGACACGCCGTTTAAATGTTCCAATATGAACGCGCGCTGCTCTTTGCTCCAGACGCCGTTCGAAGACATCGATATGCTGCATTTATGGCTTTTGCTCTCCGCGTAATCAACAGCCTTCCTGAACACGTCCCAATGCTGCGGTGGTTCGCCGCCGCCGTGGAAAACAAGCTGGAAAAATGACCGGTCATTGTTTTTTGCATTTTCTGCAGCGATATCTATAGCCCTGAGCGCCAATTCCAGGGGCATATCCTCTAGTGCCTTATCACCGGCTTCGGCATAGCAGTAAGTACACCGAAGGTTGCAGCGGTTTGTCAGAAGGAGTACCGCGGCATCGGGAGAAAACTTGAAATCCGTTTGGGCAGGTGGTGGAGGATCGGGTTCCAGGAAGCCGATATCCTTCAGGAAACCACATGCTTCAACGTGTTCCTGTGGCACTTCAGAATCAGGATAGCGTAAACAGTGTTCTGTAAGCTCAGCCATGGTGTGGTTGCCGATGAATGCGGCATGGAGGAGGGGCCGATAGATAATCCACTTTCCCTCAAAGGGTATGCAGAACAAACAAGGTTTCTTCAGGGTATTCAATCCTTTTTTCCAATTATTCTAATCGCAATTTCTGGTGATAACTCGGCTGGCTGCCTATCAGTTGGGGTACCAATATGTATGAACGTAATGGCAGCTGCAGTAGCTGTCGCATTCGCAGTAGTTTCCGCTGACGGAATCGCACACACAATGGGCATTGGCCGGGACTTTCACCGCGCAGGTACAATTCGGGACCGTGATCCGCACCTTGCCCCCGCCGGCAGCATCGTATTCGTAGGTTTTCACTTTGTCTTTAGGCCAAGTGGATTCAACATCGACAAAGCAACGCAATGTTTTGCCCGTTGTGTGTTGCCAGAGGGTGAGATAACCTCCGTTGTCGTAGCCGTAGCCGGCGGCAAGTAGTGTGTTGGAAGGATTGAAAGCAAGTGAAGCCGGCGCAGAGTTGTCAACCTCGGTCTCTCTTATCATTTGCTTTTTGGATTTGCCTTTGGGAAAGGTATAGGTCTTTATTCCTTGCTTTCCACCGATAGCGAAGAGCTTTCCTTTCGAATTTATTGCAATGCAACTAATGGAATTCAATCCGGTCTTTAGCGACTTCACGTATTTCCACGGCGAGGTTTTCCAGAAAATAAGTTCGCCGCCTTGGAGCGCGGTAATCAGATATTTATTATCAGGCGTGAAAACCATGGCGGTTACGTTGCTCGAGGATTTGCCAAAATTCAGATTCCACTTAGGTTTAGCGCGTTTGAACCTCTTTATAGCAAATATATTTACTTTGCCCTCTTCACCAGCGGCCAACCACTTGCCGTCAGGGGATACCGCGAGACTGTAGTACCGCCAGGCTGGCAAATTAACAGTACCTTTTTTCTGCAGGCCCGGCACGGTGAGAAACATGACTTCATCATCAGACTTCAGGACAACCAGGGAATTCCCATCGGGTGAAAAAGCCAAACCGTCAATGAGGTTATCCAGTTCTGTCTCCCGGACTTTAGACAGATTAGACCAGGAGTAGAGAAAAACGGTCCGCCAGCTTGCAGCTGCGAACCATTTTCCCTTGCTGTCCGAGCACAGCGATTCAAAGCCGTTGGGTGAGAAATCACCCTCAAATTGTTTTAGCAGACGTCCGTCAGGGTTACTCCAGATTTTGATTGTGTCGTCCTGTGAGGCCGAGGCGAGCATCTTACCATCATTGTTAAAAACGACCTCATTGACTCTGCCGCCGTGTGACCTCGTTATATTGCACGACAACGCCGGTAAAACATCGGATGATGTTTGAGACGCACTGGCAAAATCTTCGGAAGCCTCTGTTTTTAAAGCGGTTAGCGCTGCTCCCGCAATTCCGACGTTCATTGCCAGGAATTCGCGTCTGCCCAGTTTTCTTCTGCCCCTGGATCTTTCGATTTTATAAATTCTGGGATTTTCCTGACTTCCATCGAAATTGGAACCTGTTTCCGGTTTCCCTTGCTTTAGCCTCATTCCACCTACCCCCTTAATTTCTAATTACGTGTTGTTGATCAATTCGGGTAGTAATAAACGCTTCCGCAGCCCCCACTGTGGAAGACGCAGCTGCATATAAACTTGACGCATTCGCAGTCATTCCGCCCCGCAACTGAGTCACAAGAACACTTTGCCTTACCAGGCATTTCGGGCCTACATTTGCAGTTAGGTATTATCACCTTTACTTTTTTACCCTGTGACTTGTATATGTACTTCACTGCCTCCACATCTGAATCATTGCATTTCGAGTCAATAAAACAGCGTTGCAACGTCCAGGTAGCGGTATTCCACAATCGCAGATAGGACTTCATGTTCCCGGAGGCTAGCCACTTTCCGTCGTTGCTGAACGCCAAAGCAGTTACTATCTCCCAATTCTCACCTCCGCCGTCTCCCAGAACCTTCTGCAAATGTCCCTCTGGGCAGGTCCAGAGCCTCAGGTGTCTCTTCTGTCCACCTGATGCAAACAGGCCATTAGTGGGGTGTGTCGCGATGGTGAAGTGGTAGTCCTGATCGGTATCGATTTCCGCAATTTCCTGGCCGCCCGGAAAAGACCAGATACCCAACTGGAAATAATATTGGCGTCCTTCAACCAGGTAATTACCGTCGGGGCTGAAAGCGATTCTGTCCACATTCCATCCGTATCCTCCGAACTCGCGGATGAATGTTCCCTCCTGGCCAGGCTTGAGTGACCAGAGAGAAACTTTGCCCGGGATTCCTATCGCAAGATACTGGCCGTCCGGGCTTATGGCCAGGCAATGGGCCTGGTCATCAATGGTCCATGAATGGATAAGCTCTCCCTCTGGTATGGACCAGATAAAGACATTTCCATTGAAATCCACAGAAGCTCCGAATGTCCCATCCCTGGCAACATCCACGCCCATGACCTTTTTGGGGTGCTGGTCGAAAATGTATTTTTTCTTTCTCTGTTCAAAATCCCAGATTCTCATGCCGAAGTACTGGGTACAAACGACCAGCCATTTACCTTCTGGCGTAAAAGCCAGATGCTGTATTCCCCCGCTATTCTTGAGAATCTTCTCCTTAGAGCCGGTTTTCAGGGACCAGATCTTCACTTTGCCGTCAACTGCGCCGGACACGAGGTAATTGCTGTCAGGACTGAATGCGATCGCATTGATCGTTCCCGTGTGAGCCAGGGGCTCGGGACATTTTCTGTATTTGAATTTTGATGGATCCGCAACACTTCTTTCCGGTTGCGAAATGGGAGAGGCATTACTTCTTGTTATGCTTGCACCGGCTACTGTCACCGCACCAGCGAGAAACTGCCTTCGACCGAGCAACCAATTACCACTATTCTTTCTGATCCGATAAACCTCGGGTGAATCGAAGGCAGGAGAAGACGGTTTTTTGGCAGAATCGTCATAGAATCTGTTTTTCATGTGGATCCCCTGCAGGGGCTATTGAGCTTATTCTACTACAATGGATTGCATTGTCAAATTATTTTGTTGCTGCCTGTATTGTGGTCTTTTGTAACGGCCCAAAAGGATGTAAATTCGAGCCGGTTATTTGCTCGTATTATATAGTAGATTTAATACCCTCGCCGCATGTTGTTTAATTAGTGTTCACCTTTTATTCTTTTCTTTAGTTCGTCCCTTGCTGGATTGACTCTAATTAACCTTGGTTTTCTATACGTTATGACTACCCGTGAAATAATATTCCACCCACTTTGCCATAAAGTTCAAGACTCAAACCTCTTGGTAACCCGGGCATATATAGAGATCAAGGTTAAAAGCAACCTGATCATCGACTAGTCTATCCGGGAGCAAGTACCAGCTAAGATCAGAAGCATCGTAAAGCACATAGTTGAAAGGCACGGATAACCTCCCGACAAGCAGGAGAAGGCGACGAAGACGGTGTTGGAGCAGACGGAGTTGATCTGCGAGCATTGGTCCTGTTGATAATGGACTACGATTTGCTTGCTGCAAGGCGGTTTCATTGGAGTCCCACAAGTTTACAAAATTTGACATTTCGGGCCTTTTTAAAACGGCTAAAATTCAGAATCTCGTTGTAATATCGTAAAATTCCCGGTTTTAGCCGAAAAACAGTGTCACATTTGATTTGCTCGCCGTTTAATGACGACTTTGAATGCGTCTGGAGGGATCCAGACTCGCCTATTCCAATCAATTTGGGATTGCCTAAGCGGCGATCAGTATCGCTCCAATAGGTTGTATGCCTAGGAGAAAGATCGGCGCTTAGATTGCCTCTATGCGCGCCGTTTCAATACTCTGTGGACCTGTGTGGCTGTCCATTCGGCATTCTCCTTGGTGCGGTAGCCTTCATCGTTCAAACGCTGAGCGATTGCCCGCAATGATGAACGCCGCCCTCCCTTACGGCGTCGCCTCAATGCGCGGATATGACGAATGACGGCCTGCTCTTCGTCCGTTTCGCCGAATGCTTTCCGCCCTTCACACTTCCCCTGCTCTACCCTGATTCGTTCTCTGGCAGTACGGAGCTTCCTGACCAGCATGCTCTTTTCCAGCTCGGAGAAGACGCCCTGAATTTGGACAAGCGCTTTCTTCATCGGATCGGCATGGACCGCTTCGGTGATATCCTCTTCCGTGCGGGCGGAGATAAGTCTGATGCCTTTTGAGGCTAGATAGATAATCAAGTGTTCCTGAATCCGATATTCACGCGCCAGGCGATCAAGTCCCTCGACGATGACCGTTTCTACACCGTCGGAGAGAATCTGGCTGACCATCTCCTGGAACGCCGGCCGATCGGTCTCGTCTGTAGTCCCGCTGACGCCCTCTTCGC
>Ga0307375_10004852_pt1 | contig 12749 bp, 11 predicted proteins | sample TR1MG_FD_202531 | JGI IMG/M metagenome (GOLD analysis project Ga0307375, IMG submission 202531) | Soil microbial communities from Risofladan, Vaasa, Finland - TR-1 | ecosystem: Environmental > Terrestrial > Soil > Coastal area > Acid sulfate soil | place: Finland: Risofladan, Vaasa | collected... | reverse complement strand
GCAGAATTAAAAAAACAGGCCGACGCCTATGAGAAAGAGATGCTCGCGGCGAACGCGGCAATAGCCGACTCATTCGCGAGCGATATTACCTCCGCGCTGAGGGGCGTCAACGTAGAGGATATTTTTATAAACCGCCTTTGCGCCGGCCTTGAAGCGGCGGTCGCGGACGCCATGAGCCGGGCGTTGGCCAAGGCCGGGATTCAACAGGCCCTCTCGCAGATACCGATATTCGGGCCGTTCCTCGCCGCGTTTATGGGTATGCGCGAGGGCGGCATTATCAAGGCGCAGGGCGGCCTCACGATGCTGCCTGCGCGCCCGGGTGGTTGGACATTTCCGTGGGCCGGTAAGTGGATTAACGCTGCGGAGGGCGGCCGGCCCGAGGTCCTCGGCGTCTTCCCGGAGGGCCAGCGCGGCCGCGACCTCATCATGCGTGAACTTCTCCCGCAATTCTTCCCGGAGACGCAAATGGTAAACCGCAATACTTTTAGCCCGAATATCGACGTGACCCTACGCGGCACCGACCCCCAAAGTATCGGCGTCGCCGTGCGCGCCGAACAGGGTAGCGTCAACCGCGACCACGTCCAGCGGAGGGCGGCGTGAGTAAGAACCTCTGCTACAGGGTAGAGCTTAACGTTATCGGCGCCTCGAAAACGGAGCCCTACGTGCCGGCCATTATACCGCGCGAAAGTATAACGGGATTGGAAGCGGCCCTGATGCAGTTCGACCGCGGCGAGGCAAATGCCAGCAGCGTCAATTTTACCATCGTCGCCGACGAAACGATACGGGCGTTTTTTACGAGTCAACCCAACCACGAGAAGATAGCCGTCGCCGTGTGGGAATACGACAGCTGGCAACCTTCGAACGAGAGGTGCCTATTCCGCGGGCGGATGGACGCGCCGCCGGTCGTCGCGATCGGTGCCGACGCTACGGCCTACCATTGCCGCGCCGTCGGCTGGCTCTCAACCTACAACGAGCTTAAATTGACGGACCCTATAGGCCCGGCGGATACGCCGTATTACGACGTCCACGTCAGGCGCCTCATAGACAGCGTCCTGGCGGCGGCCGACCATCGCGGCGGCGCGCGTATCGAAACCGTCGGCATAGACGCGCCCGAGAATTATTGCGCGAGGATATTTTATCCGGGGCGGCACAAGTTCGGCGGCGCGTACAACGTTACGGATAAAATACAGGCGCTTTGCTGGACAGGGACGGTTCTATACCTTGGCGTTGGCCGGTGGCTCTGTTCGTATAACCCCGCGACACAGGAGAAGATACGGGTTGCGGAACTCAGATATACCGGAAAGCTCAATCTTACGCCGGAGCAGTGGCGTATAAAGTCGCTCGCTTACGACGCCGGGACCGTCTACGGTTGGGCGGAGTCTACTTACGAAAATCTATTCGACGATCCCGCGCACGCTAAAATTAAGTTTACCTGGGCGGCCGGGCCGACAATTACGTTGACTGACGCGAACCAGATTTGGAATTACGACCGGGGGTATTATATAAAGTCTACTCCAAGGGAAGCGCATAATTACGGCGGGCCAGCAACGCCCCCGGTTGATTGGGCCTACTGGTTTTACAGCGACATCGGCGAGGCGCAACCACTATCCGATAAAGATTTAGGCATACCTATGCCGATTAAACGTTCGGTGAGCGCGTTACAAGCTTGGGTCCACATTGGCCAGAAAATCTTAAAGGTAGAACCATCGGTGGGATACCAGTTTCATGTTCGCGACCGGGTATACTTATACTATGACACTTACCACTACCGCCAAGATATGGGTTTAGTTTTAAGGATAATCCGGAAGCCCAGCGACCCCGGCAACTATTGGGAAATTGAGGTCGAGGAATTAGCCAAATATTCATTTCCGCCTACAACGACGCTTGTTTACTGGTTTACCCAAGAGCAATTAAAGCCCCGTGATAATGTTCGAATGCCGGGCTATCGAGACCTCAAGATACACTACGACCAGCCCGATAATGAAGGTTCCGCGACGCCCGTACCCGTCCAGGTCGAGCGGCGTCGATACGCTAAAGGCAAGGGTAACTTTTACTTCCCGGAGATATTAGGCGACGCATCGGAAGATACGGCGCTCGAAGTGTTTACGCCATACCTGGCGCTTGGGGAATGTAATATCCCGGAACAATATATGATAGCTGGCCCAAACACTTATTACCGAACCGAAGGTGTTCCGCAATTCAATCTGCATATGTACGACGTGGCGCGGTTCGCTAACCTTCCTGTGGCGGGGTACTGGGTGCAGAACGTAAAGCAGCCATCAGTCCAAGACCAAATCAGTCCGAACCGTTTAATGTTTAACGGCGCGCCGGTTAAGATAGTAAACGAAGGCAACGTTATTTTGGAAACCTATTGCAACATATTTTTAGCTCAAGATGACAACAAATTTTATTGTGCGTTTAATCGGTGGCGCGACGGAAATTACGCGGGGGAAAAGTTTTACCAAGTCGTTTGGGGTTATCTTAACGGCGCGGAATTTACTATGATAGGCGTTGACCGAACTAAGGGAAATTATAGCTCAAGCTTGCACCCCCCCCGCGAGATAACCGGGTTCGCGCACCATAAAAATAAATATTGGTTCGGCGTTAAGAGAATTGAACCGCGTTGGATCGATACGGAAATACAAATCATTTGGGCGGCCCCGCCGCAAGCCGGTGATAAACCTACCGATTATGACGGTGGACTGGCCGTAGTTTGTGTGGTTACTTACGATAAAACCGAATACCTACAACCCGGGAAGTTATTTCGCGTTAGACATTACGCGACCGCGGAACCCAAGGAATACCTTATTTCGGAAGCCGTTTCGATACCACCCTGGGAAATCGCGGACACAACCCATTCACACAAAATCTATGGTTATGAAGGGCGGACTTATTTTGTGGCGCTTGAGCTTTATCCTTATGAACCCCCGCGGAGTTATAGCCAACAAGCTAAGTGGGAAATGTTGGGGTATTTCCCGGATATAAAATCACGCCTAACCCTAATGGAAACCTGGGACATACGCGGCGAAATCTGCTACGCCGAACCTAACAACCTGGTGGTGTCCCATACGGCGGCGGCGGCGTACAACGAAGCACACGAGGGCGGAGTATACGATTATAAAAAGGCGGAGTGGCACGGCGAGGAAATAACGCCCGACATTTACGGCCCTATGGCCGAGGAGACTTTGGACAAGGAACGAATCGTCCCCGGGACGGTGGTCGTGACGTTTAGGGATACCAAAAAGATTTTTACCGTCGTCGATAAGACGGGTTTAGTACGCGGCGCAATGCGAATTCCCCCTTTAGGGGAAGTTTACCTTGACCGCCAGGGCACCTGGAATAAAAAAGAGGCGACCCTTTATTTCAACCCCGTATACGCCGGCTTCAGCTTCGACGTGGAATACAGCTACTACACCGAACGGCTTTTTGTCGCGCCCTTCGTTTTCAAGGGCGACCTCTATTTCAACGAGACCGCCGACGAACGACAGTTCGTCTCCATCTCGCCGTTAAGCCTCGGCAGCACACGCTCGGCGGCGCTGCTGAGAAGAAAAACTGATACCTCTTGGGAACGCGTTGACGCCTGGCCCGACACGCCGGCCGCGGTCGTAGTCGCCGGCGACGACGTCTACGCCCTCTCGGAGAACTCGATACTCATGCGCTACGGCAAGCGGTGGCCGGCGTATATCGAGGGCCCGGTGGGCGGGTACGAGGACGTGGACGGCTTTGGCGTCCTTGCAAAAGCCGCGTTCGCGGCGGATTGCTACCTTGCCGAAGAGGGCGGCGCCGTCGTTATCTCGCCGCGGCTCAAACCGGCCGGTGCGAAGGTCCCGGCCATTCGTATGTTTATATATTCGGAGGTCGCACGGCCGCCGGCGTACGACGCGGTAAAGGTGGTTTACGCGGGCGGTGTAGCGTACGTCGGGCCGTACGATATCCCCGATAGTAACGTACGCACCATTAACGTCCCCTTCGTCTCGGCGTACGGCCACGCGCGCGTACTCGCGCAGCGTTACTACGACTATTACAAGAGCGGCGTTATTTACGATATGCGCTTGAAACACGACGGCGTACTCGGCCTCAAAATAGGCCAGATGTTGCAGGTGGACACGGTGCCGGGGCGCGTGTTGCTCTGGAAGCTGGACGGCGACGAGGTCGCGATAAAACTGGAAGCTACCATTCGGCAACTCTCCAGCGAGAATGTTCCGATTGCGAAGGTGGCGTAAATGGCTTGGGATGATACCTGGGAAACGAGCGTCGCGGAGCCGAAGGTCGAACTGCTCGGGACGGGGGCGCTTGTAAATACGATTAATCTTGACCTTGGCTTCCCCGGAACGACGTTTAACGGCTCGATAGTCGTGCGGCAGCGGTTCGTGCCGCGGCGCGCGCGGTGGGAGCTGGCCGACAATACCGAGGAAGACCAGATACGGGGGTTCCGATATTACGCGCAACTTTGGTACGAGGCCGCGACGTGCGCGGGGCGCGATAAGTTCGTCGCCGTTATAAACCATTTAGGAAAGGATTTGGCGGTAAGGTTTTACCCGCGCCGCGACAAGGCGGACATCTCGTACATCTGCATACTGGATGAAGACCCCGCCATTGACGCCTATCCTCAAGATGTGCCGGTCGGCTACGAGATTGCGTTCTCGCTTATCGGGAAAGATTTGCTTTCCGAAGTGCCGGGAAAGATACCAGATTATTTTACCGACTTTACCGCAGTGGCGCTGGCTTATATCGCCGGCGACCGCGTGAGGGATTTCGCAAGCGTCGCCGCGGCGTACAATCCGACGGACAAACCGGGATATTTCAGCGGCATTCCGACCACGAACATCTCGCCCTAAAAGGAGACAATATGGAAAACGGAAAAAAGATAATCGAAGTTATAACGCCCGAGGTGCCGGAGGAAGTTAAGAAACTCGCGGTCGACCTCGCCGTTACCGCCGCCGCGTTACGCACGTTGTTGCGCGCCCATACCACTGAGGGCCGCGCCGTGGTATTGACGGGACTTACGACGCGGCTCGATAGGCACAAGGACGGTTACAAGGGGTTTAACATTTGGCCCACCGATAAAGAGATAACCGAAACGGTCAAGGCGATAATTGAGGCCCGCGAGAAGAAGGGCGAGGGCGCCGACCCGACGGAAATCCGCCAAGAGGTTATCCGCGAGGCGCATCATCGTTGCGGTCTCTACGAGGGTTACGAATCCGCGCAGGCCGTCGTCTCCGCGTTCATCGACGCCGTGCTTTAGGAGGCATAAATGGGGTTCACGTGTTCCTGGCTGCAGCAGTTCATTAACCTCCTCGTGGGCGAGGGTGAGGTCGCCGCCAAGCGCGTCGATGCTACCGCCGTCAACGCGATGGGGACGGACATCGAGCGCGGCATCGGCCTGAAGCTCGCCCACGGCGACGACGCGGTGGACGCCGGCTCGGGCGTTAACCAGACGGTCATCACGGTCAAATCCGACAACGCTCGGACGGGCGTCGTCCAGGCCGGGGATATGGTACTCGTCCGCGATTCCCTCGGGACGGGCTGGTGGTACATCCCCGCCGTATCGGCCGACAATATCGTCTCGTTTAGCACGCTCGGCCTTGGCGTGGACGGCTTGCTTGTCCGGGGCGCGGCGCCCGCCGACTATGGTGACGCAGGATTCATAGACGGTCTCCACATTGTTATCTTCCCGCAGGGTTCGTTCTACATCCCGAAGGACCTCCTGGACTTCACCGACGGCGAGCCGGGCGCGGTGCAGACCGACGACCTGGTCCGCCCGGGCGGCGTCGCACTGGAGGCATTCCTTAACGCGATAGAAACGGCCTTTAATACAACCCACGACGCCATCACCGGCCACCACCTCCCGAACGTTATCGACAATGCGAACCTCGAGCCGGAGACGTTACTACTCGAAGGCGACGAGAATATAATCGCCGGCCGCTTCGAGTACGACGACAAAGACGACGGCCTGGCGAACCGCTGGCTCCTGTATAATACGCCCACGGGAGTGTCACTCGTACCGGCCGACCACCGCATAGGGGCGTTAGCCCAGCAGGTCGTCACCGGCCAGCCGCAGGACGGCATCTATACCGAACCCTACTACCCTCATATCTACGAGGATTTCCTGGGCGACGACGTGTCCTTCGGCATTTACGTCACGGCGACGGAGGCCGACACGGTAGTTCTGGAGGTTTTCGACGGCGTGGGGACGACGACGCGCGCCCCGGGCGGGACGGTAGGGGCCACCGTACCCCTTGCAGTTACCCACCACGTTGATCCGGGCGCTACCTGTCTACGCTTCCGGACATATGGGAATAAGCCGGCCCCCGGCACGACGTTCCGGGTTGACGGCGCCAAGGCGTGCCGCGGCCGCCTCCAGAAGGGTTACACGTCGTGCATAGGCGAGGTCGTCTACGACATCTCAAGCCACTTGGACTACGAGAACGGGATATTGAACGGCAACTTCACCGATTGGACAAACACGACGAACCCGGCCGCCGCGGCGCCGCCGGATTGGTGGATTAACGGCGCGAACCCGCCCACGAACATAACCCGCGACGCCGTCAACGTACTTTATGGCGTCTACGGGTTTCAGATGACCCTTGGGCTCGGCGAAAGCGTCGTTTATAACTTCTTAAACCCGCTGGACTACCGCGGCCAGGACTGCTACCTGACGGGTCGCTATTGGGGAATCGTAGGCGTGGACCGGGTATCAATTATCATAGATGACGGTGTGGCGCCGATAACGACGACGATACTACCGGCCCCGGCGGCCGGGTGGAAGCGATTCGTAATCCCCTACCAAGTTGACGCTGCGGCTGCGGCCCTCTCGCTCGAACTTATTAACCTCGGCGGCGGCGCTGCCATTCAGTTCGTCCTCGACGGGTTGATGTGGACGCGTGGTATCGTGCCGGCGGAGTTCAAACCCGCCTCGGCCCCCAAGTTCTTCAAGTGGGACTTCGCCCATACCGGCGTCATAGCGGCGCAACTTATGATGCACGAGGGCGCGGCCCTCGATATATTCCCCGTCCCGTCGCGGTGCTACGTCCATAAGATACGCGCTTACTGCGGCACGGCCGCAGGTGGGGGAACGACAGATACGTACACGGTTACGCGGGACGGCGTCGGGACGGCGGTCGTAGCGACGGTATTGGGTCCGGCGCAATACGGCCAGTTCCACCTGCCCGTTCCGATTCTCTTCGACGCCGATAGCGCCTTGGGCGCCCAGCGCATACAGGTATTGATGGCGCCCGACGGTATGGGTTCGACTGCGGCCAACGCCGGCGCCACGGTCGAGGGCTTCAGGTTAGGATACTAAAAGGAGGCGCATGGTTGAAAAATACAAGGACAACTTCGTTTGCCGCGCCCACTCGGGCGTCGTGGTGCGCCTGGAAGAAATGGAGAAAACTATGGAGAGGCACGAAAGAGAATTGGACGAGGGCCAGCGGAAGTTTGCCGACTTCTCGGGCGACATGCGCGTTATCAAAATATTGATAACGCTCGCCGTCGCCGCCGCGTGGCTCGGTGGCGTAATGGGCCCGAAGGTTTGGGCGGTAGTCAACAAATTTTAGGAGGTATCGACGTGAACGGCTTTAAATCGCGGAAGTTCATACTCGCATTCCTGGTAACGGTTTTCGGCGCGGCCGGCGCGTTCGGCCTGCCCGCGCTTACGCCATTCGCTTGGTTGCGCGAGTATAGTATGCAGGTCTTCGCCGCGGTCTGCGCGCTCGTAACGGCGTACATCGCCGGTAATACCATCGTCGATTGGGTGCACAGAAACGGCGTCGACAAGGGGGCGTGATGGCCGACATCATCGTAGTCATCAGCAAAGGGCACCGCGCGACGGCGCACGGCGATACCGGCGCCGTCGGCGTCGGCGGCCTCTCGGAGTTCGGCCTCGTCGGCGACGTCGGCGACGCCGCGATGGAGGCGCTCTTTCAACGCGGTATCCAGGCGATAACGGCGCCGCGCGGGCGCGTCCCCGAGAGGTTTAAACACATCGCCGAGGTGATGAAGAAGTATCCCGGGCGGCGCGTCGCGTTCGTGGACGTTCACGCCAACGCTTTTAGCAAACCACAGGCACGCGGGACGGAGACGTTCGTCTCGTCGCCGCGGTCGAAGTCGCTGGCGTTAGGGACGCTAATCCATACCTGTCTCGTCGAGGGCTACCGCAAACTCGACGCGGGTTGGGTTGACCGCGGCGTTAAGTACGAAGGGATGTTCCTGGTTTTCAGCAAGACTATGGCGCGTACGTGCGGCGTCAAGGGCGCCGACTTCGACGCGCGGTATTTCGCTACGCTCGTCGAGCTCGGCTTCGTAACCAACGCCGCGGACGCGGCGGTTATCGCTTCGCGCGCGGGCATCCTGGCCGCCGGCCGCGCTATCGCTGGAGGTATACAGGAATGGCTGGCGCTCGAGTAAGGCGGTTAATTATGTGGCTATACCAAACGTTGAAGAAGCCCTTAATCATCCTCGCGGCCGTCGCCATCCTCCTGGGGGCTGTTGGAGTGTTCCTACTCGGCCGCGGTTGCGGCGACCGGCCGCGGCCCTCCGCCGCACAGAGCGGCGCCGCGCCGCCCGGGTGGGAGTATGCGCCCGTGGAGAAAACGCCCTGGCTCCCGTTTACTGAAAACGAGTCGACCAGAATCACCGCTGGATTCCCGCCGGGGAGCAAAGTCGTCGAGGGTAAAACGGAAAGCGGCGACACGTTTGTGGTGGGGATTTTGCCGGACGGCACCGTCGTAACGAAGCAAGGTAGCGGGCTGAAGGTTACGGTTCACGAAGTCCGGGCGCCGCTCGTTGCCCTTGAGTTCCGCCCGTTCCTCTTCGGCGGCGTCGGGCTCGGTGGATTGTACGCCGGCGGCGGCGTTGACCTAGTACGCGTATGGCGTTTCCACGGCGGCGTCGGCGCCGCGGCGACCTACTGGCCCGACGATAACGAGGAGGAGCGCGACGTCGACGTCGGCGTCATCGCCAAGGTGAGCGTCAACGTATGGCGCAACGTCGACTTCGTGGGGGGCGGCGGGTACGGCACGGCTGGCGAGCTGGCCTTCGGCGGCGTGTCGATAGGGATAGAATAATATGGCCGAAGAACGAATCTATACCGTTCCCTTAACGGCGTTTGATACTTTGAGCGCCGGCGCGGAGCTATCGGTTGCGGCGGGCGGGATAACCGTTAACCCGGTGAATAAAATCGCGATCGCTTCGCGGAGCGAGAGTCGTTTAACTCCCGTTGGCGATGAACTCTGGTATGTTCGTTATACCACGACGGGTATCGTTCAAAAATTAAACCAGGCCGATTTATCGGACGCGGGAACGATTACGCTTCAATGGACGGGAGCAAATACGGTATATCACATATGGTCATTTTGTGTAATTGGCAATTTCATATATGGCCTCGTTCGATATAGAGCAGCCCTTGACCTGAAAGCCGTTGGTAAATGGGATTTAACGGGGGTACTTGTTTCCGAGTTTATAAATTACGTCAACCCGCCCGCCGATGGTGAGTTGTGGAGTTCTGTATATGGAATGGATATGGCAACCGATGGAACGCATTTATATATCATACAAAACCAAGTTGTGGGGGGGCAATATTATATTAAGAAATTCGACCTTACTGGCGCCTTCGTGGCTAAATGTGCGGTAACACCAATTATCCCAAATGGAATTTGTTTGGGACAAGATGGTTTTTTATATATAACAGATAGTCAGGCACGTAGGACGGTCAAGATAAATCCTACAACGATGGTATTAGTAACTTTGGTTGATTCGCACGTAACAGATTATTATACTGCCTATGGACATATAAACGCAATCGACGATGACCATATTTATAAATGTCTTGGATGGGAATGCGCCGTGAGTATCCAAAGCACGGACGCAAACCATGATTATCGCGGTGCTTTTGGTGCCCATCCTTTTAATAATCTCGGGGAATATACCGTTGCTACCGGAAGACCCGCTGGGACTTTTAGGAATATTTTATTAACCGGTTTAGGGGGATATTTTTTGTACATTCATGATTTAGGCACAGCACTTTTCGAAACCGTCATCCACAAAATCTACGTCCGCGAAGACCGTACCATGCATACCGCCACGGCTCCTATAACGGGCGAAGCGGATTTAAAAGCCAAGATGGATTTCGTAACCATCGCCGGATATAAACGCCTCGACATCCGCGAAGACGCCGACGGCGGCCGGATAACTTATTACCGCTCGGAAGACGGTATCGCTTGGGTCGAGGTAACGCGCGCGAGCAGGTTCGACCTCAGCGCCCACCCCGTGACGTCGCCGCTCTACCTGAAAGCGCACGTTGATAACCTTGCCGCGAAGGTGGGCGCGCCGACCGTCTACGGCATTGACGTTGTAGCCGAGGGCGACCCGCCCGACTATGCCGCGCTGCTGGCGGTCTACAACGCGCTGCTGGCGGTCTACAACGCGCTCGTACTCGCCCACGCCGCCGTTACCGCTATCGAGGGGACGGTCACGGCGGGCGACACCATAACGGCAACCATAGAAGCCGACACCATAGAGGCGGTGCTTGAGGAATGAACATCGAAGACGGCGGAATATTAAATTACTACCTAACTACGGCGGAGTCGTGGACGGTATGGGTCAAGAAGGCCGGCGTCGCCGTAGATATATCCCTCGACACAATATATTTTACGGTCAAGAAGGACCTGGACGCTGCCGACGCCGACGCCGAATTGCAAACGACGCTCGCAATAGTAGCCGGCCCGGCGGGCGAAGCGCGGCTCGACCTGGACCCGACCGATTTCGCCGCGACGCCGGCAAATCGATACTACGCCGATTTGAAACTAATTATGGCGGCGGGCACCGAACCTCACGTGATTTGGAGGGGCACCATCGTGCTGGAACAACCCGTTACGAGGGCAATAGCGTAAGGAATAGATGAGCAAGGGCCGCGTAAAAATAACTGCGTCCGTCCGTATCCGCCGCGCCGGCACGGACGAGTGGGTAAATATTCCGGCCAAGGTCGCGCGCCGCCCGGGGTTCTGGGCGCGCGTTAAACGGTTAGTCCAACTACGGAGGCAAAAGAATGCCGCAGTTAAGTAGTATCTTCACGCAGAAGGGCGAGGAAGTTCTGGCGCTGGTCAGGAGAATAAAACACCGTTAGAAACCTATACCCCATATAGTTATTTTTTCCTTGACACGGGGGGGCGTTTCTGGTATAGTGTCGTTGTGAACGATCACCGTAAAAATCCCACCAATACCATCCTCAATAAAAAGCGGTTGCCAGCCGCGCGGTCTCCCTGTATCGTAAGGTGCGGGGGCGAGTTTACGGCTCGCGTTCACAGACCGCGCGGCTGATTGCCACTTTAAGGAGAAGAAATGAAATACCTAATTGCCGTAGTTATTTTCACAATAGGCGTATCGGCTATCGGGAAAGCACCCGACGCCCAAATTGGAATCGGCGTAATAAATTACGCCGGCACAGGACTTTTCCTTTCGCCGATAATTACGCCTCGTTTTGAAAAAGAGGTTGAAGCGAATCGAGGTACGCTGCCGAGTTATTGGGAAAGGACGTTTTTCGACGTGAGCAATACGCTGGTAATTGCCGCCGTAGGAAGTATCGTTGTGGACGCGGTCGAAAAAACTCCTAACGCTGATAATGTCGAAGCCCGTTTATCCGGCGTATTAATAGCGGCCGGCATAGATTTGGCCGGTAGGAGTATTTATTACTTAATCGCACACCATAAGTAGTTTCAAAGTTAGGGCGGGCGGCCGAGCCAACTTCGCTCGGCCGCGTCAAGGCGATTTACCGCTAAAATAATTTATATTGTAAGTCGTAACGGGGCCAGGGTTATTTCTTCCAAAATTACTTCGAAGGGAGACGACCATGAACGAGGGAATCACGTTCCGCCGCTTCGCCGTCTTCTACCTCCGCTACTGCAGAACGTACAATGCGCCGCGCACAGTCCAGGGGAAACGCGTATATCTGCGAAGGGACGTAGAATACTTTGGCTTTAAAAAGTTGCACGATATAACACGGGCTGACATCGAATGCTACATCCAGGCCCAAAAACGTACCTTAACGAACCTGACGATCAACCGCTCCCTCGCTGTTCTTAAACACGTGTTCAGTTACGCTATGGCGCTCGAGCTTGCAGAGAAAAATCCCGTCGCCGGCGTCCGGTTTCTCCCGGAAGCCCACAAACCGCTCAATGTGCCGGCCAGGGACGCCGTCGAAGCCTGGCTCACATGGTGTATCGAGAACGACCCCCTGCTGTATGACCTCTCGGCCATTGCCGTCAACACCGGCCTTCGCCGCGGCGACATCCTGAAAATCCGGGGCGCCGACATCGACATCGAGCGCCGGGTCCTTCGCGTCGCCATTTCAAAGACGAGAGGCGTTCAGTATATGCCGTTGAACGATACGGCCCTGGCCGTCCTGGCCCGGCGCCGGCGCGACGGCTTTATCTTCGTCAACGGCGACACGTATCTAAAAAGTTTCCGGCGGCGATTTCGGACCGCCAGGCACGCGACCGGCCTCGGTTGCCGCTTCCACGATTTCCGGCATTCTTTTGCGACGGAGATGTTGGCCGCCGGCGTCGACGTCCGTACTGTCCAGAACTTGCTCGGCCACGCCTGCCTCGCGACCACGGAGCGATACCTAGCGTTTTCGGATTCGCGTTGCCGCGCGGCGGTCGAAAAACTCAACGTAAATTTCATCGTAGGTTCCCCGCTAACAACCCCAATACCATTTCCGCAATTTTGGGGGCGAGAGGATTTGAACCTCCGGC
>Ga0307375_10004848_pt1 | contig 12757 bp, 11 predicted proteins | sample TR1MG_FD_202531 | JGI IMG/M metagenome (GOLD analysis project Ga0307375, IMG submission 202531) | Soil microbial communities from Risofladan, Vaasa, Finland - TR-1 | ecosystem: Environmental > Terrestrial > Soil > Coastal area > Acid sulfate soil | place: Finland: Risofladan, Vaasa | collected... | reverse complement strand
TATGGGTATAAATGTTACAATGGTTAATGAAATTCCTCCAATTTTAAGTAATGGGCAGGTAAATCCCACTAATGGTTATAATGACTCGACAGCCTTTGTATTTAGCGTTAATTATACAGATTTAGAAAATAATGCCCCAACTTACGTTAATATTACGTTAAATTCGACTGTTTATTCTATGATTAAGCAAAATTCAATGGATAATGATTACAGAGATGGATGTATTTACGTAATTTCTACAACTCTGAGTGCGGGTATATATAATTTTCACTTTAATTGTTCAGATGGTATCTATTTCAGTAGCGACGGTCCCTTTAGTGGTCCTATTGTAGAATCTATTTCATTATGGAATGAAACAAGCCTAGAAGGGGTTCGAATTGGGACAGTAATAACCCATGGGGAAGATAATCCCCGTACGACTTATCCAAATCTTGTTACGGAATTAGTGCAGCGGGGAGCAACCATTACTGACATCAATACCGAGATTAATTTGGATTTATTGTTAAATTATGACCTAATTTGGTTTGATGAATATGGGAGTTCGATGTTAAATAGTGAGATCGATGCGATAGAGACATGGGTATCTAATGGTGGAAGATTTTTAATAACAGGAGATAATATGGGTTCTGCAATTGGTTTAGCTGGACGATTTAATATTTCATATGGAGGTTTTGTAAGTGGTGGGACAACTACAGATATTTTGGATCATTCGATAACATTAGGGGTTAATTCAGTCTATTTTCCATCACCAAGCTCTAGACTGATTATTTCAGCTCAGCCGCTCGCCAATGTCTGTGTTAGATTAAATACATATAATCTTGTTGTTGCTATGGAATATGGAGTTGGTGCCTTTGTTATTATAGTTGATGAAAATGTCCTTACAAGTTACAGTAGTGCAGATAATCATATTCTGATAAATAACACGTTTGGTTGGCTTGGTCACATTATTAATAATAATAATAATGAACCATATTTATCAGATAGTTCTATAAAACCTCCTAGCGGAAATCAAACAACTGAATTCATCTTTTCAGTGCGATATACTGATGAAGATAATAATCCCCCTCAATTAATTTTAGTAAGGATTAATGGAACGCCTTATACGCTGGAAAAACAGAATGGGGGGGATAATGATTATACAGATGGATGCATTTATCAATTTCGTACTTATTTAACTCCCGGGATTTACAATTATTCTTTTGAATGCCATGATGGGAGATATTCTAACTCAACGAATACATATCTTTTAGTTGTGAATAAAGTAAATACAGAGCACCCACACCTATTAAATCCCGTTGTAACACCCCAGCAGGGGGGGAATTCGACATTATTTAATTTTACAGTTTGGTATTTTGATATAGACAACGATAGTCCAGTCTTTATTAATATAACAATCGATACAATAGTTTATCCAATGATAGCCGTTAACTCTTATGATATTAATTTCACGGATGGAGCATTATATTCGTACTCGACGATTTTAGAGTATGGGGTTTATCAATTCAGAGTTAATTGTAGTGATGGGGGATTATATAATTGGACGGAATGGATATTCGCACCTCAAGTTACTCCCTTTTGCGATTTTCCCGCTATTATTTCGATTTTAAATCCACTTAATGGAAGTATTGAAGCACCTGGAGTAATTGGATTTGTTTGGCAAAGTATAGAATTTCCCTTAGGACCATTAAATTATACACTGCAATTATCAAATACTCCCGATTTTTCGTATATTCTCATTGAAGAAAATGAAATCAGGGAAACACCGACTGTAACCGCCTTAGTAATTCATATCAGTTTGAGTCCAGGTCAATATTACTGGAGGGTATGTCCCAATTACGGTGAGTTTGTGGGGAATTGGTCTAATACAAATATATTGATAATGAAAAAAGGTATAACGCCTCCAGGGTTTTTTGAACGAAACTGGGTTTGGTTTTTACTTATTGGAACAAGTGCAGCTGCGGCAATTTCAGTGGTAGTAATTGCACGCAAGAAAAGTCCTAAAAAAACTGAATTAAATCTAAAAACTAAATTTCTTGAACCAATATCAAGTGATTTTGACAAAGAGGCGGGGATATTAATGCCCTTATCAGAAGAAGTTCAAAAAGGAGAACAAGAAATTCTAGGTGAGAATACTGAAGGACCCCTATTTTATTGTTCAAAATGTGGCAGATATACCCAAATTATTAATCCAGATAATACCGTACGGTATTCTTGCACGACATGCCAAGAATTGCTTCTAAGAATTGTAAGATGTCCCCATTGTAAAGAGCCGATATCACTAATCCAAGAGGAATATTCAGCGAGTTTGGGAAAGATAATTATATGTCCAAGTTGTACTGAAAGTTTCACGCTCTCTGAGCAATTAAAAGCCCAAATTCAATCTCATGAAGAAAAAGAGGAAGTAGAAGAAGCAAATAAATTAAGTTTATCTTTTATGGAAATTGATAAGGAACATTTCTGGTGTCGTGAATGCCAGAAAGAATATCTTATTGAAAATCCTAATCTCTCCAAGAATTATATCTGTCAAGTCTGCAATAAACCTTTAGAAAGAACTATCAAATGCAGTTCCTGTGGGTATACAATCAAGTTTAATCAAGAGGAGGTCCGAACTTTTATGAGGGACAATATTAGATGTCCAGAATGCAAGAAAAAGCAAGAAGAAGCGGAAATTAAGAAAATAACTTTAAAATTATACAAAGATGATAAAGAAATACGTCTTCAAGCTGCTGAATTATTAGGGGAAATCGGAAATCAAATAGCGGGTCCATCTCTTATTGGAGTAGCGCTTACCGATCAAGATGAAGATGTACGTTCTATGGCAATATCATCCTTAGGAATGATTGGTTTGAAATCAGCACTGCCTATATTACGACGCATCAAGGAAGAGGATAAGGAAACCAAAGTACGTGATCATGCAGCGAAAATAATAGAATGGCTCGAACGAAAGGATAAATAAAAATTAAGTAGAATTAGACTTTAATTTGAGTAAGAGCCGCCTAAAGCAGAACTGCCAATTATTAATTTTTGTATTTGCGTCGTGCCTTCATAGATTTCTAGTACTTTTGCATCTCTAACTAATTTCTCAACGGGGTTAGTTCGGAGATATCCACGTCCGCCCCAGATTTGAAGGCAATCCAAAGCTGATTTCATTGCAATTTCGCTTGAATAGACTTTAGCGCAGCTTGAGAGCGTGGTATCAGGAGTCTTATTATCGATTAACCAAGCGGCTTTGTAGGTGAGACCTTTTGCAGCCTCGATACCGATGACCATATCAGCAATAAGGGCTTGAATTAGTTGGAAATTAGCAAGGGGAACTGTGAAAGCAGTACGTTTTTTAGCATAATCGGTGGCGAGATCCAAAGCTCTTCTTGCTAGACCAATTCCAAAAGCTCCGATTGCAGGTCGCGATGAGTTGAAGGTGTCCATTGCTATTTGAAATCCTTCACCTTCCTTCCCAAGAAGATTTTCTTTTGGGACTTTAACCTGCTTGAAGGAGATTGCACAAGTAGGGGACTCTCTGAGACCCATTTTTTTAACTGGTGATGCGACTTTTACTCCAGGAAGGGCAGTATCAACAATAAAAGCGCTTAATTCTTTTCTTTTTTCCCCGGTTTTTGCAAAAACAACAAAGAAATCCGCTAGAATTGCATTGGTAATCCAGAATTTAGATCCATCAAGAATATAGTTATCACCCTCTTTCCAAGCTTTACATTGAATTCCGGCAACATCAGACCCGACAACAGTTTCAGAACACGCAAAAGCTACAAAGGATAACTTTTTTGTTAGATGGCCTAAATATTTCTTTTTTTGGTCTTCAGTTCCTGCCAGAAGAATAGGTTCGAACCCCAAGGAGTTAACGTTAAAGGAGGTAGCTATACCAGCTCCCCCATAAGCTAATTCCTCTGTTATAAGGACCTCGTCTAATAAGCCCAGTTCTCGCCCTCCATATTTTTTAGGAATCCGCACATTGAGGAACCCTTTATCGAACGCCTGTTGGGCTACATCCATTGGAAATTCGTCCTTTGCATCGTATTCGCCAACAATTGGAATAATTTCATCACGTACGAAATCCCGTACTTCTTGACGTAACTTTTTTTGTTCTTCTGTAAATATAAAATCCATTAACCTTCACCTCTATTTTAAAGATTTAATTTTTTTAGCAAATTCTCGTCCGAAATCTGTACATCGCGCCAGTTCTGCTGGATCCGGAATGAAGTTATAAGTAATTGGCTCAAGGATTTCAGGAATCATTGCTTCTTGGAGATTTGTATTGAGCTGTTCCATCGTTCTCTTAGGATTCCAACCGAAGGAACCGAAAGCGCAGGCTACTTTTGCAGGAGGTTTCAGACCCTTAAGATAGGTAAGATATCCTGCCACGGAGGGAAATAATCCGTTATTCAATGTTGGTGAACCTATTAGCAGCCCGCGCGCATCCAATACCTGAGTCATGATATCACTGGTATCAGTTGATGTTAAATTATATATTTTCACTTCAACCCCTTCCTGTCGAACACCTTCGAGCATTGCAAACGCCATTTTTTCGGTGCTATGCCACATGGTGTCATAAATAATTAATACTTTCTCCTTTGTTTCGCGATTCGACCATTTGGTATAGGCAGTTAGGATATCGCCGATATTCTGTTTCCAAATAATTCCATGAGATGGACAAATCATTTCGATTTTCAATTTGAGCGTTTGGGTTACTTTTTCGAGTGCTTTTTTAATAAGCATAGAGACATGCATCACTATATTGGCGTAATATTTGGCGGCTTCCTCCATAATTTCAGATAAAGGGTTTTCAAGATCTAACCGTTTAGAAGTGGCATAATGTTGCCCGAAGGCATCATTAGAAAACAGAATATTGTCAGGAGTCATATAAGTCATCATCGAATCAGGCCAATGAATTAATGGTACTGGCACGAAGGTCAAAGTTCTCTTACCAAGTTGAATAGTATCGCCCTCTTTCACAGCCTGAATATTCCAGTCTTGTTTATACATGCGTAAGAAGCCTGCTTTCCCCTTTTCAGATGTGACAATCTGAGCCTTGGGGCATAGTTTTGCAAGGGTTGGTAAAGAGCCACTATGATCCCCTTCAAGATGATTACTTATTAAATAATCAATTTTTTTAAGATCAATAATTTCTTTGATATTTTGAATGAATTCTTCTGTAAAAGGGGCTTTCACGTTGTCGATCAGGGTATTTTTTTCATCTAGAACTAAATAAGCATTATAAGTAGACCCACGATGCGTACTATAGCCATGAAAGTTCCTTAAATTCCAATCAATTATACCGACATAAAAAACGTCTTTCATTAATTCTATTTTCATATTTTTATTCCTCCTTCTTTATATTCACTTTATCTTTAATTATAAGCGATGGTCGATATGTTCTTCCCCATTACCTAGATCACATTCGGGAATATAACACGTAACATCCTTAAATGTACAGGTTTCATTGCAGCTCGGACACCTTGCGTCTTTAGGGGGCATATCTGCCGTAAAAGTGTATCCACATTTTTCGCATTTCCACCAAACCATTCTTCTAACCTTTAGAAAATCTAATTAAAATTACACAAGGCAATTAAAGTGAATCTAACTTATTCTGGAAATTAGACCTTAAATAATTAAAAGTAATAGTTGCATCTTTGAGATCCCGATAACTGAAATTTTGCAATTATTTTTTTTCTCAAGAAATAGCGGGATAAATCTCTAACTTATAAATTAAATATAAATTAGCCTGTGTGTTAGGGTTAGGCAGGAAATTTAAGTGTTTTAGCATTTTTTGGTCATTTAGCTTAACTTTTTGTTCTATTATTTGGTCATGCCGGTTCTATAAAGAACGATATCTATTTATCCTTTAGAATAATACCCTCTTTGATTAAGATGATAACATTTTCTTTCTTAAGATAGGCTAAACAAGAATTAAGATGAGAATCTAATAATTCGCGTGCAACTTTTGGGTCTCTTGGATGAAGTTTAATGTAAATTGCCTTAATTTGATTTTCAAGTTCTTTTTTTAACTTTAAGAAATCAGAATCAAATGTAATGATAATGGCATCTTTCTCATTAGAAAGAATTGCTACCGCTCCATTAGATATACCACGTTTATGTAAATCTTCTAATGTAATTACTGAGTGTCCTTTATCCTGTAGAAGCCGTTTAATGGATTGTGGTACATTCTCATCTAAAAGAAATCTCAACTTTGGACGAGCTCCTTTTCCAAATAACGCTTTAGATTGAGATCTTGTAGGTTTTCTTGGAAATCTTTGCCTATTTTTATTACTGTTAAAATTTGCTCCTTGTTAAGATTAGGATATTCTTCAATTATTTCACCTATGGAGTAGTCTAAGCTAATTAGTTCAAAAATCAATGAGATAGGTATTCTCGTTCCTTTAATAACAGGTTTCCCGCCGAGAATTTCGGGATTACATTCAATTATCTCTACCATTAAATCACTTTTTTTCACTCTATTCACTATTCTCAAATGAAGGGCACATTTAAACTTACAGATTCTATCTATTAAATAATCAATAATTAAAAGTAATAGTTGCACCTTTGAGATCTTGATAACTGAAATTTTTGCAAGTATTTCTTTATCTTTAAAATACAGAAAGTAATTAAATTCTAGAACTATGATAGTTAAAATTAGAAAAAAGCGGAGGCTGAATGATGAAAAGTTTAAAAGGAACTAAAACGGAAAAAAATCTCTTGACCGCATTTGCAGGTGAGTCCCAGGCAAGAAATCGATATACGTATTTCAGCTCACAAGCCAGAAAAGAAGGATTTATCCAAATAGCAAACATTTTTGCAGAAACCGCAGATAATGAAAAGGAACATGCACAACGATTTTTCAAATTTCTAGAGGGCGGAGAAGTCGAAATTGCCGCAGCATTCCCAGCGGGCGTCATTGGGGAGACGCAGGATAATCTTCAAGCCGCGGCAGCAGGGGAAAAATATGAATGGACTGAAATGTATCCCGGCTTTGGGAAAATTGCGGAAGAAGAGGGATTCACCGAAATAGCTGCTGTATTCAAATCCGTAGCGGTGGCAGAAAAACAGCATGAAAAAAGATATTTGGAACTTCGTGAAAACATACTACAAAACAGAGTATTTAAACGTGATAAAGTGGTTAAATGGCGCTGTGCAAACTGTGGTTATATTCATGAGGGAAAAGAAGCGCCAAAAGTTTGTCCTGCCTGTGCGCATAAGCAAGAACAATTTGAGATCTTAGGTGAGAACTGGTAAATTATCATAATTTTTTGATAAATGATTTCATTTTTCCTTTTTTTTTCTTTTTTTTTATTAAGATTTCTATAATAAAATGTGGTTCATATTTAAAAAACGAAAAATAAGATGAGATCGAGGACTATCGCACCAAGCGCGACCCAAATGAAGAAATTGGTATAGGTGAAGAAACCACCACTAATTGAGACGAGTGCACCTACAAGGATCAATAGGGACCCCATGGTAAAGCCGGTAACGCCAAGAGGACTCAGAATTAGAAAGTAAGCACAGATACCTAACGCGATTCCGGAGCCATAAACATCTTTTCGAGTCAAAATTGTCAAAATTATAACAAGAATACTTATAGCAATGCCAATACTTGCATCTAATATAGCTGATAAATGAAGCAGCGATTCTACAAGAATAAGTATGCTTCCAATGATAGGTGACAACCAGATATATTTGTAAGCTTTTCCAAATAGTTCATTTAAATCAACCAATCGTCTCAGCCTCACTTTATTTTAATATTATATTTATTTTCGATTGTTTCTTCCTCAAATTTTAATGATAAGATAAGGTTATACACCCCTTGTGCATCCGGCGGGAATTGATATTCAATAGGCCCAAGGGTTTGAATCGCGTCTGCATCCAAGATGCAGGAATAATCGCCAGATGCAACAGTTTCGTCTCGATCATTTTGAAGAGCCCAATGGACCGTCACATCAGAGAAGATGGAATGCAAATCATTTACAACGTATATTTTTGTGGTGTATAATTTATTGGGTTTATAATGGCGTTTGGGCCAGTCAGCCATCACATAGACAGGTTCAAATGATAATTGAGTAGAATAATAACCTTTTTTGGGATCTCGCCAGTAATCTATAATAGACCAGGTAATACCAGGGAAGCAATCATTGAATTGAAACATAATAGTTCCACCATTGGGATTATACCGGTTGATACGCCAGAGCTCATTATAAAATTTTAATAACTCAGCTTGATACTCTTGTGTGGCTTCAATGAAATCAGAAATATTGGTAAAATCCTTGAAATTAAACCATTTTGCGAAAAACATTGGCTGGCAACGGTGGTTTTTTTGGAGCACTGCCCAATTAACGGGCCAGAGATTCTCTTCTTTCAGAATTTTCTTGAAATTTTCCAAATTTGGAAAGGCTTGAGCACCATATTCTGTGATAAAGCAAACCATATGTTTTAAAGGAAATCTAGTATAACAATAGGCATCCCGGTAGTCTTTCCCCATGTACCAGCCTTCATATGTATGAAGATCGGTTCCCAACCGAAGCAATCCCATGCAACCTGAATTTTGAATGACTGGAAGGCTATCATCGATTTCTAAGACCGCTTCTAAAAGATGCTTATCAAGCACATTTTTATTTTTATTATAATAGAGCATAGTCGGTACGAATCCGAAAGCAAACGAGATGAGGATGAAAAGCCCCCAAAATAAAGCATTCCCGAAACCCCAATTCGCTCCAAAAAAGAAATTGATAAGTGATACAAGTCCATAGCATAGTAATAGAGTAACAACCATTCCAATTATACTTTTTTTACCTAATCCAGTAAAGGGCTCATTATGACAGCAATAGATTGCTTGAGAGGGATAGTTTTGGACTTGCCGCACCATTCTTTTAATCTGATCTTTTGCACTATCTTGGATTGCCATATTGTAGCCCCATTGGAGCGCAAAATCCTGCCAGATAAGAATACCTTTTTCAGCACATAATTCATGGAGATCGGTCCGATCCACATGGGCATGGACTCGTATCATATTGAAGTTCCCCTCGACTAGGAGATCTACATCTGTTTCATAATCCTCCCGTGTAACATAGGCAATCCGATGATCGCAGGGAGCATAATTAGCGCCTCGAATATAAATCCGTCTCCTATTCAAATAAAATTCCCAGCTCCTTTTTTTAATAACCTGTTCAAATTCCCGAATTCCGAAGATGCGCTCTTGTTCGTCTGAGATTTGTTCGGCATCAAAAACTGTCAGTTTCAATATGTATAGATACGGAATTCCATGATCCCAAGTCCACCAGAGATGAGCTTGCTCAATTTTTATCTCTTTGGTAAATTGATTTTCACCCCTTTTTAATTTTTGGTAAAAATCTGCCCTTATTTCGGCATCTTGAAAGTTCTTGGGTTGGATTTTTAATTCAAATTTCTTTTCACCAGCGCTCTCTGTTACAACCTCTACCCGCAGAAATATTTTGGCGGTGTTTTCATCGATTATTTCTGATTTAATTTCAATATATTTAATATACGTGAGCCCGGTTTCAATAAGCGTTACATCACCCCAAATACCCCCAGGATTAAATAATGGATCAGAGGCATCCCAATCTGAGAAGACTCCTGTAATCTGTTTCTTATTGGACCGATCTGGTTCTTCATAACATTCGACTTTGACACATAAAAGGTTGGATTTATCTAAAAGCCCGGTTACATTAAAATCAAAAGGATCGAAGTAACCTTCGTGTTGGGCTAATTCCTCCCCATTTAACCAAATTTTACTGTAATAAAAGATGCCTTTGAATTGAAGGCGAAGAATTTTCAAGAACTCCTTTAATTTTTCGGAGATGGGAAATTTATAGCGATACCATAAAATACCTTGGTGATCTGGAAATCCTTCTTCCTGCCAATGGCCTGGAACCTTTATGGGCTGCCAATCGGAATCATCGTAATCAATCTCAAAATAACCATCCTCTTCACCAATATTCTCATTATCCGTTTTAGCTTTCCAAGTTCCATTTAAACTAATCATGTTATTCAAATCTCCAATTATATGTTAATGAGTAGTACAGAAGTAATATTTATGTATTAGGTATCGATTAAATACATTCTATTAAAGATGGGTTATATTTCTCGCTTGTAATATTTTTATTTGACCATCTTCTATGGCCCATTCAATATCTTGAGGTGCGTCGTCGAATAAGTTTTCAATTTCAATTCCATATTGGACAAGATCTCGAATCTGACCCTCTGTTAAGCATAAGATCTGTTGTTGTTTCATAGGAGTATCTATGAGAATGGTCCCATCCATCTCAGGATTTTTTATACTCATTTTAACTTTTGTCCCAATTCGGGTTTTAATAATTTTAAAGGTGGTTTTATCTACAGTTATGGAGTCGGGTTCGACTTTGCCATCTGCAATACACTCCCCAAATCCACAGGTTGCGTTGATTAGTACTTGGTTTCTATCCTTGTTCAGGACGTTCGCCGTAAACATCACACCTGAAACCTCCGACCGAACCATTTTTTGGATAACTACACCCATTGAAACCAAATTGAATGGAACCTTAATCATTTGTTGTATATACATTAAAGCTCGTGATGAATAAAGAGACGCCCAGCATTTTTTGATGCTATTGATTAATTCTTCGGGAGTAGAAATACAGAGAAAGGTATCAGCTTGCCCCGCAAATGAAGTTTTTGAGAGATCTTCGACATTGGCGGAAGATCGAACGGCAACCAATATACTAGTATCTTGTTCTTTCAATTCTTGATATCTTTTAACGATCGGTTGCTTTAAATCAGAGGGAAACTCACTTTCTAAAATGTAATTCTGGAGCTGCTTTGAGGTTTGAGTGATTTCAGTAAGGGGAATCTCTTTATCTAAAAGTTCTCTAATTTTATGAAGGAAGGGACTCCGATTTAAAAATCGTTCAAAACTTGAGGTAGATAAGACAAAGCCCTCAGGGATCGGGATATTTTTTTTTATTAATGCACCCAGATGTGCAGCTTTTCCACCTACAATATGGATGGCATCTCTGCCTAGAGCCCCTAATTCGTATAAAAGTTTGACTTTACTCATTTAAGTAAATTTCTCCATGCTCATCATCGACGCTGACTATTTTGCCCTTCTTGCCATCCAAATCTTGATAGGGTATTGAAGAGAATCGAACGGACATAATCGCAGGGATCTCAAATTCTCGACTAACAATTGCAAGATGCGAGCCTTCTGAGCCTGTGGAACATATAACTCCCTTGATTTTTGATAAGATCGGCCCAAGAGTGGTCGTACCGCAATCCTCTACTATAACAATTTTATCATTAGCTCCTGTCTCTAGAAGATTTAACACATCCTCAACAGAAGTAATTACTTTAAATGTGCCTTCGGCATCTTCTTTTGAAGATACGGATAAACCCTTTCCAACAACTACTCCATTTTTTTTAAGAGCCATAGTATTCACCACGTTCTCTCGAAACGGGTTTCTTGTTTAATACTCAATTAAGTCGTTTAGATTCATTTAAAGGTTTTTAAAAATAAAGTCATATCAAAATAGTTATTGAAAAATTTTTTAAAGAAATAATTTATTGTTTTGAAAAGAAGTAATATATTTTTCGAGGTTTTTGGATGCCAGCTGACCTTAATGTGGAGGATTTATTGAATTTAATTCAACCGCTGAATGATCAAGACGAATATAAACATGATATGTTAAAACAAATATCTTTATCGGAATTTCCACCAAATTGGAGTGAATCGTGGTATTTTAATTTTATTTCAAAGCCGATTAGTTGCATTACACGAATTTCATTTAATCCTGCTGAAAAAAATAGTCATATCCTTTGTTTAATTTTATTGAATGATAAACCGGTAAATGCATTTATCGATGAAGTCGTAATTGAAGGATTACCAGATAATATTGGTAATAAGAGATGTAATTATACGCTAATTGAACCCCATAAAAAATGGCATATTGAATATATTGATCGAAAATATGAATTGAAATTTGATTGTTTTGCACGATTTAAGCCATTTGATTACTTTGAGGGTCGTTATGACGACATGAAAGAGTTAGCTGGAGAATATATTGATTTAATTGATACTGCCGCTCAAAGACATTATGAACAAGCATGCGTTTGTAAAGGAACCTTTACGCAAAAGAAAACCGGAGAAACCATGGAGTTCGACATTTTAGGACATCGGGACCATTCGTGGGGAGTGAGAAATTGGATTTATATTGATAGGTGGAATTGGATTTCCGCCCAGTTCAAAGATAGAACAATAAATATAGCACGAATTGAGGTCAAGGGGCATCTTTTGATCGGAGGGTTTATTTCGACCAAAGATGGAAATAAAAGGGTTATGGATGTACAGGTTAAAACCGAAACCGAGCAGGATGGTAAGACACCTAAATCTTCGACCTTTTTAATTACCGATCAAGATGATAAAACCTTTTCCGTCATTTCAAAAACGCGCTATAGCATCCATTTACCGCAACCCACGAAGTTTGGAGTTACAGAAGTGTTTGAGCAAATCGCGGATTTTGAATATGAAGGGATTAAAGGCGAAGGTATCTCGGAATATCTAATTTCTACTCGGAAATAAACGAAGAATTATTATTTAAAAAAATTCTAGAGTCATTAATTAAGAAGTAAAATTTGGAGACTGTTCAATCCGACGTAAATCTGAAATCAATCTCCTGAATTTATTTGTCTTGCGGGTTTAAAAATCAATCGGAACTTCAATGCATTTTTTGGCTTTTCGATTTTTCTGGATGATATGTTTTTT
>Ga0307375_10004847_pt1 | contig 12761 bp, 10 predicted proteins | sample TR1MG_FD_202531 | JGI IMG/M metagenome (GOLD analysis project Ga0307375, IMG submission 202531) | Soil microbial communities from Risofladan, Vaasa, Finland - TR-1 | ecosystem: Environmental > Terrestrial > Soil > Coastal area > Acid sulfate soil | place: Finland: Risofladan, Vaasa | collected... | reverse complement strand
GTTGCGCAGGATCGCCTCGATCGCCTCCGGCATTCCGTGGCCGCGGATCGCCTCCGAGCCGTAACGCGCCATGAGCCCGACCGCGAGGCCACCGAGCACGGGCGCACCGACGATCAGCCACCACGCATGATGTTCGGCACCCGGCGCGACCAGCCCAGTGGCGAGCCTCTGGTAGAAGACCAGGTTCGTGGTCAGGCCGATCAGCTTCAGCAGCGCGTCGGCCACGACCGCCGCCACCGCGCCCACCGCCAGCGCCAGCGCGCTGATCAGCAGGATCCGCGAATGCGCCGAATAGTCGCCAAGACGGAGTGGCACGGGCGGGCGAGCGGCGGCGGTGTGCGGTCTCATGCGGACTCCGGACGGAAGTTCGCGACAATATCACAACGTGATATTGTCGTACAGAGACGATTTATTCAGAAACCGGGGCGTTCGGGATCTGCGGCTGCTGCGACCGCCAGCGGATCGCGAACGACGATCGCCTCTGCTCCGTCAGGAAACGCGGCGTATTCCGTCGAATCGCCTGATCCGTCCCGTCATAGTTGCGCCGCCACTTCCTCGACGTGTATTACCAGCGCGCCCCGTGCCCAGGGAAATTTCGCCTTCACCGCAGCCGCAATTTCGCCCGAACCGACGATCTCGGCAGTGCCGGAGATAAGGTAGCCTTGGCCCGAAGTGCGCGTTCCTTGCACCTTCCTGGATGCGACCAGGAGCTGCACGCGGTTGTTCTTTCGCAGGTTCTGCTCCGTCTGGCGATAGTGGCCTGCGGGAAAAACAAGCATGTCCGCGCCGATGCCCAGGACACGCATGTAATCGCCCCAATTGCCGACCACATGGGGACCGTCATCTCCGACTGTCACGATTGTGACGAACTCGGTCGATTCACAGACGTCGCGACAGTTGCCTTCTATTTTCGCCATTCAAGCTCTCCTTGGAAGTATGGTGATGGCCGGCTGCAACGCGAGCCGAGCCGGCTGGCGATATCAACGCTGCAGAACCGGCGTTTCAGCGAACGATAGGGACCGATGAATTCGATGCGACCCCGCCTTAATTGTGCGCTGTGTCGGTGAGCCGGTAGCGCTCGTGGCATGCGGTACATTTCTGCAAGACGCCGGAAAGCTGGCCAAGGGTGCGCTTGGGCAGGCCGGTCCATTCTGCGTCCATGGCGATGGTATCGAAATCGCTATGGACGCTGAGCGCAAGCACCTTGAACTCCAGAGGCAGCTTGCCCATCAGCGCGGCGGGCACGTCGTGGGTCTTCGAGGTCCCCAAGGCGCGGCTGGTTTTGGCGACGCCCTGCATGTCCCCTCGTGACAAGGCGTCGTCTATACGCTGCAGCCCGGAGACGAATTCGCGCATCTCGCGCAGTACCAGGACGCGCTCGCCCGGCTCCAGGATGACCGCCGTTCGTCCGTCTGCGGCGGTTTTTGTCGATCCGGCGATGATGAACTTGTAGGCCATCGCCGCAATCACGAGCAGCAGAGCGGCGATGATGGCCAGGTAGATTCGTTCCCTTATGGTGCCGGTCATGTCTGCCTCCCCCCGTCGATCGCGTTTCCCCGATTCGCGTCGGTCCCGGCGCAAGTCGTGCGCAATCTACGTTTTTACTCTATCACGCTCGTCGAATATAATCAATATCTCCCATACCGTTTCAACTATTTGGCGTCCCTGCTGCGGTTTGCGCGCGCAGGCGAAACAGAAATACAAGCAGCGCGGCGAACGCACTGCTCCAGATCGTCGATGCAATCAGGAGCAGCACTTTAGGATCGAACAGCGCCAGACCCGCCAGCACCCGCGCCAGCGTTGCCGCGCCAACGAGGATTGTGGCCCAAACCCGCACGCGTGCACGCGACGGATCCTGCCGCGCCTTGAGCGTCCACGTCATCGCCATCACGTTGAGCGTGAGCGTGCCGAGGGCGCCCACCGTAATGATATGCAGCGCCGCGGTCTGATAACGGCCCGCGGCGAGCGCGGCGCCGTACAGCATCAGGCCTACGGCGAGCCATGCGTAACCGGCAGCGAGGCAGAGGAGGTCCGGCCTGCCGCGCAGCACCCAAAGACGCCAGCGCAGCAGGCGGACCGCCGCGAGTATTCCCGCGATCGCGGTCGCGGCGGCCGCCAGCATTGCGAACGGCGGCCGGCTGACGCACAGCGACGCCGCGGCGGCGACCGCCATGGCGACGATCAATCCGCCTTCGATGCGCGGCTGCACGCGCGCGTCGAGCTTGCCGCCTTGCCGATAAAACTGGCCGGCGACCGTCGGCGCGATGAGCCGTCCGCCCATGAACAGCATCAGCAGGGCAAACAGCAAAACAGCAACCATCAGTATGGTGTCGCGGGCTGTGGCGAAGCCGGCATACGGGGCAAGCTCGAATGCGATGTTGCTCGTGCAAATCGCCATCAGCACCAGAGGCAGAGCCTGGTTGCGCCACTTCTTTGCGGCCCCGAGCAAACGCGGCGCGAGTTGCGCGGCGATCAGCGCGGCAAATGCGATATTCGTCGCGGCAGCCGCCATGCTTTGCGGGGCACAGAGAAATGCAGCACGCGCGAGCGCCCAGAGCCCGGCCAGCAGCGCGAGGCGCGGCATGGCCATGGGCCCGAGCTGGTTGCCGGCCACCACGGCCAGCGTGAAGCCGAACAGCATCTCGTGCGCGTGTCCGATGGGGGACGCCAGCGCCGGTAACTCGTCCGTGAGCCCGAGCATCGCGAACACGGACGCTGGCAAAACGAAGATCGCGTAGGCTGTCGCTGCCGGAAAGAACACCGTGCCGCCAGCGACAAGCCGGCGCGGATTCGCTTTGCGTCCATGCCTGGCCGATCGGTCGGAAGTTTCCGCAGGACTCACCGACCCCTCCTGAGCCACCGTGTCATCTGCCCGAGCGTCGTATCGCCAAGTGCGTCGAGGGCCATCTCCGCTTGTGTCATCGAAAGCGTCATAGCCACCCTCCCGCGAAACCCGCACGTCGCAAACCGCTGACAAGGTATGGGCAATTTCGCATCAATCGCCACAAAAAGCCGCTGCGATAGTTTTCGACCATGAGCGTGATCGGCCCTTGATGCAGCCCGAATTGCCACGGCGATACCCAGCCGAAGCGATTGTTGGATCTATCCGGGTGGGTCGCGTTGTACGTGGCTTTGAAACCGTAGGGATTCGCGCTCTTCAGTTCAACGTGATAAATGAAATAGTCCATGGCCGGCAGCACGATTTCGGGCGCAAAAGGCAGCGACGCCATGACTGCCCAGGGCGCGATGGTGCCGTCATCGGGCCCGTAGGGCACCCCGCGCGCCAGGTAATCGAAGAATTGCCGCTCTATACCGTCGACCTTGATGGTGTCAGGTCCTGGGCCATCGCTCGCGGTAATCCCCCAGCAACAGTCGCCGTAGCCCTTGAACTTGAGCGGATTGTCGATCGCGTATTGTTGCTGCACATAGGTGGCGCGGCGGCTGTTCTCGAAGTAGTCCAGGCCTTTGTGGCGCATGAAAACGTCCTGGATGCCGTGAAAATCGATCCAGATATGTGACAACTGGTGCGCGAACAGCGATCCAGCGTAAAGATAGTCGTATCCGTAACGGTGCTCCCATTTATAAGTCGAACCCCACGCCGCGTAGCTGCCCTCAGTGAGCGGATACGTGGGGGATCCGAGAGCAAGTATGTAGAGCAGAAGCGCTTCATCATAACCTTCCCAACGATACTCGAGGAATCCGCTTTCGGGTTTCCAGCCGTGGGTCAGCGTCGCCCCCTCGTTTTGGGCCCAATGCCAGTTGGCGCGGCGATAGAGCGCGTCGGCGAGCGTACGGATCTCGTGCTCGTCGGCCGTGTCCGCGTCGAAATAGCGACCCGCCGTCAACACACCGGCCAGCAGAAAAGCGCTGTCTACCGTCGACAGCTCGCATTGCCACGCGCGCCGCCCTGTCCGCATGTCGAGAAAATGATAATAGAAGCCCTGATAGCCGGCGGCATCGGGTTCAGGGCCGTGCGGACTGTTCCAGAAAAAACGCAGCGTCGCAAGCGTACGCCCCACCGCCGCGACGCGCGACATGAATCCGTGTTCGACCCCCACCGGGTACGCCGCCAGCGCGAAGCCGGTGGCAGCAATGCTGGCAGGCCAATTTGGCGCTGTCTTGTCGATCACCAGTCCGTTGGCCGGATTCGCCTCATGCACAAAATAGTTGAACGATTCGCGCTGAAGCATTTCCAGCTCGGCTTCAATGGTTAGTTTCTTTCCGCTCATGGCACTGCGTGACCGCCGGTCGGAGCGTTCAAGGCCAAGGCCTTGTCAACAATCGCCTGCGCTTCGCCTGCGATGCGGCGCAGATGTTGCTCGCCGCGGAAACTCGCCACATGGATCTAGTATCAGAGCGGGACGAAGTCGTAGGTCGTAGGCGCCCTTGTCCGCCTGGACGCGAACCATCTGCGCCTTCGTTGCCGGCACCAACAGTTCGAACATCAAGAGCTGACCCGCTGCCTGGCAGTAATTCGAAAGCTGTTTGAGCCTGGCCAGCAGCCGCATCGTCTCGTCGGCGATGCGCTTCTTCGAATAATCGAGGTAAAGTCCGGCGGCCGCGGCGCTCAGGCGTTCGCCCCGACTGGGATCTTCGGCGAAGAGCTTACGCAAATGCAGGCCGCGGACCGTTTGATAATGAGCGGCGAGAGCCTTCCACGCAGGGCGCTCTGTCTGCGGTTGCGCCGGCGCGTTCGAAGCGGCGGTCAGAGTCAGGCGGGTCATGCTTGATTGGCCTTCGTCAGCACTTCGCTCTTTGAGGCGATGCGGTACAGCAGATCACTCCATGACTTCGCGAAAGCGACGGTGCCTTCGTTCTGGAGCTCAGTCGCAAGCGCTTGATCGTTTATGCCCTCGCGGACGAATTCCGCGAGCACAACTTCGGCATTGTCACCGTCATCGTGCATGGCGCCCTCCACTTTTCCGTGCTCGGCGAAGGCGAGCAGCGTCTTCTCGGGTATGGTGTTGATGGTGTTCGGGGCGGCGAGCGCCTCGAGGTAAAGGGTGTCCGAAGCTGCAGCGTCTTTGGTGCCGGTGCTGGCCCAGAGCAGGCGTTGCTGCAGCGCGCCGGAGGCGGCCAAGTTCTGCCAACGCTTCGATGCCAGCAGATCCAGGTAGGCCTTGTAGGTGCGCGTGGCGATCGCAATGCCCAGGCGGTTGCGAAACCCGGCTGAAACCTTGTCCTTGACCGCCACGTCCCAGCGGCTGACGAATATTGACGCCACGGAAGCGACTTTCGGATCCAAACCAGCGGCGACACGCCGTTCGATTCCGCGCATATACGCTTCGGCCGCTGCGGTGTACTGCTCGCGCGAGAACAGCAGCGTGACATTGATCGGCACGCCGGCGAAGATCGATTCCTCAATTGCGGGTATCCCGGCGCGAGTACCGGGGATTTTGATGAAAAGATTGGGCCGATCGGCGCGCGCATTCAATCGCGCAGCCGCCGTTATGGTGCCGGCCGTGTCGCCTGCGAGCAAGGGCGACACCTCGAGCGATACCCAGCCGTCCAAGCCGCCGGTGGCGTCGTAAATCGGACGAAACAAATCGGCAGCCTGCGTCAGGTCCTCCAGGGCCAGTTCGAAAAACAAGGACTCGCCCGACTTACCTTCATCCGCTTTTTTGCGAATCGCATCGTCGTAAGTACCGGCGCTCTTGATGGCCTGATCGAAGATGGCGGGATTGGAGGTGAGTCCCGTCACCGCAAACTCCCTGATATAGCGGCTGAGTGTGCCACTCGTCAGCAGCGCGCGCGTAATGTTGTCGAGCCAGAGGCTTTGGCCCAGATTGTGAAGCTTTTGTGCAGCGTTCATGTCGTCTCCTGTTATCAATCAATGGCGCCGGCAGGCACTAACAAGGCTGGAAGATCGCAATTAAGCAGATCGCCGATACGCTCGATCGCCGAATCGGCCGGCGGGTAAGCAGAAAGGTTATGCGGATCAAGTGCGTAATGCCCCTGACGCGGAAAAACGGTTGTAAGCCGATCCTGCAGGATTTCCTTCATCGCCGCCAATATGCACAGCTTGTCGCCCACCATAACGTAATGGCGGACCAGTCGTCGATCCTGCCGCAGGCCTTTATGCTGTCCGTCGCCCTTTGGCGCAGCTGCGCCAGGCTCCACTTCGAGGAGGCGACGCCGACCACCGGGACGTCGAGGACGCCCCGCTTCGCCATCGCATACAGCGCCGGAAATATCTTTTTGTGCGCGAGATCGCCCGTCACGCCGAACAGCACCGGCGCGTCGGACCGTGCCGCGCCTCCGGCCGTGCCGCCGGGTGTCTTGTTCATCTTTGGCGTCTCCCCTTCTTCTTCTCGTCATGCCCGCCGAACTGCTTGCGCATGGCGGACAACACGCGGTCGGCGAAGTCCGCACCGTCGCGCGAGCTGAAACGCTCGTACAGAGCGGCGCTAAGAACCGGAGCGGGCACGGACTCGTCAATTGCAGCCGCGATCGTCCACCGCCCCTCGCCTGAATCCGATACGCGACCCGCGTAGTTCTTCAAACCAGGATCGTTCAGGAGCGAGGCTGCAGTAAGATCCAGCAGCCACGAGCCGATCACGCTGCCGCGGCGCCAAACTTCCGCTACTTGAGGCAAGTCCAAGTCGTATTGGTAATACTCCGGATTGCGCAGCGGTGCGGTTTCGGCGTCCGTAGCGCGCGAACCCTTGCCCGCACCGGCGTTGCGCAGGATGTTCAGCCCTTCGGCATACGCCGCCATGAGACCGTATTCGATGCCGTTGTGGACCATCTTGACGAAGTGGCCGGCGCCCGTCGGGCCGCAATGCAGATAGCCGTGCTCGGCGGGAGCGGGAGTGCCGGTCTTGCCTGGAGTGCGCGGCGCTGCCTCCACCCCGGGCGCGATGCTCTTGAAAACCGAGTCCAGGTGCCTGACCACCCGATCCTCTCCACCGATCATCAGACAGTAGCCGCGCGCAAGGCCGAACACCCCGCCGCTGGTGCCGCAATCGACGTAATGGATGCCTCTGGTCTTGAGCGTTTTGGCTCTCGCGAGATCGTCGCGATAGTAGCTGTTGCCGCCGTCTATGACGATGTCCCCGGCCTCCATGCGGGCGGCCAGTTCATCGACCGTCTTTCCAGTCACACCGGCGGGCACCATCACCCAGACCGCGCGCGGTTTGGCCAGCTTGGCGACCAGTTCGCCGATCGAGGCGGAGCCCCGGATGCCGCGGCCCGCGGTCTTCTTCACCGCAGCCGGGCTCACGTCGTAGACGACGCACTTGTGCCCGTCCCTGGTCAGGCGCCGCACCAGACTGGCGCCCATGCGCCCCAATCCGATCATGCCGAGTTGCATGTTGAATCTCCTCCTGAACCGGGTGCACCGTGTATTCGCACCTCGACCGAGTGTTGTTGGCGGTCATCGACCAGAGGGATAGCCGAGCCGGATTGCTCGGCACCGTCCACGCTCAGCTTCGTGCCGCTGTCCCCGTCATGCGATAGCAGCACCGTAATGTGGTACACAGTCTCCCGGTACCGGTAGTGCAATTCGAACGATCTCCACTCCGCAGGCAGGCACGGAGAAAAATGCAGCTTGTCCGTCGCAAGCCTCAGGCCCAGAAGCGATTCCAGGATGAACTGGTACATCCAGCCGGCCGAGCCCGTGTACCAGGTCCAGCCGCCGCGGCCGGTGTGCGGCGCGAGTGCGTAGACGTCGGAGGCGAGAACGTAGGGCTCAGTCTTGTAGAGCGCAATCGTATCCGCCGAGTTCGCGTGATTCACCGGATCGATCATGGTGAACAGCTTCCACGCACGCTCGGCGTCGCCCAATGCCGCGAACGCCATTGCCGCCCAGACTGCCGCATGGGTGTACTGGCCGCCATTCTCGCGCACGCCGCGCAGGTACCCCTTGATATAGCCGGGATTGGGTTCGGATCGGTCGAACGGTGGATCCAGCAACTGGATCAGCGCCGCATCCGTGCGAACGAGATGCTTGTCGACGGCTTCCATGGCTTTGCGGGCGCGCTCGGCGTCGCCCGCCCCGGACAGAACCGACCAGCTTTGCGCAATCGAATCGATCCGGCATTCGGCGTTCCCCGAGGTTCCCAGCGGCGAGCCGTCGTCGAACCAGGCGCGGCGGTACCAGTCGCCATCCCAAGCGCTGCGCTCGATCGCATCGCGCAGCCGGGCCGACTCGCTCAAGCAGCGCGCGGCGAAGGACGGATCATCATGCTGCTGCGCGAGCTCGCTGAACTGCGTCAGTACCGCGCACAGGAAAAAACCGAGCCAGACGCTTTCGCCCTTGCCTCCGGCGCCGACCAGATTCATGCCATCGTTCCAGTCGCCCGAGCCCATCAGCGGCAAACCGTGAACGCCGAAGCGAAGTCCTCGCTCGATCGCGCGCACGCAGTGCTCGTACAGGCCGGCCACCTCTGCCGACTGCCTGGGCAGGTCGTAGCAAGAGTCCTCTCCGGCCTTCGGCGCGCGGCCGTCCAGGAAATGGACGGGTTCGTCGAGCACACCGGTATCACCCGTAGTCAGAACGTAGCGACAGGTTGCCAACGGCAGCCACAGGTAATCATCCGAACAATGCGTACGTACGCCGCGCCCCGACGGCGGATGCCACCAGTGCTGGACATCGCCTTCTGGAAACTGGCGCGAAGCGCAGCGCAGCAGGTACTCGCGCACCAGCTCTGGCGCGGCATGGACCAGCGCCATCACATCCTGCAATTGGTCGCGAAAGCCGAACGCGCCGCTCGATTGATAGAACGCGTTGCGCGCCCACACCCGGCACGCCAGAATCTGGTACGGGAGCCAGCCGTTGATCAGTATGTCAAGCGACCGATTCGGCGTCTTCACCTGCACGGCGCCCAGGGTGTGCTGCCAATACTGCTTCACCTTTGCAAGCGCACCGTGCGCCGCACTCGAGCCGCGCGAACGCCGCACCAGATCACGCGCCGCGTCGGCATTGTGTTCGGCGCCAAGGCGGAAGGTGATCTCACGCGCCTGCCCGGCGGCCAGTTCGCATGGCACCCGGATTGCGGCGCATGGATCCAGCGCCGCACCCACCGTCCCGGAAAGCCGGGACTGCGACATCGCCGCCGGACTGCGCAGCGTGCCGTTGCGCCCTAGAAACTCGCCGCGATCACCACAAACGCTGCGCTGCGCGATGTCGCCCGCGTCGCCGCCATCGTAGAACGCCGTGCGCCCCGCGAAGTCCGTGTTGTAAGCATTGCGCGCGAACAGCGCGCCGCTGTCCGGATCAACCGCGGTAATCACGTGCATCTGCGTTTTCGCGCGCTCGTCGCCGAGCACCCATTCCAGGTAGCCGGTGACGGAAAGCCGGCGCGTGCGACCGGAACGATTGCGCAAAGTCAACACGGCGAACTTGACCGGCGCATCGATCGCCACATGCACGCACAGCTCGGAGTCGATGCCGTCTTCGCTGTGCTCGAAGACGCTGTAGCCAAAGCCATGACGCGTGACATACGGCGCCGCGCCGCGTCCCGCTACGCGCGGCAGCAGCGTGGCCGACCAGAAGCGGCCGCTCTCCTCGTCGCGCAGGTAATACGCCTCGGTGTTTGCATCGCCCACCGGATCATTCGACCATGGCGTGAGACGGAACTCATGCGCGCTTTCGCTCCAGGTGTTGGCACTGCCGCTCTCTGAAATCAGGGTTCCAAACGACGGATTCGCCAGGATATTCACCCACGGTGCGGGCGTCATCCGGCCGGGAGCCATAGTGATGACGTATTCACGCCCATCCGCAGTAAACCCACCTAGCCCGTTGGGGAAAATCAGCTTGCGCTCGGGCAGTTCGATCGCAGCCGGGAATTCGGGACCGCCGCTGCGCAGGGCCGGCAGCCGCGGGAGCCTGGCCGGCGCGACACGGATCCTTTCGAGCTGCTGTGCGAGCGATCCGTCGCGATCGCTGATGACGACGCGGGCGACCGCCTGCAGCAGGATGCGGTCCCCCTCGTCGATCTTGCCGGCCGAAAGCACGAAGACGCCACCTGGCTGGCCGGCCCGATCGGCGCCGCCGCCTGCAGCGATCAGCTGCGCAATTTGTTCGTGCAGGGCGAGCCCGTGGCGGTCGTAATCCTCGCTAAGGACCACCAGATCCACTGCCAGTCCGTGCACGCGCCAATAGACGTGGGCCCGTTGGAGTTGGCGCAGCAGTTCGATATTCGCGCAGTCTGCAATCTTCAGCAGTACGATCGGCAAATCGCCGGAAATGGAGTAAGCGCCTAGACCGGACTGGCCCCGATCATTCCTGGCGAGCATGCCTGGGTCAGCGCGCAGCGCAGCGTTGGCGTAGATGACGCAACCGGCAAGGCGCGCATAGAGCTGCGCATCCGCGTCCGTGACATGAAGCCTGTTCAGGATTGCCTGGTTGCGCGCCGGCGCGGCGGCGATCACGCGATCCGCGCTTCCCGTATCCCGGTATCTCCCGACCAGCCCCATGCACGCTTCGCGCGTCCCGCTGATGCCGCTGAAATAATTGAAAGTTGCGGTTTCACCTGGATCGAGCGCGACGCGACAGCGAATCGCAGCCACAGGATCGAGCACGGCGCCTGCGCTCCCCGACAAGGCCGCGTCGTCCTGCAATGCCCGCGGATCAGCCGTGGTGCGGCCGCGTCCGATGAACTGCAGGCGATCCGTCTCGTACGAGACTTCCCCCGTTGTCGGTTGATGCGTGGCCAACAGGTGAAACATCCATGGCGTCGTGTCATCGGGGGCACGCGGCCGGCGAGTGCATAGGATCGCCTGACACTCACGCACAATCTCGGTTTCCACAAAAAGTTTGCTGAATGCCGGGTGCGCCGAATCCGTGGCCGGCGGTGCAAGGACGATTTCCGCGTAGCTTGTCATTTCGATGACCTTACGCACTCCAGAGCAGTTGGTAATGCGCGTCCGCCGCACCTCGACGTCGTCATCCGGTGACACGGCGATTTCGGTATGCGTTTCGATATCGTGGTCGCGGCGTCTGAACGCCGCACGCTCATCCGAGAGCGCGGCTTCGTAGCTGTCTGCTTGCTGCAATGTCGGCTGATACCCGGTCGACCAGAAGTCTCCGCTCGCAACGTCGCGCAGATAGCAGAAGGCGCCCCAATTGTCGCAGACGGCATCTTCGCACCAACGCGTGACTGCGAGGCTGTTCCAGCGGCTGTAGCCGCCGCCGGCGCTGCTGATCATCACGTGGTATCTGCCATTCGACAGCAACTGTACTTCCGGAATCGGCGAGTGCGGGCTGTCGAATATGCGTTGCGGCGTCTTTTTGTTATTGGCGGTCATAGACATCAGTCTAACAATATGGCCGAGAGCCCGGCAGAATGCGCATGATCCGTTTCGCCTCGAAGCGCGGATGTTGCGACGCCATCAGATCGGCGCGCGGTAGCTGCAGAACTCGTGGTCCTCACGGTAGCCGCCTTCACCCGCGCCGAGATCGGAAAAATCGTGCACGAACTCGATCGCGGCAATCCACTTCACCATCTTGAACCCTATCTCGCTCTCGCAGCGCAGCCGCAACGGCGCCCCATGCAGCACGCTGACTTGCGCTCCGTTCATCTCGTAAGCGAGGATCGTCAATTCGTGACGCAATTGGGACATGCGGTGTACGTCGTAATAACGCCCACCGTCGTCGCCATCAGCCAATGAGTAGAACACCGCGTAGCGGGCGTCCGCTGTCGGCTTCACCAGATCGAGGATGTGACGCATCGGAACACCGCCCCATTTGGCGACGCCGGACCATCCCTGAACGCAGAAATGCGTGGTGATCTGTTCCTGCTTCGGCATCGCTTTCAGCTCGGCGTATGACAACTCTGTCGGCTTTTCGACCAGTCCGTCTATTCGCAGCCGATAATTGCTGAAGTTGTTCTTTAGCAGCAAGTCATACTCGTCCGAGTTCGGCATCGTGCCGTTGGGCCAGAAGTACGGTGAGATGTCCTTCTCGGTGAGTTGGCTCGTCGGGTCCCAGGATTGGGTCACGCTGTTGAATGGCCGGGTCAGAATCGCGCCTATCCTCTGCACCAAACGCGCATGACGGATCGTGAACGGGGACGCCAGCCACCAGGCTGCGCCCAAAGCCAACATGGCCGGGACGAAGACCGCAACGCCGCTCCAGGAATCGTCGTCGACTCCGGCGAACATCATGTTCAGGTTCACCCGCGCGCCGGTGATGAACACCAGCGTCACGTGCGCCAGGATGTAGAGCAGGAACCAGCACAGCGCGATGAAATGGATCGACCGCGCTCTCTGCCGGTTGAACGCCCGGCCGATCCAGCCGAGCCGGTTTGAAATCGCCGGGCTCTGCATAAGGCCGGAAAGGATGGATGTGGGCGCAGCGATGAACACGGTGATGAAATAGCTGATTTGCTGCAGGCTGTTATAGCGCATCCAGCTGTCATCGACGGGAAACGTGAGCGAGAGATATTGAAGCGCGGTCGAGGCCGCGTTCGGGATCACCTCCCACGTCGTCGGCACCAGTCTCAACCACTGGTCGGTCGTAAATAGAAGAACGTAGAAGACGACGCCGTTGATCATCCAAAGAAGGATGATCGAGAAATGCCACCATCTGGCGAGACCGACGGAGTCACGCATGCCGGGAATACCCAGCCACCCCGGAAGGGCCACCGCATCGTCCTTGGCGGTCCAGATCCGGTCGGCCGGAACGGCCTTCTGAAAACGGAACCATTCGGTTCCGGGCGTGCAGTCGCGCTTCCAGTACAGCCGCGGATGGGAGGCGAGAATCTGGATACCGGCGCGGATAATGAACGCCATGAAAAACAGGTTCAGGAAGTGCAGCA
>Ga0307375_10004845_pt1 | contig 12766 bp, 9 predicted proteins | sample TR1MG_FD_202531 | JGI IMG/M metagenome (GOLD analysis project Ga0307375, IMG submission 202531) | Soil microbial communities from Risofladan, Vaasa, Finland - TR-1 | ecosystem: Environmental > Terrestrial > Soil > Coastal area > Acid sulfate soil | place: Finland: Risofladan, Vaasa | collected... | reverse complement strand
AGCGGCAGGAATGAAAGGTCTGCCTGCCGGCGAGTCGCCTTTGCCATCGACACCTGCGGTACTGATCGTCACGTCGTGCGGATAAGTCATCGAACTCTGCCCCAGTTACTGGTTCGTGAGCAGTGTTGTCAGTGAAGGATCGTGGCCGAAAGGGCAAGGTGACGAACTACGGTTTCGACGGGCCGAAAGACGCTGGAAAGTGACAGACTGCACGGGCGCTCAGCGATCGCAGCTACCGAAATGCGGCTTCCGTGTCCGCGGTGTGGCAAATGTATGTGCGGCCAGCCGTATTAGGCGGGCGCAACGATGTCGGGCTGACGAGCCATCATTGCCGCGTATCACTCAATGGGCGTTGGTGACTTTCAGGGTCGAGTTTGCCGAAGAAGAGTGCTCAGATGCCATTCCAGCCACCCCCAAGCGGACGGTCGTGACCGTCTCATTCGGGTCGCACGCAGTGCATGACCTCTTGCACTAATAAGCAATGACTCGGTCGAGCTACGCTGCCGAAAATCATTACGAAGGATGCCGCAGTGACCTCTCGTTGGACTAGTTGGATTCTATCGACCGTGTTGTCTGCGAGCCTGGCTACCAGCGCCCTCGCAGCAACGCCGGTGCCTTCGTTGAGTGTGAAAACCACTGATGGTCAGGCCTTCAAGCTCGGTGCGCAACGTGGTCATGTGGTCATCATCAACTACTGGGCCACATGGTGTGGGGCATGCCTTGAAGAGATGCCGATGCTACGAAAATTCGCAGCCTCGCATCCTGGCGTGAGGTTGATCGGTCTTACGTACGAGAACATCACGGCAGATGCGCTGAGGCAGTTTGCAGCTACGCATCACGTTGGATATCCGGTCGCTCATATCGACTCGAGCAATATTCCGCATGCGCTCAAGCCCACGTGGTTCGGCATGCACGCGTTACCCCTGACCTATGTCTTGTCACCTCAAGGAATCGTTACAAAACGATGGGTGGGTGAGTTATCCGTCTCTGAACTACAAAAAGTAGTTGTGCAACGCTGACCAGCCTACCCAAGAGCCGAAGGTCGCCACCGGCAGCTTCGAGTGGCGCCCGCCGCAGCTCGCCGGGGCGTCACTGAGCCTGCAAGGGCCGTGATCGCCACCAGGGGCGGACCTTCGCGTGTGGAATAATCCGGCCCTATGCAGCGGACACGGCTAACTTTTGCCGATACCCACGTAACTGGAAGCAGTCCACAGCAACCGCTCCCGCAATGGCCGAACGCAAGGCAGAATCAAGCTCACAGCTCAGGCCATCACGGTAGGTGGGAAGTGCTTACGATTCTGGCGGCATTCCACAAAAGCCCGCGACTGGGTCCAGCTTTGAAGATGGGACTCAGTGAGCGCTAAAATATTTCTCCAGTTCGTCGACCAAATCAGACTCTGATTTAACGGACGAGGCGGCGAGCGACTGGTTCTTCTGAAGGACGGCCCGATCCATATCATCGACGGCCTTCTCGAACCGCTTGGCCACGGCCACACCCTTGAGTCTCGGCGCGATCACGGCCCACTGCTGATGCGCGAAATCCATGGTCTTGGCCATGTCATCCCAGCGGATGGGGCTTGACTTGAGATCGGCGTCAAAGCGGAACCCCGAATAGTCGAGCAGGCTGACCTGGGTGGGAATCTTCGCACCGTCGGTCACAGAGCTGACCAAGACGCGGTAGACCTCGATCGAGGAAAGCGCGAGATCGGCTCGATCCTGCTTTTGTCGTGCAGATTTCATCGCTGCCAAGTGGGTGTCCAACTTGACGACCTCATCCTGCGCAAGCGATTGACGGGCACCCGCAGCAGCGATTTCCGCGTTGCCCATGGTGTGATCAATTTTCGCCCACGTTGAAGTGAACGCCATTTCGGTGAGGTTTTCGAACGGCTCGGCTGCTGCGAGAAGCATTTTATTCGCATGGACAGCGTCGGCAGGAGATTTTCCGGGTGTCGCAGCGGCCATCCCTGATGCAGCATTCATCCCCGCCGGCCGGTCTTTGGCTACGGCAGGGGCGCTCATGATCGAAACAGATACGATCATCGAGCTGACAACCGCCAGCATGATTTTATTCAATTTCATTATGGTTCTCCGGCAAGTGTCTGAACGATTTGCCTTTCATGTCAGTGATTCAGCGGGTCAAATGTAGGTAAAGGTGTACAAAGCGCATAGGCAGGGATAGATGCAACGCCCCCAAAAATCCCAGCCGCGAAAGAACAAGCGGGAACTCGAACGCATCGGCTTACGGACGGACCACTAGCCAGTCGATGTTGAGGATCAACGCCAGCTCGGCAAACGGCTAGCTGAAATTGATACCGGGTCAGCTGGTCTTGGCCAGCTTGCCCCGAGGCACAGCGCCCGAGCGGGCGATGTGCAGCAGCACGTAGACCAAGGTAGCGAGCACGATTGCGTCGAAGATCGTCGTGAACTTCGGGCGGTCCTATGCTGAGCATGGACCGCCCCGATCGATCAATCGTTGTCTGCACCCTCGACCGAATTCTCCAGCAGTTTTCCGGTTTTCGCGTCGATGCCCACTTCGTGGGACACCTTGCCATGCTGGATCACGAACGAGTAGCGCAGGCCACTGCCGCCTTTTTCAGTCTCCAGCTCCTCCTTGACGATTTTCCCCGGATACGCCTTGAGCGCCATGCTGCGCGCCTGCGGCATTTGCACCTTGGCCTGTGCGGCCAGCGCATTGTCCGAGCTTGCACTGGCACCGAAGGCGGCGAGTGCGAAGGCACCGCTGGCGATGACAACCAGAATCTTTTTCATGCGATTTCTCTCACTGTGTGAAGCGACAAAGGTGTTCGCGTCACCTTTATCGCAACAGGACCTTAGGCAGGCCTTATGCCGTCGCTTCAGCGCGCCGTGCGTTCATCAGAGAGTCATTCTCGAAGACAGCGCGATCGACAAATCCGCGCGCTCCGCTAATGAAAGAAGACACACGCTGTCGTTGCGTCGCTCGTGCATGGCCGCCTTGCGCTACATAGGAAGAACTAAGCGGAAATTGCCAGAATACGGTGGCGTATCAGCAAGTAGTCGGTTCCCACAACATAGAGATTGTGCTGATTAGGGTGGTGCATGCAGGTGGCGCCATGGCCGATACGAGCGTCAAGCGGATTCACCCTCGCCAGTCACACACCCCCACATCACACCGGATGTGTGGAGATTAGTTACTGCCGGCAGGATCACCCGAGATGTCGATTGCGGGAACCGATCTGCCAGTCATCCCATACGAGCCATGAGGCACCCATGCACAGCTATCCAGAAAATCGTCCCACCGAATATTCCGCCCGCGCCATGCTCAACAAGGTGCCGGAAATCACCCTTTATTTCTGGATCATCAAGATCCTGTGCACCACGGTCGGCGAGACGTTCGCCGACTTCCTCAATGTGAACCTGCACCTTGGCCTGACCAACACGACCTACCTGATGGGAAGCCTGTTGATCGCCACGCTGTTTTTCCAGTTCAAGGCGCGCAAGTACGTGGCCGGTACCTAGTGGCTCGCCGTCGTGCTGCTGAGCATTGTCGGCACCTTGATCACCGATAATCTCACCGACAATTTCGGCGTCTCCCTGGTCACGACCACCATCGTGTTCAGCGTCCTTCTGACGGTCACCTTCCTGGCCTGGTATGCCAGCGAGAAAACACTTTCTGTACATACGATTCACACCACCCGCAGGGAAGCCTTTTACTGGTTGGCGATCCTGTTCACGTTTGCCCTTGGCACGGCCGCGGGGGATCTGGTGGCCGAGAAACTGCAGCTGGGTTACCTCTTGTCGGCCTTCATCTTCGCGGCCTTGATCGCGCTGGCCGCGGTTGCCCATCTGCGCTTCCGGCTGAATGCGATCTTTGCGTTCTGGTTCGCCTATATCCTGACCCGTCCGCTCGGCGCATCGATCGGCGACTTCATGTCACAGCCCCGGAATCAGGGTGCCCTGGGTCTCGGCACCGTGGTGACCAGTGCGCTGTTCCTGGTCACGATCCTGGGCCTGGTGATCTTTCTGACCGTAACCCGCAAGGACGTCTCCGCCACACCGGCGACCGCGGGATAAATCGAGAGGGCGCCGCGTTGCGGTCGAGGCGTTGCGGCATCTAATTGCCGCAAGCGTATTCTTCCCGTCATCGATGAATTCCCCACGATCGACTAGCTACGTCCGCCTCTTCCGTGTGCACTCTGTCTTGGTTCTGTCATGAGGAGGGGATCAAATCGGTTCCGGAATTCGACTGTGTATTTTGCATGGCGATGATTGTCAGGAAGCCGCGGATGGAAGGGTCACCAAAAATTCTTGCTGATCTCGGTGCAGCTCGTGTCGCAATGAGATCCTTGGCAAGCTGCTTGCTCTTGCTCGTTGCATTGGTGTGGTTGGCTATTCTGTCGGCGGCAACCGCAAAGGCGACTACGGCAACGCAGATCGTTCAATCCGCAGCGGTCCAGGTACGCCATGTGTTCGTTGTCGTGTTAGAGAACGAGCCATACGAGGTCACCTTTGGCAAGCAGTCGCTGGCGCCATATCTTGCCCATACCTTGCCAAAGGAAGGCATCCTGCTGCCGAATTACTACGGGATCGGCCACCATAGCCTGGACAATTACATTGCGATGATCAGCGGGCAGGCGCCGAATCCGGCAACGCAGGATGACTGCAAAACCTACAGCGAATTTCGACGCAATTCGTCGGAGCGAGGCGCGGATGGACAGATGTTGGGTTCTGGCTGCATCTATCCCGTAGACGTGAAGTCTTTGCCTGACCAACTCGACGCAGCCGGCCTGAGCTGGAAGGGCTATATGGAGGACATGGGCGCGGATTCCTCGCGTGAGTCGGCTACCTGTGGACATGTCGCTATTGGTACCGAGGATTTCACCCACCATGCAAGCGCCAAGGATCAATACGCGGCCAAGCACAATCCGTTTGTCTACTTCCATTCCATCATCGACGATCCCGCGCGTTGCGCAAAACATGTCGTGAATTTCGACGGGCTGGCACGGGACCTTGAGCACATCGATACCACGCCGAACTTTGTTTTCATTACACCGAACCTCTGTCACGACGGTCACGACGCTCCGTGCGCAGACGGTGAACCGGGAGGGCTGATTTCCGTTGATGCTTTTCTACGAATCTGGGTCCCACGCATTTTGGCGTCGCCGGCGTATCGAAAAGATGGTTTGCTGGTGATCACCTTCGACGAAGGTACCGACGGTGAGGCCTGCTGTCATGAACGAGGTCTTCCAGGTGGTCCAATGGCGGGAGTATTTGGTACGGGTGGCGGTCGGACAGGCGCCGTGCTGCTCTCGCCATTCATCGCTTCGGGCACGATATCGATGAAGCCCTACAACCACTACAGCCTGTTGCGGACCATAGAGGATGAGTTCCACCTGCGGCACCTCGGCTATGCCGGTGCGCCTCATCTGCGTGGATTTGGCACGGACGTGTTTAGAGCTTCGTCCTCAACGCGATGGTAGAGCCAGACGGTTCTGCTTAAACTCGAGCTCGACCAGCAATCCAGGTTGTGCATCGCCTAAGGTCAGTTTGATGCTGTGCAGATCTGCCACGGCTGCGACCAAGGCCAGTCCGAGGCCATCGCCAGCAATCGTACGGCTACTGTCGAGCCTGACGAATCGACCTAAGACACGTTCGCGAGCGTCGACGGGAATGCCCTGACCATTGTCGGAGACATATCCGGTCAATGCGTCTGGCGCTGACCTCAAGCCGAGCTGAATGCATGTCCCTGACGGCGTGTGATGCAATGCGTTCTCGATCAGGTTGGCGAGCATCTGGGTGAGCAGTGCGCGGTCACCACGCGAGGCATGTCCTCTCTCGATGCTTGTCCGAAGCTGTTGCCCGCGATCCTCCGCCACGGGGTAATAGATCTCTGCGACATCGACGAACACCTCGGAAAGATCCAGTTGCTCGAAACCGGCGTTGCGGTGACGCGCCTCGACGTGAGCAATCCGCAGCATGGCCCGAAAGGTGCCAAGCAGGCGATCTACTTCCACGACGGCCTGCTCGACGACACCACGCAGAGGAGCCTGGTCCGGAGCCTCCTCAAGGCCCGCTTCCAACTGTTGCCGCATACGCGTCAACGGCGTGCGCAGGTCGTGCGCGATGTTGTTGGATACCTGACGCATACCGTCCATCAACACGCGCATGCGCGCAATGATCCGGTTCAACCGGATGGCAAGCCTGTTGAATTCATCATCGCGTGAACTGCTGGTTATGGTCACGCCTTGCTCACCTTCGAGGATGCGTTCGGCGCGCTCGCCCAGTTCATCAACGCGTCTGAGATAGCGCTGGCTCGTCAACCCGCCAGCTATCAGCGCCAGTAGTATCGCCATACCGCCTACAACCATGAAACGGCCGCTGAGCACCTCTCCCAGCTCGATCAGCGATCGGTTATCGCTGCCGACGACCAGCCAACGGTCATCCGGCAGTCGACTCGAAAAAAGCTGCACGCTATCGGCATCGGAGCTGTCCTGCCCCAGTGCGCCACGCAGCCTGACAATGTGCCAGCCCGCGCTGACCGGATGATAGACAAGGTTGCCGGTGAGTCGTTGCCCGTTGCGGTCGGTGAGCAGAAAGTAGTTTGGCCCCTGCGGCATCACGGCCAGTTGCTGGTTCAACTGGGCCCTGAGGGTTCCGTCCACCGACGCCTGCAGCAGGCTGGCCACCTGTGCCTTGACTGCGTTTCGCCGTTGTCCCTCGGCCGACTTGTTGACTACCTGCCATACCAGCCCAAGCAGGACGACAGCAAACAGGGCGAACAGCAGCGCCTGCAACAACGCCAGTCGAAAAGCGGCCGTGCGAAAAAGGACGACCGGAACCAGGCTAATTTGGCGCACGCAGGCAATATCCGGCACCCCGCACGGTCTGCAAAAGCTCGACATCGAAGCCGCGATCGATTTTTGAGCGCAAACGGCTGATGTGCGTTTCCACCACGCTGGTCTGCGGATCAAAATGTAGCTCCCACACGTGTTCGAGCAACATCGCGCGAGTAACCACGTGGCCGGCGTGCGTCATCAGATATTCGAGCAGGCAGAATTCGCGTGGTTGCAATTCGATGTCCCTCCCACCGCGACGTACCCTGCGACTGCGAAGGTCAATTTCCAGGTCAGCCACACACAGGTGAGTCTTTGGCTTGTTCATCCGCTGACGGCGCGATAGCGAGCTTATGCGCGCGCGCAGTTCGACCATTGAAAACGGCTTGCCAAGGTAGTCGTCTGCTCCAGCCTCAAGGCCTTCCACGCGTGAATCCACTTCGCCAAGTGCAGAGACAAGAATAATGTGCGTTTCGTGGCCGGTTGCGCGAAGTTCGCGCACCAGGGTCAAACCGTCGATGCCAGGCAACATGCGATCGACGATCAACAGGTCGTACTTTTCACCGGCGGCGATGCGTGACAAACCCGACCACCCATCGGCAACGATATCGATGGGGCCGGCGTGATGACAAAGCCCAGCCCGAATATGGGTAGCCGTGACTTGGTCGTCCTCGACAATCAATATGTTCATGAATCGTCCCGGCGTGGCGATAACAGAAATGCACAATCGCTGTTGAAGTCATCCATCTCGGCCAGCTTCCCGGGCAACCGACGACCCCGGCATGCGTTTGCTCTCCAAGACCGACACACAAGCCCCATGTACTGGCAGCCAACGTGGAAGTCTCCTGTGCCTTTCCCCAGGAATTGTCGAACGCCTGCATTCATGCGGCTCAACACATACGGGCGAATCGCCCTCGAAGGTTTCTATGCCTGCCCCGACTGCCCGCTTTGTCGACGTGGCCTGTTGATCTCGACCAGCAGCCCTCAAAGGCACCAAGGTCGATTCGCACCCACTGGAGTTGAGTGTGGCCTTCGATTGTGACGATAGCCTTGCATTCAACGCCGACACCGTTCCAGCACGCTCCCAGTTGCGCTAACCGCTCCCGCTCTGCGTCCGAATTTTCACCAGGGGAAGGCACGGGTCGCAGCCGCAACCCATGCCGGCGAGCTTTCAATCAAGCCACAAGGCGGTGGCAACCGCAGCATACCGATCGGTAAGTTTTCGGCCACGCAACTGTCACGCCCCCCGCCTAGCCTCCGAACGCAATTGCTACGTTTTTCTCATACCCAACTTACATCTCGGTGGCCGTATGTCCGGCCTCGGGCACGGGTTTTATCTAAAGCAGGGTCTTATTCCATGAAGCGCACGGCTATTGTAAATGCCATTCTGAGTTGCACTGCCTTGATCAGCCTCGGTGCCGCGGCTGCACCCTCACCCAGCTGGGCGACGGAGGCAGCGTTTGCTGAGGCGACCCCGAAGGTCGAGGCAAGCAAGGGCGCCCCTGCGGCCGACCCGACGCCCTCCGCGGTCGCCTCCAGTGGCAACGGAGACAGCAACGACATGGGCAGCCCCGAGGGCAAGGTCGCGAACAAGAAGGTAAACAATCTTCAAGGCGTCCAGGTTGTTGCGCCACGTACCTCAATTGAATCGGCCAGATTCACTCAGGAACAGGCACCCAATCTGATCAATATACGAACCGGCGATCAGATCCGTTCGCTGCCCGACGTCAACACGGCCGAGGCGCTCAGGCGCATCCCCGGTGTATCGCTGGAGACCGATGAGGGCGAAGGACGCTATGTGAATATTCGCGGCTTTGACGCCGACCTCAACAGCACCACCTATGCCGGCGTGCGGCTGCTGCCGACCAACAACGCCTCACCCTTCGGCGGCTACCGCGGTGTCGCGCTGGACTCCATTCCCACCGGTTTCATTGGCGCTGTCCAACTTACCAAATCCAACCTGCCAAGCCAGGACGCCGAGGCGCTGGGTGGCGCCATCGCGGTGCTTCCGAAAACTGCGCCGGCTGCGCAAGGCCCGTTCTTCGAAGGCGATATCGGTGGCGGCTATGAGCCGCTTCGCGGTACCCCGGTGAGCAAGTTCTCCCTGGTCGGCGGTGGGCGCTTTGGCCCATTCTCGATTGTACTGACTGCCTCCGGGCATACCGACTCGCGCGGCATCGATGACGTCGAGCCGGCATACTTCAATGACAGCAGTCATCCGTACATGGCGGTCAACAATATTGAGCAGCGCGATTACGAACTCCATCGCCGTCGCCATGGTTACGCCATCGATCTCGGCTATCAGCCGGACGACAACAACCAGTGGTACCTGCGCGGCTTCGAAGCGGGCTACACCGAAAGCTACAAACGTCAATTCCTGGACGTGAACCCCGATGGCAGCACCACCCAGGCAAACGGACTGATCAATGACACGTTGACCTTTCCCGGCGGCATCACCAAGTCGCTGCGCGACGAGCAGGAAACATCCAGAGAACGCCTGTACATGCTGGGTGGCAAGAACACGCTGGGTGACACGACCGTCGACTATCACGCCGCTTATGTTGAGGGCACCTACAAAAAGCCCTACGACTACAACTCGAGCTTCACCTACAATTCGCCGTCCACCTCCGCCGGACAGATAGCCTACAGCCCGACCGGGCCGGGAAACGTTCCGCTCTATTCGATCTCGGGCGCGCCCAGTTATCTGGATCCCGCGAACTACACGCTGAGCAGCATCAACAACAGCACGGCCTATAACTTTGATCGCGAGATGTCCTACGCGGCCAACTCAAATACATCGGTCAACTGGGGAAACTTCAGCGACGAGGCGATCCAGTTTGGTATCAGTATCCGCCAGCGCCACAAGCGCACGACTGCCCAGCCGTACGCCGTGAACACCACACCGATCCTGCAGACCGAAGTATTGGGCGGTGGTGGTGCTTACGAGACCTACTACGGCGGGAATTATCAGAACGGCGTCGACATCGCTACCGGCGCGCTGCAAAAGCTGTTTGGCCTCGGCACGATCGGACCGAACGAAGTACTGGCAAGTCAGCAGCAGTATCTCGATGCCCACGAGAATATCTATGCCGGCTACGGCCAGTACACGGCGACGTACGGAAAACTAGGCATTCTCGGCGGCGTGCGCTTCGAGGAAACACGCGATCGCAGCAATGCCTACGCGGCAGGTGTTGACGCAGCGGGCAATAACTTCGCCAACCCTGTCTCGACGAAGCACAGCTACAGCAATTTCTTTCCGAGCCTGCAGTTCCGTTATGCGCTTGAGCCCAACCTCATACTTCGTGCCGCCTACTCTTCCACCATCGCCCGGCCTGGATTCAATCAAGCCAATCCGGCCCTCGCGATCGATCTGGGCGCGGCCATCGTGACAACCGGTAACGCCAACCTGAAGCCGGCCAAGGCCAATAGCTTCGATTTCAGCATCGAAAAGTACCTGCGGGAAGGCGGGATCCTGTCGGTAGGTGTGTTCGACAAGGAAATCTCCAATTACATCGTTCCGATCCAGACAAGTCAGACGTTCAACAACAATTTGTTCCTCAACGCCAACCTGTCCCAACCGCTTCGGGTGTTTACCTACGGAAATCGTGGCTCGTCATTCGCCCGAGGAATGGAGTTCAACTGGAGTCAGCGATTCCAGAATATGCCCGGCTGGCTCGATGGCCTGGGCGCCAGCGCCAACTACACCTGGGTGGACTCGCGTATCGAGATACGACCGGGCGAATACTCGCTGCTTCCGTCCACCTCGAAGAACACATGGAACGCTGCACTGTTCTACAAGCATGCTGGTTTCTCGGTCAATCTGGCAGCCTATTCGACCTCCGCTGATTTGTTCAGTATCGGCAGCAATCCATCCGAGGACGTCTATAACGCCAAGCGTACGTCGATGGATTTCAGTGCGAGCTACGAGTTTCCGCAGAGCTGGACCGTTTATTTCTCGGCGAGGAACCTGCTCGATACCCCGCATACGTTCTATCAGGGCACGCCCAATCGGCCGATCCAGCGCGAGTTCTACGGGTTGACCTACCTTGCCGGCGTCCGATTCGAGTACTGAGTCCGGCGAATGATTTGCAGGCTGCCTCGCCAGTCACATCAGGGCAGAGGCAGCTCATGGATCTCCAAATGGACTGCGATGTCGGTTGTTGGCCGGCGTGTCCGGTAGACCCGAGCTCTGTACTGCGGGGGAAATTGCCTCCCTCCGGAGCAGTTGAAGGCATGGCTGTCACCTACAAACCAAAGGAAAGAACTATGAAGCATTTTTCATGGGCACGGGCTTTTTTCGGCCTGCTCAGCACTGTGGCAGTCGCAGCGGCAGCAGCTCCGCCTGCCTCGCCGTATCACGTGGCCAAGACCTATCCGCTGGGTGGCACGGGTGGCTGGGACTATGTGACGTTTGACAGCGCCGCCGACCGACTCTTCATTGCACGTGACAATCGGGTCATGGTAGTCGATCCCCGTTCAGGAAAAATCGTGCAGGAAATTCCCAACATCAAACACGCGCACGGTATCGCGCTCGTAACGGCTTTACATCGTGCTTATGTCACCAATGGCAATGGCGACGACGTCAGTGTCATCGATCTGGACAACCTGGCAACCGTGGGTCATATCAAGGTCGAGGGAAAAAATCCCGATGCCGTCATCTACGACAAAGCCTCAGGGCATGTCCTGGCCATGAACGGTGACAGCAACAGCATCAGCGTGATCGACCCCAAACTGGACAAAGAGCTGACCACGATTCCACTGGTTGGCAATCCCGAATTCGCGGCCAGTGATAGCAACGGCAACGTCTATGTCAATCTCGAGGACAAGGGCGAGCTCGCGCATATTGATACCAGAACCAACACCGTGTTGACCAACTGGCCATTGGCTCCATGCGAAGGGCCGACCGGTCTGGCGTTTGACCAGGCGCACCAGCGCATCTTCTCCGTGTGCGCCAACGGCTGGCTCATTGTTACCGATGCCACCAATGGTCACCAGGTCGCCAAAATCGCCGTGGCCAAGGGGCCAGACGCGGTCGCCTACGACGCCACGACAGGCATGATTTTCAGCCCCAGTCGTACAGGGTTCCTGAACATCATCCACCAGGTCGATGCCGACCATTACCAGGCCCTCGCATCGGTACCTACCATGAAGAGCGTTCGTACCTTGGCGCTGGATGAAGTGCATCACACGGTTTATCTCGTCGGTGCAAAAGTAGCCGAGCGTGACAAGCCCGTATCAGGCTTCACCTTGTTCGTCGTGAAGCCGCGCTAGTCGTTGCTTTGGTGGCCTGGCGGCTTCTACCCTATTAAACAGGCGGCTGGAAAACTAGCCGCCCTGAGCGCTCGTTGCTTTGGCTGGATTCGGTCGATGGCCGTCGAGCGCATACGTATATGACATTTACAGGTTTTCCGGCAAATTTTTAGCGGCGCTGCCTCCTTCGGCACTTTTTTCAAGTCGATTTCCCGAACTGCGGGTACAACTATCCCAAGCCACCGCGTGTTCGTGCGGGCATGGTCAAGCCACTGAGTGCGCACCCCCTGCGGCATTCGTTCGCAACTTACCTTCTCGAAATGGGCTATGACATTCGCATTGTCCAAGAGCAGCTCGCGCACAGAGATGTCGCTACGACTCAAATCTAGACCCATGTACTCAACCGGAACGCCAGCGGTGTCCTTGAGACCATTGGATCGATGAATGGCTGGCGCTGCGTGAGCCACTGGAGAAGTGATCACCACGACAGGGGCTCGCGCCGGTAGGTCCAGGGGAACGCAGTCATCGCGTCGGGTCTGCATGGTACGGGCAGTATCTTGCCGCGACTCCCGGAAGAATGGACTCCCCCAAAACGGCCGTTCGCGACCGGCTCAAATGGGTCGGTTTCTGCCAGTCGGCGTCGGCCTTCGGCTGATCATGCTGGTCGGCGATCTGGCCAGCGCCACCCGGTCGCGTGTTGCATG
>Ga0307375_10004844_pt1 | contig 12767 bp, 15 predicted proteins | sample TR1MG_FD_202531 | JGI IMG/M metagenome (GOLD analysis project Ga0307375, IMG submission 202531) | Soil microbial communities from Risofladan, Vaasa, Finland - TR-1 | ecosystem: Environmental > Terrestrial > Soil > Coastal area > Acid sulfate soil | place: Finland: Risofladan, Vaasa | collected... | reverse complement strand
GCCTCATCATGAAAAGCTATGTCGCAAAGCTGAGGAAGTTATCGTAGATGACGCTTCGTCTACTGAAATTCTTAGCTGGTTTGGAAAACACTCTCCTCAAACACCAGTTGGTGTCATTGCCTATGCAAGCGCTCTTATTGAGCACAAAGAGAATACAAAAGCTGCCAATCTGATTATACAGGCGTGGCGATCGATGGAGTTTAGTAAGATTGAAGAAAAAGAATTTCTTACGTCCTTTGCTAATCTTTTGCAAGAAAAAGACCACTATGCACGTCTTCAATTCCTTCTCTGGAATGAAAACGTTGATGAGGCGAAGCGCCTTATGCCCCTTGTTTCCGATGGGGCTCGAAAAGCAGCAGAAGTTCGTATTGCGTTTATAGAAGGAAACTCAACGGCTCTGGAAAAAATGCACGGTCTTAATAACAAGCAACGTCAAGAAGAAGGCCTTTTATATGAAACAGCAAAATGGTTCCGCAAACAAAAAGATTTTGATGCTGCCAACGAAATCCTTCTTAAAGCACCTGTGAAACCAGCTCATGCACAAAATTGGTGGAAGGAGAAGAATTATATCGCTCGGGAGTTCATTGCAGCGGAGCAATATCAGGCAGCCTACAACCTTATACAAAATCATAGACTTCAACCAGGAAATGAAGACTTTGCAAATGCCGAATGGCTTTCAGGATGGCTTGCTTTGCGATTTCTTCATCAACCTAAAGATGCAGAACGTCACTTCGATCGTTTATTTAGTAATGTTGAAGGCGCCGTTAGTAAAGCTCGCGCCGCTTACTGGATGGGACGAACCCATGAACACCAAGGTCAAATCGATCTTGCCGGCAAATGGTATAGAAAAGCTGCAAAATATAAGACGATTTATTATGGGCAATTAGCGGCTGCCAAGCTTAGTGAAAAGCCCTACCCCGTCTTGGCCACAGCTCCCAAAACGACACTGAATGAGAAAAAAAACTTTGACCAAAAAGATCTGGTGAAAGCGGCCCATATCCTCAAAGGGCTAGGTAAAAGTGCTTCTCATGAACTGAGTAAATTTCTCCTCCATATTGCAGGTCTTGCCAAAAGCAAAGGAGAGCGAGAGCTCGCTGTTCATCTTTCCTCAACACTTTCTCCCCATGATGTTGTCTGGGCAGCAAAGAAAGCGGGCTACAGCGAACCTGTTACGCTAAAAAACGCTTATCCTATCTGTAAAATCCCTAGAAAAGGGCAAAGAATTCCAGAAACAGCTCTCGTCATGGCGGTGGCCTATCAGGAAAGCCGTTTTAATCCGACCGCAAAGAGCACTGCAGGAGCTGTAGGACTCCTGCAACTCTGTCCCAAAACAGCTGCCCAGGAAGCCAAACGGTTAGGTGTAAAGCATTGTGATAGCAAGCTTTGTGATCCTAGCTATAATCTACATTTGGGGTCAGCTCACTTATCCCATCTTTTAAATAATTTTGAATCTTCGTACATTTTAACTCTCGCTGCCTATAACGCAGGCCCTGAACCTGTTGCCCGTTGGCTTCAAGATTTTGGAGACCCTCGTCGAGGAGAAGTTGACATTATCGATTGGATCGAACTCATCCCTTATGCTGAAACCCGTAATTATGTCATGAGGGTGCTAGAGAATATCACCATATATCGTAGCCTCGAAGGTCAACCAAAAAAAACACTGCTTGACGATTTACAGGGGTAATTAAGACAAATCTTACAATGTATACTAAATTTCTAATGTAATTAACGAATTTTTTATATTATGCTGATATTGTTAATTCTGGAAGATGTTCTTCCTTAATTAAAAACACTAATGGAGGCTATTATGAAAGCTTTACTCACCCTATCAATGGTTTTAGGAACTGTCCTCATGCTGGGTCAACCTGCTCAAGCAGGCTGGCTTTTTGGTAATGACTGTTGTTGTCAGTCTCGTTGTTGCCAGCCAACTTGTTCTACCTGCTGTTCTTCATCAGGATGGTTCGGATATCATGGCGGTGGAGTTTGGTGGTAAGTCCATCCAAACTTATTTTCGTTATGCAGAAAATACCTAGGATTTTTTTCTAGGTATTTTTTTTGACCCTTAATAGAATATTTATTATAATTTGTTATCGTATATTTATAGTATTATAAGTATCTTTAAAATACATTGGAGGTATCGATGAAATTTCTTCTTACAACAACGATGGCTTTAGGAGTCGTTTCACTTCTCACAGGCCCTACTTCTGTGCAAGCACGTGGTGGGGGACGCGGCCACATGGAAGCTCACCCTCAAGAAACCATGCGAACGCATCCTCAAGAAGACATGAGCAGCCATCAAAGCATGGAAAGCCATCCTAACCCTAATCGACAGAGTGACATTAATAGAAACTTGGAAAATCGTAATCTAGAAAATGAGGCAGGTTGGACTGGGGAAGGAGCTGACTGGACTGGAGATGGTACTGGCTGCTTTACAGATTCAGCAGGAAACCTAATAAACTGCAATTAATGTTTTCAAGCTTACAGGCTTTATGGAGGAAACAATGAAAACTCTTACCATCACGGTTTTAACACTTAGTGTACTCTTGATATTTGAGAGTCATCAAGCCACTAATGCAGAAAGCGCTTCTCAGTTTCAAATTCAGCAAAAATCCCAATTTAAGGGTTATAATTCTTGCCCAGCTGGCTATCAACGAAAACACCCCCACATGTTTTTCTTTGATAGATCGTGTGTTAAAAATCCTTGACCCTATAAAGAATATATTTCTACGCCTTTCACAAGGCAAAGCCTGATCAAGTTGGATCAGGTTTTTCCTCTTTAAAGCTATAGATGACCAAAACAATCACAGGACTTAAATGTAAGTACACAGAGTATTTAAAATTTTAAATAGAATTAATGATTTATTTATTATATTGTGTTAGTTTTGTTTTAGGAAGTATTTCTTCCTTTTAAATATAAACCAACGGAGGTAACTATGAAATCGATTCTAACAACAACAATGGCTATTGCAGTTTTCCTTACTATTGCAAACGTATCATCTGCGAATGCTTTTTGCGGACCAAATGGTTGCTATGGCACCAGCTGGCAGGGACATCGTGCACACACAGGCTGGGCGATGAGAGGAAATAGATCAGCCTGCACAGGATGCTGCGCCGCGCCATCTTGTTGCGGTTGCGTTCGCGGATACGATTTCTGGGGAAACGCAATACGTTACTAGTCTCATAAGCCGAAGTGAATAACATCATTTCTCTGAAAACGTTGAAGATGCCTGGGAACTGTACCCCGGGCATCTTATTTTAAACAGAATTAATAAAAAATTTATATTAGTGTGATATTTTTTTAATTTATGAGTTCTCAATCTATTCTATGCAAACTAAAGGAGGCAAATATGCAAATTCTTCTAACAACGACCATAGCTCTGGGGTTTTTTATTACAATAAATAATCAATCCGTTAAAGCTTGGGGGTATGAGGCAGTAGATTACCGCCCCGCTGATTGTTTGAGTAATGAATTAGATCGAGCCTTTGGCAGAGAAGCAGCGGCTTATCAGCGATCCTGTTGTGATGGCTACAGCGCCTATGGTGACAGAGGTTGGAGATACCCAAAATATTTTACGCCAAACTGTCGACTTTTTTGCAGGCGGGACTTCCTTGGAAACTTATATGGTTGTTTCACAAGATGTATTTAACTTAGAGATACTCCATAGGCTCACTACCATTGCAACTCATCTCTGCTATTGAAATATAAAATCAATTCTGCTATTTATTCAATACACAATTAACATATTTTTTATATTAATATGGTATTGTTTTTTAGGAAGATGTTATTCCTTTTTTAAAATTGATGGAGAATATTATGAAAACCATTCTAACAACAACAATCGCACTTGGAATCTTTACTATACTTGGAAACATTGAACCTGCTGAGGCTCGGCGTCATAGACACTATAGTAGCTCTGTTTACTTTAACGCAGCTCCCGCTGTTAGCTATTATGCACCTCCACCTGTTGCTTATGCAGTGCCCTATTATGCACCACAACCAGCGGTTACCTATTATGCACCCCCGCCACCACAACCCATGTATTATTCTCAACCGGTTTATGCACAGCCTCCTTGCTATGACTATATACAACCAGGGCTTGGATTTTCTTTCAGGATTTTTTAATTAAGAATAATTTTGCTCTAACTGAATAAATACTTAAAAAAACTGGCTGAGAAAAGATTGCTCAGCCAGTTTTGATAGCCGCTGGGTTGGCCACAAAATGCATAGAATTGAGTCCTCCGATAATATATTAACGACTTATTATATAATTTAGATGTACAATAAAAATGGTAATAAATCGAAATTGCCAAATATTTAACATGAGGAGCGTAAGATGAAAATTCTATTAGCAACAACAATGGCCCTCGGGGTTATGTTTACCCTCAGCACCAGTCCGACTGATGCAAATGCTGCGGTTCTACAGCCGGTCGCATCTGCAAATAGTCAAAGCCATTTCACACCAGCACAGTATTACTATTATGGCCCAGGACCAGGCTACTATTATGGCCCAGGCCCTGCGTATTATAATACTAGACCACCACTGATTAGGATTGGCCCGCTTGGAATCCTTTAAATGAGCTATAGCTCAATTTAAAGCAAAATCATTTAAAGTGTGACAACGAAGATGAGCTAGGGCAACTACCGTAGCTCATCTTCTTATTAATTTAATAATACGCATATAAATTAACTACTTCTTATGTATTTATATTATATAATATAATTGGTAAATTAAATACCAAATAATTAACTGAGGAGAAAACGATGAATGCTATATTAACAACGACAATGGCTCTTGGAGTTGTGTTTACGCTCGGGGCCATTCAACCTGCAAATGCAAGTATTCCTAATAATGCGGGTGGATATGATCAAGGTAATATCGTACTAGCTCATGGACATGGTGGTGGCGGTCATGGAATGGGTGGCGGTCACCATGGAGGCTGGGGGGGGCGCCATGGAGGCTGGGGTGGACATCGTGGTTATGGCTACGGTGGTTATGGATTTGGTGGTGGCATTTTTCTTGACCAACCAGTCGTGGTAGATCCTGGCTATAATTATGATTACTACGATCTATATTAAGGTTATGCATTTAATGCACCGAAAACACTTATAGATAATATTATCTGGGAACAGAAGGAGTAGATGGCTGGATAAATATCGTCCAGCCATCTTCTGTAGCACACATGACGCCGCCATCCTTCGCTTTCGCAAGTAACAGCTCTTGGCAAGAAAAGATTGTTTTCCCAGGACAATCTTTCTATTTTCTTCAAATACTCTATCTCATTTTCCCATATACAACACCGATTATTAACTATTTATAATATAGCTTATTATCTACTGTTAACTATTTTTTATGTTATACTGTTATACAATATAATGATGAACTTGTATTGTTATTTATAGGAGGATGTCATGAAAGTTCTATTATCAACTACAATGGCCCTTGCCGTTGTTACAGTTCTAGGTGCGGGCCAAGCAGCAAATGCAACAATCACAGGTCAAATTGATTCCGGATATAGCCAAGGCCAAATCATATTGGTTCATGGTGGAGGACATCATCATGGAGGACACAGCTGGCATCGTGGTCACAGAGGCCATGGATGGCACGGTTGGGGACATCGTCATCACCACGGTTGGTGGGGTGGTGGCGGAAACTGCTGGTGGACTAGATGGGGATTGCAGTGCTGGTAGTTAAAAAGCCATTGAGTTCAAGCAATTAAAAATAAAAGGAAAGATAGCCTGTGTGATTACGAGGATATCTTTCCTTTTTTATTAATGGAGAATTCACAATAGGGTCATTTATCTATTGAAATAATCCTCAAATAACACCCTACTTTGTAACTCCGGCTCGTTATTTCAGAGACACAACGATGCTCTTTAATTATTCCTTAATGTTACGTTTAGCCTTTTCTAGTGCAGACCAAACCTGTTTGTCTTGTCCGTATTCATCTTCCACAAAGTTCATTTTATGGTTCTCATCTTCAAAGACTGTGAAATAGGTAATAAAAGTTTGGAGAGGCTGATCAAGCTTAACATGCTTGGTTTCAGTTTTTGAAGTCTCTTCTTCAATGCGATCTAGTGGCCAATCCTCTGGATCATTCAAAACAAACTCGGCAAGTTTGTCAGGGTTTTCAACACGTATACACCCATGACTCAAAGCTCTTTTTGTTTTTTGGAAAAGGTTTACAAACGGAGTACCGTGCAAAAAGATTGAAAAAGGACTTTCTATCGTAAAGCGAATCCTACCAAGGGAATTGGCAGGGCCAGGGCTTTGTACAATATGAACTCCTGAATCATCATGCGTAACATGATAGCCGGTCCTAGAGTAAGCCTCAGGGTTACTTCTAATCAGTGCCAGCATCTCATTTACAATGCTTGTTGGTACATGCCAAGCAGGGTTAAAAATAATTCCCTTCATAAGAGCATTGAAAACAGGGGTCTTAAGGTATTCTTTCCCTGTTATGATACTCATATAGAAGGCAGGTACACCTTCTGAAACAGCCTTTAGGTAAAACCCTGGAATATTTACCTGAAGATAACGAGAAGGGAGCGGATTGGGATACCACCTGTATCTTTCTAAGCTTACGATAATTGATTTAATACGTTGTTCTACAGAAGTATTTAGGGCTGTAAGCGTGCTTCCTCCAACTTTGCCGTCTTGTTCAAGACCATGAAGAGACTGATACTTTTTAACGGCTTCTTCTAGTGTCTCATCAAAAGTATCATTATGCTCCTCTCCAGGGGAGAGCACATCTTGAGCAATCAACTGAGCCCTTAAAGTATCAACCTCGGGGCCAGTATCTCCTTTTTTGAGTGTTGTGTTTTTAGGAAGTTCAGGCCAGCCTCCTTTAGCTTGTTTCTGACGGTAAAGAGCCAATAGTTTTTTCAGATGTTGATATTCAGGGCTGGAGGGAGCTAATTCCTGAACCCAAGCACACTCTTGGGGGCGAGATAAGTATTCATTTAACAACTCTGCTTCATCTATAGAAACTTTCGGAAGGTAAATATTTTTACTTACTTCATGAGGTCTAAGACGCTCTCCTTTTATATCTGAAATATAGTTTAAAACGGCTAGAGTAAGGAGCTCATCGGCCTTTTTCTGAGCTTCTAGAGAACTTAAATCAGCTTTTTTGAGGACCTCAACAAAAGGGGTATAATCTTGGGCCCACAAACCTTCCTCTTCTGCATGAGCCAAAGTCTCAAAAAGGGTTTTTGCACAAGGTGTCCAAACTCCATTTTTAATCCAAATCAACTGATTTTGGCGTTCATTATAGACTTTTTGGACGCGCGAATCTTGTGCGGGATCAGGTAATGCCTTAGCTGCTCCTATGAATATGCTAAGTGTAAAAAGAAAAAGGCTCAATTTTTTTGTCATTATTCCTCCGTTTTTGGTCAAAGCCACCTGTTGACGGTGCTGTGAGAGTGAGTTATAACTCCTCTACATCACTGTGAATAAATTTAATTAAGGAATAGTATGGCACAACATAACTCAGCATTGAAGAGGATTCGACGAGACGCGAAGCAGACCCTCCTCAATCATTCACGTATCTCACGTATTAGAACATTCATAAAAAAAGTTGAAGAAGCAGCTGCTTCGGGTAACAAAGAGACTGCGCAAACAGCTCTTAGGGCTGCACAGCCAGAGATTTTGCGTGGAGTCACAAAAGGGGTCTTGCATAGAAATACGGCAGCCCGTAAAATATCTAGACTCAACGCACGCGTTGCAAAACTTGCTTAAATAACAAAGTCATAAGTCTACCCGCCACCCTTTGGATGTAATCCGGGACGGCGGGTAGACCTTGACGAAAAAGGGAAGACATAATGGACTATTAATAGTTCCATAAAATTTTTTTTGACTTATAACCAGGGTAATTGGCCTACGCATGGGATACACAGCACCAAATAATGACCTTGAAGAACAATGGAAGCGAATTCAACCGCAGCTTCTTGATGAATATGGGGATGCTACTTATTCCAGTTGGATCAAACCATTATCTATCGTGGACCATCATGAAGGGCTGATCCGTCTTGCTGCACCAAATGCCTTCATGCGTGATTGGGTTAACAATAACTACGCTGATCGTGTAAAAGCCCTGCTCCAGAGTGAAAACGATAACATACGCCAATTAGACGTTATTGTTGAAGCACCTAAGGAAACCATAAAACAACCCGATCAACCTTTATTGGATATGCCTGAGATTATTTCAAATCTTGATGCCCGCTATACTTTTGAGAATTTCGTCGTCGGGAAACCGAATGAACTTGCGCATGCCGCTGCTAGGAAAGTGGCTGAATCCGAATCTGTTACATTTAATCCCCTTTTTTTATATGGGGGTGTAGGGCTTGGAAAAACTCATCTCATGCACGCCATTGCTTGGCAAATTAAAAAGTGTCACCCGAAAAGAAAGGTCATTTACCTGTCGGCAGAAAAGTTTATGTACCAGTTTGTCCGTGCCTTGCGCTTTAAGGATACAGTTGCTTTTAAGGATCAATTCCGGTCTGTAGATGTTCTAATGATTGATGATGTTCAATTTATAAGCGGCAAGGATTCAACTCAAGAAGAATTTTTCCATACTTTCAATGCTCTTGTAGATCAAAACCGCCAGATAATTATCTCGGCAGATAAATCGCCTTCTGACATGGAAGGCATGGAAGAGCGCCTTAAATCAAGGTTGGGTGGGGGTCTTGTGGCTGACATCCATCCAACAACCTATGAGCTCCGCCTTGGAATTCTGCAAGCGAAGGCCGAGCAAATGGATACGGATGTCCCCCAAAAAGTACTTGAGTTTTTGGCTTATAAAATTTCATCCAATGTCCGGGAACTTGAAGGCGCTTTAACCCGTGTTGTTGCTCATTCAACCCTCGTAGGGCGGGATATCACTCTTGATTCAACTCAAGAGGTCTTAAGGGATTTGCTGCGGGCCAATGACCGCCGTGTTACTATTGATGAAATTCAAAAGAAAGTAGCCGAATATTATAGTGTGCGCGTTTCTGACATGCATTCCCCTAGAAGAGCTCGTACAGTGGCTAGGCCCCGTCAAGTTGCCATGTATCTGTCTAAACAACTGACCCCTCGATCTTTACCAGAAATTGGAAGAAAATTTGGAGGAAGAGATCACACAACAGTCATACATGCTGTCAAAAAAATAGAAGAGCTCATAGCAGAGGAAAAAAATATGTGTGAAGATATCGAATTGCTACGTCAAATGCTGGAGAGTTAAAATGATGACAGCTGAATCTATACCCACCCTTGCTCAAAATCCCATTCATGTCGTTGTCGAAAAAACGGCTTTATTAAAAGCGCTAAGCCATTGCCAGGGCGTCGTTGAACGACGTAATACAGTTGCAATTCTAGCCCATATTCTCCTTGAAGGCCAAGGAGACACTCTAAAAATTACGGCAACTGATCTTGAAATTGCTTTTATTGAAACCGTCCCTGCGCATATAAAAGCTGAGGGAAGTACAACCGTTTCTGCGCATCTCTTGTTTGATATCGTCAGAAAGCTTCCAGAAGGCGCTCAAATTGAATTAAAATCATCGGAAGATGGGGCTTCTCTTCATTTGCAATCTGGCCGCTCAAGTTATAATTTTGCATGTCTTCCTCCTATTGATTTCCCCGCCATAACAACAAATGAACTCCCCTGTACCTTCAAGATTCATGCGGGAGAACTTTCACGTCTAATCGATAAAACCCGTTTTTCCATGTCATTTGAAGAAACGCGTTACTACCTTAATGGAATTTGCTTTCATGCCACTCCGGATGGGTTTTTGAGAGCTATTGCGACGGATGGACTCCGTTTAGCCCAAGCCCAGGGTGAACTGCCCCCAGAAGCCTCAAAAATGCCTCAAGTCATTATCTCTCGTAAGACGATCCACGAGATTCGAAAGTTGATTGATGAACTGGCAGAAGAAGTCACCATTTCCTTATCAGAAAACCAAATTCGGTTTGTCGTAGCTTCCTCCATTCTTATTTCTCGCTTAATTGAGGGTAAATTCCCAACTTATGAAAATGTTATTCCCTATGGCAATGATAAGGTCTTGGAAGTAAACGCGAAGGCCTTTGCGGAAATCGTAGATCGCATTTCAATTATGTCGACGGACAAGTTACGTCCCATTAAAATACGGGTTGAAGGAACGACAATGGTTATTTCTGCGCATAGTAATGAAACGGGCAATGCTGAAGAACAACTTGAAGTAAAATATGAAGGTGAACCCATAGATTTCGGTTTCAATGCGCGTTACATCCTTGATGTTACTCAACAAATTTCAAATGAATCCTTGCAGTTTCTTATTGGAGATGAAACCCAGGCAATCATCGCAAAAGATGCAAACGATAGCTCGGCTCTATATGTTTTGATGCCGATGCGTGTCTAAGGAAGGGAACCTAGCTTTCTTTTTTAAATTTAAGATAATTTCTCATTCTGGATTGATTAGAGAGCAAACCAGAAATATCCCTATAGTTGCCAGTTTTATTGATATTTTCCGTCAATATTTGGACCCAAGGGTTTTGGCAATTGGTTGTATCGCTTATGCCAACGGCCTCCCCCTCCTTTTGACATCTAAAACGTTAGGCGTTTGGCTTCAAAGTTATGGGCTTAATTATACCTCTATCGGTTTTTTTGCTCTTTTACATCTTCCTTATGCCTTTAAATTCTTATGGGCCCCGATACTTGATCATGTCCCCCTGCCCTTTTTGAATAAACTCCTTGGGCAAAGACGAAGTTGGCTTTGTCTAGTCCAACTCACCGCTATCGGCGCCCTTTTGACTATGGCTTCTCTTGATCCCCTTGAAAATATGAAAGCTTTTATTGCTTGTGGATTTCTTGTTACAATTTCTGCTGCAAGCCAACATATTCTCCTCCTTGCCTACCAAATGGAAACTCTAAGTTCTAGAGATTGGGGTATTGGTGAAGGAATGGGCGTTTTTGGGTTTCGAATGGCTATCCTCACAGGCGGCGCAGGAGCACTTTATTTAGCTTCATTCCTTTCCTGGAAGGAAGTCTATGTCTTCATTTCACTTCTCATGTTTATTGGTATTATTGCTGTGTTGTTCATGCAAGAACCAGACAAATTTGTACACCAACATACCCATTTTTTTACCAAGCGCTGGGAATGGATCCGCTATTCGCTCATTGGTCCCTTTAAGGAATTTATGCTCCAAAAAGGTTGGCGAGCCGTGCTTGTGTTTATGTTAATTTACCGCTTACCCGATAACCTCTTAGCCATGATGCAAACTCCCTTTTTTATAGACTTAGGATTTACTTATGTTGAAGTGAGCTCTATTGAGAAAGTTTTCGGGCTTGGATCCATGATTTTGGGGGGCTTTATCGGGGGGTACTCTATCCGCCTTCATGGCTTTAAAAAAACCCTTTTCTGGGGAGGGCTTGTCCATGGGGCTTCCTATTTACTTTTTCTGACTCAAGCCCAGCTTGGCGCCCAGCTTTCCTTCTTATATCTGACAATAGGAGTTGAACATTTTTTTTGTGGCGTAGCTCTTACTGCCTTTTTCTCTTATCAACTTACATGCTGTTCCTTGAGGTTTGCAGCCACCCAACTGGCATTACTCACGTCTTTCGCAGAACTTGGTCGAATCATTGCATCCCCCATAGCGGGCCGTATTATTGACTGTTATGGATGGACGCCTTTCCTTTCCATTGTCATCCTATCATCCTTCCCAGCTATTTGGTGGATTTCGCGTATTCCCTTTTCAAGGCCTTAAAAAGATAACTTAATTACATTCTATTTCGTTCTTGCTTCCCTTTTTAACACCTATGTCTATGGCATTGCTATACACCCCATCACACATCACTGGTTTCATCGATTTGTGGGTTCCCATAGGAGCGACATGAAGCTTATCAATATCTCCTATAACATGGATTGCCCTTCCCGCTTGGATGGTGTTCGTTCCTATTCCATGATTATGATAATATATCGTTAGTTTTGCAGGGACTTCTGACCTAATGAGGTTATCAGAAGGCCTCATATTAGCCCATGCAAGCGGTGAAGTGATGATCAAAGAAAGTCCTATCAGTAAATAATACTTAAACATTTTACACCTCTGTAACATTTTAATCTAATTTAATAATACTACAATATTGTTAAATAACTGGTTAATTATTTACATTGATTGTCAGCAAGAGAGTGAAACAAGAGAGACTCTATGAATTGTTAGCATTTGTGCTAAAATGGATTTATTATATCTTAAAATAAAGAGCTACTCATGCGTTGTCTTGCGATTTGTAATGCCGAAACTTTTGATCTCCATGGCCTTGCCTTGGCTTTGGAAGATGTTGAGTTTATTAATTTTTACACAGATGCTCTTCATGCTGCTTATAAAGAATCCAATATTTTTATTTTTTCTTATGGCTGCGTCGCCTTATGGAATGTAGACATAGATGAAGAAAAACGGTTTTTAGAAATCCTTCGAAAATTCACGCGAGACCCCATTAATACCGTCTCTGAAGAATTCGAATATACTTTTGCAAGCAAACCAAGATTTTTTCAGGATAAAATTACACTCGCAAAAACGCGTTCCCATGCTTTGCAGATGTTAGCTGTTTCCTATGGGTTATCCCAAACCATAAAGCTCTCTGCTTTTGAAGATCGCATCGATAACACGATAGAAATGACCAAGAATATTCCTCAAGAACTGGCAATTCGTGGAAAGATGTCTCTTTCTCGTAAAGACATTTCAAAAAGAATTGGGGAACTTTTTATTGAACGTAATTCCGTTAACTTACACAGTGATATATTGGATGCCCCTGTTTTC
>Ga0307375_10004842_pt1 | contig 12769 bp, 13 predicted proteins | sample TR1MG_FD_202531 | JGI IMG/M metagenome (GOLD analysis project Ga0307375, IMG submission 202531) | Soil microbial communities from Risofladan, Vaasa, Finland - TR-1 | ecosystem: Environmental > Terrestrial > Soil > Coastal area > Acid sulfate soil | place: Finland: Risofladan, Vaasa | collected... | reverse complement strand
CGCGTATTTCCACGCGACCGTCGTTGCCGTCGGACAGCCGTTCCGCTATTGCAGTCAATATGACCGAAACCGATTCCTCGGCATCTTTGACTGTCAAGGTGGGAAAGCGCGAGGCGAGGAGAGCGATGAGTTCAGTGCGAACCATAGTTGGAAGTGTAAAGCGGAAGATGCATTACGCCTCATCCATTCTAACCACTTTCCCGACGCAATCGCGAAGGAATAACGGCTGCGCCGGGTTCGGGGTGCAGCCCGATGAGTTCATGCAAAGCGATGCAATACAGCACGCGAGAGGTGGGTTTGAAGCTGCGCCCCTATGCTCGAAGTTATTGTGGAAAACTTCTTGGCGCGGCGGCCCATTGAAGTTCCTGGCGCCAGCGGGAAAGCCAGCAAGAAGAAGGCGCACAGGAAGCGGTTAGGGTATAGGCTTGTTATGGCACCCCTTAAGTGGGTCAAGCGCAGTTTAAGGTGCCGACTTGGATGGAGCTGTCCTATCAAGCTGCAGGTGAGGGCTCCGTATGGGACCTGCTATTCCTCGTCCGGGACGTCTTCGACGTACAACAGCGTCATCTTGTAGCCGGCGTCCTGAAATAGGGTCTGCTCGAGCACTTCGCTGGGGAATCCCCGGGTCTTGCTCTCCTCCAGCCAAACCCACGGTTCAGCACTTTGCCATTCGCCCAGGCCCGTGCCCGTTTCGCTTGCGGCGGCCTGCCGCGGTAGGGCGAGGCCATCTTTGATGTCCAGGAAATACGGCAATTCTCGGCTCCGCGCGGAATAGCGGACGGTCCGGTCCTTCGAAAAGACTACGGCGCACGCATAGTCTGATAGCGCTATGTAGCGCCGAGCCGTTGCCTCCATGCTCGTTTCAAAGTCGCCTGCAAGCGCTTGTACATGTGCAAGCTCAGGTGCCTTCAGCGCACGGGCGCGTGCCCCAAATACTGCCTTGGGCATTAGCAGCTCGGACGAGAACCGGTTAGCTTCTATCTCCATCTGTTTCGCTGGGTCGCGGCGATTTTCATATGCCGACATATCTTCCTGCGAGCACTTGAATAGGTCACTGCGATGGCTCGGCAGCATCATGTGGCCGAGTTCGTGCCCAATAGTAAATCGCTGCCGCTGGCGGGGGCTGCGCGCGTTGTAGAAGATTTCCCCCTCGGATTTCGTCCGATTCGTGATGAGCATCCCCTCGAACCCGTCGCCCGATGTAAGCGGTGTAATGCGGGAAACGCCGGCCAGCTCCGCAAGTTCTTCAACCGGGATTGGGACGGGCATTGAAGGATTCTGAGCGAAGATGGCGTCAGCGAGCGCCTCGGGCGCCCGAATACCATCCAGTTCGACAAGGTCGAGGGTGACCATCGCCAATACTAGCGCTTCAGGCGGTCAATTGTCTCCTGTATCAACGCCTGGTCTTTGGGGGATAGGCTCTTGAAGTCGCGAAAGAATTTCTGAACGGACGCGTCCTCGCTTTTATTATCTCCCGAGCTGGCGTCTACCAGAAACTCAACGGTGACAGCATAGTGCTGAGCCAACTTCTTTAGCAGGTCCATGGATGGGTTGGTCGCCCGGGCTTTTTCGAGCTCCCAAAGATGAGTTTTGGATATCCCTATAGCGGTCGCCACGTCCTGCAGCGATTGGCGTCGCTCTTCGCGCAATTGATTCAGTTTTACACCCAGCGACATTTGGCGGCTCCTTTTCCTAATTGGCACGTCTTTGGGTGCGTAAGATAAACCGGTACGGCCCGTATTGCAATAGTTGCACAATCGGTCGCCGTAAGATATACTGATATGAGGATGTAGGATAGCAACAGTGCAGGAATTACCAGGCATTCTTGCCGGGCAACAAATTAATGGCATGCCGGCTTGATTTATGAATGTTTAACAATATGTAATCAACACATAACAATGCATACTAAAGAAATCACTTTCAGAGTTCTCTCCTTGGATGGCGGCGGCATCCGCGGCCTTTATTCTGCTGTTTTGCTGCACGAACTGGCCAAGCGGATAGCCAAAACCCATGGCCAGCCGACGGACCGACTGGACGTTGGCAGGGGCTTCGACCTCATCGCGGGCACGAGTACCGGGGCCCTGCTGGCGGCGGCCTTGGCCGCTGGGGTCCCCCTAGAGGATGTCATCACCCTTTATAAAGGCAACGCCAGCTCGATATTTCGCGACCCCACGCCCCTTGGCGGCTTGCGTCCCTTACTGTGGGCGGCAAGGCGGCTTGGTGGGGCGGCTAATCCTCCCGATGCGTTGCGTGCGGCCCTCGTCGGTATCTTCGAAAACGAAACGGTGAAGGGCGTGTATGACAGGCGCGGAATCGCGCTGTGTGTTCCGACCGTGAACGCAGAGACGCACCGGTCTTGGGTATACAAGACTCCGCATGACCTGAAAGAAAATAGGCTGCAGCGCGACAACGACTATAGACTCGTTGATGTCTGCCTCTCGTCTGCTGCAGCGCCGCTAGTATTCCCAATGCACGAAGTTCCAAAGCCTGGTGATGCCGCCGGCCATGTGAACTGGTTTGTCGATGGCGGCTTGTGGGCGAACAATCCTGTTCTCGTCGCTCTTGTAGAAGCCCTGTCGTTTGCGCCGGAGGATGCACAAATCGAGTTGCTTTCGATTAGCACATGCCCTCCATTCCAGGCGCCATCTGTTACGCAGGCATCCAGCAACCGCGGTCTATTAGGATGGAAGGGAGGCATCGGGATGCTCGAAGTTGCGATTGACGCACAGTCCTGCGCATATGACTACATAGCAAAGACGCTCGCCGAAAAGCTGGGAAAACGAATTAAGTACATTCGGCTGACCGACCCAAAAGTTAGTAGCAGCGATGCCGGCCATCTCCGGCTGGACAATCCATCTCCAGAGTGCCTGAAGACACTCATCCGCTTAGGAAACGATGCGGTCGACCTCAACATCAGCGAAGCGACTACCGGCGAGAGGCCGAAGGCTTTGTTGATGGAGATTTTCAAAGACCTACCAACCATGCCAACCACCAAAGGAGCCGACCATGTTTAATTGCCACCGCGACGTCAAAGCGTTTCACGATGACTGCGTTCTTCTCACCGAAGACATGAAGCAGGGGATGCGGGACCGGCGCAATGCGAACGAAAACCGGCTGAAACGGGGGTTGGAGAGCGCAAAAAAGCCCGCGCCACTCGAGTTCATCAAGCAGGGGTCATACGCCATGCACACCATGGTGCAATCGGAGTATTACGCATCCGATATTGATGACGGCGTTGTCTTTGCAAAGGAAGCCTTGGTAGGCGAGCGGGGCGGTGAATTCTCGTCACGAGATGCTAAAAGCATGGTGCTGGAAGCCATGCTGAAGGACGACGTATTCAAAAGGCCGCCGGAAATTCACACAAACTGCGTGAGGGTGTATTACAACGACGGTTTCACCCTGGATATGCCCGTCTACCGAACGACCCAATCCGACAGCGAAATTACCTATGAACTCGCTAGCGTGGATTGGAACCGCGCTCACCCGAGAGGCGTGACATCGTGGTTCAACAAGCAGGTCATCGACAAGAGCCCCGACACCGTAAACGGCCGGCAAATGCGCCGGGTCGTGAAATTGCTGAAAGCATGGGCAAGAAGTCGTAAGAGCTGGAGCATGCCTAGCGGCCTTGTCTTGTCGACACTTACCGACGAGGCGTACTTCAAGGATATGGCGCTGCTGGACCGAGACGACGAAGCGCTACTCAAGGTCATGGAAAGAATACTGAATCGCCTCCAGTCCAGTTTAGTGGTCGGCCACCCGGTAGTGCTCGGCACCAACATTACAAGAACGAGCAACGACGCAAATATGGTCGAAATGCGAGACCGGTTAGCGGAGGCCGTGCCGTCCATTCAGGTACTGCGACGTGCCGATTGCACTAAGGTTGATGCGCTTAGGGCCTTCCGGGACCTGTTCAATACGGATTACTTTGACGCACGGATAGCAGAGCTCGAGCAATCCGCCAAAAAGGCAGCGACGAGTGCGCTTGCGATTACCGTAACCGGTCGCAACGCTACGGCCCCCGTCGTCAAGAAAGGTGGTGAGGGCCGCTATGCCTGAGAGCGCCGCTGACGCCATTGGGCAGAAAGATGCGGTATCTACCCTGGGCGTCGCCGTCGCGGAACGCTGGCCGGGCACTGTTGCCCTTTCTGAGGGTGAGCTTATAGCGCGGTTTCCAAAGCGCGGGTTCATCGCTGGGTTCCGGCTTCCACTAGGACTTATCCCGGATAAACGCCTGCTGCTTCTGCTGCCGGCAGTATTTCCCTACGCCCTGCCCCGGGTAGGGCTAGACCCGGCCCCTCCGGTCGCGGCGATGCCGCATGTCGAACAGGATGGCGTGCTTTGTCTCGTCAACGGCGGCAGCTTTATGGAGCTTCCTGCGGACATACGGCACGCAGAATTTGTGGTTGATGACGCAATAGCTGTATGCCGTGCTGCGCAAAACGGCGAACTGAAAGACGATTTCCTCGACGAAGCACACACGTATTGGTGTCTGGAACTTGTTGGCGGCAAGCCGTTCTGGCTAACGTTAACAGACTACGCGCGCAGTCGCATAGTCCAAGCCAGGGACATCGGCCGAGCCGTGGTATTCGCCGAAGATGAGGCGGCCTTGGCGAAATGGTGCACGCCAAATGAGAACCGCAGGGCGACTGGCGACAACGAGCATGCGGGCATTATCCATGTCCCGTTTCCAATTGTTCCCGAGGACTACCCCCGTAACAGTCGAGATTTGGTAACACTGGCGGAGCGGGCCGGGCAATCCGCCGTTGATGTACTCGCTTCGCTCCTGGAAGCAAACCGTGTATCCAGGGTCATTCTCGCATTTCGGCACGACGGCGAATTTGTGCCGCTCGGCTTGTCAGTAAGCGTAGGCGCCAGAATTGGTACATCGGAGCATGCCCAGCCTATCTGGTATGGATACCGAAGGGGGCGAGTGCCCAAACTGGAACTCCTTTCGCGAATTGCGACGGCCGAATTCCCTGTGCAACGCGCTGTAACAACCCAGGTTGGAGCCACGGCACTCCTTCACAGAACCACCGGCACGCAGAGCGATACGTTGGCGAACGTGAGCGTCGCCATTATCGGTTGTGGGGCCCTTGGAGGCACGGTCGCCAATTTGCTGGCTCAGGCGGGGGTGCGTCGGCTAGCGTTGTTCGATGGCGATATCTTCTCATGGCAGAACGTCGGAAGGCATGTGCTTGGCGGGAATTGGGTGGGCATGAACAAAGCGGAGGCTCTAAGGGCAGATACCCTTAACCGGTTTCACGAGTTCGATGTTACTGCCGTACCCAGCGATTGGCGGGAGGCGTGGAAATCTAACCCAGAGGTGTTTGATAAGCATGACCTGGTCCTTTCGCTAACCGGAGATTGGGCCAGCGATTGTCTGCTAAATGATTTGAGTAAGCAGGGCACTACCGTCCCACCCGCAATATTTGGGTGGGTTGAGGCCCACGCCCTTGCGGGGCACGCCATTGCGGTGGCTCCTAGCAGCGCCTGCTTGCGCTGCTGCTGCAATGCTGTCGGTGAATTCCGCCACAGCATCGCCGTGGTACCGAAAGAACACACCCTTCGCAGAGAGCAATCGTGTGGAACCTTTTATCAACCGTTCAGCGCGCTGGCGTCTGCGCCAACAGCGGCACTAGTGGCAAGACTAGCGATTGACGCCCTGGCCGGAAAGCTTAACGCTTCGGAACACCGCGCATGGATTGGCTCAACAGATGATTTTGATGCGGTCAAAGCCACCATCACGCCGCAGTGGGCCGACAGGCTAGCAACCAACGGCTATGAGCGAGTTTATCGAATGCCGTTACTGGTTGACCATGCTTGCTTGATTTGCGGACACCCGACGTGACCCTTCGCTTTTGTAGCCGCGTTGGGGTAATTGAACTATCGGACGACGTGCTTGCAACGTTCAACCGCCACCGTCAAACGAAATTCTGGTCCAAAGAGGCGGGTGGGCAACTATTCTACCGTGAGGTCGCCGGTAAGGCGTGCGTCGAGTACGCGACGGAACCAGGCCAGGGTGACCGCCGTAGCCGATTCGCGTTCTGGCCCGCGCGACAAAAGGAGCAGAAAGAAATAAACCAGCTGTTTGCAAAAGGCCTCCATTACGTAGGCGATTGGCATACCCACCCGGAAGACTCGCCAAGCCCATCGGGAGACGATACGTCCAAGATGATGGGGATTTTCAAGAAATCAGAGCATGTCCTCGCCGGAATGCTCATGGTGATTGTGGGAAGAAAAGCCACGCCTGACAGTATTTGGTGCGGACTGGTTGGCAAACGTGGGGTGCAGCGCCTGGCCGTCGCGCGAAAGTCCTCCGAGCAGAACGCCGCGCCCTGACGTCCTCTGCTGGCTAGAAATACCCGATAGAATCCATCGCCGTTGTCGACATCGAGCGGACGACCAATGCCGTTAACCGCCAGGGCGGCCGGGGAGGTGAGCACTGGGGCCTGGAGCCTCCCCACGCGAAAGGCGGCGGCCGGTTTCGCCGGCCACAGCAGCCGCGTTCGACTTCCCGCTGTCGCGCGGCAGGTCTATGATGCCAAGCAGTGCAGGGGGAATCCTATGACGAGGCGGTTATGCGCACCGGCGGACGGCGGAAAGAGGACGGCATCAATGCAAATAACACAAGCACATATTGACGCGGCCTACGAAGCCGCGCGTCGTGTTCATGCGAACGCAATTTCAGTTAGGGCAGCCGTTGCAGTTCTAAGAGACACGCACGGTTTAAACGAAGTATCGGCCCAACATTTTGTCAATAATTTTCAGTTAATGCTGGGCGGGCGGCTTTACCAGCGGACGATGAGCGCTCTTGCTACTCAACGATTTCTGGAAGGCATACAACGCGACTTTGGGCCCCTGGTGTTGATTAACGCTCTAGGCGCTGTTTCAAGGCATGTCGACTACTACTCGAGAAAGACGCGGAACCCGCAGGCGCAGATTCGGGCCATCATCAGGAGAATGTCCCGCGACCAATTCGCAATGGGCACGCTCGAGGAATACACGGATAATCTTCAAACAGGGGTACAAGCCTCCCTCTCAGATACAAACGCTGCGCGTGAAAAACGGCTGAAGAAGGCGAGTCCTACGCCAACAGTTCGCTACGTATTGGCAAAGGTTTTCTCACGCAACCGAGACGTCGTGGCGGCCGCGTTGGTTCGCGCGAACGGCATTTGTGAGTGCTGCAAGCTGAAAGCTCCGTTCACACGGGCAAGTAGCGGAAGGCCGTATTTGGAGGTTCATCACCGGGTGCAACTCGCTCACGGTGGCGAGGACACTCCTGAGAATGCCATCGCTATCTGCCCGAATTGTCATCGAAACCTGCACTTTGGTGCTGGCAATGTCTAACAGGGTGTTTCGACCGCCGCTCCTGCATTCGCTTCCTTGCGGTAACAACGCACCAACTTCATAATCGCGATGCCGGCTCAAATGCACGTTCCGCCAATTTACTTTTCAGATGTATTCGAAGTAAGTCCCGAGACCGTAGACACGTACGGTGCTTTCGACATTGCCCTGGTAACTGACCTACCGCTGTTCGTTGACCCCTTTCTACTGTTTGACAGCGAGAACGAAAAATACAGGGCGCTTCACAACGAAATAATCAAATATTTGGTCTTCTTGCGTGACCGAGCACTCGCCGATGAAATGACAGAGGCCAATATTACGCACTGGCTGCTGTTTCGCGAGGTAAAGCAAAACTGGTTTGGCTTCAGCAAGACGGGCAATCAAGGAACCGGATTGGGACGGTCCTTTGCCCAATCACTCGCCAAAAACTTAAAATCTGTCTTCAGCGATTTCGGCAATGAAACGCTCACCTCCGCAAGTCACCTCGAGAAGTTGAGCCTCCTTAGCGGTGGCGTAGGCCGTGACCACCTCAGCGACTTTACAACTAACCTCATCAAGTCCTTCTTACTTGACTACACGCAGGGTTTTGCCCAGAAATATCTGAGACCTGAACAACTGCGCCGCTTTCACGTCGATAAAGTGTCCTTTGATTACGAGACGCGCCGTTGGAGGGGAGGACACTTTTCGTTGCCCTACTATCAACAGGATTTCGTTTTGCTGTGCCCCAAGGAAATCCTCACGCGCGATGAGGCGTGGATAAACCAGTCAGATTTACTCAATCAATTCACACAAGTCAGGGCGTCAATTCCTGATGCTCAGCTTCGAGCTCAAGTTGACGAGCACTTTATGTCTCAAATTTCCGCGCATCCAAAAGCAGAAGAACGCCGGGCCGCCGCTCTTCGCACCTTGGAAAAATTCACTGAGGTCTTGGACTACTACATTAAGACTAAAGAACAGGATGCACCAAAAGCGCATGCTGTGAGCAACCAAAAAGTACGAGAAACGTACCGTCAGTTTGTCATAAGCGTCAAGACACTGATGCGCGACCATCTTGCGGAAAGCGACTTCTATGAACTCGGTGATTCATATGACGAATGCCATCGGCGGGTGGCGTATCTAAAGCACGTAATTGAGGACAACGACGGCTACCGAGTCTTCTACATGGATGGCAAACCAATCAAAAGGGAGAGCGACCTCCATACAATGTTTCGCCTAACGTGGTCCGCCACAACATACGACGTGAACAGTGAGGTGAATAACGGCCGCGGACCTGTGGATTACAAGATTGCCAAGGGGCGAGCGGACGCAAGTCTCGTTGAATTTAAGCTCGCCAGTAACACCGGATTAAAGAAGAACCTTCAACATCAGGTTGACGTATATGCAAAGGCCAGTAACACGAAACAATCAATCAAAGTTATTCTTTATTTTTCCGACGAAGAACTTTTCAAGGTGAACAGGGTATTGACAGACCTGGGCCTGACGGGTCAGAAGGATATCGTTCTGATTGATGCCAGCTTGGAAACGAAGGCATCTGGGTCAAAAGCAACAAGTTGAACTTGGGCACGCGCTTACTCGTGAGGAAACAGAATGGCATTGAGTCATGAACAGACCGAGACGCTGGGAAAAATCTTCATGCCCTATGCCGCCAGGCGGGCCAAACAGCTTTTGGCGGGAACCGGCCGCCTCGCTCATTACACTACAGCTGAGAATGCGATAAAGATTATCCGGTCCAGAACTATCTGGCTGCGGAATGCGCGAGGGATGCACGATTTTAGCGAAGTCGAGTACGGTTATTCACAGCTAAGGGACTATTTCCAGGACACAGAAAAGTCAAGGAATTTTGCTGCAGCGTTGGACGGCTGCTCGGCGAACATCGTGACGGACGCCGTCACCTTGTTCGACAAATGGTGGTCACAAATTCAGACCAACACCTATATCAGCTGCTTCTCTGAACACGTCGATAACGAGGACGCACATGGACGGTTATCAATGTGGCGAGCCTTTGGGCGAGATGCCGCAGGAGTTGCCATCGTTATTCGTATGCCGGCGCCGTATTCGGCGTTACCTCTAAAGGTGTTCTTGACCCCAGTAGCCTATTTCTCGCGAGGTGAGCTTTGGGCTTCGTTTGATGAAGTAATTAATCTGATAGATGCTAGTCCAGAGTACTTGAAGACCATAGCTCGCCAAGACATCGTCGGCATGGTCTAGGCCACGCTAATGATGGCCGCCGTGTCGCTTAAACACCCGGGATTTCACGAGGAGCGTGAGTGGCGCTTAATTCACTCTCCAGCACAGTTTCCGTCGCCTTACGTTCCGTCTGCGACGGAAATCATTGGCGGAATTCCGCAGGTCGTGCACAAGGTGCGCTTTGAGAACCAGCCTACGGTGGACATCAACGGAATTGAATTGCCGCAGCTTCTCGACAGGGTCATCATTGGCCCGTCGCAGTATGCTGGCACAATTGGGCAGTCCCTAGTACGGGAGTTAGGCGAAATCGGAGTCGAGAATGCGGTGGGCAAGGTAATTGTGTCGGGTATTCCGTTGCGAAGCTGAATGACGTAAAGTCGCTGCCGGGCCGGCCACCGGTTCTTGGTCGGGCTCCACCAGTGCCAGGTCCCGAACACCAGCAACCTAGCAGGCCCTGCCGTATCCACCAGAAGTGCGGTAGCCGCCGTTCTACCTAACAAAAGCCCCTGAACGCGTTGACCGCCTTGTCCGGCTATCAGACAAAATAGCAAATTTAAGGGATGTTGCTAGCAGTCCGCCGGCGACCTGGGCGCTGCAGAGACGGCAGGAGTACTTCGACTGGGCGAAGGCGGTGGTCGACGGGGTGAGGGGGGTGCACCCGGAGCTGGAAAGGAAATTTGATGAGGCGTATCGGGGGAGGCCTTGAGTGTGATAACTTTATCGTGGAGTTGTTGCGGTGCGTCAAGTCCGCTTCGCCAGGTTCGGCGGGGCGTACATGTGACAGACTATTTACCGTCGACCGCGTAGTGGTCTTTGCGGTGGATTTGTAAAGGCTAAAATAGTGTGATTGAAGGAGACTCAGGATGACAAAGCGAAAAACTCGTGCAGCCGCGCCAGCGGCGACGACTCAGACTCGGCAGCCTCAGTCTGCAGCAGCCCAGCAGGCTGAAGATATCGCGCCGGTAGCATCACCCAGTGTCCCAAGGCAGCCAAATCTGGTCCAAGATACTTTTGAGTCCTTAGGGCCAAACCCAACTGAGGACGCAAAGAAGAGACGAGACGCCGCATTGCAGGAACGCTTGAAAGCACTTGCGGATAGCTATCCAACCGTGAAGCAATACAACGTTCTAATTCTTTACGATGAAAGCCAAATGGTGCGAGGTGATGCGGACAGCATTTACATCGCTATTGCCGCCCTGAAGGAAGAAAAGCCATTACTCCTAATTCTGTATTCTTCAGGAGGCTCTATCGCGTCGGCTTACCTTATTGGTAAGTTGTGCAGGGAGAATGCGAACGGAAAATTCGTAACTGTTGTCCCGCGGCAAGCAAAATCTGCTGCGACGCTATTGTGTTGCGCAGCGGACGAGATTCACCTTGGAAGTATGAGCGAGTTGGGGCCGATTGACCCACAAATAGACAAATTGCCAGCCCTCGGATTAAAGAACTCGGTAGAGCATATCGCCCAATTGGTAACTCAATATCCAGGTAGTTCGGAAATGTTTTCGAAATATCTGGCATCTTCCATGAGTCTGATTAATCTTGGATACTACGAACGCGTCGCCGAATCAGCCGCGCAATATGCGCAGCGGCTTCTCAGAACACATGCGGGCGCGCTTTCGAATAGCCCGGAGAAGATAAGCCAAGATTTAGTCTATGCTTACAAGGACCATGGGTTTGTAATCGACAAATCCGAGGCGGCCGAGATATTTGGCGATAATGTGGTGAAGACGCAGTCTCAAGAATACGAATTTGGCAACGCGGTATATCAGCTATTGAATTGGGTTTGGCGTTTAGCGGACATGAGCAATCATAGTTTTTATTTCATTGGCTCATTGGACTCCAAGGGCGTCTATTGGCAAAGAAGGAAATAACCGGAGCCGGTAGATTCCGGTAAGCGGACCACCGCTGACTCTCTCGAGTACAGGATTTTCGCAACCTCGGTGACAAGTAGACCTAAGACAGGACTAGGGCTCGGGCGAAGTGCGGCCCAGAACGACGACGACGCGACTTTACTTCTGCGCGCCCGGCGTTGTCGGTTGCTTCCGCTGAAACGCCTTGTAAACAACCGCGGCCATCATCGACTGCATTGCGGTAAAGATTCTCTCGTCGGAGAGCATCTGTTTGGCAATGTTGTTGTGGGCATCCATGCCTTCAACAATGGCGTCCTCAAACGCATCCTTGAAGTCGCCTAGCTCGAATTGCTCCGGCGAGTTGTTGGCAGCCTGCTCGGCAAGCGTCTCGTTCTCGAGGAGCTTTCCCTTCACGGTGGTCACATAGCCCACCAAATCAGCCTCGGTTAGCTCTCCAGCGAAGAGGTCGTTCATGTGTTCGACAATTTCCTTGAGGGCTTTTTCTTCGTCGCTACGACCACTACTTGAGCCGGCTTCCGTGGCGGGCCTCAGTTTCTCTGTTTCGCCCGATTCCAGGTCGAGTTTTGACTCGCCCAGTTTCTGGAGCCGGTAGTGGGTCAGGAGGACGTCGGAGTCCAGTTCCAGGATGCTCGAGGCTGTGTGCTCCGAAATTCGTGGCATCAGGTTCTTGCCGAACGCATACAGCTTTTCCAACTCAGGGTCGTTGTAGGGGACGATTTGCGATAGGAAATCGTAAAGGCGCAAGAAGGTCCCAAGGTCCTTCCGGAACTGCTCTGCATCGTCCGGGTCAAGTACCTGCCAGCGGTCTGCTGCCGGCTTCAGATACGCGTGGAGCGCCGCTTGCTTACGCTTCGGGTCGAAGAACGCCTGGGCAAACTGCTCAACCTCTGTCCAGAGGTACACCCCGGTCTTCGTGAGTTTCGTCTGCAACTCATGGACGATATTGGGGTCAGTGACGTCTTCCAGCTCGGCGGTACGGTAATACGGCTTGAAGCTGTCTAATATTTCCTGCGGGTCGTTCACGAAATCTAGGACGAAGGTGCCGTCCTTACCGGGGTAGGTCCGGTTTAGCCGGGAGAGCGTCTGTACTGCCATCACACCTGAGAGGCGCTTGTCGACATACATCGTGTGCAGCAATGGCTGGTCGAAGCCGGTTTGGTATTTGTTTGCGACTAGGAGCACGCGATACTCGTCGTCCTTGAACGCTTCTGAAGGCTCTTGGCCCTTGATACTGGGGTTCATGCTGCGTTCTGTGTATTCATCCGGGCCTGATTCAGGGTCGCTAACCTTGCCTGAGAACGCAACCAGCGCTTTCAGGTCGAGATAGCCGCGGTCCTTGATGTACTTGTCGATAGCTAGCTTGTACC
>Ga0307375_10004840_pt1 | contig 12773 bp, 11 predicted proteins | sample TR1MG_FD_202531 | JGI IMG/M metagenome (GOLD analysis project Ga0307375, IMG submission 202531) | Soil microbial communities from Risofladan, Vaasa, Finland - TR-1 | ecosystem: Environmental > Terrestrial > Soil > Coastal area > Acid sulfate soil | place: Finland: Risofladan, Vaasa | collected... | reverse complement strand
AGTCCGCTTCGCGCTGGAAAAGGGCGTGGAACTCAGCGAGCTCACCATTCCCGAGCTGCGCCAATTCGGCGAGGAATTCACTGCCGATTTTTACGACGCCATTACCCTCGACGCCACGCTCGATTGCCACGACGTCGACGGCGGAACCGCCCGCTCTCGCGTCCACGCCGCGCTCGACTCTGCCGCCGCGCGCATCCGCACCCTCACCACGGGGGCCGCACATGCTGGTGCGTAAGGCCCGGCTCCAGGACGCCTCCAACGTCTACGACCTGGTCAACTCCCTCTCCGGCGACGGCACCCTGCTCAAGCGCGCCTTCGCAGAAATCTGCGAAAACATTCGCGACTTCACCGTCGCCGAGTCCGACGCCGGTGTCTTCCTCGGCTGCGGCGCGCTCCATTTTTATGGGCCCCATCTCTGCGAGGTCCGCTCCATCGTCGTCAAGCCCGAGGCCAAAGGCAAGGGCGCCGGCGGCCGCATCCTCGCCGCCTTGATTGAAGAAGCCGACGCGCACGGGATTCAGTCCATCTGTCTCTTCACGCGTATCCCCGACTTCTTTTTCAAGTTCGCCTTCCGCACAGTCGAGGACAAATCCGAGCTCCCAGACAAGATCTTCAAGGATTGCCAGCTCTGTCCGCGCCTGCACCGCTGCGATGAAGTCGCCATGGTCCGCGGCCGCATTCCGCGCATGTCCATTCTTGGCCCTCGCCAGGAAGCACAGGAGCTCGTCCGCATCTCGGGCTAACTCCCGCCGCGCAGCATCGCCGCGGCCACAGCCGCCTGCCCATAACTCAGCCCACCGTCGCCCGGGCTCACGTTCCGATGTTGGTACACCTCAAAGCCCTCTCGCTTGAGTCCCTCTCGCAGCAGCCGCACCAGTCGCCGGTTGTGCATGCATCCGCCGCTCATCGCCACCTGCGTTGCGCCCGTCATCGCGCGCGCCCTCACCGCAGCCCGAACAAAACCATCGGCCACACCCGCATGGAATCTCGCACTCACTCGCTCCCCGCTCACCCCTGCACGCACGTCCTCCAGCAGTTCGATCCACATTCCTCCCGTGCGCAGCCTCAGCGGTTCTCGTCGCTCGCCATCCCCGCCCGCCAACTCCATCGCGTAACCCGGCGCATCCGGCTCGTCCACCGCCAACCCCTCCAACTCAATTGCCGCCTGCGCTTCATAGTCCACCGTTCGCCGGCGCAGCACCACCGCCGCCACCGCATCAAACAGTCGCCCACAGCTGGAGGTCAGCGGAGCATTTACGCTCCGCTCCATCATCCGCCGCATCCACTGGCCTTCCCGCTCCGACGCGCCCACCAGCGCCCGCGTCCGCTCATCCGTCACATCCATCCCCGCCGCATGCAGATACCCCAGCGCCATCCGCCACGGCTCGCGAATCGCCGCCTCTCCGCCCGGCATCGGCACATTCTCCAGATGCGCAAACCGCTCAAACCCCTCCAGCCGGCACAGCAGCACCTCTCCGCCCCACACGCAACCATCCGTACCATACCCCGTTCCATCCAGTGCCAGCCCAATCACCGGCCCTTCCAGCCCATGCTCCGCCATGCACCCTGCCACGTGCGCATGGTGGTGCTGCACCGCAAGCAGCGGAAGGCCACGCTCCGCCGCCCACCCCTTCGCCCACGCCGTCGACAGGTACCCCGGATGCAGATCATGCACCACCGTCTGCGGCTCCACCTCGAAGGTTCGCATCAGGTGATCCAGCGACTCCTTGAAAAACTCCAACCCCGTCGCGCTTTCCAGGTCGCCCAAATGCTGGCTCTGGAAGGCCCACCGTCCCCGTGCCAACGCAAACACACTCTTCAGGTGCCCGCCCACGGCCAGCAACTGCGGCGCTTCCAGCGGCAGTTCCACGGCCAAAGGCACAAACCCGCGCGCTCTGCGGACCATCTGCGGCGCGCCCTCCACCACCGCGGCCACCGAGTCGTCACACCGCTGCAGAATTTCGCGATCATGCATCAGGAATGCATCTGCAATGCTGCCCAGCCGCGCCCGCGCCTCTTCGTTTTCGATCGCAATTGGCTCCTCGCTCAGGTTGGCTGAAGTCATCACCAGCGCCTGCACCCGCGCATCCGCAAACAGTAAGTGCTGCAGCGGCGCATAAGGCAAAAACACCCCAAGCCATGGAATTCCCGGTGCCACCACCGGCGCAATCCCGCACCCGGCCCGCGCCCGCGCCAGCACAATCGGCCGCGCCGCCGTCTGAAGCAGCGCCTCTTCCTCCGCCGAAAGCACGCATAGCTCTCGCGCAGCCTCCACGTCGCGCACCATCACGGCCAGCGGCTTCCCGTAGCGATGCTTCCTCTCCCGCAACCGCATCACCGCCGCCTCATTCGTTGCGTCTACGCTCAGGTGGAAGCCCCCAATCCCCTTGATCGCCAGCACCTGCCCCGCCAGCAGCCGCTCCACCGTTTCCGCAACCGGGCCCTCCGCCTCCATCGCCACACCTTCCGGCGATTCCAGCCACACCCGTGGCCCGCATTCCCGGCACGCATTCGGCTGCGCGTGGAATCGCCGACTCCCCGGATCGTCGTATTCCGCCTGGCACGCCGCGCACATCGCAAAGGCCGCCATCGAAGTCTGGGGCCGGTCGTACGGAATGCTCCGCGTAATCGTGAAGCGCGGCCCGCAATTCGTGCAGTTCAAAAACGGATAGCGATACCGCCGATCCTGCGGGTCCAGCAGCTCGCGCAGGCAGTCCTCGCACGTCGCCGCATCCGCCGGAATCCCCGTGCTCACCTGACCCTTCACCCGGCTCAGCACAATGCGGAACTCGCACTCGCCCGTCGCCTCCAACGGTTGCACACCCACCGCGTCAATGCGCGCCAGGGGCGGCGCCTCCGCGCGCAGCCGCGCCAGAAAAGCCTCCACCTGCAACGGCGTACCCTCCAATTCCATCGTTACGCCGTCCGTGTCATTCCCGATGAAGCCGCCCAGCCCCTCTTCCAGCGCCAGCCGGTACACAAACGGACGAAAACCCACGCCCTGCACCACGCCGCGCACCTGCACGCCGCGCCGTTGCCGCGCCGCCACCCCATGCCCATCTTTGCCCGTCATCCCGCACCGCTACGCATCGCCAACCAGCATACTGCAACTTCGAGCGTCTAATTCTTGTGGCACTGGTCCGCGTCAGGAAATGCGATACTCGGGAGAACTCCATGTTCCGTCTGCCGCCGCCGCGCTTCTCCTGCTCGCTTGCCCTGCTAGCCATCGTCTGCTTCGCGCCTTTCGCCTTCTCCCCTGCCCAGTCGCCAGACAAGCCATCGCCCGGCCAGCCATTGCCGGATCAGCCATCCGATCAGGCTGCCTTCCTCAGCCATCTCGACGCCGCCGTCCAAGCCCGTTATGACCGTGTCCTCGCTTTCACAGACGTTGAGCACTACTCCGTCTTTCGCGGCAAGGACCAGACCCACCCCGCGGCGGAAATGACCGTCCGCATCACTTATCGCAAAGGCGTCGGCAAGAGCCACGTCATCCTTTCGCAAACCGGATCTTCCATTATTCAGAGCCTCGGCCTTGAGCCCCTGCTGGATAGCGAAGAGGCCATCAACAATCCCGCGGATGTCCGCAGGTCCTGGTTCACCACGGAGAACTACGCCATGAAGCTCCTGCCTGGCCGGAGCCTTCTGCTCCGCGGCGTCCTCTGCCAGGCCGTCTCCATCAAGCCGCGCCACAGGGCGACCAACCTCATTGACGGAACCCTCTGGGTGGACCCCGCCACCTTCGCCATCCTCCGCGTGGACGGCATTGCCTCCAAAAGACCCTCCATCTTCGCCGGAACCACGCACATGCTGCGCGATTACGCCTTCATGGACGGCTTCTCCCAGGCCATTCATGCCCGCGCACAGGCAGACAGTTTCTTCTTCGGCCGCACTGTCGTCACCATCGACTACACCGACTACCACATCCAACTCTCCCCCGGACCCTGAGCGTCTCTTTCGCCCCTATACGCCGCCCCACCGCCGCGTCTCCCACTGCTCTATACTGTCTTCTGTGACTCCGTTTTTCGGTGACTGGAAACTCGACGCGGCACTCACCTCCTGCCTCGTGCTCGGGCTCAGGCACGGCTTTGATTACGACCACCTCGCCGCCATCTCTGACATCACTGCCGTGCAGCGCAACTGGTGGAAGGGCCTGCGCCTCGGCATGACCTACGCCCTCGGCCACGCTTTCACCGTCGTCGCCCTCGGCATCGCTGTCCTTCAGTTGCACGTTGGCCTACCCCAGGGGCTGGACAACTGGACCGAGCGCCTCGTTGGCCTCACTCTCATCGTTCTTGGCCTCGGCGTCGTCGCTGGAATCCTCCGCAAAGACGCGCACGGCCACACCCACGCCCGCGTGGAAAGCCGCCTCGCCATTGCCATCAATGGCCTGCTCTGGCTTGCCTGGCGCGCACGCCGTCTGCGCCAACCCGGCCTGCCCCGCCCCGACCGCTTCCAGTGGATGTACAACGGCAAGTCCGTCTTCCTCATTGGCATCCTCCACGGCATCGGCGCGGAAACCCCCAGCCAGCTTGCACTCTTCTTCCTCACTGCAAACCTCGGCGGAACCTCTCGCGGCATGCTCGGGCTCGCCGCCTTCGCCCTTGGACTCGTCGCCATGAACGCCGTCATGACCGCCTCCATGAGCAGCGCCTACCAGGCCTCCGGCGGCCACCCGCGCTTTTACCACGCCATCGCCTGGACCGGCGCCCTGTACAGCTGTGCCATCGGCGTCATCTTCCTCTTCGGCATTGCGGACCACCTTCCCTCTCTCGGCTAGCGCCTTCGGCAACTCGCCCGTATTCCGCGGGTTGCACCGCGCAAAACCCGGGATTCCACCCCGTGACGGTTATCACGCCCTCGGCATCGCGTTCATCAGTACAATTGGGCTGAAACGAGCCGAGAAGAGCTGAGCCTCGCGGCGCAGCCAACATTCGGCTCCCGGGAGGTAACGTGCCAGCCTTCACACCTCCGCCGCTGCCCAGCGACGACAAACGCTGGAAAATCGTCAACGGCACCATGCGCAAAAATGGCTTTGCTCGTCACGCGCTCATTGAGGCACTCCACACCGTGCAGTCCTCGTTCGGTTACCTCGACGACGACTCCATCCGTTTCGTTGCCCGCTCCCTGCGCGTCCCGCTCAGCCAGGCCTATGGCGTGGTCACCTTCTACCACTACTTCAGCCTCAAGCCGCCCGGCCAGCACACTCTCACCGTCTGCGCCGGAACCGCCTGCTACATCAAGGGCGCGGACAAACTTCTGGCCGAGGCAGAAAGAAAACTCGCCGTCGCTCAGGGCCAAACCACCCCGGACGGCAAAGTCAGTCTGATGACCGCCCGCTGCGTCGGTGCCTGCAGCCGCGCTCCCGTCGTCCTCTGCGATGGCGAAGTCTCGGGCGAAATGTCCCATCAGCAGTTGCTGGCTCAGCTGGAAAGGTGGACGGTGGAATGAATCTCGACGAGCTGGAACTCATCGCCAAAAGCGTGCGCCAGGAAAACGCGGTCTACGACTACGAACTGAACGTCTGCATGGACCTCGCCTGCGCCAGTCAGGGCGCAGAAAAGCTCCGCGAGGCCCTCATCGCCGAGGCCGACGCCTCCGGCAAAAAAGTCCTCGTGCGCCGCACCGGCTGCATGGGCCCCTGCTCTTCCGGCCCGCTGCTGCGCGTCGATCCCGACGAGACCCTCTACCGCCACGTCCGCGAAACCCACGCGCAGGCCATCGTCAACAGCCTCGGCGGCCAGCCCGTCGCCGAACTCCAGTGCGACCTGAACGAGCACTTTGACAAGCAGGTGCGTGTCGTCCTCGAAAACGCCGGATACATCGATCCCGAAAAGATCGACGACTACATCTCCCGCGATGGCTACAAAGCACTGCTCGGCGCACTCACTGAGATGACCCCGCAAGGCGTCATCCACCGCATCACTGAGAGCGGCCTGCGCGGCCGTGGCGGCGGCGGATATCCCACCGGCCTCAAGTGGAGCACCGTGGCCAAGGCCGGCGGCGACGTCAAATACGTCGTCTGCAACGGCGACGAGGGCGACCCCGGCGCATTCATGGATCGCAGCGTAATGGAAGGCGATCCCCATCGCGTCCTGGAAGGCATGGCCATCGCTGCCTACGGCGTCGGCGCCAGCAAGGGCTTCATCTACGTCCGCGCCGAGTACCCAGTCGCCGTCTCGCGCCTCACCACCGCCATTCGCGAAGCCCGCCGCCGCGGCCTGCTCGGCAGCGGCATCGGCGGCACCACCTTCAACTTCGACATTGAGATCCGCCTCGGTGCCGGCGCCTTTGTCTGCGGCGAGGAGACCGCACTCATCGCCTCCATTGAGGGCCTTCGCGGAACCCCCACGCCGCGCCCGCCTTACCCCGCCGTCAGCGGTCTCTGGGGCCGTCCCACCCTCATCAATAACGTGGAAACCTACGCCAACGTCGCGCCCATCATTCGCAACGGCGGTAAATGGTTCTTCAACATGGGCTCGGAGCGCAGCAAAGGCACCAAGGTCTTCGCCCTCACAGGCCGCATCACCAACACCGGCCTCATCGAGGTGCCTCTCGGCATCAAGCTCCACGAGATCATCGACGACATCGGCGGCGGCGTACCCGGCGGTCACACGCTCAAGGCCGTCCAAACCGGCGGCCCTTCCGGCGGCTGCATCCCTGCCCACATGCTCGGCCTCGGCGTCAGCTATGACGCCCTCATGGCCGCAGGCTCCATCATGGGCTCCGGCGGCATGATCGTCATGGACGACACCTCCTGCATGGTCAACGTCGCCCGCTACTTCATCGAGTTCTGTATGACCGAGTCCTGCGGAAAGTGCATCCCCTGCCGCGCCGGCACTGCCCAAATGCACACCCTGCTCACCCGCATCTGCCAGGGCACAGGCACCATGGAGGATCTCGATCTGCTCATTGATCTCTGTGACACCGTCAAGAACACCAGCCTCTGCGGCCTCGGCCAAACCGCGCCCAACCCCGTGCTCAGCACTCTCAAATACTTCCACGATGAATACATTGAGCACATCGTGCACAAGCGCTGCCCGGCCGGTGTCTGCAACATCCAGGCTCCCGTGGAGGTGCTCGCATGAGTGAATCCGTCGAAGTCAAAACTCTCATCATCAATGAAAAGGAAGTCAGCGCCCGCCGCGGCCAAACCATCCTCGAGGTCGCGCGCGAAAACGACATCGACATTCCCACCCTCTGCCATCTCGACGGCCTCACCGATGTCGGAGCCTGCCGCCTCTGTCTGGTGGAAATCAAGGGCCTCAACAAACTCCTTCCCGCTTGCGTCGCCACCGTCTCTGAGGGCATGGAGGTCAGCACCAACACCGAGCGCCTCCGCAAATACCGGCGCAACATTCTGGAACTGCTCTTCGCCGAGCGCAACCACATCTGCTCCGTTTGTGTGGCCAACGGTCACTGCGATCTGCAGTCGCTTGCGCAGGAGCAGGGCCTCACCCACGTCCGTCTGCCTTATCGCAACCCCAACCTCCCCGTCGACGCCTCGCATGAGCGCTTCACCGTTGACCACAACCGATGCATCCTCTGCACCCGCTGTGTCCGCGTCTGCGCGGAAATCGAAGGCGCGCACGTCTGGGACGTCATGGGCCGCGGAATCAACTGCACCGTCATCACCGATCTCCATCAGGACTGGGGCAGTTCCAGCTGCACCAGTTGCGGCAAATGCATCCAGGTCTGTCCCACCGGAGCCCTCTTCGACAAGAGCAAGATCGGCTCCGAACATCCCAAGCACCCTGACTTTCTGCCCTACCTGAACCTGATGAGGGAGGCGAAATGAGTAAGCTCAAGCTGGCAACGGTCTGGCTGGACGGCTGCTCCGGCTGCCACATGTCCTTTCTCGATATGGACGAGCGCCTGCTCGATATCGCCGAGCTAGTCGACATCGTTTACAGCCCGCTCGTCGACACAAAACAATTCCCGGACATGGTCGACATCGCGCTCGTCGAGGGTGCCGTCGCCTCCGTCGACGACGAAAAGAAAATCCGCAAGATCCGCGCGCATACCCGCCTGCTCGTCGCCATGGGCGACTGCGCCGTCACCGGCAACGTCCCATCCATGCGCAATCCCTTCGGCCCCCAGCCCATCCTGGAACGCGCTTACATCCAGAACGCCAGCGCCCAGCCGCAGATTCCCTGCGTCGTCGTGCCCCAGTTGCTCACCGTCGTCCGTCCCATTCATGAGTTCGTGAAAGTCGACGTCTTTCTTCCCGGCTGTCCCCCTTCGGCAGACACCTTCCACGCCGCGCTCACCGCGCTCATTCACGGCGAGCCGCTGGATGTCTCCGCCCTCACACGCTTCGGAGCTTGAGCCCATTGGAGCCCGCACCATGACGCAAACCATCACCATCGATCCCGTCACACGCCTCGAGGGCCACGGCAAAATCACCATCTATCTCAACGATCAGGGCGAGGTGAGCGACGCGCAGTTCCACGTCACCCAGGTCCGCGGGTTTGAGAAGTTCTCTGAGGGCCGCCCGTTTTATGAGATGCCAAGCCTCATGGCGCGCATCTGCGGCATCTGCCCCGTCTCCCATCTCATCGCCTCGGCCAAGGCTTGCGAGGCCATCATGTCCGTGCGCATCCCTTATCCCGCCGCGCAGCTGCGCCGCATGCTCAACCTAGCCCAGATGGTGCAGTCCCACGCGCTCAGCTTTTTCTATCTCGCCTCCCCAGACCTCCTCCTCGGCATGGAGTCCGATCCCGCCAACCGCCACATCTTCGGCGTCGTCGCCGCCAAACCCGAACTCGGCCGTGCCGGCATCGCCCTCCGCCGCTTTGGCCAGTACATCATTGAGCTGCTCGGCGACAAGCGCATCCATCCCGGCTGGGTCATCCCCGGCGGCGTCACCGAACCCCTCGCCCCCGCCAAGCGCGACCAGATCCTCGCCATGATTCCCGAGGCCCTCGCCAACGTCCGGCTAGCCCTCGACGCCTACAAGCAGATCGCCGATCAGTTCCGTCCGGAGATCGAAGTCTTCGCCAACTTCCCTTCGCTCTTCCTCGGGCTCATCCACGAAGATGAATCCATCGCCTTCACCGATGGCGAACTCCGCATGATCGACCCCAGCGGCGCCATCCTCGAGGACGGCATGAACGCCACCCGCTTCACCCAGGTCATCGGCGAGGCCGTCGAGCCGTACAGCTACACCAAATTCGCTTATTACAAGCCGCTCGGCTATCCCGAAGGCTCTTACCGCGTCGGACCCCTCGCACGCCTCAACATCGCCAGGACCATGGGCACCCCGCTCGCCGATGCCGAGCTCGTCCTTTTCAAGCAACTCGCCAGCGGTCCCGTGCAAAGCTCCTTCCATTACCACCACGCGCGACTCATTGACATGCTCTTCGGCATCGAGAAAATCGAGCTGCTCCTCAATGACCCGCTCATCCTCGACCACCACGTCCGCGCCACCGCCGGAGTAAACCAGCTCGAAGGCGCCGGCATCGCCGAGGCGCCGCGCGGAACTTTGATGCACAATTACAAGGTGGACGAAAACGGCAAAATCACCTGGGCCAACCTCGTCATCGCCACCGGCCAGAACAACAACGCCATGAACCGCGGCGTCCTCCAGGCCGCACGCCATTACGTGCGCGACGGCAAATTCACCGAGGGCATGCTCAACCGCATCGAGGCCGTCGTCCGCACCTTTGACCCCTGCCTCAGCTGCTCCACCCACGCCTTCGGGCAGATGCCTCTCGCCGTCTCACTCCTCTCGGCAGAGGGCCGCCTGCTCGACCAGGCCATCCGTTAGCGCCATGCCCGCTCCAGTGCAGTGCCTCCTGCTTGCCTGCGGCAACGCGCTCCGCCAGGATGATGGCGTCGGGCCGTGGCTTGCGGATTGGGCACTCGACAACATCCTCTCCGAGCCCGGCCTCCGCATCCTCTCCCGCCACCAGTGGGCACCTGAGCTCGCCGAAGACATCGCCCACGCCCGCTCGGTCCTCTTTCTTGACACCTCCACCAGCACCCTGCCCGGCCAGGTCCTGCTTCTCCCCGTCAAGCCCTCCTCCACCGTCCAGGGTCTCGCAACCCATCATCTCGACCCGCCGCAGCTCCTCTGCCTTGCCCGCGCTCTCTACGGCGTCATCCCGGAGGAAGCTCTCCTGCTCACCGTCGGCGCGGCTTCCCTGGAATTTCAGCAGGACTTCAGCGCCATCGTCCATGAGGCCCTGCCTCGCGCCTCCGAGCTCCTTCAGCAAACCATCCAGCGCCTGTGCCATCTACCCAAGCCCGTACTCGCCCCGTCGCCCGAGTCCCCTTGCCAGCAGATTTGAAATATGTCCCCTCCTCCGAAACCAAGTGACCCAGATCACATCCTTCCCGCGCTCCTGTTGTTACAAACAAAGTGTCTTAGCGAGTCTTTCCACGGAGGTCCACCGGTGGGTTTCAGGCCGTCCCCTCTCGGCCTCGCCCCACTCAACAGCACGGCCATGGCTATTCTTCCCTTTCAAAATCCGCATTTTCCCACAGACGTTTGCTACTCAGACCAAATTGGTCGTATACTGAAATCCGACTATTCCGGTCGTAGTTCTGGCCAGCGGTCTTTCCGCCGGCTGCGGGAGTCCAAGGGTTGAGCGTCCTCAGTGATCTGAAAATCGGCGAAACCGGGGTCCTGGTCGGCCTCCAACTTCCTGAATCCGTCCAGAACCATCTGATGCACATGGGGTTTGTGCCAGACGCCCTGGTCACCGTGCTGCGCCGCGCTCCCGCCGGCGATCCCACCGTCTACGGCATTGACGGCATGGAGATTGCCCTCCGCCACGAAACTGCGGAGTCCATCCACGTCCGTCCCGCGCAGGCCGTCGACCTCCCGCAGCAGGCCCCGGAAACCTCGGAACTCCTGGAACCCAAGGTAGCCCCCGACCTCACTCCCGACCTTGCCGAGGCCACGCGATGAGCGCCTGCTGCACCACCCCCGCTTTTGAGCCGCCCATCGCGCCTCCGCCTCCCGGAGCGCTGCGCACGGTCGTGCTCATCGGCCCGCCCAACTCCGGCAAGTCCACCCTCTTCAACCGCCTCACCGGCCTGCGCCAGAAAGTCGCCAACTACCCCGGCGTCACCGTCGAGCAGCGCATGGGGCTCATGTCCGGCATCGGCCGCGACGACCTTACCCTCATCGATCTGCCCGGTGTGTACTCGCTCTCGCCATTCTCTGAGGATGCGCGCGTCGCCATAGATGTCCTCCAGGGCAAAATGCCCGGCTCCCCCAAGCCAGACGCCGTCCTGCTCGTGCTCGACTCGCTCCATCTCACCCGCCAGCTCATGCTCGCCGCCCCCGTGCTCGCCCTCGGCCTGCCCACCCTCATTCTCCTCAACATGTCCGACCTCATGGAGTCTCGCGGTGGCGCAGTGGACGCTCTGGAACTCGCCCGCCAGCTCGGCGCGCCTGTGGCCCAAATCAGCGCCGTCCACCGCACCGGACTCGACGCCATTCCGCTCTTCCTCAACCGCCAGACCGCCTCCACGCAGCCGCTCACTCTGCCCGTCATCGGCAACGCAGCCAGCACCCACAAATGGGCCGCGCAGGTCAGCCGCCGCACCGGGTACCGCGCTCCGCTCTCGGCAGAGAGCAGCCGCAGAATCGACAACGTCCTCCTCCACCGCATCTGGGGACCACTGCTTTTCCTGGCCGTCGTGGTCACCGTCTTTGAGGTGGTCTTCGCCATCGGCCAGCCGCTCTCAGACGGCTTCGGCGACCTGCTCGCGCGCGCCGCAGCGCTCGTCCAGCCCCTGCTGCCCGCCGGATGGATTCAGTCCCTCCTCATTGACGGCATATGGAAGGGCATCTCCTCGGTCCTCGTCTTCCTGCCGCAGATTCTCCTGCTCTTCCTCTTCATCGGCATCCTCGAGGACTCCGGTTACCTCGCCCGCGCCGCGCTCATCGCCGATCGCGTCATGCGCACCACCGGCCTCAACGGCAAGGCCTTCATCCCTCTGCTCTCGGCCTACGCCTGCGCCGTCCCCGCCATCATGGCCGCCCGCACCATTGAGAACAAGCGCGACCGCCTCGCCACCATCCTCGTCACGCCCTTCATGACGTGCTCCGCACGCCTGCCCGTGTACATGCTCCTCATCGCGGCCTTCATCCCCCACCGCACGTATCTTGACGGCCTCATCGGCCTGCAAACCCTCACCATGCTCGGCCTCTATCTCGCCGGATTCATCGCCGCCATGACCACCGCCTGGCTGCTCAAAAGCTCCGTCCTCAAATCCAGCGAAACCCCCTTCATCCTCGAGCTGCCTCAGTACCGCATGCCCACCCTCCGCTCGCTCGCCACGCGCGTCATTGACCGCGGCAACGTCTTCCTCCGCCAGGCCGGAACCATCATCCTCGCCGTCACCATCGGCCTCTGGGTGCTCGCCCACATTCCGCCCGTCTCGCTCGGCCACGGCACCTACGCCGCGCCCCAGCTCGCCAGCAGCATGATTGGTCGCCTCGGCCACTTCATTGAGCCCGCCATCGCCCCCCTCGGCTTCAACTGGAAAATCGGCATCGGCCTCATCTGCAGCGTCCTCGCCCGCGAAGTCATGGTCAGCACCATGGGCACCCTCTACGGCGTCGACCCCGCCACCCAGACCCTCAATCTACACGCCGCACTCCACAGCGACCTCACCCTCGGCGGCGCGCTCGCCCTCATGATCTTCTTCGCCTTCGCCATGCAGTGCACCTCCACCATGGCCGTCGTCCGGCGAGAAACCAACAGCTGGAAGTGGCCCGCCATCCAGTTCACTTACATGCTCGTCCTAGCCTGGACCGC
>Ga0307375_10004838_pt1 | contig 12775 bp, 8 predicted proteins | sample TR1MG_FD_202531 | JGI IMG/M metagenome (GOLD analysis project Ga0307375, IMG submission 202531) | Soil microbial communities from Risofladan, Vaasa, Finland - TR-1 | ecosystem: Environmental > Terrestrial > Soil > Coastal area > Acid sulfate soil | place: Finland: Risofladan, Vaasa | collected... | reverse complement strand
CATTGGCAATGATCTGACGACCATCATCTTCTTGGAAAAAGGCGCTGTGTTCAAGCCTCCGTGTGTTAGCGGCGACTTTTTGCAAGTCTTTGCGGCTGTCCAACCTGCCGTCGCTCGTGATGGTACTGCTGGGTTCCGTGTTGCTGTTTCCCGTCGTGGTGAAGTCCCTCTATTTTGCCCTGCTCTACCCCAACCTGCGTTCGTATCGGCTGTGGGACAGTGTCGCGATTTCCTCCTCACTAAGCTCATCAATGGTGAACGTGCATCCCTGAACTCTGCATACATCTGCTCCAAAATGGCTTCTACGCGCATGACGTATCTCAAAGGTCTCACGAAGGAGTACAGCCCAAGCTTGACGAGATTGAACATCGAGGCGCCGGTCGCCGAGCAATCCTCTCTGGATACCTCCCCTCAGCGCTCTTCGTCACCTATCATCATTAACAATGCCAACAGCCTCCTTTCCTCCTCTGGTAGCCGTCTAAGATCGTCATCACCCTCACTTGGTTACCGACAGCCGGGCATCAAGATTGGCAGCATGCGCTCCGGTGCCGCGGACGCTCTGGAGCCCGTCTCCACGAAAGGTGCGACCCCTTGATACTTTTCCCCATTTTATTGGAGCTGCCCATCCTTCGCATCGAGATTTGCTTTCGGATTCAGTATCTGATGGGAAGGATGCACGAACCGTGGCGCGCTGCGGTCGCGTCGCCTCACCGTTGCTTTCCCACACCCGCTGGCATCACGCGACGTCTGTCTGGAAATCTGAGTGTGCTTCATGTGTTACATTACGTTCTACGTGTGCTTACGCTACTTCACTTCGTTGGAAGAAGCACAAGGCGATGATTCTAGATCCTTCTGGTTCGGGACGCCCAATTCTGGTTCCTAAGACCTTTTCGCCTGATCCACTGAATCCTCTGCCCGCGGATGTCCTGTTTCTGCACAACTGTCATAGTCGTTGCAATGTCGTCATGTTGATTCTTGAAGACAGTTTGCTGACCCTCATTTGGCTTTGTGTGTCGCCTCGTCGTCATTCGCCTCCGTGCGATCTCCCCTCACTCAACTCCCTTTTGCCTCTCGCACCATTGTTGAATTCCATGTGGCACCACTAATCAATAGATCCCGTTGAATGGTCAATCAAGGAGTGCTCTTCGTGGCTGGAGCACGTCGAATTGGGGGAGCTTCGCTCAATCTTCACCGAGAACTCCGTTTCAGGCCAAGAACTGTTGGATCTCACTGAACAGGACCTAAAATCCATGGGCATCACCAAACTGGGACCAAGAAAGAAGTTGCTCAAGAGGATCGCAGAACTAAGAGGCGACAGCAGCCCATCGTCGTCGACCGCCACCACCATGGGAGATTCTTCGGACCACACAGAATCCTCTTCGCCAGACGACGGTTCTCGTACGTGTTGCACCATTCTCTCTTCTCTCTTCCCTCCCAATCTCTCTCTCTCTCTCGCTCCCATCCATTCCCCAGCCTTTCCTTTGTCGCATCTAGGCCTCGCATCCGATTAAGAAACTGACGCTGTACACTCTTGTTGCTGTTTCTGTTGCATATTGCACGGCGCGTCATTTGCCAACGAATGTGGTTTGACCCCTTTCCGGCCGAAATTTCTGCTCCGCGGCGCTTGCCCCCTCCCTGTTCCATAGGCATCTCCATCAAATTGGCTTTCAAGAAAGAGTGGTACTCGCTAAAGGTGTCCCGAGCCACCACTTTCAAGTCCATTCGACGCCAATTGGAGGACCAATTCGATTGTAAACTTCGTATCAAGTATTCTGATCTGGACGGTGATCAATTGACCATCAAGCGCGAATCCGATTGGCAAGAGTGTCTGGAAGAGGGACTGTTGAGGAAGAGGATCAAGTTGTACCTGTCAGAGAGAGATGGCGCGACTGCTTCGTCAAGCGGCCCAATCCCATCCCTCGAGAAGCCTCTCACTGCTCAAGCCCGAAGCGATATGTTTGGCATGTTTGAAACGATCTTGGATCCTGTGATTATCATCTCTGAGAGTGGAATTGTACAGTACATCAACAAGAAGGTGGAGCCAGTTCTGGGCTACACTTCCGCTGATCTCGTCGGTGCCAACGTCAACACTATCATGCCTGAAGATGTGAAGCCATATCATGACAACTTCTTGCGCAACTATCTCAAGACTGGAGTCTCACGCATCATTGGCAGAGGAAGAGATGTCATTGCCATCAAGAAGGACGGTTCCGTTTGCCCAATCCACTTGGAGGTCTCTGAGAAGTCCATGGGAAGTGGAAAGCTCTACTTCGTAGGAGTGCTGAAGGAGGCAAAGACAGTGCGCACACAAGAGAAGACACTACTGCAACAGGAGAGAGAGGTGTTGGACACGCTTCAAGTTCCGGCCATCATCATCGACTCCCAAGGACTCATCAATGGCTTCAACAAGGCCGCGCAAGAATTCCTAGGTTACTCCCTTGTGGACGTCATTGGAAAGAACATCAACATGATGATGCCATCACCACACAAGGAGAACCACGACTCTTACCTGAAGGCATTCATCCAAACTGGGCAGGCCAAGATCATCGGCATCGGGCGAAGAGTCGTTGCTCAACACCGAAATGGAACCCTGCTACCCGTATTCTTGACTGTTTCAGAGAAGAGAGATAAGGAGAGGATCTTCTTCACTGGCATCCTGCAGGAGGTTCAGATGGCTGCTGCCAAGTCTCCTGCCATCGACAGGAAGTGATTCGAGTATATAATGAACATACATCTGTCTATCTATCTAAGAGAGACCATTTCACGTCATGCTGGGCATATAGTCAGTTTGCGCTCCATGCACAGCCATGCGAACGGGCTATGTCCAGTGTTTCAGCGATCGAAGGATTCCAAGCATGTGGAGTACATTTAACAGATGTCATCATTTCCATATCGTTGGTTTCGTGGAGAGAGAGAGAGGGAGTGTGTGAGAGAGGTAGGACTCAAGACTTGCGCGTCGTGCCAGGTGATACACCCTTGCCATGGACAGCCCAGATCAGCGATACGTCCACAGCAGCGTGCAAAGTGGCCTCTCGAGCTGCTTCGCTCATTCCATCAGTGGAGGGACTCTTGGTGAGGGGGATTCCTGAGGAAGATGGTGACTTCTGGATTGGCGATGGTGAAGTAGTGGTGGTGGTGGTACCAAGAGAGCTCTCCAATGAAGATTCTGTGGGTGAGTGCTGACGTTGGTGTTGGTGTTGTTGCTGCTGTGGTTGCCCATGTTGTTGCTGTTGTTGCCCGTGTTGTTGAGCAGAATGTTTCTGTTCCTGTTGTTGGTTTGACTTGGTGTGATGTGAAGGTGCAGATTGAGACAGGGAAGATGATGTAGCGGACACTGATGTTGTGGTTATGGGAAAGTCGTTCGCCGAAGAGGCGGCACTGGTGGAGGAGGGTTGAGAAGATGACGGTGTGGGCGCAGCCGAGGATGATGGCAATGGTCCAGACGATGAAGTTCTCACTCCGTCTTGTTCTCTTTCTTGAATATTGGTGCTCCTTTTGGATTCAGCCTCCATGGTGGTCATAGCAGGGTCAGAGAGCGACTTTGGATGAGTGAAAAGGGCGGAAGAGGAGAGGAGCGCGGGCGAAGAAGTCTTTGAACGCACGAAGTCAGAAGCGATGGAGCTCTCCTCTAGCGTGTTGAGCGATGAACTTGAGGCTTGGAACTTGCCGAGGCCAGGAGAGGCGAAGAGGGAGGGTTGAGAGGTGCGACCATTGACGCGAGTTTTCCAGAGTGGCGTCGGAGTGGTTCTAGGGTTGTTTCCTCCTCCTGTTACGCCACCACCACTGCCCAGAGTGGGACCAATTGAAGCAGAATGAGAAGCCGCGGGCGATTGCGGATGATGTTGAAGAAGTTGTTGTTCATTGTGTTGGTGGTGAAGATGATGATGTGGTGAAGAGGGCGAGAAGGCCATGTATCGATGCAAGTCCCTTTGCAGTGCTCTGAACTCCTCTCCTAGCTGATGTTTCACCAATTCCAATTGCCTCACGAACCTCGCCTCGTTTGCGTCTCTCACCTCTTGAACTTTGGTCTCGATCACCTTGTTCATCTGAACCTTCAGTGAGGAGATCTCTCTCTCCACTCTCTCCTCTACTCTCCTCTCGAACTCTGCTTGAGCACTGGCGAGCTCGTTTTGGGCAATAGAGAGCTTCATGCGCACCTCGGCGAGCTCATTGGCCATGCGGGATTGAGATTCGGCAGTGGATTGCTGAACTTCCATGTACTCCTCCTGCAGCAGACGAAGTTGCGATAGGGAAGCCAGGGGCTCGCTATTGCGCCCACCTCGACGATAACCGTATTCCTCATCATCATCGTCTTCATCATATCCTCCGTCGGAATCGACGTCCTCGTAATCAACCGAATCTGCGCCACTTTGACGTCCTCTTCGACCTCCACCACCACGTCTATCGCCGTACTCATCGCCATTCTCAGCAGAGTCATCGTTGAAATCACGCGACCAAGTATCGTCAAAATCATCGTCCTCGTCCGTCACGTGCATCGGTCCTCTTCGATCCTCCTCGTCGTCTTCGTATCGGAACGCTTTCTCCTCGTCTGCGTACGCCCTCGACACCACTGCTCCAGACGATTGATCATACGTGTTTTGGCGCCTCAAGTGACGCTTCTGTCTCACGGAAGAAGAAGCCTTGGAACGGCCACCACTACGATGCGTGCTCGCACCACTACCACTTCCACTACTACTCTGTTGAACGTGATGTCTGCTCTTTGAAGATGCAGGCGACGCGACTGCCACTGCTGACGTTGTTGTTCCTGAAATCAGGGAATCAGTCTTCGACGTGCCATCCGAATGTCCTCTCTTGTGCTGACGATGAGGGCCATGACCATGTCGGAACGATGTAGAAGTAGATGTCGTCATCATCACAGAACTATGAGTCGGAGGAGGAGTTGCAGAAGTGGCCTTGGGGAGAGCGTTCGAAAAATCGGTCGTCGAAGAAGCGGAACCAGTCTCTGAGGGGCGACGACGGAAGGAGATTTCAGTAGAACCTGCATCGCTATCGTCTTGGAATGAGACGGCAGGAGACATACGAGGCGTGGTGGCGGTGGAGTGGTCTTCGTCATCCGTATCATCATTCATGTCTCTTAGGCTTCCAACAGATGATTCAAGCCCTTCCATGTCGGGGACCTCTTGAGTACCACTTCCAGAAGTTGCAATTCCTCCCCCTCTTCCTCTACCAATTGCTACTGAGGATGATGGAGATACCTTTCTCGGAGAAACGGAGGACGTTGCTGTCCTTGGAGAGGGCGATGCCGCCACCAATGTTGACGATGATGATGATGATGTTGCTGTTGTTGCTATTGGCGATATGAGTGGTGATTGAGAGGTTGGTGAACTGGAGACGGCGTTCTTGGACTTCTTCTTCTTCACCGTCGCCGCCATAGTCACTGCATGACCCACGATCGCACCGTCAGTAGACGTAGGCAATTTAGACTTTGAAGAGGGGGAGACATTCAAACTGAAATCAGAAGTGGAGGGCTTGAACTTGCGAGCCATATCGTATCCATCTCTCGGCTTTCCTTCGCCTTTGCCCTTGCCTCGGTACAACTTCCACATATTCACATACTCCTGCAAGGTAGAATCGGACTTGACATTGCGAACGGCACCCACGAAACTGTGATCGAGCAACGTTTTGGTAATCGGACGTTTCGACCCACTGTACTCCAAGCTGTGCATCAGGAACTCTCTAAAGGAGCTAGACACTTGGCCAGAACCGGGTCCAACGTTAGGCAACAAGGCGGCCAATGGAGCATTCGCGCGTTCGGCAGAGGGGAGGAGTGGCGTCGGGATGCTGCCAGTGAAGAGGAACAGTAGTGATAGACCAAGCGAGTAGATATCTGCCTTCTCGCCATTGACGGATTTGGCATTTTGGTTGTGGCGAGCCTCAAACGTTTCGGGAGCGATGAAGATCTCTGGTGCGTCGAAAAGCTGTCCAGAGTAGGTTGTCGCCTTCTCCTTCTCCTTGGAGGACTTGTTCGCCTTGTCTCCGTCTTTGATGAAGTCGTAGATACCACAGTGAGCGAGGCGGACCTGTGCTTGAGCATTGAGGGTGAGGAACTCTGGGCAAATGCCGCATGGAGATTGGAAGACCTTGTGCATCTGAGCGATCGATTCGAGGGTCTGTCGTGCAATGAGGGCAAGAGTAGACTCTGGAAGAGTAACGCCAAGGGTTCTGACGACACCAGCAGCGGAGCAAAGAGCGAGCTCCTGGAGAATCCAAACCTCCTCGCCAACCTCAAACGCGGCGTAGTAAGGAACAACTCCATTGGGAACGATAGAGGAGATGATGTCGGCCATATTGGAAGCCACACCATGCGCTCTGGAGAGTTTGAGCGTAGTAACCATCAGAGAGGTGTTGGTTGGGACGTGCTTTGCGGCCCACATCGTCTTTTGAGAATCCAAAGAATAGCACAACTTGATATCTGTATCGGGTCTGCAATGAGAGAGATCGGCCATGGAAGTAGAGAAGAGCGGAAGGTTGTCGACCTCAGCGGAATCGGAAGGATCCTTGGAGCACAGAGAGGAAGAAGACGGGGTTGAGCTGATCGGAGCAGTTTGAGCGCTGCTGCTGTTGTTATTGTCGATGACGCCACCCATGTTGAAATTGGTCGTTGAAGAGCCACCACCGACGCGCTCTCGGCCAATGGTGGGAGAATTGGAATTCCTGGTGGAAGTGGTTCGACCTGAAGACGATGGGGCTCCTCCCCATTTGCCGATTCCAGGGCTTCCTCCTGATTCGTCTCTTCGAACATCACCGCTGTATGATTCAGGTGGTGATGAGGATGATGATGGTGGTGCGGTATCAGATAAAAGATCGGCCTTTGAGATCGCAGCGACCCGACGAACAGTTCTGCGGTAGTTCTTCATGAGAGACGCTACCATCATCTCCATGTCCTTGAACACAATCACGTCGTGTGGGTGTACTGAAGATGTTGCCAATCCAGAGATGCCGCCAAACATGATTGCTTGAATCTTGCCTGAAGTCTTGTTCTTGAAGGCGGAGATGGTGTGACGGAAACGATGATCGAGTTGGAGCGCGATCGGAACCGGATGCCAAACTACTTGTTCATCGATCGTCGTGAGAGCCCAAAGATCGCAAAACGAGGAAGTGCCTTGATCCAAACCTCCTTGTACAAGAATGTAGTCGTCCACAACAAATGAAGCATGATGGTAGCGACCCTGAGGTGCAACGAGTTCCGACTCTCCAATGTTGAAGGCATTCGACGATGAGGAGCCAATCTGAGAGGCAGAAGAAACAGCGCCAGAAGAGGAGGATGGATTGATGGAAGAGGAGAGCAATTTGGTGGAACCTGCGGCAGATGTGGTCTTCGAACTCATCGAACCCAATCCGGAACCCAAAGACCCGAGTCCAGCATTGAAAGCAGTGGCTTTCAACTCCTCTCCGCGCACAATCGTCCAAGTACGCTTCTTGGTGTCCAACAATGCGACGTCGTCGTGACACTTGGAGAAGGAGTAGCCACCAAATACGGCAATCTTGGTCTTCAGCACATCCATCGAATGGAACGCCCGAGGTGCAGGCATTTTACCCTCTATGGGCACGGACGACCATTGCCACTTCTCCAAATTCAAGGTATAGATATCGTTGAGGTAGGTACCATGAGAATCGATACCACCGAACAGCCAAACGAGGTTGTGGAAGAAGACCATCTTGTGACCAGATCTGCCGCCTGGGACGCGTTTACTCTGAATAGCGGGCTTGGTCCACTTCAAGGTAGTAGTATCGAAAACGTAGAGATCCTTAAGACGCTTTTGTCCATCGAAACCACCAAAGTAGATGATTCTGGAGTTCACAGCCACTGCGGAGTGTTCGCACCTCGGCGTTGGCATCGCCGCACCGCCCTCACCACCACTTCCTCCTCCTCCTCCTCCACCACCACCACCACCTCCTCCTCCTCCTCCTCCTCCTCCTCCTCCTCCTCCTCCTCCTCCTGGTGCTGATGATGATGCTGCTGCAGATGACGCTGGCATCGGCACCTTGGTCCATTCGCGATTCTCGAGATGATAGATGTACATGTCGTTGTAGTAGTGGTTTTGGTATTGACCTCCAAAGACGTAGAGACGAGAGCCAACAACGGTAGCGGTGTGGGAAACACGTTTGGAAGGACCCTTGAGGCTGTTTTGAGTGTTCCACATCTGATAAAGAGAGACGCGGGAGACTTGGTTGCAAATGCGGCTGATCCACGCGAGACGCGCTTCATCACTCTCACAGCCAAAGACGAATCGCATATTCTCCTTCTCGTTAGACACTTCGAAGGCATGCTTCATATCGGGATCAGTGGTGCCAGTGACAGTAGAGACGTATTTGAGAGACATGGAGTTGCAGTAGACGAGCGGCTTCACTCTTGGCTCGGATGAAAGTGAATTGGGGTTGGATGTATGCACGAAGAGTTGATTGATAGTGGAGAAGGTCGACGCGTTGAACGAAGCAGCGGCAGCGATAGACCCGAGTAAGGGAGGTACGCCGACACCAATTCCTCCTCCGCCGATGCCAATTCCTCCGCTTCCTCCTCCTCCTACAGTTGCAGAGCTTGAGGTGTTCGCTCCACCACTCGGCGATCCACTGCCGCCACTACCACCACCACCAGATGCGTTTGAAGCGCCCGCCTTCTTGGCCCACATGACGAGATCATTGAAGAGATACACGACGCATCGTTGAGGCGGTTGTTTGCCCTTGGCACTCAGTTGTTTGACCAGGATGTAGTCCTCGCAGACAAACTCTCTACCATGTTTGTAAAGCTCTTGATTGAAGCCGTCCAGCGCCTCTTCGATAGCTAGCACGCGAGCCTTGGTGATGGCAGCCCTTTTGACGCTCAACACGTCAGACGCGATCTGAGATCCGTAATCCATCGCCAATTCGAGATGGGTCCTGTCCGGGTGTCCTTCAGGAGTGACTGCATGCAAATCTCTCAATAATGACGAATACGAGCAAACGCGCTCGAGAGGTGCCAGTAGGAGAGAAGGCAAGTCTGCTGCACGCGGAGGCACGTTCTTTGAAGTTTCAACGGTTCGCGCGATGAGTGCGGCAAAGTGTGCGTTTGATGCCATCAATCTCTTACAGGCGAGTACGGATTCCTCTGCGGCAGCTGCAAAGAGCTTGTAGTGTGGCCTGAGGGCGTGTAGCTCGGCGAAAGCGTCGCCGACTCCCCAGGAGTTGTGGTCTCCTCTGAAGTCCTTGAGTCTCGTCCGTAGTACCTCCAATATCGACCTGTGCTTCTTGAATAGTGGCGTGAGTTCCGAGTTGAAGATGGTATTGAGTTCGACGAGGGAGATGGAGAAGGAGGAGTAGTGTTCCTTGACGTGTTCGGCGACGGTCGAGTTGACCCACTTGAGCTGTTGTACGAGTATTTGCTCTCCTGCAACGAGCAGTTTCACAATGTTGATGCGGCGTATGCCATTGCGGCGAGCAGCAGTGTCAGGGTCGTCGGTGGGGTCCTCCGTGAAGTACTCGATAGAGGAGGCCTGCTGTTGTTGAGAATCGGGTGCCCCGTTGCTGTTGTTGAAACTGTTGTTGCTGTTGATGTGGCCAGTTGTGTTGTGGGCTGAGGAGGAGGATAGGGAGGGGGACGTGCCGTGCGAGTGAATGTGAGGTGAGGACATGGCCTCGTGTGTTGATACGAGTTGGTGTTCAGGTACTCCGTGTGAAGATGCCCATTGAGTGATGAAGTTGGCGAGGTGCTCGTGATTGGCAGAGCGAGCGACAGAGAGTGGCGTCTCTCCGTTTTTCGAAACCGAGAGCAGAAGCGGTGCGCCGCCCACCCTTAGAAGCTTTTCAAACATGTCCTTGTTTCCATTTCGAGCGACGATGTGTGCGACCGTCTCTCCATTAGCATCTGGGAGCAGCACGTCGGCTTTGGCGGTGAGAAGGTCGTGAATCAAGAGCGTTCTCTCGGTGCGCTCCAATACGGCCTTGTGAAGTGCAGTTTGTCCGGATTTGTTCTGAATGTTGATGTGGCCAGATTTGTGAATGAGACGAGACAAGACATCTTGATAGAGAGGCTCATCGGTGGCAGAGGCAGGGGGAGGAACTTTGGCGAAGTAATGCAACGCGGTCGCCGATTCCACGTTCGTCGCTGCCGGCGACGCTCCGGCCTTCAACAAGAACTGCATCACATCCAACATCTTACCAAGCGCAGCACTATGCAACGGACGCCAATCGTTCTTATCTCGATCTTCCAGATTCGCCTTGAATTTCTCGACCAGCTTCTGAACCAGCTCCAATTCGCCCTCCGCAGCCGCCACATGCAACAACGTCTGGCCAGAGTCATCACGACGACTCAACACATCCTTAGGCGCCTTCTTCACCATCTTCAGGATCTCCTTAGTCGCAGTACCACGCTTCAAAAGGGCGGGCAAGTTCTTCGGCGTCAATGCAACCGAGACCGTAGACATTCTCACGCGCACAACCAGAAAACGGAACTAAAGTACAAATACAACCGAATCGCAGAGAATAGAGGCAAGTAGAACGCAACAAGAGCACAGAGACCCAACGAAGTAGGACCGATTTCCACCACCAAGATTGCGCCGTGTAACAGCTATGTGAGCACGAACCCTGAATAGGCAAGATACTAAAGAACACCTAGCGCACGAATACGAGGTCAGCAAGGAGGTTCAGCGGAAAAGAAGGACAAGAGGGCGAAAAGGCGTTCGATCGACGGTTCAGAGGCGTGGGGGGGCTTTGGATGAAGGGGTACACCCGGGATAAGTGGACGATAGGAGATGAAAGGGAAGGGGGAAGAGGGACGTACGGGTGAAGTGGAGGCAATGACGATCTCTGCAGCCGGAGAGGGAGTGGCTAGTCGAAGAGGGCGACGTGCACACGCCCGAAGAGAGACTCGGAGAGAGAGAGATTAGCGGAGAAGCTCCGAGACGCGCCACTCTGAGACCATCTCTTCTCTTGATCATGTTGCAGTTGTAGTAGTGTTCCATCCTGCCTTTTCGCCTTCGTTGTGCATACCTTTCCTTGAGGACTCTCGAATTTGCCCATCTACTCCGACTATTGGCCATCACACAACAGAGAAAGAGGAGATGGAGGAGGATGACCATTTCCCTCTCGCATTGGAGCTCACCTCTCTTGCCGATATCCGTACTCACATTCATAGTGCCTTGGAACGGTGCTTTAACATCCTTGGCCTCGTTCAAGATGCTCCGCACTGCCCGCGCAAGGCTGACAATGGTACGACTTTCGCGTCCCTCGAATTCTCCGTCCAATTTGCCCTTTTTTTCTCCTCGTTTCTCCGTATAACGCCATTGAATGCCTTTCTTGTGTATAGGACAATCGTATTTACCCTTCAAATTGGTCGATCAGTCTTCGCCCAGACCGACAATAGGTGCGCTTTTGTTCGCCAAGGTTGTCGACGCACTTCCTCGCTCAGAGTTCAGAACGGGAACCTACTTGTTTGCCATGGGTGCACATACAGAACAGATTAGGTCTGAGCGCAAGTGGATCATCTCGCTACCGTCTGCTCGCATTGTGCTGTTCAACAAGGATCTCCAGGTCACTTGGTGCTCCTTCCCCAATCCCGACGATTACCCCATCACGCCCTTCCTTGAGGCGCTACAGAAGTTTATTGAAGAGGAGGCGGCAAAGCAAGTATCTGGAGACTCGCTGGGTTCGCTTCAACTTCCCTCGGACTCTTCCATCCCGAAATATCGTCTTGCTGATGTCACTGCACGCAAATCGCACTCACAAAACTTTCAAGTGGTCGTCAAGGTGATCAGAACGCAGCTCATGGGTAACAAGTGCTGGAGTCTCATCTGGGATGGATCTGGAGACACGAACTACAACATCAACGGCTCATCGAACAACATGAATCGCAATGGCACTGACTACCCGAGATACGGAAGGATCATGGCGATCTATTCTTGGGGTAGCTTGGGGAGAGAGCTCGAGGAGAGTGTCAAAGTGGGCGATTGGGTGGCAATCAGCGGCATCTACGCCAAAGAGCACCAAGGAAGCGTGGAACTCAACTCCAAAGACAGCCTTTTTGCATTCCGACGCTTAGATTCGAATAGCGCGGAATTCAAAGCTGCAATCGCAGATGCCGAGCAATTCCAAGCATTGGCGACGCGATCTACGTACAACCTCAACACCTCCCTGCTCGATCCATCACAGTACTCTGCACAAGCTGAATTCCCTTCGAAAATCACTGTACCACTACTCAACCAAAACCATCAGCAACACCAGCAGCAGTGGTATGCTCCTCCTCCTCCTCCTCCCACTCATGCTCCTCCACATTATGGCTATCACGTGCCTCTTCCTATTGAAAGTCAGACTTTCAGCCCATATGGGTATCCAAATCATATGCAAACTACTACTCCTCCTATTGCTCAGATGCAGAGCCATCATCACCCTGCGCCATTCATTCCTCAACAATACCCTACCCATGAGCAACAACAGCAACAGCAGCACTATACTCCTCAATATCAGCCACCTCACACAGGCCAATCTGCTTCAAACGAGTACAATGGTCATCATCAGCAACATCAGCGACATCCGTCCCATCCACATCAGCAACATCAGAATCAGTATCATCAATATCATCAAAAACAACAGAAACAGCAATATCATCCCCCACAGAGGCACCCATCTGCTCCAAATGAGACCAACGGGAAGAAGAGATCGCAAGGCCAACTGCCTCAAGACGCCCAGCCCAATCAGCCCAAGAGATCCTCGTCTGGCCTCTCATCTTCCTCATTTGCTCATCAAACTTCTCCAACTTCTCCAACAGCGACAACTACAACGG
>Ga0307375_10004837_pt1 | contig 12775 bp, 14 predicted proteins | sample TR1MG_FD_202531 | JGI IMG/M metagenome (GOLD analysis project Ga0307375, IMG submission 202531) | Soil microbial communities from Risofladan, Vaasa, Finland - TR-1 | ecosystem: Environmental > Terrestrial > Soil > Coastal area > Acid sulfate soil | place: Finland: Risofladan, Vaasa | collected... | reverse complement strand
GTCAATGCCCTGCTGTTTCACGACCCGTCGTTGGTATCCGTACCGCGGGCCGGGATCGTGCATCGTCTGGACAAGCAAACCTCCGGCGTGATGGTGGTCGCCAAGACATTGGGCGCGCATAGGGTCCTGGTGGCGAATCTGGCCGCCCGCAAGATTCGTCGTGAATACGATACGGTCGTCATGGGCCATGTGGTGGCTGGCGGCACGGTGGACAAACCTATCGGGCGACATCCGCGTGATCGGCAGCGACAAGCGGTGACGACGATGGGGAAACCGGCGGTGACGCATTATCGGGTTCTGCAGCAGTTCGGCGAGCAAACCTGGTTACGGGTCCAGCTGGAAACCGGTCGAACGCACCAGATCCGCGTACACATGGCCCATATTCGGTATCCGGTCATCGGCGATCCGGTTTATGGTGGCCGTCCGCGTCTGCCGCATCGGGCCTCGACTGCGCTGATCGATATTCTGCGGCATTTCGAGCGTCAGGCGCTGCATGCTCGCTTCCTGACATTGGAACATCCGGTGACGGGCGAGGCGATGCGTTTCGAGGCCCCGCTGCCCGACGACATGCTTGAATTGCTGGAGTTGTTGACCGAACATCGGGACCGGATGGCGTACCGACCTGCGCCCAATGATCCGGACCCCGACGAGGCTGAGGTCATTTATGTCCGAGACGAGAACTGAGCCCGTTCTGATTCGGGCAGACTGGCCCGCCCCGCCCGGTGTGCATGCGGTGGTGACCACCCGGTATGGCGGGATCAGCGTATCGCCCTTCGATCAGTTGAATCTGGCCACCCACGTCGGCGACGATCCGGCAGCGGTCACTGAAAACAGGGCCCGACTGAAAACCCATGCGGGGCTGCCGTCGGAACCGCGCTGGCTGAATCAGGTGCATGGTCTCGTCGTGGCGGATGCCTGCGGTCCCGATGGTGCATCAGATGTCTTGCCGGATGCGGATGCGGGCTATACCGATCAGACACAGGTCGTACTCAGCGTACTGACGGCGGATTGCCTGTCGGTGGTTTTTTGCAGTCGCGACGGCCGGGAGCTTGCTGTTGCCCATGCCGGTTGGCGCGGACTGGCGGCGGGAGTGCTGGCGGCGACCATCGCGCGGTTTAATGCCGCCCCTGCCGAGATGATGGCCTGGATTGGTCCGGCGATCGGTCCCCAGGCCTTCGAGGTGGGCGGTGAGGTGCGGTCGGCCTTTGTCGATACGCATGCCGAGGACGAGGCCGGTTTTACCACGGGCCGTGATCCCGGCAAATATCAGGCAAACCTTTTTGTGTTGGCGCGGCTGAGTCTGCAGCGCGCCGGGATCCGGCATATTTTTGGCGGCGGGATCTGTACCTTCAGCGACCCGGCGCGATTTTATTCCTACCGTCGGGATGCGGGGCGAACGGGGCGAATGGCGACACTTGTCTGGCGAACGGACGACGCAAGCCGCTCAGCGTGAGCGGGGACGTAGAGCAACATAACGATCATGAGGAGAACAAGACCATGCAACAGAAATGGTTGATTTTGACCCTGGTAGGCGCGGACCAGCCAGGGATTGTCGCGAACCTGACCCGAATTCTATTCGGGGCCGGCGCTGAACTGGGCGAAGCCGCCATGCTCCGGCTGGGGAATCAGTTCGCCATCATGCTGATGGTGCGCGGGGCAGGATCGCCGGAAACGGTGATGGGGCTGCTCGAATCGGTACGTGCCCAATTCGACCTCAAGCTGCACATCGACGAAACCGATGCCGCATTGCATGAGAAGCGCGAACCGGATGTGCTGGTGACGGTGCATGGCGCGGACCGGGCGGGGATCGTGGCCGACGTGGCCGGTGCCCTGGTCGAGGCCGGGTTCAATATCCTGGACCTGCGTTCGGATGTGGGTGGTTCGACCACGTCTCCGATCTACATCATGCAGATTGAGGGGGAGGCTCGGCAGGGTTTCGAGAAAATCGAGCAGGCGGTATCGTCCCTCAATCAGCAGGGGCTTTCGGTACGGGCCGTGCCCCTTGATACGGTGCGGGGTTAAGCGTGGCGGCCCTGGATATTCTCACCTACCCCGATGAGCGGTTGAAAACCACTTGCGATTCCGTGGACCAGTTCGATGCGGCCCTGCGCGAATTCATCAAACACCTGCAGGAGACTTGCTCGGGCGGGCCGGGCGCCGTGGGGATTGCCGCACCCCAGGTGGGCGACTTGCGGCGCATCTGCATTGTGGATGCGACCCGGGCCAAACGCCCGGTCGACAATCATGGGCCGCTGGTCCTGATCAACCCGGAAATCACAGCCTGGGATGGTTTTGCCGTGGGGCGTGAAGGCTGTCTGTCGGTGCCGGACTATACCGGCAAGGTGATCCGCGCCGAGCGCATCGAGCTGAAGGCGCAGGATCCGTTCGGCAAACCGCTGAGCTTCACGATGCAGGGATTCGAGGCCCGGATCGCGCAGCATGAAGTGGACCATCTCGACGGTATCCTCTTTCTGGATCGGCTGGTCAGTCGGCATGCCGATCTGCAATTACGCAAAAAATAAGGAAATGATCGTGCGCTGAAAGATTCTTGACACGAAATCAACATGGTCGTGTCACTTGTTTGAGGCATAAATGTCACTGGTGAATTCATCGGAGTGACCATCCCATGCCGCAAGCCAATCAGCCGTTCATTTATCGCAGCATTTTTATTTCCGATGTGCATCTGGGAACCAAGGATGCGCGGGCGGAATATCTGCTGGATTTTCTGGCCCATGTCCGTTGCGAGTATCTGTTTCTCGATGGCGACGTGTTCGATATCTGGAAAATGAAAACCAGCCGCTGGCACTGGCCCCTGCTCAATACCCAGTTGTTGCAGAAGTTCATGGAATTGGCTTCGGCCGGCACGCGGGTGATCTATGTGCCGGGCAATCACGACGAATTTTTCCGCGATTATCTCGGATCGGAAATCGGTGGGGTTCAGATCCACCGCGAGTACCTGCATACCCTGGCCGATGGGCGCAAGGCGCTGATTTTGCATGGCGACGAATTCGATAGCGTGGTTCGACATAGCCGGTTGCTCAAATGGATCGGCAACGCGGGGTATGAGGTGCTGATGTGGGCCAATCGGGCCAGCTTCCGGGTGCGCCGTTGGCTGGGCAAGGGCTACTGGTCGCTGTCGCTGGCCATCAAGCAGCAGGTGCCGAATGCGCGGATCTATATCGAGAAATTCGAACAGGCCGCCATCCGGCACGCGCGCGAGCATCAGGTAGATGTGATCGTCTGCGGGCACATTCATCATGCCAACCTGCGTGAAGAGCAGGGCGTGACCTATGCCAATTCCGGGGATTGGGTCGAGCACTGCACGGCGATTGTCGAGCACATGAATGGTCAGCTCGAACTCGTGAACTGGGTCAAGGAAAGTGCGGAGCGTCTGGACGGACGTCTTCGTCTGGAGGCACCTGCTGTGCCGGCACCCGTGTTGGATCAACCGGTGCGCGTCAAATCCGCCCATTCTTGATGGGCCAAGATCAGACGTTGCGGCGTGGGTGAGTTACCATCCAGGCGATAAGCCTTCGCTAATAACCTAGCCCGCAGTCCGGTCGCGCAATGCGTTGATCCAACCCGTCATGATGAGGGCTGGGGCGGGCATGGGCGGCTCCATGAAATTGATGACAAACCGGTCATCGAACTCCGTGACGCCGATCGAACGCGGGCGTACGGCCATCACCTGTGGGTTTGGCAGTTTCAGGCCAAAGCAAAACACAATATTCTGGGCAGCACGAATGTTCGGGGCAATTTCGCCGCCCGGCAGTTGTGCCGTGTGATCGTAATGATCAAACAGGCCGATGAACGCTGCCGTCGGGTCTGTCTCGATGACCTGTTTCAGCCGTGCCATGATTTCTTCTGTGCTTACGGCGGTCGTCTCGCTTTTGGCAATTTCCGTCTCGTAGACGGGGTAGGTTTCGTTGAAGCTGGTCTGATGCATCGGAAACTCCGGACGTGGGTCTTCTCAATGGTTTTTGCCGTGACATTTTAAACGTGCCTGCTCATGATTTATTCGGAAAATAAATCAAGGCGGGTATTTATAGATGCTGTTTGCTTTTGGCGCGAGGAAATTTTCATTGCAAGAAACAGGGTTTCTGGCTTGAATTAGCCCATGTCGGCGCCATATCAACGAGATGCTTAACGAATAACAAGGGGTTGTCTCATGCGGATGGATAAACTAACAGCCAAGTTTCAGATGGCGCTGGCGGATGCACAGTCACTGGCCGTGGGCCGGGATCATCAATTTATCGAACCCGTCCATGTGCTGGCGGCCCTGCTCGATCAGGAAGGCAGTACCGTGCGGCATTTGCTGGCGCAGTCCGATGTGAATGTGGGCCTGCTGCGCTCTCATCTGGGCGAAATGCTCGATCAGATCCCCGCCGTTTCCGGTGGTGCAGCCGGGGAGGTTCACATCTCCAACGATCTGTCTCGATTGCTGAATGTGACCGACAAACTGGCCCAAACCCGCAAGGACCAATATATTTCCAGCGAATTGTTCGTGCTGGCGGTCGTCGAGGACAAGAGTGCTCTTGGGGATATCCTGCGCAAAGCCGGGGCGAGCAAGGGTGCCTTGAATCAGGCGATCGATTCGGTACGCGGCGGTCAGTCCGTCAACGATCCGAATGCCGAGGAATCGCGTCAGGCGCTGGAAAAATACAGTATCGACCTCACCGAGCGCGCCGAACAAGGCAAGCTCGACCCAGTGATCGGCCGGGATGAAGAAATCCGGCGGGCCATCCAGGTGTTGCAGCGCCGCACCAAAAACAACCCGGTACTGATCGGCGAGCCGGGCGTCGGCAAGACGGCGATTGTCGAGGGCCTGGCCCAGCGTATCGTCAATGGCGAAGTGCCGGAAAGTCTCAAAAGCAAGCGCGTACTGTCGCTCGATATGGGCGCTTTGCTGGCGGGGGCAAAATTTCGGGGCGATTTCGAGGAGCGCCTGAAAGGGGTGTTGAACGATGTGGCCAAGCAGGAAGGGCAGGTGATCCTGTTTATCGATGAGATCCACACCATGGTCGGGGCCGGCAAGGCCGAAGGCGCGATGGATGCGGGTAACATGCTCAAACCGGCATTGGCGCGCGGTGAATTACATTGCATCGGCGCGACCACGCTGGACGAATATCGGAAGTACATCGAAAAGGATGCCGCCCTGGAGCGCCGATTCCAGAAAGTGCTCGTGGATGAACCGAGCGTCGAGGACACCATCGCCATTTTGCGTGGGCTGAAGGAGCGCTATGAGGTCCACCACGGGGTGGATATCACCGATCCAGCCATTGTGGCAGCGGCCACGCTGTCCCATCGCTACATCACCGATCGGCAATTGCCGGACAAGGCCATCGATTTGATCGACGAGGCGGCCAGCCGCCTGCGGATGGAGATCGATTCCAAGCCCGAGGAAATGGATCGCCTCGAGCGTCGCCTGATTCAGCTCAAGATTGAACAGGTCGCCCTGAGAAAAGAGTCGGATGAGGCCAGCAAGAAGCGTCTGGCCGATCTCGAAGAGCAGATCGATCGGTTGGAGCGCGAATATGCCGATCTGGAGGAAATCTGGAAGGCCGAGAAGCTCAGTGTGGAGGGCAGCGCCAAGATCAAGGAGCAGCTCGATCATGCGCGGGCCGATTTCGAAACGGCGCGACGTGCCGGCGATCTGGCGCGCATGTCCGAGCTGCAATATGGCCGAATTCCCGAGTTTGAGCGCCAGCTGGAACAGGCGCATTCAGCGGAACTGACCGCAGACTCCAGTGCCACGACGCCCCGCTTGTTGCGCAACAAGGTGGGTGAGGAGGAGATTGCCGAGGTGGTGGCGCGTGCCACCGGTATTCCGGTCGCCAAGATGCTTGAAGGGGAGAAGGACAAGCTCCTGCGGATGGAAGAGGCGCTTCAGCAGCGGGTGGTCGGGCAACGTGAGGCTGTGGGTGCGGTGGCGGATGCCATTCGGCGTTCGCGTGCGGGATTGTCCGACCCGAATCGACCCAATGGTTCGTTCCTGTTCCTCGGGCCGACGGGGGTGGGCAAGACCGAGCTGACCAAGGCGCTGGCTTCTTTCCTGTTCGATACGGAGGAATCCATGGTGCGGATCGACATGAGCGAGTTCATGGAGAAGCACTCCGTGGCTCGATTGATCGGTGCGCCACCGGGCTATGTCGGTTATGAGGAGGGTGGTTATCTGACCGAGGCCGTGCGCCGCAAGCCCTATTCGGTCATCCTGCTCGACGAGGTGGAAAAGGCGCATCCCGATGTGTTCAACGTGTTGCTGCAAGTGCTGGATGATGGTCGTTTGACCGATGGCCAAGGCCGCACGGTCGACTTCCGCAACACCGTGATCGTGATGACCTCGAATCTGGGTTCGCACACGATCCAGGAAATGGCGGAAGACAACGACTATGAGGCCATGAAATCCGCCGTGATGGAGATCGTGGGCGGTCACTTCCGACCGGAATTCATCAATCGGATCGACGAAGTGGTGGTTTTCCATCCGCTGGGTCGCGAACAGATTCGTCAGATTGTGGATATTCAGATCGACTTCTTGCGCAAGCGATTGGCCGAACGGGATCTGCGTATGGATTTGAGCATTGCCGCACTGGATTTGCTGGGCGAGGCCGGGTTCGATCCCGTCTATGGTGCGCGTCCCCTGAAGCGGGCCATCCAGCATAAGTTGGAAAATACCCTGGCGCAGGCCATCCTCAAGGGCTCATTTGTGCCCGGTGACACCATTACCGTTGATGTCGAGGAAGGACATCTGGTGTTGAAGCACTAGGCTGACAATATGTCGGGTGGCACCTCGTCTGAGCTGCCTGTTTCCCGATAATTTTTTAAGGAATAGGTGGTGCTGAAGGCAATCCCGGGTCAATCCATGGCCGGGGGTTGCCTTTGTTTTTCCAGCGCCCTTAAATCATCGCCATCACAGGGTTGTCGATTATCCTCGGCGATTCATTAGGCGGATTTCCTGAATCAGCTGCGGCTGCGGCTTTTTGATCGTACCGACCATGTCGGCTAGGGTCTGGCGATCCAACACGGACAAGAAAGCCTGCAGCGCCTCGTGGAGCGTCCATTCCAACTGACAATTGCCCTGGATCGGGCAGGTATTTTCGGGCGAAAAGCAGGCAGCCATCTGCCAGCTGCCTTCCATCACGCGCACGACTTGCCCGACATTGATGGCCAGACCGTCTGGACCCAGCCGGAGCCCGCCGCCCCGTCCCCGCTGGGCATGCACGAATCCCTGCTCGGTCAGGCGTGTGACGACCTTCATCAAGTGGTTGTGGGAGATTCGATAGAAGTCTGCAATTTCACGGATGGTGACCAGACGCGGCGCCAAATCGGGGTCTTTTGCGGCGCGCTGAGTCTCTCGCGCCAGAAGAATGAGTACGCGCAGGGCATAGTCCGTTTGTTGATTGAGTTGCATGAGGTTGCTGATTCCGTTTTTTTTGCAGGGCGGGGCGGATCTTGTTGCGGGAAGAGATACAGGCTCTGTGTCGATGCCAATCTAGCAGATTGTCCCAAGATTCGTCTTGGCGGCAACAAAAGAGGTATGTAATATGCATTTATTTAAAGTGGTCGGCCACCGACCGGTGACCCCGCTCTTCGTGATGACCATTGGATTGTTGGGAGATGGTAATGCAACGACACGAATATCTCAGACCGCTGTCGCGAGAGCATCATCAGACATTGCGACTGGCGCGAGATTTGCAGCGGAGTGATTATGATGGGCGCCAATTGCAGTACCGACTGCAAGGAGAGGCAGCCGCGCTCACCCATCATTTTGCAGAAGAAGAAACATGTTTTGCCGGGTTGGTCGAAGGGCTGCCAGAAGGTCATCCCGTAGAAGCGTTGCTCGATCGCATGCATCGGGAGCATCGAACTTTGTCCGCGATGATCGACATGCTGACTGCGGTGGGGAAGAGCGTGGATAAAACCACTTATCAGATGACTTGCCAGACCCTAGGCCGGCTTCTGGCCGAACACATTGCTTTTGAAGAACGTAGCCTGTTTCCCGCCTTGCAGGATTGCTGCTTGGTATCGGAATCCGTTCATGCTCGACGAGGTCATGATTCATGAAACGATTCGCCGTGTTGTCCGTGGGGTTCCGTCCCTGGTTCCTGTCCATGCTCGTGGCCGGTGTCGTACTTTTTGGGTTGTGGGGATGGGTATGGTTTTCTGCAGCCATGGGTGGCGCGTCGCACATGCCAACCACGATGGTGATCAGTGACTGGCGTTGGCACGCGCATGAAATGATTTTTGGTCTGGGGGTTGCGTTGTTGGCGGGCTTTCTGCTGACGGCCGTGCAAAACTGGACCGGTCAAAGAATGATGGCACCCGTCGGGCTGCTTGCCATTGTTCTGTTGTGGTGGACGGCCCGCGTGCTGATCTTTCTGGGCGGCATGGGAGAATGGCTGGGATTTGTCCTTTCCGCCGCAGTCCCTCTTTGGGTGGCTGTGGTGATTCTGTTGCCTATTGTTCGGCATCGGCAGTGGCGCAATTTGATCTTCCCGGCCGCGCTGACCATGCTGTCGATACTGGATGTGTATTTCCGAGCTCGAATCAATGCGCCCGATCTGCACGCCGAGATTGCTTGGGCTGGTGTATGGCCACTGGTGGCCGTCGTGCTGTTTATGGCGCAGCGCGTCATCCCGGCTTTTACCGGAGGGATCACAGGGCAACGGGATCTGGATTTGGGCATGCCTTTGGCATGGATGTCCGGCGCGGGGCCGTTTCTGCTGTTGTTTCTGGGCTTGATTCCATTCCCGCTGACGCGTGAGGTGCTGTTGCCCGTTCTGGCGCTGGCGATCGTATTCTTTGGCGTTCATGCCCTGGGGCGTTGGTGGGATCGCCGCGTGCTTCGCGAGCCCATGCTCCTGGTGTTGTTTGTCGGTTATCTGCTGGTTTTGTCGGGGATACTCATTCTGGTCGTCGCGCTGTCGCCCACATTGTCGATGCCACTGCGTGGACAGTGGCTTGATGCCGGTATCCATGCTCTGGGGCTTGGGATACTGGGGGTGTTCGGTCCAGGGATGCTGTTGCGGGTAAGTGCCGGTCACACCGGGCGAAACATTCATATGACGGGTTTGCTGCGTGGCGTCTTTATCGCAGCAGTTCTGTTCTGGTTTCTGAGGGTCGGCACGCTGGGCGTTGGTTTTCACGCAGGATTGCTTGCTGTTTCGGCCTGGGGCATGGCGGGGGTGTATCTGGCCCTGTTGCTGTCGATCGTGGGGTGGCTTATCCGGCCCAGGGCGGCTTCGTAGGGATTTTGGCCAGCGAGGGTCGTGAGGCAAATGTGAATCGAATGGGCGAAATTCTGGCACAATTGTCGGAATGCGGGTTTTACATATCTCGCCTCGTACCCCACAACCCCGCGAAGCACTTTAAGCCGAAGCGGCTGATCTAGGATGTATTGTGAGCGATTTTCGACAAGAGTTTATTCGTTTTGCGCTGGATCACGACGCGCTGAAATTTGGTCAATTTACCTTGAAATCCGGGCGACAGAGTCCGTACTTCTTCAACGCAGGTGCCTTTGCCACCGGTGAGGCACTCGGCGCTGTCGGCCGGTTTTATGCGGATGCCATCCTGGCCTCCGGTATCGAGTTCGACGTGCTGTTCGGGCCTGCGTACAAGGGCATTCCCTTGGCCGCCGCTACGGCCATTGCCTTGGCCGAGCGAACCGGCAAGCCCATTCCCTGGGTGTTCAACCGTAAGGAAGCCAAGGATCACGGCGAGGGCGGCAACCTGGTGGGTGCGCCTTTGGCCGGACGTGTGCTGATCGTGGATGATGTGATTACCGCCGGGACAGCGATTCGTGAGTCTCTACAGCTGATTGACGCTGCCGGGGCGCAGGCAGTCGGCGTGGCGGTGATGATGGATCGGCAGGAGCGGGGCCAGGGCGAACTTTCGGCGATTGGTGAATTGCGGCGCGATTACGATCTGGCCGTCATTAACATTGCCAGTCTGGACGATCTGATTGCCTTTTGCGCGGACAGCACGCAATTGGACGCATCGCGCGTTGCCATGCAGGCTTATCGTGCCGAGTATGGGGTGACGGCGGGCTAAGAACGCCCGACACGTTTTTGAGCCCAATAAAAAAGCCCCGAAAACGGGGCTTTTTTTGGTCTCTACCTGACAGATCAGGCAGACAGTGTCTTGATGCGGCCGATCAGGGTCGACTTGCGACGTGCGGCGGTGTTCTTCGCCAGAATACCCTTGTTGACCATGCTGTCGATTACGGGCTGGGCGGTCTTGTAAGCAGCTTGTGCTTGCTCGATGCTCCCGGAGGCAACAGCCTTGAGAACTTTCTTGTATTCGGTACGAACGCGGGAACGTAGTGCTACGTTGCGCTGACGGGCTTGTTCCGCCTGACGAACGCGCTTTTTGGCTTGTGCGGTATTTGCCACGGATCAAACTCCTCGATCTTTCATGCGTGAATCTTTATTGAGGCGCGTGATTTTGCCATGCGCGCTGGAAATGTCAAGTCCGGTCTATGATTCAAGCCGGTAAGTCGGCGTTATTCTGGCATACAGGGCAGAAATAGGTGGCCCGTTGCGCCTGGGTTGTTTTCTGGATAGGGGTGCTGCAGATGCGGCAGGGTTGACCGGCTCGATCGTAGACATTCAGCGTTTGTTTGAAATAACCCGGTTGACCATCTTCACGGACAAAATCGCGCAGCGTGGTGCCCCCCTGTTCGATGGCACGGGTCAGCACATCCTTGATGACCGCCACCAATCGTTCTGCCGAAGCCGGGCCGCACTCGTTCGCAGGCATGGCTGGATGGATACCCGCCAGAAAAAGGGCCTCGTTGGCGTAGATATTCCCGACGCCCACGACGATCTCGGCATTCATCAGCAGGACCTTGATGGCCGTTTTACGATTTTTGATCTTTCGGTGCAGGTATTCGGCGGTGAACTCGGGGCCAAGGGGTTCCGGTCCCAGATTGGCAAGCCGTTCATGGGGATTGTTGACGTGATCAGTCAGCAGGGCGCCAAAACGTCGGGGGTCGTGATAGCGCAAAACCCGGCCGCTATCGAATTCTATTTCGATATGGTCGTGCTTTCTTCTCGGTGTCCCGGGATCGACCAGTCTCAGGCTCCCCGACATGCCGAGATGGATCAGCAGGCGTTCGTTGTTTTCAAATTCGATGAGCAGATATTTGGAACGTCGATCGACCCGGATGATCTGTCTATCATGAAGCCACGCGGGCAGATCGTTGCGCACTGGCCAGCGCAGACGCGGGTCGTGGACGACGGCGCGGACGATCCGGCGGCCGAGACAGTGCGGTTCGATGCCGCGGCGGGTGGTTTCGACTTCAGGCAGTTCAGGCATGATGCGTCCAGAAACGAGAAAACCCACCACAGTCTGTCACTGGGCGGGTCTGCAAAGCGGATCAAGCAAGGAAATCTGGGCGCTGCCGCCCAGGTTCTTGATTATTTGATCTTGGCTTCTTTGTAGATCACATGCTGGCGAACGACCGGATCGAATTTCTTCAGTTCCAGCTTTTCCGGCATGGTGCGCTTGTTCTTGGTCGTGGTGTAGAAGTGACCCGTGCCCGCGCTCGATACAAGTTTGATTTTATCACGCATGGTTTTTTATCCTTATCAGACCGCTGGCCCCATGCCATTCGGTCCGAATAAATTCTGGTGGTTAGATTTTTTCGCCGCGTGCCCGCATATCGGCCAGAACGCTGTCGATGCCCACTTTATCAATGGTGCGGATAGCATTGGTCGATACGCGCAGGCTGACGAAACGGCCTTCGCTTTCCACCCAGAACCGCTTGTGCTGCAGGTTGGGCAGGAAGCGGCGACGGGTTTTGTTGTTCGCATGCGAAACGTTGTTGCCTACGGCAGGACGTTTGCCGGTGACTTGGCAGACTCTGGCCATGGTGGTCTCCTAAAAAGCGGACGCTCGATATCATTCAAAGGCGCGAGATGTTACGTCAAAAATCGACAGCAGGCAAGCCCGACTGGGCCGTTTAGTTGCGATGCGTGGTGAAGGAGGCAGATTTGTTATGATCAGCAGCCTTGTTTTACTTCACGCATGTGCACCAGGTTTCTCATGACTCAAACCGCTTCAGTGGGCAGCAAGCGCCCCATCGTCCTTTCGGGTATCCAGCCTTCCGGGCAATTATTGATCAGTCATTACGTTGGGGCAATGCGCAACTGGGTTGCCATGCAGGAAACCCACGACTCCCTCTTTATGCTGGTCGATTTGCATGCTATTACGGTTCGTCAGGATCCGGCCGTATTTCGTGCCCGCTGCTATGACTTTGTAGCGCTTTATCTCGCCTGTGGCCTGGATCCCGAGAAGAACACGATTTTCGTTCAGTCGCATGTGCCGGCCCATGCCGAACTCGGCTGGATATTGAACTGTTATGCGCACATGGGCGAGTTGGAGCGCATGACCCAGTTCAAGGATAAGTCCACCCGCCCGGACGCCAGCATCAATGTCGGCCTGTTCGATTATCCGGTGCTGATGGCGGCCGATATCCTTCTATATCAGGCGACGCATGTGCCGGTCGGGGCTGACCAGAAGCAGCATCTGGAACTGACGCGCGATCTGGCCATACGCTTCAATCATATCTATGGGGGTGTGTTCACGGTGCCCGAGCCGTTCATTCCCGAAACGGGCGCGCGCATCATGTCGCTGCAGGATCCGACCAAGAAGATGTCCAAATCCGATCCCAGCGAGGCGAGTTATATCGGATTGCTGGATGATCCGAAGGCGATCCTGAAGAAGTTCAAGCGGGCGGTTACGGATTCGGATACCGAGATTCGCTTTGATCCGGAGC
>Ga0307375_10004836_pt1 | contig 12777 bp, 13 predicted proteins | sample TR1MG_FD_202531 | JGI IMG/M metagenome (GOLD analysis project Ga0307375, IMG submission 202531) | Soil microbial communities from Risofladan, Vaasa, Finland - TR-1 | ecosystem: Environmental > Terrestrial > Soil > Coastal area > Acid sulfate soil | place: Finland: Risofladan, Vaasa | collected... | reverse complement strand
GAAGAGTGAAACGACCGTCGTGTAGACCACAAACACGCGCACGCGGTACGTGAGCCACCAACCCTCAGCTTTGTAGACTACCTGCACGAAGAAGAGCACAAGGAAGGCAAACATCGCAAACTGAGCCCAGATCGCGAAGTACTGCAACACGTTCTCGAAGAAGGGCGCCCATGGATTCAAAATCCAAAAGATGGAACGGATTATACTCCATAACAAGCACAGTATCAGAAAGAAGAACTGATAGTGCAGCAAATTGTGTCTGAGGGGCAACAGCAGTGACAAAGAAGGCCAACGGATAGAGCGTCAGTTAAAGGCTTGTCACAGAACGCAGAAGCACCCATGATGGAGTAATCAAGTGGAGGAACACGTGTAGATAGAGTAATGGTCTCAAAAGGGAACAAAGTGGACAAGCGTAACGAGAGGCGGGCAAGCGAAATTTCAGGAAGACGAGACCCGGACGGACAGGTCTTCACATACGCACCTGTAGCATAAAATGCGGATAATTTGAAATAGAGTTACAAGGGTGATCAGAATATACAGAATGGCCAAACCAAACGATGACGAGCGCACCAGAACGCGATGCGGAAAAGTCACGGGCGGAGCCTCGTCGGCATTGGGATTCATTTCCAATGAATGCAGCTAAATACCATTGCCACAACGATTTAGCACCTTGCCAAGGGGAATGCGAGGCGGAACAATGCCCCACAGACTGATGGACTTGGCCACGAGCGGGGGAGCGCGCGAGCCGCGAAACTCGGAGATCAACCCAATCTCTCTTCTCTCTCTCTCTCTCTCTCCCACTCCGCCCTCCTGAAACGCCGGGTCCGCCGTAACGAGTCCACACTATGGGCTCTTCGACTTGGAAACCCTCAGATTCTCGAGCAGTTCCAGAATCACATATACCTATGGTAATCAAGTGCTCTTTTTTAAGGAGAGAGGAAGGAAAGGAGTGGGAGGGACGAGAAGCGGGGTGGATATGTAAAACCGGACAAGTGTCCGGACGAATCGTTCATTATGACAACCAGTAGCGAGTGTATCGACGCATAAGATGGGGGTGATGAGAAAATGACGATAGCGGAGAGTAGTACTGAGGATGAGGAGGAGTTTGCGAGTGGTTGGTGATCACTATGTACAAGCAAAGTCGCCCTAGGTCCGCCGGCTGATTGTGATTCCGCATGCTGGCTGCACGCAATGATGACGATGGAATAGCACTGTTCTTCTTAGAAATACAAAGAGAGGAGGAAATGTGGACGAGAAGAGAGGGAGGGAGAGGTAGAGAGGGAGACCCGCTCTGATGAGGGTTGATGATGAACCCGTTCACTGCTCCGAAGAGGCGGAATGCTGCTCTGCCATGACCTTCTTCGTGCGCTTCTTCTGTCTCCTTTCCGGCCCACTATCGTCTGTCGAAGCATCTCGTCGTTGCGCCTCTGCACTCTCCATCTCCTTGTACTCGTTCTTCGGTGAGTCGCTGCGCTTCTTGGGATGCTTCTTCGTGTTTGTCGTAGCGTCTTCCACCTCGTCGTCCTCGTCCTCCTCCTCCTCCTTCGCTGATCCAGATGCATGTATTGCTTCTTGGTTTGCCTTCTTTGATGATGGTTTGGCCTTCCTTGGAGCCATCTCGACAATGCCAGATGAGGAAGCGATTGCGCTATTGTCCTTCACCCTCCTCCTGCTCTTCTTGCTCTTCTTGTCCTCGGATTCTGTATCTGCTTGCGTGACTTCGTTGGAGTTGAAGGAATGCGGCTGTTGGAAGGGTCGATTATCGGGAGGACTGCCAGGCACTACGTAGATGATGCCCGTGGTGTGGTCCATCTTTCCGGGGAAGGTGACATAGTCCGGTGGGTGCACATTTGCCGGGTTCTTCTCCATGAACTCTCTTGAGGCCTTCGTTGTCCTCATGCAATGATCAAAGAGCGATTCGAGTAGTTTCGAAGGCGTATCGGCGCCCTTTTCAATGAGCTGAGAGATGATGAACTCTCTGTACTCCGCCTTCAACAACTCGCTCCACTCTGCACTTAGCACATCCCATGCCTTGTTTGTATTGAAGTCTTCCGACAACTTTCCAAGATTCTCGCCCCCTGACGCGTGTTGGTCCAACATCTGCTTCGCAATCGCAGGGTTTCTGTCCATCGAGTGCTGAAGTGGCAAACCAAGCGTTTCGGGATCCAGGTTATCGTGAACTCCATCAGACACAATGCAAATAGTATCGCCAGGATAAACGGGGACAGTTGACAGAAGGAGGTTGCGCGTATCGGGATTGCCCTGGATGTAGGGTCCAATTCTGCCTCCGGGATCACACTTGTCTTTCGACGTTCGCTTCGACTCCACGGTAATATCGATCACATCCGTACGTTTACCGCCACATACCACAAACGCCTTGCAATCGCCAATGTTCGCACACACCAACACGTACGGAGCGCCCTTGAAGGGAGAATTCTCCGGAGCGCTTCTCTTCTCATCCACCTTCACCAGCAATGCCGCCAACATGGTCGTCGTTCCCACCTCCCATGTCTGTTGATTCATCGTCCAAATACGATCATTGGCTGAACATACCGCTCGAAGCAAAAAGCGCGCCGCAGCACCGACATCGGTGACGCTCGACAGTTTGCGGTCCACATACTCCGAAAAGCCAGCAATTGCGTCCGCTGCCGCCTTGCAACTCCTAGGACCCCAACCACAGCCATCAGCGAGGCCAAAACAGGCACCATTCTCGTATAACCGCACGGCATACATGTCAGCAATTGGGTCGCCATCTCTTCGCCTGTTGTACGTGCATCGCCGTAGCGTGCGGATATATGTGTAGCAGACATCATGAAGAACACCAGAGCGAGGGAGAATGGGCACAAGGAGGGAAGTTGAAGGGAGCAATCGGTGTCATCCACGTGCAGAGGAAGAAGAGTGACGCGTTCAAGGTGTGAAGATCACGAAACAGGAGGGAAACAGAACGATAGTGTCAGTCACAATGATGCAAAGGGAGACGAGAGGAGAAAGCGGCACAAGAGAGGAGGGGAAGGGCGTAGAAGCAGAGACAAGGAGGAACAGGAGGCGAGCGGAGTGCAGAGCAACCGTCGGAGGGGCTCGTTTGGGCTTCCGTATGTCGAGTATGCCGAAATTTCGCGCAAATAGCAATGGAATGTGTGGTGGCGCGCAGAATTCTACCAAAACCGAGGACCATAAGCCAGGCGCAGGCGTCTACGCGGGCATCAAACACGCGTGACGCACACGAGGCGCGAGAGTTGCAAGAGAAGGAGAGAGAGAGAGGAGAAAAGACCCCGGCTGCCAAGCTTAGTACGTACTTTCCTTCTTCAAAAACCGGATATGTAGAGACAGACTTGGCAGCGAGATCATCTCTACTGACAGAATCGGACAGGGAGGTAGTAGGAGCAGAGGAAATGGTCTCCGTCGGGTGGCACGGGACGCTCAGCGCCCACCAATGTGTCGTAGACGGTCCATAGGTGGACACTTTCAAATCCAAATCCAACTCTTCCATGCTGCTTCGATAGTGGCCGCACTTGCCAACACTTTCGCTTCCAAAACGAAGAGCGGAACAGGCCAAGCTGCAGATCCACAGCCAAAGAAAGGAGTGTCACCGCCGGACGTTTCCGCCTCCCCACCTTTTCCCGCGCGCGCACCTCTCGTTTCTCTCCGAGAGTTGCTTGAAGGAGAGCGAGAGATATGGAGGGCTGCCGCGGTGCCTGTTGAAACTTCCGGCTACCATTCATTCCTCCAACCATGAAGTGGACAATCGCCATCTTCGTTTTCTTGATTGCCGTGCAAGCTGTTGTTGCTTTGCCCAAGGCAAACCCCAACGCTGGACACAAGGGTCTCGCCATGTCCGCTGGAAAGTTCGACCGCATCTTCATCATGACGTTTGAGAACCAGCCCTGGAAATATGTCAAGGAGGACCCCAACTTCAAGAAGTATGGCCAAATGGGCACCTTGCTGACCAACTTCTATGCTGTCACACACCCCTCTCAGCCCAACGTACGCCTCTTCCCACAACTGGTTCCGTTGATCTGTGTTTCGTGCCCTCGTTTTATCTCTTCTGACTCTTCTTCTCTCTTTTTCCTGTTCTTAAATTCGTCTCCCATCGTTTTATGCTCTTGTTCTTAGTATTGGTGCCAGTGTACGTGCCCTGGGGACGACCCATTTGAGGGCCCTCCGTCTCGGCCCCCTTCCGTCGTTTGCTTCGTGATTTCAGCTGTCCTGACCACAGTCTCTCTTGTTGTGTTGTGTCACTTTTGCTGATCCGCCCTGTACTGTGTGGTTGCGTAGTTGCTGGAGATCACTGGATGATCTTTGACGATTTCGTGCACGACTTGAACCACACCAACCTTGTGGACCTGATGGAGGCGCGCAATGTGTCTTGGAAGGGCTATATGGAGGATCTCCCCTATGAGTGCTATGCGGGAGCGTACAAGGGAGCCTACTACCGCAAGCACAACCCCTTCATCTCGTTCGACAACATCCGCAACAATCCCGCCCGCTGCGCCAAGATTGTGAACGCCAAGCAACTCGACGATGATCTCGCTGCTGGTAAGTTGCCTCAATACTCGTACTACACCCCTAACATCAACAACGACGGCCACGATACGGGTCTCGCCTACGCAGGAAAGTTCCTGGACTCGTTCCTAGCGCCACGCCTCGCCAAGTTCCCTCCCCGCACCCTCATCATCATCACCTGGGACGAGGACGACTATCTCGACAACAACCACATCGACACCATCGCTCTCGGCTCCATGCTCACCCCCGGATCGACTGACAACACCATCTACAACCACTTCTCCCTCCTCCGCACCGTAGAGGACAACTGGAACCTCGGCACTCTCAACCGCTTCGATGCCTCTGCCAACAGCTTCCAATTCATGGGACGCTAAACACTTACATAAAAGACATTGATTCCACCAGCCAAACAAGACGGATATGAGCCTTTGCTTCAGGGGGGCAGGGACAAGTTCAAACCGCATCTGCGCACCTCTTTTGCTGAACACACGTCTACCCCTGGCTTCTTCATGCATGCTAAACCGCTTCCTCTTCAATTGGGCAACTCTATGTCTACTACAGTGCTCGGAGTGTACTTGCAGAAAGCTCATATGATTAGTACTGCCACCAGTAGGACTCGCAAACAGTCTTTCATGTGGTAAGTGATGAGCCTTCATCGATCGAAGCCATCAATTATCGTTAAACAGGCTGAAAGACGCGCCCGTGAGTCGTGGAATGGGCTTGTCGAACTGGATGCGCCAATCCGCCACACGTTGCTGGCAGTTCAAGGAGACAATGAACCTTCCTCCGATACCATTCAACCTTGATGTGAGATGATGGGTGACTAAGATGACTTGGTTCAACTCCGTGCTTGTAATGGTGACAACTTGAGCCTAGAAGGGGGAGAGAAACGATCATCTCAACAAGAGACGGAAACTGAAGGTTAATGGAGTGCTCTACGCGACTGGTTCAGTCAAAATCACACGTAGTACGTACCATTATATCATACTCTAAGTGGAATATGGTCCAATGGAGGAAGACATTCCGAGGTAGGCAGGCAATGAGGCCTGAGTGGAACTTTCGCGGTTAGCTAAGATCAGATGGGCTGTACAGATCAGGAAATCAGCAATATGGAGTTATAATAGCGATATTCACGGGGGGACACAAGTCTGGGGCACATTCAGGCGGCCCAAGGGGCCCGGGGAAACGGTTGCAAAACGTCACATCTCAGCCCAGCCAACAACGGCACCTAAAGAGGCAGCTCTGACCATGGATAGAAAGTTCACGCTCGCATCGGTGTGGGTTCACTGGAAGAAGGCACTTGTGTGGCTGACTGCAGGCAAAATCGAGGGGAAGGCAGCGACCGAAGGAAAAAGGCCAGATCCACTCGATCCTCAATGCGACAAGGCGCCCAATTGAGGTCATACATAACGTATACTGTGGTCACTTCAATGCAGGATTTTGTTCAGGGCAGCCACGAAACCGGAAAGCTTACTGACTTCAGACTTCTCTTGGCGCGGTCTTGTTCTTGACCATGTGAGTCTTCCTAGCTGATCTGCCGTTATCAGCCAAATTGGGCGAGAAACAAGCCCGAGCCCGTTGTTTCTATCGATTATAGAAGGATTGTGAGAGGTTGCGGAGTCAACACACAGATGGAAATTGTGGTGCAGTTTCGGATTCGTTTGTTGGTGTACATTTGGAGTGTTCCCTCTTCATTCTACTATAATATTCTACTATTGAGTCTTCTTGTGCTTGCTTGGTTCTTGGGAGAAGAGCAGCTTCGGCCTGAGTAGGATGATGGTGAAGACGAAGGCGAAGGAGGAGATCCAGAAGGGCGCGTACATGTGCATCGCGTATGTGATTGGTACGTATAGTCCGCCGATGACGAGTGCCAGATTGCTTAGCGATTCGTGTAATCCGTTGACTGTGCCTGCGAGATGAGCCGGTGAGGCGTTGGAGAGCGTGGAGAGCGAGGTGGAGGAGACGACGCCGAAGAAGGTTCCCGCGAGCGTTGCTGTGGTGAAGAGTGCGAATCCACCCAGTGGCGCGACGAAGTTCGACACCGCGGCTCCGATGATGCACATGGCGACGTATTTCGCCATACCGAGTTTGGAGAGGACGATGGAGAAGGTGGATTGCGCGGCCACGGACACGACGCCGACTGCGACGAGGAAGAGGCCCCTGAGGGTGGTAGACAGCTCCAACTCTAGACGCATGAATTCGAAGTAGGCATGCTGAGGGGAGATGTTACAGATGAGCACCATCGCGTGGAAGAGGAAGAGAGAACGCAGGTCGCTGTTCGACAGAATCTCGCGCAGAGCTCCCAATAGAGAGGCCTTGCTTGAAGCTATTGCTGAAGCGGAAGATGAAGGCGATGAAGAGGACGAAGACTTGGAAGCAGAACCGCTCTTGGAAGTCTCCTCGAGGAACGTGAAGGTCCAAACGAACGACAAGAGCGAAATCCCAAAATTGCACAACAAGGCAGCATGGTAGCCATCTAACGGCGATGCCATCACTCCACCAAGCGCAGAGCCGAGCAAGAAACCAATGCCCATTGCAGAAAAGTTCTTGCCCATCGCCTTGGAGCGCTCTTTGGGATCCGCCACCAAATCGCAAATCATGCCATTCGCCACCGTCACACAGGCGCGTGTCAAACCAAATGTCAAACGAGTCATACCATACATCCAAACAGAGGAGGCAAAGTACTCCAGAATGGCTGTCAACAGCGTACCAGTCACGACGATTCGGGCGACCTTCTCCGCACGGAACGGAGCGATTCCAATCGTCAAACGCATTCAAGAGGACAAGGAGGTTGCAAAATGAGGATTAGCAACAATAAACAACATGATCATGCGCGGAGGAGAAGGAAAGGAAGCAGGCGAGAGGCGAAAACGGGATGAAAAGGGATGAAGGGGAAGCACTCTCCATAGCGAATCTAGAAAGCTGCAGAATGTACGTACGGGCTTCCTTCCAAGCTTATCCGTCCATCTTCCAAGGATTGGCGCAGCAAAAGTTGTGCAGATTGCTCTATGGAGGGAAACAGAGAGTTAGCAAGATAACCGAAAGTTCGAAGAGGGTTTCTAGGATATGCGCGTACCTAATAGCGACCATTAAGCCGATCATGGAAGGAGTGCCGCCTATTAAACGTGGAACCATGCAAAAGAGTGGTCAGAATGGAGAATGGATCCCACCAACCGACACCAAACGACGTTCAGAGGCAACTTCAAAGAACCGGATTCCGTACCGAAAGAGATGAGTCTATCTCCATAGTAAGTCACTGACCAGGAGCTACATAACGTGTCCAGTACAATGAAGCCAAAAATCGCAAGCTCGGGCTTCATGACGTGTAAGAGGGACACTGTAGAGAGAAGCGACTCAAGGCTTGGAGGCTGGAACCACGAATGTGACGGCTAACGTTTCCTTAAAAGATGCCATGTATCATGTGACTCTGTGACGAGAACGACTAATCACAGGGAAGTGGGGGGCCCGATCTCAATTACTCCAGATTTCAAGGCCAGCGCAGCGATCCACAAACCCTCTGAGTGGAGAGAAACGACGGAGAGAGTGTGGGGATTGTGTCGCTTGAACTCCTCCAAGTCCATTCGTTCTGTGGCCCATCTCTTCGCCCTCTTTCAGTGTGTTTGGAATCTTGTTGTTGGCGATTGCAATGGCATCCAATCCGCGTTCGGTGTTGTTCACGAAAGTGACTTTCAGGTGCGTTTTTCGGGTTGTGAGTATTTGCGAATCTGTGTCCTCGCTTTTCTCCCTTGTTTGTTCGTCTTCTTGCCTTGCATTTCTCCTTTTCGGATTGATAGTATGCTGACGCATCTTATCCTGGTGCTTATGAAGACTGGAAGTAGGCCAGATAAGCCCAGATCAGGCTGTGTTTGTGGTGGGCGATGGTGAGGCTTTGGGAGTTTGGGATGCGTCAAAAGCGCCTCGTATGAGCCGGAAAACGATGCTCACTAAGTCTGGTGCTGCGAGTAGCGTGTGGGAATTGGTGTTGGAGCTCGTGACGGGCGTAGCAGTGAACTACAAGTATCTCATCATTGGTCGTGATCGTCGTGTGAAGTGGGAGTCGAGTAAGGCCGAGTTTCGCACCGTCGTTCCCACGGGCTTTGAAACAGTGGTCGTGGACGGAGCTTTTGGACGTGATGTGGACGAGGTGTGGGTCGATGAGGGGTGGTTGAATTCCGAAGTGCAAGTTCGTCTCGAGCTCGGTTACTATGACCCCCTGGACGGTACCTACACGCCTCCAATCACTGGCCTTCTCTTGGAATCCAATTCTACCACAAACACCGCTTCTGCCTCTACATCGAGCGAGAAAGATGCCACTTCGCCTGGCGCGACTTTTGCATCGCCTCCCGCCGCATCTCAGCCTCCCATGTCCTTGCACTTCTTCGATGGAAACTCACTCTTGTCTCGCGAGGTGGTGCCGTTGCCAATTCCGGACAAGTGGAACGAGGTGGTCTTCCACATGAACGAACTCGAAAAGCTAAAAATCACGGTTGAGGTGTACGATCGTCGCCACGTGGACCCCTCTACTCGCTTCAATGGTGAATCTCAAACCTCTAACGAAAACGAGAGGCTCGCGCGCACTTGCATCTCCAGAGCCATTCTGAAGGAGATGCGCGGTCTCTGCTCCGTTCCGCTCTTCAACTCGCAACTCGAACATGTTGGCACCCTCAACTTCAAATACTTAGTCGTCACGCCCTTCAAACACCCGCTCAACAACTTGGACTCGATCTGGAAGAGCTACACGAGAGCCGCAAAGCCCGTCGGAAAGTCCGTTGGCCACCGTGGCTGCGGATCGACTCGCACTACCTTCATCTCCGAAAACACCATCCTCTCCTTCTTAACTGCAGCTGATTATGGCGCAGACTACGTCGAATTCGACGTGCAAATGACAAACGAGGACATTCCCGTCATCAATCACGACTTCCACATTCCAGTCACCTCAAATGAAGGAGATACACTCAACATCCCGGTTTCATCTCTAAACAAGAAGCAATTCAAATCACTTAGGCCAAGCTCCTCATCAGACTACGAGTCGCCGCTCACAACCATCTTCCACAAAATGCCTGGGCTCAAGCGCTCCAAATCCATGACACTAGTGCCAAAATCGAGACGCAGACGATCTTATCGACAGCAGAAGAAGCAATTCGAGGAATTTTCATCATCTGACGAATCAAGACCCAATGGAGACGCGGTTCCCAGCGATTCATCCACCGAGACTTCCGAACGCCCTCTTATGACTTCTACTAGCATTGACTCGCTTGATCTTCATGGTGCGAGATCAGTTGACTCACCAGCTCCACATGCGACCCTTGAGGCGACATGGACTGCGACGCCCATAAAAGTTGACGACCCGTTTGATCTTCTATCGCCTCGTCCTACGTTGCGCAAGTCTATCATCAACCCTCACGATCAATTTGCGACGTTGGATGAAACTCTGAGACTCGTGCCTGCAGAGGTGGGCTTTGTGATCGAGGTGAAGTTTCCAGCCGAGCGGTTCCAGCACTCTTCCAAGATGCGCTATGCGGAGCGCAACGTGTATGCGGATGCAGTTTTGAAGTGTGTGTTCAACGCGATGCAGAACCCACAATTAGCGAGTCGTAAGATCATGCTCATCTCCTTCGATCCGGATCTCTGTGTCTTGCTCTCTCAGAAGCAACCTAGGTTCCCTGTGCTCTTCTTGTTGTGCCTCGGTCATGGAATACCCGTTGGAGAGGGCGATGAAGAGATCGAGGGATATGACCCAAGGTGTCAATCATTGGAAGTGGCGACGAGATTCGCGAAGAGCGTTCGCCTCCAGGGTGTCATCTGCGATGCCGCAAGCGTCCTATCCGCCCCTGAATACTACGTGTCGACTACTCATGAGGCTTCCTTGTTGCTGATGACATATGGAGCGGACAACATGGATGCACAGAAGAGACAAATCCAAAAGGCCGCAGGCGTCGACTCTCTCATCATGGACAATGTCGTACACATCAACCGAGACACGCGGGCAAGAAAGCAAGTATCAAGCCTCTTCTTGGCAGACTATGGACGTCAACACTTTGTGATGGCACGCGCACCGCCGACTTCAACTCAGTGCGCGGCAGGACTTAGTTCGTCGTCCAGTTCCTCCACCACCACCCCTTCCTCGTCCTAGTCTCTTATATGACTACTTTTACTGGTTTCCAATGTAAATTTAACGCAATTCTTGAATCAACGCCCATATCAGAGAGCGTCAACGCCGGAGAAGTGCAGGTTCGCGATCACGAGCGCGATCGAGCGTTTATTTTCCACAAGACGAACATGCTCGTCGTGCAGGATGTACAAGTGATTTGGATCCAAATGTCGTGGGCGTCCTAGAGCGGTACAACGAAGCAGGGGTGAGCAGAGGGGAAGGGGGACATGCCTGAAGGTAGCGTCACAGGGGCTGGAGCCAGACAAGTCCCCAATCCCACGTCAGTACTTGACAAAGCATACTGTAGATAGGTCCATGCCAAACAGACGCTAGGCATGCAATCGCGCCCCATTCAGGTCCCAGGCAACCGGTAGAAGTGAGCGCAAAGGGGGCGCTGCGGTGATCCGGGGTGTGATGCCACTGGCCAGCCGTAGCCGGCAGAAACAAGAAAACGAATTCAATGAAGATGATTCTGTCGAAACAGTTGGGAAACGCAATGAAGAAGGAGACGGAAGGATGAGAGGAGGACGATCTGGCCGAGACACTGGCTGCACTGTTCTCACATCCATCAACAACGAAGTCCAAATCGGAGGGAGGGGAGAGAAGGCTCTCATGAAGGCAAGGGCGAAACGATGGAATGACATGGACCTGGTCTCCAGTCACAGAGCTCACGTACCTTGTGGCGGTCGATGGGGAGTCATGAGTGTCGACCTGGCAGATCCTGGAATGGGGTCAGGACGTACGCTCGGCCATCAGGGGCAAGTTTGCCAGTGGCGGGCTACCATTTAGGCGCCACGAGAGGAACATCAATGCGTGCTGGATCATCTCTCCAGGTCGGCAGTGACGTCCCAGCTGACTCTGATCTCTCGTGGCTTGAACCCTCTCAATACGGACACGCATGCGAGTGTGTGTTAAGGGTCGAATTAGACAGTAATGAGAGACTTGGTTTTTCCAAATATGGCAAAAGAGAAGGGAGAAGCACGAGATCAGAGAGCGAAGTGATGAAGGCCTACAGTGGGCCACAGCAACCTCTGATTTCGCAACACTTGAGCTTCGGATGCGAATCTTGCGTGCCAAAACACCAGATAACCATAGACAGTGAAGAACGATGCAGAGAGAAGGCGAACCGCCAAGTCAGCCCGATACCAGGCATCTGAGAGATCCCTCACGAAACCAGACATCTCCCAAAGAGGACTCGCTACGAAATCTTCCAAATAGCCGCCAAATTCAAAGAATTCTTCGGGGCTGACGATCACACAAGGGCAAAAGAGCGCCGTACGGCCAATGCGGCATTGCGAGGTCATGAGTGGTTCAATAGGCTTTCAACTCAGTGTAACGAGTGTAAATATGACTCGGTTATGTTATACTTCCTGAAGTGTTGAGATTGGACGTAGAGAGATGGAGCAATTGGGACGTGAAGAGCAACGGTGGGTGAAGAGTCGTGAAACGGGCCAGGAAAGCTGATTGGCACAATATTACTCAGGTATTCGGATAACAGGAGAAATTTATAGGAAAGAAGCCAACAAGAGCCAGACAGAATCGTGAACGGGAAGACAGTGGCGATCGGACTGCGCAGAGGAACTAGCGCTTCCAAATGAACAGTCTCCTGCTGACCTTGGTTCTGTACTCGTGCGACCTCCCTGACTTTTTCCGCTTGCCAAAGGACAACTCTATTGGATTTTGGTATGTATCTCCTCCTTATGCGTGATGAGAGTCAGGAAATGAGTATGAAAAGGAGTCCGTGCATGGATTTCCCCCCTGGCTGCAATGTCACACCACTGCCTCCATCTCTATGTCTCTGTTGGATTGAATGATGCAGATTCTTGCCAAATTCCCCATATCGAAGTCATTTGCTAACGTCGGTTGACCTCGAATGCCCGCTGTCTGTCCCCACATGTTTGCTCGTCTTAACGGGTCAAGTACCTGAATTCGAGTCCTCTTTGGCTCCACACATGATTCGGTGATGAGCAACCGCAAAAAGCGCGCACATGAAGGCAATGAGGATTCGGTACGAGAGTGCTGGAAGAAGTGTCATTTGCGTTCTGCCTTTCCGCTTGTATTCCAACGTTCTGTCCTGACACGCCCCTCTAAAAGCTCGCTCCTAAGCGTAAAGCAGCCGGTTT
>Ga0307375_10004832_pt1 | contig 12782 bp, 11 predicted proteins | sample TR1MG_FD_202531 | JGI IMG/M metagenome (GOLD analysis project Ga0307375, IMG submission 202531) | Soil microbial communities from Risofladan, Vaasa, Finland - TR-1 | ecosystem: Environmental > Terrestrial > Soil > Coastal area > Acid sulfate soil | place: Finland: Risofladan, Vaasa | collected... | reverse complement strand
GTGCGAGTTGCAGGGCTTCAGGCTCTACAACTCGCAGCGAGGTTCCGTACGAAATCAGCACATCCGGCAGGTACTCGATAGCTTCCTCCGGCTCAATGGCCAACCCGAGTGAACTCATCGTCTTTTCCCGGATGAAGGCGCGATAGTACCAGTGGTGCGAGAGGTTGTCGATTGCCTGCGCGGTTCCGTGAATACGAACGGTGACCGTGCTGGCAATCGATTCGTCGGGTAGCATCTGGCTCAGGAAGTACTCCCGGGCGGAGAAGTCACGTGGACGGGAGAAATGCGTATCACCCGCTACAGTGCCGACAATTCGGTCACAACGGAACATGCGAATGTCCTGTCTGAGCAGACAGAAGCCGATGAGATACCAGGTCTCGTGCCAGTATATGAGCCCGTACGGATCGACCTGTCGCGAAAGTGGTTCCTGGGTAATCTCACGTCGGTGCGCGATCGTCAATTGTCTCGAGTCCGCTATCGCTTCCTCCATAATGCGGAGTCTCTCCTCGACACCGTGTCGAGACCGATCATTCAGGCTGGCTGGTGAGTCCTCACCAACTGAGATGATCTCTGATTCCGATGTTTCGATTACATGAAGGCCCGACACGTGTCGCTGCAGGTTCGAAAGCTGTTCCGGACTCATGCGGTGTTCCATCTTTTCCAGTGCGCTATTCAGCGCGTCTGAATAGGGATAGCCCGCGCGGTGTGCAAAAAGGGAAGCATGCGCGAGTGCGACTCGTTCAGCTTTAGTGAAAAACAACGGCGTCTCCCGGAACGTATCGAGCAGACTGTAGCCTCCGTTCGGGCCGGATTCTGCAATAATCGGCGCACCGCTTGCGGAGAGCGAGTCGATGTATCGGTAAACGGTCCGAATATCGACGTCGAGCTCTTGAGAGAGCTCAAGTGCAGTCATTCTTCCTCGTGACTGCAGCATCCAGAGAATTGAGAGAAGACTGTCTGACTTGGCCATGCCGCGTTCCCTCATTCCGCAATGGAGAGCTTAAGCAGTCGTCTGATGAATGGGGACAGACCCCCGTGCCGACTCTCACGGTTGCGAATCGACCTGCCTGCTTCAGCCATGCGCAGTCTCTGAGCATGATCGATCAGTTCCTGTTGACGATCCTTTCCCAAGTTATACAGTACGTACCAGTTCATGTCATGACCTCCTCCGGAGTTTCCGAAGGCAAGCATGACACTTCATTGCTGACAGTAGTGGTCAGTTATTTTTCAGGAACTGATGGAAATTTCTTTTATTCGTCAATCAGTCTGATAGGTGCTCGCCATTTCCACGCTACTGAGCTCGACCGAAGCGTTCGAGTGTTCTGTGGCAAGTCCGTGGGTCAGGGAGCTCGCAAGTATATGTTCAACAAGCCTTTTGTCGATGATGAGATCGCTCATCTCGCGCGAGCGCGCCTCGGTGCCGCCTGCTTCGTGCGCGTACTGCTCGAACCGCAGCGCAGACAGCGTCGCGCCCCCTGCGCCTGCATCCATTGCCCTACGCACGAGATCCGCAGTGTGCCCCTCCACGTCAATGATCGTATAGTTCGCAAGTTCAGTCAGCATGGGAAAACGCTTCTTTCCCCACATCCGGCGGGAGGCAGCTGTGCGTCTGCGCCACACAGCGTTCCCCGAAAGCTCGTCTATTGCGGCCACTATCTGCTCGATACTTGCCACCTGTTCGATGGCACCACGGTGGATCTTCGTATTCAGAACCGCGTTACGAATGGGAAACATGTAGATGAAGCCGCGCCCAGGATGCTCGAGCCGTGCCTTGTCGCTGACAAGACGGAGCACCTCTTCGGCATCCTGCTTGTTTACCACGAAGTTGATGACCTCTTTGTCCACCGGAATGGTGATGCGCAGGAGCCCCAGCTTGTCGCGAATACCCATTCCTTTGCCGTAGGTTACCACAGGTACCGAGAATCCCATCTCCAGGATCGAACGGGCAAGCAGATTACCGTCACCACGCTGCACTATGCAGCAAATGCCGGCAAATCCAGTTTGGATCGGGAGCTGTGCCCGATCGAGTTCCCTCAGCAGCGAATCGTTGAACTCGAGCTCCGCGCGGCGAAGCAGCGTGACCTCCTCGCTGTAGATGGACCCCCGGCCAGCCATGAAAAGGTCAGCCCGAGTGGCGACAGTCGAGATCACCTGCAGTTCATACTTTGGTGGAACGTAGAAGCGGTAAATATCGCACAGGTTCTCATCGAGCCGTGTCTGAGATCGCAAACCGAGGAGGCTGCGCTTCGACTCAAGTACGACAGAACGTGCGGACTGCAGGTATACTTCCGGAAGTGCGAGTTCACGCAGCACTTCGTTGACATACGGGGAGAGATTACGATACACCCAGCAGGTGATTTTCGAGAGCCTCTGTCGCCGTATGAGTTCTTCGTGCATAAGGGGTTACTCCATCGCCTGAAGCGCGCGGGCCTGTCTGCGAGAAGTCCTGAAACCGACCAGCAGCACGCTCAGCACCGGAAACGCCGATGCCATGGCAAGTATGCCGAAACCTTCAGTGATGCCCATCTGTTGACTGATTCCCGCGCCGGTCGCGAGTACCAGCGGTACCGTCACCGGCCCGGTCGTTACGCCGGCGCTATCCCACGCAATTGCAACGAACTCCTCGCTCGAGAAGAGCGTCAGGATGGTCAGCACAACATAGACAGGAACCAGCAGCCAGATCATCGGCAGATCCCAGAGGATCTTCGCAAAACCGACAGTCATCCCCGCGCCGACTCCGGCGGCAACCGCTCGAACCAGCAGTGCCCGTGGAAATGTGCCGACAGTCAGATCTTCGACCGTAATTCCGAGGGCCGAGAGGCTCGGCTCCGCCATCGTCGCGCTCACACCGAGGAGTAGCGCAAACAGAAGTACTACCACGAAACCCAGAGGATCACCCCGAAAACCGAAAAGCGGACCGCGAGTCGGTAGGTAGCGGTATTCCGAGTTGTATCGATCGTAACCTGCAGGATCGTAGGGTATGCGAATGATGCTTCCGCCCCTGTCGAGGTAGAAGAACCTCACGCTCCTGCCGGTCGATGTCACCGCACTCTGTACAATCGACGGATCGAAGTTCGTGATTACCTGAGGTCCCTCGTGTGCCGGGATCGCGGTAAATGAGGCAGGCAGACTACTCCCGGCTTGCCGACCAATATTGGCAAGACCCAGCTGCATGCCAGCGTTGAACAGGAAAAGTCCCACCAGGGCCAATCCGATGCCGAACGCTATCTCATCCACCCGCGGGAGGCGCTCCCGCAGGATGACCACGATGGTCAGCACCAGAAGCAGTGAGAGGGGAAGGATTGCCTGGACTGCCGACAGCGCGCTGTCGCGAAGGAAAGCGGGTGCTGCCTGGACCGCAGTTGAGGCGACGGCACTTCCTTCTCCGCCGGCGGCAAGCTTCGCCAGGTACTCATTCATGTGCGCCGGGTCGGAGAACAGTGACTCCACGACCGCACGATTCTGAGGCGCAAGAAATGCATCCTTTGTCATCGGCTGTGGCGCCTGGTGGGAGAGAACCATTCCTAGCGTCAGGACCGTCAGGATAGGGAATGCCGAAGCAAGTGCGACAACGCCGAATCCGGAAAGCCGATTTTCGCTGCGCGCGGTCACCCGCGAGATTCCGACTCCCAGCGCGAGAACCAGCGGAACCGTCACTGGCCCCGTGGTGACCGCACCGGAGTCCCACGCAAGATCGATAACCGCTCTCATTCCGGGCATCCGCCAGGCCACAAGCGTCATCGCAATCAGAAGCGGCACGGTAACAAGCAGAAACGGCTTCATCGGAAGGTCATAGATGAAGCGCAGCACGCCAAAAAGCACGGCGATTCCCACACCCGCGCCAATCGCAAGCACGAGCATCACCGCGTATCTATTCAGAAGTGCAAACAGAAGTGGCGCCTTCCATGCATCCAGAGACGCCCCCGCCTGACGCAGGAAACCGATTGCCGGCTCGGCGAACGTCGCGCCCATACCGAGAACCAGACCAAAGATCAGAATGAATGCCAGCGGCATCCTCTGCGGCAGGATCAGACCACTTGTCTCCCCAAGCGGCATGATCCCCAACAGGAGCCCTTCGAGGAAGAATGCCAGACCAATGATGACGGCGCCAACCCCCGCGCTGACCGGGAGGGTATCTCTGAGCGGAATTCCCAGTACCAGAATCTGGAACAGCACCATGTAGATTACGATGAACGCAACGGTTGAAAGCTGCGCCTTCAACCGAGTGCCGATATAGGGCAATATCATCGCGAGCGCCTGGCGTCGTGGTATTCGCACGCGTTCTGACTTTAGCATGAAGAAAAAAAACTCCCATTGATCAGGTTAGGGACCCGGAGATTGCGAATCGCGCAGCATGCACGAGCATTACCCCGGCCGCCATTGTATCGTGGCAGGGCCTCAGTTACCAGCGCAACGTCCGCCGCCTGATATCGCCTTCGTAAACGGTTCGGTCGGACTGCTCACAACCGCAAACATCTTCACCAGCAGCTGCCTCGCCGCCGGAGAAGCGGGTTACTTCACTCTCCTCGATACCGATTCCAACGCATACAGCAACGTCAACAAGGTGGAGTTTACGGTGCAGTCAGGCGGCAGGTGCTCCCTGGATTAGGTGCGCCGAACAGATGAAGCGCGCCCGGCACTGAACGCCGTCGTCAGACCGACAGGCACGAACATGCTGCTTTCCGACTTGACGCATGAGTTCGACATCTCCGTCCCTTCCACTACTCCAGCATTTTGACGCAGGCACGCATGTAGCCGATCGCGTACGCCATTCCTGCATGCCATGGTGCATCACAGGCGACAAGCGGGGTGTGATCCGGAATGAGCACGCCGGTATATTCGTTTTCTCGAAGTATTCGGAGGATCTGGAATACGTCTATGTCGCCCATGTCGATGAAGTCCTCGTCGTACGATGGCATTCTGCCGCGGATGTTGCGCAGATGCACATAGGCGATACGATCTTGCTTGCTGTATCTGTCGGTAGACTCATACACATCACTGTCAGCCATCTCCGCGATACTGCCGACACAGTATTCGAGCGAGTTCGAGCGACTCGGCACAAGATCGAGAAGTCGCTGGTAGAGTTCCGGCCGATATACGAGTCGCGGCGTGCTGCGTACCATTGGCGCTGGTGGGTCATCCGGGTGGGCAGCAAGTCGAACATTATTCTCCTCGGCAACCGGTACGAGTTGCTCGAGGAAGTAGGCGAGCCGCTGCCACAGTTCCTCTTGAGTTATCGGAGCTAACGTTCCTGACGGCGCATTCCGGTCATATACCATATTCCACACCATACCGAGCGGTAGCGGCGTTTCATCGACACCGTGTACTCCAACCGATTCCGCATTGCCCCGAGCGAATGGGCCCGAAACTCTACTGGCGACGCCTGCTATACTGAAGTTGTATCCCATTACAGGAATTCCCGCCTTACCGATATTTCGAACAAGGTGCTTCAATCCTTCCATCTGCTTCTGCTTCTGCGGCCCGTCCAGGAGTATGTCGTACCAGAACGCCGGATCGAAATTTTCTATTGCCTCGAGTGTAAGACCCTCTGCCTCGACTGACTGACGGATCGAAACGAGCTCTTCTACCGTCCAAAGCGCGTTCGGGTCTCCCGCAACTCCCCAGCCACCGTCAGTCGAGCCAACTGGCTGATTGTCCCGTGCGCCCTCTCCTGAGGGTTTTCGGTAGTAGTCCACCAGGTGAACTACCAGATGACTGCAGCCGATCTGCCGTGCGAAGCGATAGTTCTCCCGTGTCAGCATATGCCGGTACAGACCAATTCCCAGTTTCATTGTGTTCTCCCTTTCAGAATCCAATGCTCGCGCCGCCGTCCACAGGCAGTATGGCTCCTGTGATAAATCGCGCGGCGTCTGACGAAAGAAATACCGAAGCGTACGCTACTTCCTCGGTTCTGCCGAGTCTCCCTGCCGGTGTGCGCGAGAGCACCTTCTCGAGCCGTTTCGGATCGTCGGCAAACGCGTTCCGTGACATGGCCGTATCGAACCAACCGGGCGCAATGCCGTTTACGGTTATGCCGTGAGGTGAAAGCTCAGTTGCCAGTTCACGAACGAGCCCGGCAAGTGCGGACTTCGCCGCGGTGTAGGCGCTAACCTGGGGAATGCCGAACAGCGATGCCATTGACAGGATCATAAGAATGGTGCCGTTCTTCCGCTGAACCATGTGTCGCGCGACTTCCCGTGTCAGTGAGAAGACAGCATTCAGGTCCGTCCGGAGAATATCCGAAAACTGATCATCGCTCGTGTCCAGTATCGAGCGTTTCATATTCACGCCTGCGTTATTTACGAGGATATCGATCGGTCCGCATTCCTGTTCAATCCGCGCGGCGAAGTCCGGAAGCTGCTTAAGCTCAGTCAGATCCTGCACGAAGTAGGTTGCGCCGCCTCCAATCGTGCTGACTGCCTGTTCCAGCGGTTCGCGTCGCCGTCCGCAAATAACCACCTGCGCACCGGCTTGAGCCATCTCAGTCGCAATTGCCAGGCCGATGCCGCTTCCGCCGCCTGTTATGAGTGCTCGCCGTTTTTCGAGCGTGTAGCGTGTATCCATCTCAGTGGTTTAGCTCCGGTTCTCCGCGCTGTCAATGAACATCTATCCGGTAAAACCGTAAAAAGTCACAAGAATGGTCAATGACATTACATTGTAAAGAGTATTGAATCGCAGTGAGAATTGATGAGCAAGGAGAGTGGAGCGAATGGTCAACGTAGCAATTCTGGGTGTAGGCAACATAGCCGCCGCACATATAGCCGGATATCTGAAGTTCCCGGAGCGCTGTAAGATTGTCGCACTTGTGGATATCGATATGGAGAAGGCTCATGGTCGCAATCGTGAGTTCAGTCTGAACGCACATGTCTACTCGAATATAGCCGAATTGCGAGCGAAACAGCTGGTGGATGTCGTATCCATCTGTACACCGCCGTTCACTCACCGTGACCTTGCCGTTGAGTGTCTTTCGGCGGGTATCCATGTGGTCTGCGAAAAGCCCATGGCTTCATCGCTCGAGGAGAGCGACGACATGCTCTCCGCGCAGAGAAAGTCGGGAGCACTCCTGTCGGTGGTGACCAACAACAGATATCTGACGCCGGTGGTCGCTTTGAAGAAGGTGATCGACTCCGGGCTTGCCGGCAAGATTCTGCACGCAACGGTAAACTCATACTGGTGGCGCGGATTTGTCTACTACGACCTTTGGTGGCGGGGAACGTGGGAGAAGGAAGGCGGCGGCTGCACCCTCAATCATGGCGTGCATCACATAGATATGTTCCAGTGGCTTATGGGAATGCCGTCATCGGTTACATCCACACTTGCAAACCTCGCCCACGGCAACGCAGAAGTGGAGGACTATTCGGTTTCAATATTCAGATATCCGGATAACAGGATCGGAGTGGTTTCAGCATCAGTTGTTCACCACGGGGAAGAGCAGCAGATGATCTTTCAATGTGAGAACGCACGAATCTCGTACCCCTGGGCTGTGTACGCATCAACCGCGAAACCAAACGGCTTTCCCGTCAGAAATACCGAACTGGAGGAAAAGCTGACAGCTGTGTATGAATCTGTCGACGCGTTAAGTTACGAGGGTCACCTCGGGCAGATCGACAATTTCCTGTCAGCGGTGGAAGGCAAAGGATCAGTGCTCTCGGATGGAATGGAAGGCAGAAAGACGCTCGAACTGATCTCCGCAGTCTATCAATCGGGGACCACCGGGAAGGAGGTGCGGCTGCCACTTTCGAAGGAGGATCCCTTCTATTCTCGTGAAGGAATTCTAGGAAATGCGATCCACTTTCACGAGAAATCCGGAAGTCGGGAGTACTCACCAAAGGGGTAGAGCGCGTAAAGAAAGTAAGAAATTACAAGAGTGCACGATAATCCGACATTTACGGCGAGGAAAAAGCCTCCCTATACTTGGGAAGAAAGCTTGACAATCAGGAGGTTCCGATGCAAAAGACAGTGATTTTCGTCGCGATGTTCTTTGCCACCGCAGTTTTCTCCTTCGCCGGCGGTAAAGCCGAGAGTGCAACATCAACTGCACCGCAGACAACGACAGTGCAATACGCATTCTGGGGAAACCCGGTCGCCATCGGTGTTGAGGATGATATCATAAAGGCATTCGAGGCGAAGAATCCCTCGGTGAAGATCGAACCGGTGGTGTCCGGGTATGATGACTACCATACGAAACTGCTTACGCTGATCGCCGGAGGGGCCGCCCCGGACGTCATGAGGATCGATTCCTATTTCTTTGCGGACTTCCTGAAGGCCGGTGCTCTTCGTGAAATATCGGATTTGATCAAGAAAGCCAATATCAACCTTTCGAGCTACTATCCGGAGGGCGTCGAAGAGAACTCGCACAATGGAAAGGTCTACGGCCTCCCATGGGGAACGGCTCCGCTTTACATGCTTGTCAACCTGAAAATGCTGCACGACGCAGGGCTTTCGCTGCCACCCATGAACTGGAACTGGAATGACTTTGCAACGATGGTGAAGAAGCTGACAAAGGGAAGCGGACCGGAGAAGCAGTACGGCTTCGCGATTCCGCTTCAGAATATCTCATCAATTCTGCCGTTCGTCTGGGAAAACGGGGGGGGCCTTTTTGACAAGTCCCGTCAGCACTTCACGCTCGACCAACCCGCTGCATATGAGGCGTTGCAGAAACTTGCCGCCCTGTTCAGCGCCGGCGATATGCCGCAGGACTCGCTGAATGCGAACGGCGACGTGCTTGCGAGATGGTTCGTGAACAACAAACTCGCCATGTACGAAGGCGCAGCGTCGGATATTCTCAATCTCCAGAAGGTGCCCGGCACAGAGTTTGAAGCGATCGCGATGCCGAACGGCACGATAAAGCAGACAACGGTTTACAAGTCGAACATAGTTGGGATCAGCCCCGAGACCAAGCACCTGAATCAGGCATGGACGTTCCTTCAGTTCTTGCGCGGACCGAGTGGGGAAGGCGAGACGCTTTACATGAAGGCACACCGCATCCCGCCAACTATCGATAATCCTAAGTACTGGGCAATGTACGCAGATCCGACCAAATATCCAAAGCTCATTGCACAGAATACTACCGAGATATCCGATACCTACGGCAGGCTCCTCCCACTTCGAGCCGGGTGGCTCGAAGTTCAGCAGATGCTGACGCCGGCGCTCCAAAGCGTCTTCCTCGGCCAGATGAGCGCCGAGTCGGCAATGAAGGCAGTCGCGCCAAAGATACAGGCAGTCCTCGACAGGGCAGGCAAGAAGTAGTCTGACGTGCATTCGGGGATAGCCCCGAATGCACTTTCCAATAGAAACCGAATGGAGTGGGCCATGATCAGATCTCTGACGGCCAGAGAGCGGAAAGACGCGTCGGCGGCCGCCATATTCCTGTTACCGAATCTCGTGGGCTTTCTCGTGTTCATGGTCGGTCCGACCATCGGCTCAATTGCAATCAGCTTCTCCAGCTGGAGTCTCCTGAACGCGCCAACATTCGCCGGACTGCAGAACTATTCGGATCTCCTGAAGGATTCGGTATTCTGGCAAACGCTTGGCAACACCGCCTATTACGTATTTGTGAAAGTGCCGCTTAACATGTTCCTTTCGCTGTTGCTCGCGTCCTTTTTGAACAAGGAAATCCACGGTCGCAATGCGCTCAGGACCATCTTCTTTCTTCCAATGGTGGCCTCTTCGGTATCCGTAGCGCTCATCTGGCAGCCGCTGCTCGATCCGACTTCCGGAATGGTCAATAAGTTGTTGAGTTTCATTCACCTCGGTCCCTACCCATGGATCCTGTCTCCGAACTGGGCAATGCCGAGCGTTATTATGGTCGCAACCTGGAAGGAGCTTGGCTACTTCATGGTAATATTCCTGGCCGGACTACAGGGAATATCGTCCACATACTATGAGGCGGCCGAAATAGATGGCGCAAACGCCGTGCAATCCTTCTGGCACATTACGGTTCCTCTGATCTCTCCGACAACATTCTTTGTACTTATCACTTCAATCATTGGCTCATTTCAGATCTTTGATCTGACTACTGTCCTCACGAACGGGGGGCCTGCAAACGCGACAAATACGCTGGTGATGTACGTCTACCAGGCGGGCTTCAAGTTCTTCCGAATGGGATACGCATCGGCCGTCGCATATGCCCTGTTTGTCATTATTCTGGCATTTACCTTAATCCAGAACCAGCTTTCAAAACGCTGGGTTCATTACTGAGGACGTCATGGGACAACTTCGACACTACCTGATGAATCGAAACCTGCTTCGCGTCACGTTGTACGTCGGGCTCATTGTCGCTGCATTCGCCATACTTCTTCCATTGTTGTGGGCGGTGAGTACTTCGTTCAAGAGTTACCCCGATGTACTTGCTCATCCGTATCAGCTTCTGCCCCGTAGCCTGCACCCTGCCAACTATGTTGAAGCGTTCAAGACTATCCCGTTTCTCACCTATTTTTTGAACACGGTAAAGGTGTCCTTCTTCACTTGTCTGGGGACGCTTATCACTTCCGCCATGGCGGCCTACGCATTCGCGAGACTTCGGTTTCCCGGAAGAGACGCTCTGTTTCTCATCTATCTTTCCACCCTGATGATCCCGAGGCAGGTGGTGCTCATTCCGAATTTCATAATTATGAAAACCCTTCACCTGCTCGATACACACTGGTCGCTCATCCTGACCGGCATATTTACCGCGTATGGGACCTTCCTGCTCCGTCAGTTTTTCCTGACGATACCGAATGAGCTCGAAGAGGCTGCGATAATCGACGGATACGGATACGCGAGGCGGTTCACGCAGATCATACTACCGCTCTCTCAGCCTGCGCTCGTCACGCTTTTTATCATAACGCTTCTGAACATCTGGAACGAGTTCCTGTTTGCTCTCGTATTTATCAATTCAGACGCAAAGCGGACGCTGACCCTTGGTCTGGCAATCCTTCGCGGAGATTTTGATGTGCAGTGGAACCTTGTCATGGCGGCCACCCTTCTGTCCATACTTCCCCTGGTTCTGATCTTTCTTGCAGCGCAGCGTTTCTTCATTGAAGGGATAGCGTTATCCGGAGTGAAAGGGTAACATAGAGTGAAAGGAAGCGATTAATGATACGAGTCATGATCGTCGAAGACGAACCTTCCTCTGCAGAACGTTACGCTTCCTACATATCTGGCTACGGACGCGGCTTTGTCGTGAAGTCAGTCTGTCGATACGCTACTGAAGCTCTCGAAGCGTTCCGGAAGTGTACGCCTGAAGTCATTTTTACTGATATTCGGCTTCCGGGCGATACAGGTCTGATCATGCTCGATCGGCTGCGCTCCGGTGGCTGGCAAGGACAGGCAGTTATCGTAAGTGGTTACGATGATTTTTCGTATGCGCGAGAGGGCATACGGCTCCAGGTTGCAGAATATCTATTGAAGCCGGTCTTCCCCGATGATATGAATACAATTCTCGATCGGCTGCGCCTGCGGTTTGAAGCAGGTGCGGCGGACGCAGTCGAGACATCTCTCGTGGGCTCTTCTGTCAACGCCGTTCCGCCCTTTGTAAGGCGTGCTCTGACCTACATATCGCTCAACTTCTCCCACCGCGTTTCACTGCAGGAGGCAGCAAAGTCGGCCTTTGTCTCCTCCGCCTATCTGAGTTCAGAGTTCAAGCGATTTACCGGATACACATTTGTCGAATACGTTCGCCGGTACAGGATAGAAGTGGCAAAGACCCTTCTGGTCACGCATATTCCTCTGGAAGAGGTCGCCGCCGAAGTCGGAATCGGAGACGCTGCATACTTCAACAAACTTTTTAAACGCGTCGAGGAGACAACTCCGGGGAAGTATCGTCGTGGCAAGATTGGATCGGAGCGAAACCTCAGACCATGATTGGCAGCAAGAGGCGCCTTGTGACGCTGGCGTTACTCGGGCTGGTCGCTCTTGGATTCGCGATTGTTGCCATTACCTACGCAGTGTACAACGAAATCTCGGCCGAGATCGTGAAGAGGACCGAAGAGATACTGCATGCGCGTTTGCAGTCCGCCGATCAGATCATCACGAACGTATTCCAGGACGCCGCTCACAGCGCAGGTATCCTGTTGTCGACGGTGCCGCTTACTCATGCGTCGAATGAGCAGTACATTCAGGGATTGACCCGGCTCTCCACGAACATACCGGCAACCCGACACGTCTGGGCAATTCCGGAACACGGTGCACCGGTCTTCGGGCCAATTACCGATCAGGCCTACCTCAATCGGAACAACTGGTGGCGGCAATACATTTCGCCTGCTCGTGCCCCCTATCTGACAGTCTCCTGGATTTCGGATACTGCCAGTATCATCGGTCGACCTTTTCGCGATGAGATGAACCTGGACACGATTATTCCCATCGTAATCTACCGCTTCAATGGGGTTCATGTGACGTCCACAATATTCGTAGAGTCCGATCTCACGCTGCTTCTGCAGCTCTATATGAGGGATTTCTCCACGATCCTCGGTTCAGGGAACACAAGAGTGGATATGTCCGTGTACGGAAGAAATGGAACGCTGTTCGAGACAACTGCCAACCTGCCTTTATTCCGTGTGCAGCCGCTGAGCTCGGGCGAGGCGCTTCACCTTACCCGCATTCAGATGGATACGCTTCACGCGAGCGGACATCTGGCCGTCTTGACCTCGGGGTATCTCGAACTTTACGGATGGGATCCTGGCACCGGACTCATTTTTGACAGTCGGGTGCCGCGCACTTCCATTACTGCGGGAGTTACGCGGATAACCCTGCGGATTCTCGGTATTGGCCTGCTCTCCCTTGCCGGAGTTATCGTGCTCGGA